>SXGR01533165.1_pt1 | contig 38194 bp, 33 predicted proteins | sample 3174711 | NCBI WGS metagenome assembly SXGR01 (sample SAMN11356860, study PRJNA531348) | freshwater metagenome | isolation source: freshwater sample F1-60 | place: China: Fuxian Lake, Yuxi | collected 2017-12-25
CGGCTTCCTGAGGCCGAGCACGTAATGGAAGAAGAACTTCAACCGGCACGACAGCCAGGTGTTCAACCGTGAGGCGCTGACGGTGTCGCGGAGTTCAACGAGCGGCTTGGCCTGGGCAACCGCCTGCGGTTCGAGCGTGGCAATCATCGAATGTTGTAGCTGGAGCGTTGCGGTTGACGGGGGCTGCCGTTGCCATTGCCGTTGGTGCGCGGGCGCGGGTAGCGGCCGAACAACTCCTCGATCAGCCCGGAGGCTTCGAGCTTGTTGAGCAGCCGGACACCTTTGCCGAAGCGGTCCTGGGCGAGTTGCTCGATCTCTCTTTTGTCGAGCCGGTTGTCCTCCACAATCTTGAGGATCAACTCCTGCTGCTTGGGCGTGCAGTTCCACTGCTCGCCGGGGCCGTTGGGCTGCTGGGCACCATTGCCATTGCCGTTGCGCGGGTGATTGCCGTTCGTGTGGCCGTTGGAATGACCGTTGCCGTTGGTCGGTTTGGGTTCCGGCAGCCAGCCGACTTCCTTGATGCTGGTGTCCACGCCGTCCTGCAACAGACGATACAGGCGGGCGGCCTCAGCCGGCACTTGGTTGAGGTCGGTGATTTCAGCTTTCAGCGAGAGGCTGAACTGGTGGGACGAGTAGCCGGGCAGACCGACTTTCTTGCTGTAGTTGGCCTCGATAGTTAGAGCCATGGTTTTACGGGGTTATGTCGCCGCCCCACCCACCCCGTCCGGTCCCGTTGAGGGGGCTGGAACAAGGCGAGTGAGGCGGCGTCGGGTTGGGGGGAGGCCCGCCCGGTTAAGAGCAGGCCGAGGTAGGTTTCAATGAATCATACCACTGAAACCAACCTGTCGATCAGCCGGGGAGGGGCTACGGGAGGGGGAAGTAGGTGGCTTTCAACGGACGGTTGGCGAGAGCCTCAACCAGCAGCAATTCCACCCCCGCCCCGCTGCCTTCGAGGTAGTGCCACTGAATCGCCACCAACGAATCTTCATGGCCGTCATGGTTGAGGTCGCCGCGAGCCAGTTCGGTGAGGTGGTATCGTTTCACGTCCGACTCGAACTTCAGCGTGGTGGCGGTGGATTGGAAGCGCTGCAACTTTCCCCTGAGCCGGTAGTCGCGCAGGGTTGTGCCTTTCATCGCTGCCTGCTGCAGCTCCGCTTCCTGATCCGAACCGTGGTAGCCGAGGATGCTCACTGGTAGTTGTTGAAGGAGCTTGGCTGGCAGCAACGAACGGCGGGATTGATCGGCTTGGCTGAGGAACAGCAGCGTGGCGGCTGGTGAACGGAACCAACTGTCCATCGCGATGTCGAAAGTGGTAAACGGGCTGGCACCACGCTTCAGCGCGGCGACGTATTGCTCAACCGTTTCGACCCGGAGGCGTTCGCCGGTTACTGGAAGCCCGGAAGGTTGGGCTGCGTTGTTATCGGCGGATGGTTTGGCCGGGAGTGCGAGAAACAGGTAGGCGTCGTCGTCAGCGCTTCCAACCTTCACCTTCTCGTGCATCAGCGTTAAGACAGCCGTCTTGGTGAGGTTGGTGCGGACGGTGACACGGCTGAATTCCAGCGGGGCGAGCAATCGGACTGGATTTGTGCCCCGATCTGGCTCCGGACTGGCGCAGGAAACGAGCGCGCATACCGAAAGGAGCCATGCCCCCACCTGCAAATGGCTTCGCCAAATCGGTTTGGATCCGCTCATCTGCTGCCGTAGGGGCGCTGAATCAATCGGTGGCAAGACCGAGGTGGAGATTGGCTCGCTGGACATTCGTCGTCAGGTTCAGTGTGGTTTCGCCCCTTGCGGCTTAATGCCGGGGGGAATCTTTCGGCGTGACCGTCTCGGGAGCAGTTGCGCTCGCGCAGGTTCACGATTGGAGTCGAGCAAGGAAGGACGCTCGGTGGCAGATGGGCGGGCAGAGCGGGGTTCGGAATCGGCCGCTTTGGATGAACGGGCGCAGCCACGTCCAAGCAGCAGGCCAACCAGCAAACCGAGAAGAAATGCAGCGACGGTGAACCGGCGGTGGGTTAGCGGCCTGGCTTCGGGTGCGGTTGAGGGTAATGCTGCATTCGCGGCGGGCGGATGTGTTGTGACCGAGGGAGCCTGCGAGGTTCCGATCGCAGGGAGAGCTGAAATGGCGGGCTGCGCAACCCGCAACTCCGCCAGTGGTGCGCTTGCCAAACCGGTGAGGCGCAGGTGAAAAGGCCGCGCCGGTGGCAGCGCACTACACTCACCCCAACAACGAGACAGGGAATCCGCCGGCACCGGCTCATTCAAGGGCGGACCGGTGCGAATGGGCAGGTCCATGATTGTGCCGCCCGGACGCGACTCCTGCACAACGGCGAAAGCCGGATGCTTCAGCAACGCGAGGAGATCCAAGCGAGCTAAATCCCGGCGTGGGAGCACGCCAATCTGCAAGTGGAATTTCTCACGAGCACCATCCCGTCCGCCATACAGGAAGCGGTAGGCGACACAGTTGTCTTCCGCGACCGCCAACACTCCCGCATCTAGCTCACCGGCCAGCAGTTTGCGAAGCTGCCCAGCGTCGGAAAGCCGAGCGGTGTCGAGGCGGGACAGAATCTGGTTCAACGACGCGTCACTCAAAGAGGCATCCCGCCAAAGCCAGCGGTAGCCTCGACGGTCGCCGCCTGCTGCGCCGAAAGCTGCGAGATAGACTGTCATGAAGCGTTAGCGCTTGGGCAGAGGTGGCGGGACATTGCGCTGCCGAACCACTGGCCGGTTCCCAAACTGGACAGCACCATGGATTGTCATTGCGACTGCCCCAATTATTAGCAGACCTCCCCAGTCGTTCCGGTTAGCCAACAGCAGCAGCCCCACAACCAGCGATCCTCCCGCCCACCCGAGCGACTGCAATGCTTTGGCTTTGCATTCTTTCGCCTCTTGTTCCGCCCGTTGCTCATCGGCGAGCAGTTGCGCCGCAATCCGCTGCGCTTCCCGATCCTCCTCATCGGCACGCACCACGGCGCAAGTCTTGACCGTGAATTCCATCAGGCTCTCAAGAAACCAACTGGAAAAGTTCGCCGCTGGCCGAAGGAACGGCTGGCGGTCGGCCCCAACAGCCAGTTCGGTTTCCGGAACCGCAGCCACGCCCATGCAACTGAGATTCTGGTAGATGTCGGCGATCTGCGTGGCCGGCAGATGCTCCCTCAGCACGTCACGCCACATCCGGCGGCCGTTCACCAGTTCGGGATACTGGTCAATCTGGGTGAAGACGAGGGCGATCCGATTCTTGAGCCGGGGGGCGAAGTAATCCAAGGCACCCCGCAAGGCCCACTGGTTTTCCAGCAGGTGCTCCAAACCATCCGGAGCGTTGTTGCGATTGATGAAGTCGCGGAGATTGATCAACAGCACCAGCACATCGGCCCGGTCAAGTTCCGCGAGCAGCGGGCCACAGGACGGGTCGGTGCCCAGCCGATTCCTCACCGCCGGATCGGTGAGTTGGTGTTTTCCGAACACCTGCCGAAAGGTCTCGCCCGCGAAATCAAAGAGCTGCATGCCGTGGCTTTGGCCGGCGTGTTCCAACTCCCAGTGAAGCTGCATCAATTCGCCCGGAGGCGTAAGCGGTGGCCAGTCCCGCTCCACGGTCAGGCGGTGCCAGTTCTTCTCCGTGAAGGCCATGGTGCGCGGATCCATCGCCTTGAGGAACGGCTCATTCCCCACCCGGTTCTGATAGCGCTTGGCCAGCACGGTCATCAGGACGGTCTTGCCCGATTCACGCGTGCCTAGGATTGCGATTCTCGCCATGCCTACGGTCCTCCTCCGGTCAGGGCTTGCGCCAGCCGAGCGCGGGCGGACGCGGCTCCGGGCAGGCCGGTGCCTTCCAGCCGTCCAGCTTGATGCAGCGCGTTATGCCACTCGACGAGCACCGTGTCCCAGCGCCGCTCCGGCAAGCCAGCGGCGTCCCAGCGGGCAAGCCAGGCAGCGTAGTCCAACGCCAACGCGAAAACCTCTTCAGTCAGCCGCTCCGCCCGCGTGTGAGGGTCGGCGACCTCCATGAGCCTTGCCTCCAAGTCGGGAAGGCCGGACTGGCTCAACAAATCCGCCTGCCGATTCGTTTTGGCGACCAAGCCCAGTTTCCCGGAAACGAAATGGAACCGAAGGAACTGCACGTTTAGCTGTTCGCGACAGTATCGCTCGAACTCGGCTCGTTGTGCTGGTTCCAAATGCTCCGCCCCCGTGACCACCAGATCATCACAACACTCTTGCAGGTGCTGGCGATAGAAAGCCGCTTCGTTTTGCGACAGTGCGATTTCGCCGGAAGAGCGCACTACCCAGAACACCTGCTGCACCTGCGTCAGGAATTGAACGAGGCTCCGCTGATGGCTGCCAGCGTCCGGCCCGGTTTGAGCCGCCCCAAATCCCGGGGTGTCGGCGATGACCAGTCCGGTGGCGAGGATGGGAACCGGAAGTTCAGCCCTGATGCGTTCCACCGTGCCTGCGCCGGCTGTGCCGGTTTCGGTGCCGTTGGCCTGAATGACAGCTCGCAACTCTGCTGCCGAACCCAGTTCGACATGCTTGCGCCGGGCGGAGTGGTGATAGGAGGTCGTCGCCCGGTAGCGCTGCGCGTGCCGGAATTCCACCGGGGCGGAACTGCAAGGTCCGTTCCACTTCGGCACTACCGGCTCGCCAAACAGCGCGTTAAGCAAAGTGGACTTGCCGGTGTTGGTCAGGCCCACGAACGCCACCAGCAGTTCCGGCGTCAGGAGGCGACGCTTGATCCATTGCAGTCGCTGGACGGCTTCCCGCGCCACGGCCTGAGTCTCGGCCGCTGCGCCGCCTGCGCTCTGCGAGTGGCGATGAACCAGCAGTTGCAAGGCGTCAATCAAGCCACCCAGGGGGTGAGCATGGGGTTGCTTCCCTGCGCTCATCGCCATCCGGTTGCCTCCTGCATGAGCCGGTCCAACCGCCCGGCAAGCAACTCCACTTCGCTCGTGCTGGAGTTGCTGCGCTTCCGTTCCATGGCGGCATTCAGGGAGCGCTCAATTTGCGCCAACTCGTTGTCGAACTTGTCTCGGCACTCGTCGAGGATTCGGGTTCCCATCCGTCGCAGCGCCGGCAATTGCTCGTTCCTTATTCTTCGGAAGACTGTCTTGATGTGGTCAAGCGCGGCCTCCTCCATCTGCTCCTTCTGCTTCAGCTTCGCAGCCCGATACGCAAAAGGAATCGCCAGTGCCCCAACTCCGGCCAACGTCCAGCCCACCGGTCCGGCAACAGCCACCCAGGCTGGCGTCGCGGCCAGCGCCGGAGCGGTGGCCACCGTCGTCGTTCCGGTTCCCAGCCAGCTCAATAAGGCACCACCCCAGCCTCCAATCTGACTCCCGACCATGGCCAACGGTCCGGCTGCGGTCACGGTCGTGTGGGCGGCAGCAATGGCGGCGGCGTTTGCCGCTGCAATGCTGGCGGCGGTGGAACTTGCCGCCACTGCCAAACCATATCCGGCAGCGGCCGTTCCCAAGCCGGCGGCCGTTCCTTTGAGCAACGTCGCGGACTCCTTGCCACCCTTGAGCACGATTTCACCACGCACCGCACCCAAGCCAATTTGCGGATACTCGACTCGGAGCCGCTCGACGCTGGCGCGTGCGGCCTGTTCAAAGGGCTCGGCTGCTTGCGCCAGCTCGTCCTCCACAATCCGGTTGACCAGAGTCGGCAACTCGCGCGCCAAGGCGTTCACCCCCAGCGCCCCGGTGGACTGGAGTTTCTTGGCCAGCTTGGTGCCGACGCTCGCTTCGGCGTCGTTGACCTGGCGCTCAAACGCGTTGAGCGCATCACTCCACTGCCTTTCAAAGGTGCGCTCAATGTCCGCACGCCCTCCGGTCAATCGCTCGCGCTCACGACTGAGGCCGGCCAAGTCGGATTGCAACTGCGCGGTGGTCTTGGTGCCAGACTCGATCTCCAAGGCGAGGCTGTTCGCCAAGCCGCCGGCGACCTCGGAAACGCGGTGGACGAAGTTGGCCTGCAAGACGCGGGCCTTGTTGACCGCCAGGAACTCGGACACTTCTGAAAACAGCTCCGGGAGTCCGCTCTGTGCCAACTCGCCGTGCATCGCCTTCAACGCGCTGATCCGATGAATTTTCCCCACCGAGAGACCAATCGCGGCCAACTGTTTTCGGTTGTGCTCCAGTCCCTGTGCGATTTCCTCCTCGTCCGTGTGCGGGTCGTCCACCTTGTTGATCGCAAAGAACACCTTCTTAACATCCGATGCCTTCAATCGCCGAAGCATTTCGAGTTCATCGGCGGCAACCGGCTGGTCAGCCGTCACGAGGAAGATCACGGCATCGGCTTGTGGCAGGAAGCCCAGCAAAAGCGCTTCATGGTGCTGGTGCAACGAGCCAGCACCTGGCGTGTCTACCAAGGTCAGGTCTTCCTCCAAGCCGGCAAACGGGCCAACAATCTCGACGCAATCGACGCCTTTCGCGTTGTCCTTGTTGCCCTCCTCGGTCACGAAATCGCGGACTTGCGCGTAGGTGACTGTTTCGCTGCCGCCATCACGAAAGTGGACGCCGCACTGCTCCTTGGTGCCGCGAACAAACTTGGAGATGACGCTCGTCGCGGGCCTCGCGTTGATGGGAGCCACCAGGTCATCTCTCCGCCCGAGGAAGGCGTTGCAGAAAGTTGACTTGCCCCGCTTGACCTTGCCGACCACTGCCAAGAGAAATCGGCCGGAGGCGAAATCTTGAATCTCCTGCGCGATGGCCTTGGCGGCGTTGTGATCTCCCCGGGCCTGAGCGAGGGAGCGGATTTCCTCCGCCCATCCCAACAGGCGGCGCTTGTGTTCGTATTTGGTGAGTTTCATAGGCAATCCCCTCCGGGAAGCACCTGTTCCTGTCCCTACGGGCGGTTGATGTGAGGGAGGCTATTTCACAAGGGCAAGGCGGCAAGCCAAAACATTCCGCAAGCGGAACGGAATTCAGAAAAGCGGCCGGCGTTGCGGGAGCCTCAGAAAGCAGTTCAGCCGGCAACAGTCAACCGCTACCTCTTCCTCGGATTAAACGGGCTTCCCGCAACCAAAACCTTGAACCGCTTCAGCGCCTTCTGTTTGCCAGGGTAGGTTTCCGGCCACGCTTCATCGAACAGCGTCAGCGCCTCGGTTTCGTTCCCGGTGTAGGTCAGGTCCAGCATCTTCGCCCAAAGTTGCGGGACGGGGTAATCCGGGTTCCATCGCGTCAGAATCTGATCAGCTTCGGCTGGTTTCTTCCGCGCCTGTTCAAACATCCGGCGGATTTCTTGGGCGAACTGCTTCAACTCTTCCTTTGCGGGGGCTGGCTGTTTCATCAGGTCCGGGGCCAGTTGATAGCGGCCGTCCCTGAACCGGAAGATGATGGTGGGGGCAGGGCTGGCGATCATCGGGCCAATCACGCCGATGTAATGCCAGTCCGCCATTGAAACCGTGGGAATGCCGTTCTTGTCCAGATCGGCGAATTCAACCCCTTCGGCATGCCTCGCATCAAACCGGGCAACGTGGCGGAACTGCTCACCCAGATCGAAGACGTGGACATCCGTGCAGCAGTTGGCACCACCGGAATAGGTGCTCACGACCAGATTGGGCAGGCCATTGCCGGTCAGGTTGGTGCCAACGGGAAATCTGGCCTCATCGGCGAACCCGTAACTGCCGATCGAGATGCTGCTCTGTTGAAGCGTGAACACCCTGAAGCCGGCCTTTTTGATTTCGAGGATGGGATTCTGCGCCTCGATGAAGTAGCGCGTGATGGCGTAGTCGTTGAATCGGATCGTTTCCTCGGGCTTCGCGCCGGATGGTATCGAGACGGAAATGGCTCGGGACAGCTTGGCGGGGTGTTGCTGCTGGAATTCCTGGGTGGAGCAGCCGGTGAGGACGAAGCACAGCCCCAACAATCCGCCAATCGAGCCACGGAGTTGACTCAGCCTGTCTGTTTTGGTTGGCAGCGGATTCATTCGGTCGTGTGATCCGAGTCGAAAGAACATTGTGAAAAGGGCACCCCGGCAGCCATGAAGGAGTTGTATTCCGGCGGCGGAACAAGGCAAGCAAAACATTCCACAAGCGGAATGGACGTTCAGCAAAACTGCCGGACGTGGGCAAGTCCCTCGACAAGCAGTTTGGCCGGTTCCTGCGCCAGCAACGCGGACAGGAGAGCTACGCGGTGTTTGCCAAGCGCCTCGGCATCTCGGCTTCCACCCTGTTCCGTCTGGAGCACAGCGACCAGAGTGTCACGCTGGGCAAGCTGGAGGACATCCTGAAACGGTTGAAGGCGAGCATGCGGGACGTGTTTCCAGAGTAGCCAAGGTGCTGGACGCCTGATTCCGACTGAGGAAAGCCGAATCTGTTCGCCGCCTGTCCCCGTGCGTGGCAGGATTGAACCATGAAAGTTGACTGGTCCAAGGCACCAAAGCGTGCTCGTTGGTGGGCGGTTGATGAGGATGGAAAGGCCCATTGGTTTTGTGAACCGAACGTCGCTGCGTTCACCAAGTTCTGGTTTTCCGAGCCACAACCAGCGCCCAACTTCGGTTTCACTGGCGACTGGCGTAAGAGCTTGGTCGAGCGTCCGGCTGCATCCTGAGTAAGCCGCCGATGCGCACGCGCACGCCCCTCACCTCCCTACTACTCTCGGCATCTGTGGCACTGCTGGCCAGCAGCCCCGGTGCTGCCCCCGCGCAGCGAGCTGGCATCCAAGTCGTCTCAACTTTTGAGGGTGACCGGGGACCAGGCTTCAAGCCGGCCGCCAATGTGATGGGCGCGGTCGGACCGAAGCATGTGGTGGATTTCACCATCGCCGGATTCACTGTCCGCGACAAAGCCACGGGCAAGCCCCTACAGCACCAGTCGCAGCTCGAATTCTGGAGACAGGTGCAGCCGGTCAAGTCACTCGACCCGAGTCCGAACGCCAACGATCCCTGGCTGGTTTATGACCCGCTGTCGGAGCGTTGGTTTGTCACCATCGCGGGAACCGGCACGGGCGAATCGTTTCTGGCCGTGTCCAGCTCCGCTGATCCGACGCAGCCATGGAAGGGCGTGTCGCTCCCGTTGCCGCGAGTGGACCCCGGCTTGAAAATCGGGGTTGATCGCAACGGAGTGTATATCTCGTGCGCCAACGGATCGGGGAACCCGCGCGAGGCGCTCGACCTGTATGTGATTCCGAAAGCCGATGCGGTTGACAAGCACGGCCCCTCGCTGGTCCGTGCACAAACTTTCGGCAAGCTGATCTACGCGGCGTTCCCGGCGGTGCATCTCGATGCAGATCAGAATCCTGAAACTCCGGCGGTGCTCCTCAACAACCAGTTCGGCGGACCGACGTGCCGCGAACTGTATCTTCATCGAATCAAGTGGACCGGGGCGCGGGCGGCCATTGCTGAAGTCCAAACGATTCCACTGAGCCGGGCGTATGCTGTGCCGCGCATGGAGGGGATGCAGCCGGAGGGTGGGGTCCGGCTCGCGCAAGCGGGCGGGCGGCGGAACAATTGCGCCTTTGTGCGCGGCGGAAGCGTGTTCAGTTGCAACGGAGCACAGCGCACAGCGGACTCGCCTCCTGGAATCCTGTGGTATGAAGTGCGGATCGCGGACGGCGCATTGCTCCAGGAGGGCTTTGTTGACAGCCCCGATTGTGCCTATCTCTATCCGTCGATCGCCGTGGACAGCCGGGGAAACATCGGCATCGGCTGCACGCGCACCTCCGGGAAGGATTACCCGTCGGTGTGCGTGATGATGCAGGCCACCGGTGATCCAGCGGGCACGATGCGGCCGCCGATTGTGGCGGTGAAAGGTTCGACGGCCTTCCGCTATCCCGGCGTGGCCGCGATGAACTTCAGCAACTACAGCACTACCTGCATCGACCCGTCGGACGGTGGGCTGCTCTGGACCTTCCAGGGTTACGCGAACAGCACCGTTGACCGACAATGGTGCACGGCGTGGACGGCGTTCAAAATGTTGGAGGCACGCTGACTGAGCGCCAGCCTGTCCGGCTGCTCGCCTAAACTGCTTTCAAGGTGCTGCCACCCCCGCCAGCAATGCTCAACGAAACCAGCCAGGAAAGGCCGGTCACACCAGCTCGCGGATAACGCGCTCGTGCTTGTCTACGATGCGGATGGGGCGGCCGTTGGGCGTTTCGACTTCGTTCGCGTGGTTGATGCCCAAAATCGTGCACACGGTTGCCATGAAGTCGTTGACGTGGATCGGCCGGTCGATCACTTCCGTGCCCCTGCTGTCGGTCGCGCCGATGACTTGGCCTCCCTTGATGCCACCGCCGAAGAGCGCGGTGGACCACGCCTTCGCGTAGTGGTCGCGTCCGCCGACGTTGTTGACTTGCGGCGTGCGACCGAATTCTCCCATCCAGATAATCAGCGTGCTGTCGAGCAACCCGCGATCCTTCAAGTCGCGCACCAGCGCGGACATCCCGAGATCCACCTGCGTCATCAAGTCGCGTGACTTCATCGCCACGGCTCGCTCGTGCGTATCCCAGTTCGAGAGATAAACCTCCACGAACGCCACGCCCGCCTCGACCAAGCGTCGGGCGAGCAGGCAGCCACGGCCGAATTCCGTGTCGCCGTAAGCTTGGCGTGCGGTCTCCGGCTCCTTCGAGAGGTCGAAACACTCGCGCTTCTCGGAGCGCATCAGGCGCAAGGCACTGCTCAAGCCGACGGCGTGAGACTGCGCGGCGTTGGCTTGGGTGGTGCGCGCGAAGTTCTGCTCAAGCTGGGTGAGCAGGCGCGTGCGCTGGTCGAATTCGGTCCATGGCACGGACGGCGAGACGTTTGCAAGGCCATCGGTGATTTTGTCCAGCACGAGCGGCTGATGACGCGGTCCGCGAAAGCCGGGGTCGCGCACGAAGTCGTGCTTGGTGAGCGGCGAGCCGGCGACGACGAAGTTCGGCAGCGGCGAATCCGGCCGCGCTAGCTCCGCCGCGACCGTCGAGCCAAGGCCGGGATAACTCACCCCGCCCTGGCCAGGCTTGTAGCCGGTGTGCATGTAGATGCGCGCGCGCCCGTGGTCGGCCTCGGCGGTGCTCATGCCACGCAGAATCGCGCCGTGATGCATGAGCTTGGCGAGCTGCGGAAATTTCTCGCCGATCTGAATGCCGTCCACCGACGTGCCGATGGCGCGCAGGTCGCCGGTAATGTTCGCGGGCGCATCCGGCTTCGGATCGAACGTCTCGATGTGGCTCGGGCCGCCGTCCATCCACAGGAGAATGCAGGACTTCGGCCGCGCCGCACGCGGCGTGGCGCTCTGCTTCTCAGCAGCGGCGGCCAGTGGAGCCATCCAGCCGGAGAGCGACACGCCTGACACGCCGGCAGCGGCGGCGGTCAGCCATTCGCGGCGGGTGAACTGGTTTGCGGGCAAGGGAATCTTGATGTGCATGGCAATGCGCCGGCTCAGTGGTTGGTGAGAAACTCCCCGCTGTTCAGCAGCGTCCAAAGCAGGCCCGCGCAGGCGTCGGTGGGGTTCGTGTGAGATGCGAAGTAATCCTTCACCCATGCCTGCTCCTCGGGTGATGGCGTGCGTGTGTAAGCCAGCCGATAGACACGCGCGATGATTTCCTCCGGCGCTGCTCCGGCCTTGGTGACGCGCCCCGCAGCGGCTTGCAGGTCCGCGAGCAGACGGCCGTTCATCAACTCCAGCAACTGCGGAATGCCCTCGTTGACCGTGCTGCCGTGGTTTTCATCCGGGCGCGTCGCGAAGGCGCGCACGAACTCGTCACGGCTCATTCCGGAAATCGGCTGCGCGCGGGCCAGCTCAACCTTCGTGCCCGGCTTGCCGCCGCCCTTGCGGAACGGCGGCTGCAACACGACGCTCAACGAATCGTAAAGCACCTCCGCGCGCATCACACGGGGCCGGTGGTGGCTGAACAAGATCTCGTCCCGCTCTGTGCCCGGCGCGGGCCGGCTGCTGCGCTGATAGACGTGGCTCGCGCAAATCGAACGGATGAGCTGCTTTACGTTGAAGCCCGACGCTGTGAACTCGCGCGCGAGCGCGTCGAGCAGTTCGGGATGCGACGCCTCGGCGCTTTCGTGCTGGCCGTCGAGTGGCATCACCAGCCCGCGCGTGAAGAAGTGCGACCAGAGGCGGTTGACCGCGTTGCGCGCGAACCACGGATGCTCTGCGCCCGTGGCCCACTCGGCGAAGCGCGGGCGATACGGGCCGGGGTCTTTCCACGCGGGCGTCGCGCCGCCGAGGAAACGCGCTTGCACCAATTGCCCCGCCATCTTGCGCCCCGTATCCGGCACCCTGACGGCAGCACCGGCATCGAGCGGCGCGCGCATTTCGCTGCCGGGAATCTTCCCCAAGCCCGACGGCACGTCCTCCATCGCCTCGGTGAGCGTCCACCCGATGGGATTTTTCCCTTCGAGATAACCCTTGTGCAGGCGTCCAAAGAACGCGGCGACGCCCCAGAAGTCCGCCTGCTTCCACGGCGCGTAGGGATGGTCGTGGCACTCGGCGCAGCGGAGTTGCACTCCCCAGAAGAGGCGAGCCGTGGCGTCGGCGAGGAGGTTTGGCAGGGGCTCGGAACTTTCAGAGTTGGCGAGGATGAAGCCCGCTGCCGGGACTTCGCGCATCTTGCCCTCGGCGGTGAGCAGGTCGCGCACGATGGCATCCCAGCCGCGATTGGCGTTGAACTGCGCGGCCAGCCAAGGCGTGAACGGGTCGCGGGCCGACTTCTTGAGCGCGTTGTCCACCGGCACCATCAGCTCGTGCCAGATGGTGGCGAAGTGTTCGCCGTAGGCCGGCGAGGCGAGCAGTTCATTTACCCAGCGCTCCCCCTTGTCCGGTTCCGTGCTGGCAAGGAAGGCATCCAATTCCTCCTCGGTGGGAACGCGACCGATGAGGTGCAGCGCGGTGCGGCGGAGAAATTCGCCGTCCGCAATCACTGGTGCGGCGCTCAACTTCGCCTTGGTCAGGCCGGCACCCACCCAGCGGTCAATCTCGGTGGCGAGCGGCTTTGGGTCGCGCGCAGGCGTGGTGTCGGAGGCCAGCGAGAGCGTGCTCTTGTCCACGCCTGGCGCTGAGGTCGGCTTGGGTGTTTTGTCCACCATCGCCGGCGACGTGGCGGCGTCGGGCTTGGTCGGCTTGGTGGGTTTGTCCGCCGCGCTGACCGTCAGCAGAGGCAGAATGGTCAATCCAACCAGGCATAGAAGCGCGCGGGACATAATGAGAACTCACTTACAGACGCCACCCGCTTGAAATGATTCGTGCGGACCGGCTTCCCCTTGAACATCTTGTAATGGACCAGCCGTTTGCCGCCTTCCCCGATGTGGCAGTTGACGTCACCGTTCAACCGCCAGACCTGGCCGGTGGTGATGATCAGTTAAACATTTCGGCTCTTCAATTTCATAGAGCTGTTTCGGACTGCTGATGGTGGCGAACGTTCAATCACGGCGAGGTTGGCGGCTTGAAAATGTTGCTGCGTTCGCTTCGGGTGACGCAGGAAACATCCGGCTCCCGGTGGGCGAGCACGGGCGGTTGACAGTGCAAGCCGAAGGCGCAGCGTTTTCGGCGCTCGGGCAGCAGCACGTTCTTTCAGTAGGGTTCCCCACCCTCACCTCCGGCGTCTGCTGCCTGAGCACCCTTAACCCTCGTGGTCGTTGGGCAGAATCGAAGGCGAGGTAAGATCCGCATCCGTGAACTGTAGAGGGCAGATGAACAGCCATCTACAGAATGGCTGGCAGTTGCTTGAGTCACCTTGATGAAAGGTGTCACAGAGCAGTCGGGAACGCGCTGCAAGGCTGTTAACGCAGCGTGAAGGCTATCTGCCCTTCTTCTTCTCCAGTTCCTTGCGCAGTTCCCGGCCCCGTTCGCCGAAGATTTCCACCGCGATGCTGTCGAACAACGCCATGGCCTTGGCTTCACTCTCCTTGCGTTGCACCTCGGTCTGCTTGGACCCGTTGTTCTGGCGGTTGAACTCCTTCGCGGCGGACATCATCCGCTCCATGAATTGCGGTGCCAGGGCGACGTCCAGCCCGGCTGCCCGGACCATTTCCGTGGCTTCCTTCAAGCCGCGCTCTTTATCCCGCGCCTCCGCGTCCATCTTCGCTTTGGCTTCCTGATCCGCCTGCGCCTGTTCGTAGGCGGCGAAGGTGTCCGCGCCCAGTTCGGTTTTAAGTCGTTCCAAAACGAGCTTCAATTCGTTCGCCTCGCGGCTTTGCTGGTCCCGGTAATTGGAAGGATCGTAATCGTCCCGCAGATAAGCCGGGGCCAGCTTCATCTCCTGCGCGACCTGCACCATCCGGACAAACTCGGCCTCACTGCGGGCCTCCGGCAGCTTCTGCTGAACATACTTGGCGGCGTCGGAGTTACGCAGATCGTAGGCGCGAAGTTCATCCGGCGTGAGGAACTGCTCCAGTTCAGCACGCTGACGTTGGCGCAATTCGGCGAGTTGCTGCCTTTGCGTGGTGGTCAACGCGATGGAGTGACCGCGCCGTCCCAGGCGAATCTCCTCGTCCTCGTCTTCAAAGCGATCCAGCAGGAGCGCGAGATCACGGCGCTTCTCCGGAGCCAGCCATGCGTCACGCACGGGCATTTCAAATCCCATCAGGCCGTTGATCATCTCCCCGGCGGGGGTGCCGAGCAGGTCTTCCAACTGCAGATTCATCTGGACGCGCGCGTGCCGCTGGTCACGCCACATCTGGACGTTGTCCGCATACGTCACCGGATTGCGCCACCAGTTGGTGCGCGCGAAGTATTGCATTTCGCCCGCGAGCAGACGGTCCCGGGTTTCGCGTGTGAGGCGCATCACCACGAGGTCGCGGATGGTCTCCTCCGGGCAACCGGCGGCCCGCAACTGCGCGATGAGCGAACGGTAATCGTCGGCGGACAGCGCCTGCCACGGATTCGCCGCTGCACGCAGGGCTGTGACGCGTTCTGCGCGCTGTTGCAGATAGACCTCCACCGCGTTGGTTCGGGCCGGCCGATCCGACACGCTGGCTGGAACCGTCCCAGGATTGCGCCACAGCGCCACGGCGAGCGCGGTGTTGAGTAGCAAGCTGAGGGTGATTAGGGCTTTCATTGCTTGAGCTTCCCGAGCAGGTCGAGCCAGATGCGGTTGCGTTTCTGGGTCAGCTCGAAGCCGTCTTGACCGAGCAGTTGCAGGAGCACGGCGCGGGTCGAATCGCGCATGGCCTGGTAGCGCTGCTCCTTCTCGGCGTTTGAAAGCGAGGCGTCCGCCTGAACCTGGCGGGCTGCGGCGATGGCGTCGTGCTTGATCTTCCACACACGGTCGGCGGTGTCCTCGGGCAGGTTCAGACGGGCGGTGGCCTCCCTCGCGCCGTCATAGTTGAAGTCAGTCTTGCGCTCGAACTCGTCTGCGCGAGCCTCGCCCAGGACGGCACGCAGTGCCTTCATGCGCTCCTCGCTGCGGCTGTAGGGGCTGCCTTTCTCGGGCCCCAGATCATCGGTGACTTTCAGAATTCTTTGAAAATCCGCGAAGCTCAGATCGAGGTATTTTGTTTCGCCAGTGAGGCTGGCTGCGGCCGGCGAGGAACGCAGGCGGTATTCGTCCAGTTCAGCCGGCGAGAGCACGTCCTTGAGCAATGCAACGCGGGCATCGAGCATCTTCTTCTGCTGAGCCCGGTGATCACCGCCTTCATTGTTCGCCGCGAATTCCAACTCCCGTAAGTTCGCCTCCTCCAAGGCCCGGCGCGCGGCGACCCGCTTGTCCTCCGGCAGCCAGCCAAGCTCGCTGATCCGGCGGTCCGTTTGCAGGTAGACAGCATCAATGAAGGACTGGTTCGACAACTTGACGCCGAGGACAGACTGCAACAGGTCGCTTTGTTCCTTCTGGAGTGCCTTGAGCTGTTCCATCACCTGCGGTGGCGGGCGTTGATTGGCGTATTTCTGCCAGTATTCTTTGGGCTTGGGTTCGCCTCGGAGCGCCTTGGCTCGGCGGGCAAAAAGTTTCTGCACATCCGCCGTGATGAGGTCGCGGATGACCTCCTCGGGGCAGCCCACGGCGCGCAAGTTGGCGATGTATTGGCGGTAATCGGAGGACTCGACGCCTCGCCATGAGAATGCGGGCGCTTGCGCAACCGGGGCTGTTGTGTGGCTGGTGTTGGTTGCGCGTTGCACACTTCCCTGGGGAGCCGGCGATGCGTGGTCGAGGGAAGGTGCCGTTTCAACCGCAGGCGGGATGGGGCGGTGCCGCAAGAGTAAGCCCAGTCCCAACGCGCCGTTGAGGAGCAGCGAAAGCACCAGGAGTGAGCGCATGGGAATCGTGGTAGCCGAGAGGTTTCACGCTCGACTGCTTGATAACAAGGGAAAATGGAACACGGCTGCTTGAATGGCGGCTCGCTATCATCCAGGAACGCCTGCCTGCCATTTCGACGCGGGTGATACGGCCTAGGGAAGCCCCTCGAACTTCAACGCAGATTTCAGGCGCGATGCCAGCGCGATGGAAATGTCAGCATCTAGCTTGAGTCTTCGAGGCAGGGCAGGAGATAATCACTACTATCCATGCCAACTCGAAGATGCCTGCCCGAAAGTGGTCTATTACAACAACGGTTTTCGCGGGATGGATGGACTGGCGCGGTTGCTGAATGTTCAGTCTACACAAACGACTTGAACTCCTCAGTGTGCCCGAAGCTATGAAGACCGGAGCCTCGGCCAATGTGCGGGCATGGTGACGCTCCTGTCAGACCTGGCTTGATCCGCCCAGCCCTTTGTTCGGTTGCAAGAACAGTCTGGTCTTCGAGACTTCTCGGCAGGAACGACGCCGAGGAGCGGCATTCCCACATCAAACTGAAATCGCTGATGTGGCATCCTTGAAGCACCGGTAATCCAGCCTTCCGCATACCCCGCTTGAATTGCGCCAACGGCCGTGGTCATGTAACCGACCGTCAGCTCGGGTGACGGCTTGTCGCCCCAATACTGAACCCCGTCCACACCACGCTGAATCGCGTCGACCGCTGCTCGCGCTCGCTGCTCCCGCTCCTCATCGGTCATCAGTTCATACACGAGTGTCTTTTGGTTGATCCGTCCCAGACACCATGGACATGGTTCGTCCGCTGTGTAGCGGGCGATTTCACCAACCTGTTCCGTGAGCCTAGAATCTTTCGCCCTCATCAAGACAGCGGCGTCGATGCACGGCAGGAGGTAATGGCTCGCATAGTCACCAAGTCCCGCGCGGCTGTGCTGGCTGTCGGTGCATCCGAGTGCCAGATCACACTGGAGAATCTCATCGAGTGTGGCGTCATCCAGCAGGTTACCTTGAATCATCGTGACTTCCGCAGCCGGTTCGATGTCGAGGATCAGGCGTCGAAGAATTTCGACCTTCAGCGGCTTCGCCTTCAAATCCCTCCAGGTGCTTCCGTGCATCCGTTCCATGTTCGATGCCCCGAACCGATCTGGATCCACCAATACAAATCGTCGCACCCCCGCACGGGCGAGGACTTGAACGGATGGCGAACCGAGGCCACCACAGCCGATCACGGCAATGACTGCGTTCCTGAGCCGTCCCAAGCGGTTGCCGACTAGCTGGGCGTGACGCCTGGTTCGCTCATCATCAGCAACGTCGCACATGGTTGCTTGGTCGCGAAGCTCTTCCTGCTCTCGGTGGAGTTCATCACCAACTGTGAGCCACTCAGTCACCGGCGACTGGTGGCCGTTGAACCAGGCTTCACCGGTGAACGAGAACTTTCCCTCGGCGTTACGTGCGATGCGCAAGCTCACATACGGTCGGCCAGCGCCATAAGCCGCGAATTCCTGGGCAAAATACCTGTCCATGTCCTCGTCCAGCCAGCTCGCGAAGGTGCCAAATCCTTGCGGATGGGAATGAACAACACCAATCCCAAGCTCCGAGTTGTCGAGTGCAAGCTGGGCTCGCATAATGTAGCCAGCGTCAAACTCGACGATGCTGCTCTTGCGTTTCAGATCCCCCGGCAGTGGCTCAAGCAGGTCCACAAAAGTGACGTGAATTCCCCAGGACGTGATGCGAAACCCGAAACTGAAGAAGCTACCCCACTCCCGGTGTGGGTAACGCTTGAACACAAGTGCCTCCAATTTCTCGCGGTCGTCAGCCGTGATCCGAAACAGGCCGCGTTTTGATGGGGGTGAAGGCTCCATGCTAACCGGAAGGTTCTTCGTATTTCACCACGGCTTGCAGGACATAGGGCTGGCCGTCCTTGTTGGCGGCGCAGATGCCTCCGAGGGGCTGATAACCTTCTCTCAGCAGCACGCCGACCGACCGCGCCAACTCTTCAGGATGGTCCGCCATGATTGCGCGATACTCGATGATCTTGTTCATGATGTGTTCTCGCGGACTTTGTTGCTCAATTGTTCGCCCGGTGAACCCAAGAAAGGATTTCATCCAGATACGTGTGAAATCCGTGGCGATCCTTGTTCCAAGGCGGGCCGCCGCCGCCATTGTGCGGATGGTAGCTCACCAGCTGCCATCGTTGACCGTCCCCAGCGACGATGACACCCTGCGGTGACCCGGCAACCCGCCCCAGCAGGGGTGACCCCTCCGGCAAATGCGCCCCATCCAAGGGCTGCCCTGGATAGCCCCCCGGCACCAGCACCAACACGTCGGTCGCTTGCAGGTGCGCGTATCCCGGTCTCGTGGGCACATCACGGTAGATGACCGCAGGGAACGGCTGCGGAATGAAGTCAACCCGGCAGCCACCTTGTCTCAAACGCTCCATTTCCCGCTGGATGCGCGACGGCTCGAAGCCACCGGCCACATTATTACGAATGACGCGGAATTCGTCGCAATTCTTGATCGGGATTTCCTGGGCAAGCGGCACGGGCTTCGGCTTTCCCTTCTCGAGCATAAACACTTCCGTGCAATCCGGGGTATCGCTTACCAGCGCGGCAATCTGTCGCCCAGACATCTGCTTCTTAACGCCGTCCACCTCGGTGAACGGCTTGTTGTTCACGGTGATCTTAAGGTGCGCGTGCTGACGGCGCGTGATGAACACCGGCCCGCATCCAAATGGAGCTGCGTCTCCAAGCGCGACCGGCTCGTCGTGTGCCGACTCGTGATCGCGAACCAAGTTGGCTTCGTCGGTCAGGCCGAATAGTTCCCGAATCGACTTGCCCGTTTGGTGTGGGCTCAGTGTGACTTCCGGGCGATCATTCACGAACAAAGCCAGCTTGGGCGGCTTGGTGCAGTGGTGCTTGCTCGGTGCGTCGCAGTTTGGAACCGTGTAAAACACGTTGCCGTGCTCCAAGTTCACTAGCTCGTCCGGTGCGACGGGAACGTCATGTTCGCTGCCGTGATCACGAACCAGAGTTTGCCCAAGGTTAGCCCCGGCCTGAGCCAACAGGACGCTGGCGCGAACTTCATGCTGAGGAGCGGGGACGAGGATGTCGTCGATCAGTGCGGCCCACTTTGGCGCGGGGCGGCAATCTGGCGCGTGGTCTACCACGGGTTTCCCGTGGCCCTGTGTGGTTGAGTCGTTCATGGTTTTAGTTTGGTTGGAGAGCCTGCAGCCTTACGCCACGAAGCGATGCTGTTTGCTCTCAAACATTAAACGCAAGAGCGTGACACTGCCCTGGGCCTTGAATATGCCTGTCACGCTTTTGCGTAATACAGGTAGAGAACCGACCGTTTTGGAAACCAAGATGACAGTTTTCCCGGTAGCTACGGCAAGCCGGTGGGATGCAGAGCCAGACGCCACGCTCGTTGACCGCATGACGCGGGGAACACCAGATGAGCGTGCCCAGGCCTTTGACGCGTTCTATCGCCGGCATGCCGAGTATCTCTTCGGCATCTGCTTCAATCTGGCGAACCGCTACAAATTCGGGTTTTTCTCTGAGGACGACATCTTCCAAGCGACCATGCTCAGAGCCCGCGACCATGCACATACTTTTGATGCTGCACATGTCACCGATGCGAGCGCTCTGGAGGACGCGGTGGACTTGTGGCTCAGCGGAATCGCCAAAAGTGTCGTCGCTGACCAATTGCGGCGGATTCCCAGATGCGTCCCTCTGAATCCAGAGCTACTTGATGCAGATGATGGTGAAACGGACGATACCTTTGCTGAGGTTTTTGAATCCGGAGACGATACGGAAATCATTGCTCTCATGCGAGAAGCGGTTGAGACTTTATCCCCCCGAGAGCAGGAGGTGGTCTGGGCCGTAAGCCAGTTCTACGTCTGTCGCAAGCATCAGCACACTCCAACTGAAGAACTCGACGAAATCGTGGCCAGTTTGGGGGTAAGCAAGGAATACTTCCGACAGATCAAACTCCGGGCGAGAAGGAAAATTAAACAATACATGGCAGTCCGACAACCCTTAGCGGAGGCAAAATGAAAACCCGTGATACACGCTATCCGGGGGATGCGGCCTTCGACAAGTTCGACGAACAAGTTCGGCGAGCCTTGCTGGAGGAAGGCGCAATCCTTCCGGAAACAGTGGAAGAAGTCCGTCAAGCGAAGGCACGTCTCAAGAGACAGCCTGTTACATTACCACCACATCTTCGGCATTCCACGTCCATTGCCGCAGACTCAAATGCCCTTAAACCAGACGCACAATTCCACGGTGATTCTGGGAGGACGGAGGTGCCGGATGAACCAGAGACCGGGCAAGGGCAGCGCAAAGCCTCAGGCGAGTTCGTTGAGGCTGTCCTCATAGCGCTTTTCACTCGCGAAATGTCCACGCCACAGTTTCCTCTCGGTCACCTGCGCCAGAACAAACTTGTCTACTTCGCTCATCGGAAGGCTGAGGAGGATGTGGCGGTGCGATTTTCCAAGCAGGCAGCTGGTCCTTACAGTGCTTGGGCAACTTACAAGGGGCCGGAAAGCATTGCGCAAAGGAACGGCTACGTGAAGAAGGCGAAAGTCGGAGGGCGAGCTGGCTTTCTGGTTGGCCAGAATATTCACAAGATTGACCAATACGCCTCCCGATACCCCGTCTGCGCGGCCGTCGATTGGGTTGTCAGTCACTTTCGCTTCAGGAAGAACGAAGAGCTGGAGCTGTTTGCGACGGTTGACTTCGCCGCACTTGATCTGGTTAAGCGGGGCACGTCGGTCACTTTGGACAACGTGAAGCAGATCATCGCGACCAATGACGAATGGAGAGCGAAGCTGGAGCGTGAGATTTTCTCTGACGCAAACATCGATCGGGCGATTTCAGAGTTGAAGGACCTGTTTCCAACCACCTATGCCTAGCGAAGCCTACTCAGCGAGGTAGGCCCCTTCCTCCATTAGTTAGTTTCGCTGGCGAATGTGTGGTTGGGGTATAAACACGGACGGGCGCAACTTGTCGAAGGTAGTGGGAGCCCATAGAGTCGGGGCGCTATGAACGCTGACCTCAACAAATACCTCAAGCTCCAGACCGCACTCCTCAACGAGAAGTCCAGACTCGAAGCCCGTTTAAGCGACATCAACCGGGTGCTTGGTGGGGATGTTTCTGCTGTCAACCCAGTTCCTTCGGCAACATCGAAGCGAGGGGGTGCCAGAAAGTTCAGCGCAGCCACCAAAGCGAAGATGGCGGCTGCTCAGAAGGCCAGGTGGGCGAAGATCAAGGCCACAAAGGCTGCTGCTGTGGCAAAGCCGGTGAAGGCATCGAAGTAAGCTGGCTGTTGGGTCGTTGTATCGGGTCGGGTGCTACATTGTCTTATTGGCTAAATAGTTGGGGGGGTCGGATCCCCCGATTTTTTCTCTTAACGGGAATGGTCGTTTTTGTAACGGGTTCATTTACAGCAGTTTATAGATTCGGCATACCTGTCATTCACTGGTATCGGATAGCTGATTTCAACCGCTTCGATAGCCTGTCGGTGGGCTTTTTCGCTGATTTTGACATCGGCGTTGTGGTTCATGGTTGCTCCTTGTTGGTTGCTGAACGGCTTACGGCTGAACGGCTGGGCTTGTCGTTCAACAGCCGCTATTCCGCTGATTCCTCGTCCACCAGCCATTATACCACACTGTCAAGGGGTGGAGCGAGCGGGTGGGTGATGCGGGGTGAAGGCTGTGATGAGCGAACGAGCGGTTCAGGGCTGAAATCCTGATAACCAGCGCAGAGATGGTTTTCAAGCAGCTAGGGAAGGCATTGGTGCATGGGCCGTTGAAGCTAAACTTCGCTTGTGCCTGGCTGGACTTGGGACAATTACAGGGTGCTTTCCGGCTGGCTGAGGCCGACATTGTGAGAGCCAGTGGAGTGGAGACGGATGCGAAGCGTTGCCTGACTGTGGAGAACGAAGCCACATTCCACGAACTCGCCAAGCTCCAGTCGGGCGAGCTGCTGATCCAGACGAGCTATCCAGGCTCCGGGACACTCAAGCTGCTGGAACGACTGCCTCACGCAATGGAGTTCTGGCATTTCGGGGATAGCGACCAGGCTGGCTTCAGCATCTTGCGGGATCTTCGTGAGCGATCCGGGCGAGCCTTCCAAGCCTTACACATGGAGCCGGGGCGAATTCCTCACGAGCAGGAGGCTTTCGGAAGGCTATCCAGTTCGAGATGGCCGTTCTACAACCACAGCTAGCCGGTGTTGGTTAGTGGCTGGCAGCGCGAACCAGCGAAACGATCCTCGTTAACGACAGCCAGCCCAGCGTCCAGATGATTCAACCCAACAGGCACCAGAAACAGCCGTGGAAGCGTTCAGGCAGTGGTTGGGCTTCAACGCTAGGAGTTCGAGGAAAACAGTGGAATTAAGCGTTGTTAGCGAGGAAGGCTCAGGAAACCGTTAACACAACATTCGGGAGAATCGGTTTAGCGCTTAAACACAACATTCCGAGTAAACCGCTCTAAAACCGCCAAGGTTCGACCGTTAATTGTTTAGGCGTCGAGGGAGGGGGACAGGGGAAAGATTCAACCATGGCTGGTTAAACGACAGGAATGGGTATGTCCTCAGGAAGGGGAGGGAGATAGAACCAACCGGGGAACAGAATGGCATTATTCGATAAGGCTACCAAACATCGTTTAAGGCGGTTGGGGGACGAGGTTTGAGGCGAAATTCATCTCTATGAGAAGGTAAAGAAACGGTCGTTGGGTGTTAAAGGGGCTAGCTGATAAGGGTTCTGCAATAGGGTTTAGCGTGTTTGAGGCGACCAAGTTTGAGGCGAAATTCATCTCTATGAGAAGGTAAAGAAACGGCCGAGTGGCTTGTTGTTAAGAAGCTGATGCTCTTCAGCCGGATGGTCGGCCGGTGGAGGAAATCGTGCAAATCGTGCGGTCGTGCGGTGGACAACCCAGCCGCACGACCAACACGATAAACACGATTCTTGGAGTTTACGCCGCCGCCGTGGTCGTCTCCCGCGTGGCCAGATACCGGCGGGCATGGCCGTGGCCCTGGAGTTGGAAGGTGATGCCACCCCGGAACCGCATTCCGTGGTAGCGCTTGAGCAGCGCGCTGAAACTACGCTTCTCACCGTCGCGCAGCTCCCGTTCCAAGGGCAGGCAGTGCTCGAAAAGCCCGTGGACTCGGCACACGCGAACCACGTCTCGGAAAGTCGCTGCCTCAACCCGGTCGGCCAGCAGCGCCACCAGCCGCTCCATGCCTTCGATCACCGGATCGAGGGTCGGTGCCGTGGGCGGCGGGATCGGACACGCGTAGCCGGCGTGCTCGACAATGCCGCCGATGACCTGGCTCCACTCGGGCAGTCCCGGCTGCACCCGCGAGGGAGCGCGTCGCCCGTCATCATTCCAGTGCCGCACCAGCGCGTAGAGCGCCGCGAGGATGGCGGTTCGGCGTCCAAGGATCGTCGTCTCGTCCAGTGGGTTCGTGATGGCCCGGTCCTCGGACCGCGCCTCGGTTTGAAAGCATTCCACCACCAGCGTGCGTCGCCGCAGGTCGGCCCGCATCTGCAACTGATTGCCGGTGATGAACACGGCTGTCTTCTTCAGATACGTTACCTGCTGGGTCTGGCCAAGGAGCCGGCCGCTGTAGTGCGTGGCGGTGATGAAGGACTCCAGCGCGCGGCTCTGGAGGAGCTGGTCAACATTGTCGAGCAGGAGCACGCGCGAGCGATTACGCGCGCTCGCCAGCAGCAGCTTGGCCATGTCGGCTTCGCTGGACGGGGGCGGCATGGTGGGCAGCTCGCCGAACACTGGCAGCACGGCCAGTTGAACCAGCAGGCCCTTGCCGGCCCCGGGATTGTTGGCCGTGTAGGCGAACGCCGGGAGCAGGCAGTGAGGCGAGAGGAGGTCCAGACCATACACGGTCAGCATCGCGGCGATTTGAACCGCCTTCGCGTAGGGCGCGTCGGCGAAGGGAAACTCCGCCAGCAGGCCGTCCAACACCGTCCGGGCGTTGTCGATGGGCAGGTCGAGCCGGTAGTGCAGTGAACGGCGTGCCGTGAGGATGCGGGTCTTCTCATCCACGCCCTCGGGCAGCAGCCGCAACCCGCTGGAGGAGGCGATCACGGGCAGCCGGATGGGGTTCACGTGCTCGATGGCCGGCAACTGATTGACGAAGCGGTCCGAGGCCAGAACCAGCTTGGCATCGCCGAGCCGCATCGAGGTGACGACGCGCTTATCTTCCTCGCCTTCCGCGGGTGTCGGGTGCTTGGTGCATTGGACGTAGTCCTCGATGAAGGTGACGAATCGCGGAGCGTCAAGGATGGCGCTCTGGTTGGCTGCGCGGTCTTCGACGAGCACGCGCTCGCTCCAACGGTAGAGGCCATGCGGGGCGAGCTGCCCGCCCAAGTCCTGCGCGAAGGCGGATACAAGGCGTCCCTCACCGGGAAGTTGAATCCACGGCTTCTCCACCGGCAGTGGTGGCAGTGCGGTCTCCCACGCGGGTGCTCGGCTGGGGTCGTCGTCAAAGTTGAGTTTTCGGCCCATAGATATGGGCGTTTCGGTTAGTGTGTCGGTCATTTGAATTACAGTTTTCTGCATGATGGCGCGCTCTCAGGTTTCTCCTTCCATCACATCCGGGGTGCGTCACACCCCCATCGCCGAATCGTCCTCCTGAGGCTTGCCGGGTTTCTCGCCTAAAAACGCGGATGATGAAAACGGGAGGATAGAGGCAGCGCCCATCCTCCCGGTTGAGTTAACTGGCGGTGTGGAGCAGGCGGTAGCGAAGGTGCGATTCGTTCAACGGGGAGCAGGGAAGCGCGCGGTGGATGCAGGCTGCGGTTCCGCCGCCCGGATACCACACCCTCCCCACTTCCAGCGCTGACCCTCGGTGAACCAACGTGGCGCAATCCACGCCCCGCCGTTTCTGGGCGGCGGTGAACTGCCGGCCCAGCCAGCCTTCCAAGAACCACCAGACTTCATGGTTGATGGTGAACGGCCCGGTGAAGTGGACTGAAATCCGACCGGTGCCCCGCTGCATCGTCTCGGCTTCGCTGTGGAAGTCGATCCGCAGCAACGGCTGGTTGTTCGAATGAGTGCGGTGCAGGCGGGCGTTGGTGCAGATGGCTAGGAAGCTGCCAACGGGGTGCCTGACAGCGGTTTGCCGCATGGGTCTTAACTGTCGCTCACCGCTAGGCTGGTGGCGGTTCGCCACTGCCTCGACCAACCACCGTCGCCACTCCCACCATTGCAGCTGGGGAGCCGCGATGTTTTGGGTTGGCAGGTTGGCCGCAGGCAGACTGTTGGGTCGAAAAAGCGGGCTGGTGAAAATCGATTGGAGACAGGCGGGCAGGTAGGCCGGCCTAATTATTTGCTCGTTCATTGTTGTCTTTCAGAGAACCGGCCCTGAAGCAAACCGCCGCAGGGCCAACAATGCTGCTAAACCGTGTGGGTTCAGCGGAACGGGCTGGCCGGAGAATCAGTCCGGCCAGCACAAAAGTGGTTGAAGTCTCACGGGCAGTCCGGTGCGACCAACTTGGTGACGATGAAGGGGTGATGGGGTGGCGGCGGTGCCAGTCCCGGCGAGGCTTCTTTCCACCATCACCCCTCACCTTTCAGGCTTCAGTTTCAACCCTCATCTCAACGGTTCGCGGCCGGCGTAGTCTCAGTCTCATCCCCCCTTACGGGGGTGAGCTGGGACGAGGCCGCTTGCGCTGAGTCTTGTCCCAGAAAAACTGAGACTGAGACTGAGACTGAGACTGCAAACCTTCCTAACCATTACTTCGCGGCCGGCTCCGCGACTTCGCGTGCGGGTGGCGCGGTTACCGTGGGTGCGGGTTGTGGTGGACAGGGAGGTTGAACCGGTTCGCTGACTGCTTTCCGATACTTCTTGTCGTCTCCCTGAATCACCTTCGCGGGAACTGTCAGCAACTCCTTGCGGATTCGGAAGTAGCTGGAGCGCGCCCAACCGTTGGCCAGCGCCTCGTCTTCCCATTCTTTGCTGCTCATGCCTGTTGCTGCCAACAGCTCCAGCAACTCGTTCGGATCGCACTTCTCCGCCTTCTTGCCCCGCAGCTTGTTGGGGTCGAGGGCTTCCCGGAACTTCATCAGCGGGAAATCCCAGCCCACCACAATCGGCGGCATGGCCTTGAAGTTCCGCAGCGTGAACTCCATCGCGTAACAATCATCAGTTTCCTGCTCGGTCAACGTGATGATGGAGTCGGCGTCCCGGGCGAACACTCCCGAACCACTCAGCCGGTCGATCGCCGACTTCTTGCTCTGGTTGCCCTTGGGGAAGTGGTGGGCGAACACCACGGCGGCCCCGGTGCGATGGCTGATGCGCTCCAGTTGGTTGCACAGGCTGCCCACGTTGCCGGAAGCGTTCTCGTCTGAACCGGCCATCGCCTTGTAGATCGGGTCGAGGATGATCAACGAGTAGCTCCGGTCAGCGGTCCGGCGCACAATCTCGGCCGCCATGTCACCGAACTCCATCAGGTGACCGCGCAGGTTCCAGATGTCGAGATTGCCCAGACAGCCAGCCTGCCTGTGTTGTTGCAGCGCTTCGATCCGGCTTTTGAGGAAGGCCCGCTGGATCTCGAAGTTGAGGAAGAGCACCCGGCCTTGGCAGGTAGCGAACTTGATCCACGGCTTGCCGGTGGCCACGCTCATCGCAAGATCCAGCAGCATCCAGGTTTTGCCCGCCTTGCTGCTGCTGGCCAGGACCATCTTGCTGCCCTGATGCAGCACGCCCTCCACGAGTTGATCCGGCATCGCCACCATCTGGTTCAACAGCGAGTCGGCATTCTCGATTTCAGGGAACTTGCTGGCGAGGCTTACCGAAGCCTCCGGGGAAGGTGCTGGGATGACCGCTTCCGTCAGGGCGGTGACGGGAAGCGGAACAGGCTTAATCACCGCCGGGATGCTGAGGGTGGCGGTGGATTCGACCGGAAGCACGCTCGTGTCGGTCGGGGAACATGTGCTTTTGTTGTTTTGAACTTCTGACATGTATCGTTGCGATTGATCCGCCGCATTAAAGCGCGCGGAGTAGTTGGCTGGTGGGCAAACCGCCCACCAGCCGATTGAACAAAGCGAGGTTCATGGCGATAGCCCCGCCGCTCCCATTAACGAGAGCGACGGGGCGGTTTCGTTAGCGTTGGACCGGCTGCTGTGGCCCGGCCGTGAGTCCGAACAATGTCTCGGCCTGCAACCGTTGCATCAGCGATGCCTCGATCTGATCAGGGGTCAGATGTTCGGCCGCAAACTTCAGCGCCTCGCGCAGGTCCGATCGCCGTGCATCAATCCACGGCACCACTGTTCCTCGGGCTGGCGTGGCTTGGCCGGTCGCGGGGTGCGGGAGCAGCTCGATCGACTTCGTCGTCGAGTTGACCGACAACCGCCGGACTCGCTGCTGGTTCAGCTCCTCAGCCAAGCGCCCGATGATCTCGGGTTGATCCGAACCGATGAGCACTGCTCCCACCGGCTGGTGGCGGCTGCTCAGTTTCACCGTCACGAGCACCAGGCGGTTCCGAATCACCTGCACGGAATCGATCTGATCATAGGGCAGGTCCAACGGCGGATACCCGGCCAGCCCCGGCTGAATCCGCAACACGTTGTTGGGCAGTCCGCGCTCCAGCTTCCCGCGCTGGGTCGGCATCGGTTGCTCGCTCCAATCAGCCCCGGGAGCCACGGCAAGCGCGGCTACCGGGGTGGGATCTTGGTCAGCCGGCCACGCAGCCGGCCGCCGAATCGCATCAATCGCGAGGATTGGGCCACCCAAACTCACTTCAGCGTGGTCCCTGCGACTCAACCGCTCGACCAGCCGCTTGCGCTCACGCGCGGTCGAGGCCCAGCTCAGGTGCAGCCGCACTTCCATTTCAGCGTCCCGCAACACGATGCGGCGGGCTGGGGCTTCCGGCCCGGTGGTGACGCACTCTTGTTTGACTTCGGCATTGTGCAACTCGATCTCAGCAACTTGGTTGTTTGCAACAATCTTAACGGATTTCATTGGATCTAACTGTCTGCCGGGACTTTGCCCGGCTGTATCTTTGGTGGATCTGCCGGCCGCCATGAGTGGGCGGCCAGCCAAAGGCAGCCGGCGAAACTGTCGCCAGCCGCAATGCCGGAGGGAGGAAACTAGGTCCCGCCGGCGAACAAAGCCGGGCGAACAGGCCGGCAACCTGAACCCCAGACCGTTACACGTTGGGCGTGTCGGCGTGGTCCCTCTGCCGGGAGCTCATCGTTTTGGCAGCAGAGTTGAGATTCATCGTTGCACTACCTGGTTAGTGGTGGGCGTTTAACTCTTCGGCGGTCGGTGGGTTAAGCGGCTCCACAGGGAGCTGCGGGGTGATCCAAGGAGTGGGATTGGCGGTGCCGGGCCATTCGCTGATCCGGTTCCACCAGCTTCTCAACCAGTCAACATGCTGCTGATAGGCCGCTTCATCGGCGGCGTTGCGAATCGCTCTGGCAGCAGCGGTGAGGCGGGCGTTGCCGTGCACGGCGACAAACCGTTCACGCCGCAGGCGCATGAACGTTGACCGGGGTTCCAAGCCCCCGTCTGGCCAGAGGTGCAGGCGGTCGGCCAAACCGAGTTCACCGGCCAACCGTTGCACCAGCCGCAACTGGTCCAGCGAGTAGCTGAACCATGCCTCGCGGGTGGCGAACACCCCCACGTTCAACTCGCGCCCAACTTCCCGTGCGTGGGCGGCGATGCGCTCCACGTTTTCCGCCCGGATGTTGATCGGCTCCATGAACAAGGTGGCCGGCTCAATTTGCGCCAATTCCGTCATCGTCCGGCGCAAGTCCGCTGCATCACATTCAGGGTAGGTTGGGGCCAGCGCGGCGAACACGTTCAGACCAGCTTCCTTGGCGGCCTGCAACGTCTCCAGCCGCCGGGTGGGCGCGGGAGCGTGCGGTTCGTAGATGCGGGCCAGTGTGTTGTCCAGCGTCGGGATGCTGGCTCCCACCATCACGCGGTTGCCCAGCGTGCGCAGCAGGTCAAAGTCCCGCCGCACCAGTGGGCTGCGGGTGAGGATGCGGACGTTGAGCGTGGACTGGTCGCGAATCAGTTCCAATGCTCGCCGGAGCATCCTGGCCTGCCTGTTGTTGAGGTCGTCGGCGTCCGGGCCGGTGAAGGCCTGATACGGGTCTGTGGTGGTGCAGAACATCACCGCACGGTTGCCATCGCGGTTCAGGTTCTTCGCCGGGGTGTTCTCCGCTGTCCGGAGGCTGGCGAGGAACGCATCCTCATCCCAAGGCCGCAGGAACGCGTAGTCACCCCAATCGCTGTCAGGATCACCGACCCCGCGTTGAGCCAACTCGGGAGCCAGAAACCCGGTCGAGGTGTCCGGCACGTAGCAGAACCGGCAGCCGTGAGTGCAGCCGATGGCTAGGTTGCAGGCCCACATCGACAGGCTCTTGTTCACGAAGTTGTTCTTCGTGATGCGGAGCGGCTGGTTCCAGATTCCGGAAAGCAGGTTGCGCGGTTCGGGCGTGGGGGTGGTAACAGGGGAATTGTTAACAATGGAGGGAAGGGCTGCCTGAGGGGCAACCATCGTGTTATTGCTCATTCGAGCTTAGTTTGAACCGACAATGCCGTTGCAGGGCGGCACAGTTTGAACACGAGGTCTGCGAAACAATGAGGAGCAAGTGTCGGAGAGCCGACAAATGCCTTGTTGTAGGCGAATTAGAAACTAAAAAACCTACAAAAATTGAGGAGTTGAACAACAATATACAAAATACTTCAACCGAACTTCCGTATATCACCGTTCATATATAGGGTGAGGACACTCCTTAAGAATCAGGAGAAGGTCAAAAACAGCACTGCTTTGACCGCTGCATTATTTGATGTAACAAGTGCTGCTTAAGATATTTCTGAAGCAAACACCTTGTCTTAAATGCGGAGTGCTTGTTTCGATTGGCGCTCTTTATAACAGCTCACAGAAGGCTCACGATTTTGACCCCTTTAGTCGCCGCCTTCGCCTGCATCTGCTCCGAGCGTGTAATGTGCCTCCCCGCCTCCCAGAGCCGCTTTCTGGTTCCATCCATCCCCTAGCCGATACCGACGGGCTTTGGGGTCGGCCTGGATAAAATGGCTAGGGTTAATCTTCCGCCGACGGAGCCAGCGGGCCAACTGGCGGACGCACTCTTGGGCGAGTTTCACTGAGCGCCGTTGGATCTCGCCTCGGCGCTGGTGCATCTGCGCCTCCATTTCATCGTAATCCAGCCCTTGTCCCTCCAACCGCCCCCGTTCAAAGAGTTCCGCCATCCGTTTGTAGGTAATGGCACCCGGCCGAGGAACGTCCCTGCCTGGTTTGTGGCTGCGGGTGAGCAATTCCGCCAGCACATCGCGGAAGCGCTCCGGGACGAGCTCGGTCCTGCGCTTGGAGAGCCGAAGTTCATTGGTGCTCAAATCGTATGCAAAACCCTCCGTGACCTCCGGCAGATCGGCCCATTTCGACTTCCGGTTTCGCTTGCGTTGTTTGATCTCCGAGTCGCTCACTGTTCGCGCTTCCGTCTCCGCCACACCGCTGGCCTGGCGCACATACTCGTCCAACCGTGCCTGCTCCATCGGGTTGCTGAAATCAACGCGCACTACATCGAACGCCAGCGGTTCCTTCAGTGAGGAATCGTCCGACTCAATCAGCCGGCAGCGGACATAGTCCCCCACTTGCAACTGAACCGCATCATCACTCCCCCATCTCAGGCTGGCGCTACAGCCCGGCAGCGTCACTAAACAAGCTGAATCGGGCCGGACATCAACGACGCGGGCCATAGCGAGGCTGGGGCCTTTCCTCTGCTGCGGGGTGGTTGGCTCAGATGCCTTAAGCGTCACTTGAAACTTCTCTTTGCCGTCCGCACCGGACCAAACAGAAACCGTTGCCGCCATGCCCACCTGCGGCGGCAAGCTGTCTGGCGACAGGTGGCCGGCGTCGAAAAAAAGCACCCGAGGAATCGTTTCATCGCTCAACAGAAAGCCATACACTGCCGGACCAGCCTGCAGCCCTCGGCCCCAATAAATCACTCGCGCGTTCAGGTGGGCGGCGGGCGTCATGGGGTGATGCTGGCCGAACTGGATTTTGGCTGGCAAGCCTGCGTCACTCCGAACCAAACCGCTTCAGCTCCGGGATTGCGCCAACCCCAACGGCACCTCAGAATCCTCCCCGAGGCCCGTGAACATTTTTCAGCGAACTGACCCTCCCTCCAACCCAGGCACGATCCGCCGTGCCAGCCCGGATCAGAGGAGGGAGCAACTGGAGCTGGATCGATTGGTGCAGCCTTTTATCACAGTCCAGATTGCCAGCCCGGATCAGATTAGGCACCCGGACTGGACGAAGGGCGAGGTGCAGGAATGGAGATTCTTCGAGGAAGAATCCGGCGAAGGCATCAAAGGAGGAATCTTTGATGAGAACATCTTTGGGAAGGAGGGCGCGCTGGTTTGCTACTGCAAAGGGCCTCGCAAAGGTTCAATCGTTTTTCGGCGCCCTCCCAAATGCAGATGTCTGTTAAAGCCAGCGCTTGTGGAACGCTGTGGCAGGATCGAGTTGGCGGCGAAAGTAGCCCACCCTTGGTTTTATCTTCAGAGGCCGAATTACATCGCGCTCGCGTTGGGGGATCCAACCGCGTCGAATCGTCCCGCGTCGAAGGATTCGACCCCGTCGAAACGTCCCGCCCAACTAAGTTCCACCGGACAGCGTCTGCAATCTCGCTTCGAACAAGTTTTGGCCGGTCGCTTGGCGGTGGTGATCAACCGTGGTTCCCATGCCAGCCTGCATGTCGGCCAGATTCTCGAACCGGAGGAAGCTGACGAACTCCGCCGTTGCGCCCAAAGTGGCAGCGGTTTCGAATGTGGCTCCGGCGGCGACGCTATCCACAGGGCGCTCGCTAAACTGGATCTCGCCGCAGAAGTGAGGAGATCGGAAGAGCATCTTGCCGAAGAACGCAGGAAAGCGGAGGCACGGCTAGCTGCAGCACCGAGTAAAGCGGAGGCACGATTGGCCAAAGCCCGGAGGAAAGCGGAGGCATGTCTGGCCAAAGCTCAGAGGAAAGCTGAGGAGCATCTTGGCGAAGAGCAGAGGAAAGCCGAGGAACTTCCGGCCGAAGAACGGAAGAAAGCGGAGCAACGCTTGGTCGAAAAACGGAGGAACGAGGAGGAGCGGTTGGTCAAAGCACGGAGGAATGCGGGGAAAAGGCTGGCCAAAATGCGGTGGAGAGAGGAGGAACGGTTGGCCAATGCACCGAGGAAGGAAGAGGAACGGCTGGCAAGAACGGGAAAATGGTGGAAAGATCGGATTGCGCTGCTTCAGGGATTCATCAAAGGGCATTTGCGACCAGAGTGGATGATGCTGGAGGTGCTTCCGGTCGCGCCGGTGTTGGTGCGCCAAGGCAGGCACCCCCAACCGGTTCCTTTGGGCCGAATCACCCTTCGAAAGTTGAGCAAGATCCGGAAGGACATCAATGATGTCGAGCAAAGGATCGCTGGGCTGAAGCCCGCCGAACTGAAGAAAAAAGCCCAGCTTTGGGACGAGCGAATTGAGCTTTACCGGGAGAACGCGCTTACACGTTCCCTGGAGAGCCTGAACGTGGTTGATCCCATCAATGAACTCTACCGCGAGGTCATCCGCACCAACAAAGCGTTGCTTAGTGCCCAGCAAGTTAGGGTGGTCCGTGACCGGGTGCAATCCCTTGAAGCAAAACTGCAATGGTGTGTGAACCGGCTGCTCGGACCCCGCTCCAGTTCGCTGAAGGCTGAACGTGAGGAGCTTTTCCCCGCCGAAAAAGTGGACGTCGAATGGCAGATAACCAAGCAGCGAAACGCCGCAGCGGAGCGAGGAAGCGATACCGAGGAGCAACAAAGCCGGAACGGGGAGGAACCCGACGGGGAGCAGGGCGCAGTTGAAGAAGCAATTGATTACAAGGGCTTGGTCAAGGACGCAAAAAAGGAGCAGGCCGACCGTCAGCAGTTCTCTGGCGAGGAGAGCCCTACCTTCTCGGATCGGTTCGTCGGCAAGGACGGGCGTTTTCGGGGCAATCTCCTGGGCAAGCGGGTGGATTTTTCCGCCCGCTCGGTGATTGTGACGGAACCGGAATTGCGTCTGCACCAGTGTGGTCTGCCGCGCGGAATCGCGGTGGCCCTCTACTGGCCCTTCATCCTCGCTGAGTTGGGCCAGACTGGCAAACTGCGGGCTTGGATGGCGCTCCAGCGGCAGTTGGGAAATCTCAAGGGGTGCCTGCCTGGTGAGTCCGTCTGTTTAACTCCCTGGGAAACTGACGAGGACCCACCGGAGCCCGCAGGCCCGCAGGCCCGTCAGGCGTTCTCCTATCTGAAGTTCTTCAAGGACTCGCAGCCGTCGGCACCCGCCCGCCATCTCGACTCGCTGACGTTGGATGCGTTGGACGCGGTGGTAGCTCGCCGTCCTTTGGTGTTGATCAACCGCCAGCCTACTTTGCACCGGCCATCCATTCAGGCCTTTGAAGTGCGGTTGATGGACGGTGAGACCATCCGGCTGCATCCGTTGGTCTGCGCCGGGTTCAACGCGGATTTCGACGGGGACTCGGTGGCGGTGCACTTACCGATTTCCGAGCAAGCCCAGCAGGAAGCCCGCGACCTGCTGATGACCCGCGTCAACCTGCTCAAACCCGCAAGCGGTGAACTGCTCGTGACGCCGAGTCAGGACATGGTCTTGGGGTGCCATTATCTGACCTGTAAGCCGGTCAAACCTTATCCCCAGCGACCCGACAGACTGCCACGCCGCACGCAGCAGGAGGTCCTCTACTTGCACGACTGCGGGGCTCTGAAAGTGCATGACTGGGTTCGCCTACCACAGAACCATGGAAATGAGCCGTTCATCACCACCGTTGGGCGTGTGCTCTTCAACGAATTGTTGCCTGCTGGAACCGAGTTTGATGACAGACCGGTCACCAAGCAAATCCTGAATGATCTGCTCAAAGAAGTCTTTAAGCAGCACGGACCCGGAACGCTGGTGGAGGTCGTCGAGCGAATGATGAGATGCGGGTTTACCGCCGCCACCAAGGCCGGGATTTCGCTGGCGGTTGATGATCTGGTCGCTCCAGACGGAAAAGTTTCCCTGGTGGAAGAGACCGCGTTGAAGGTGGAAAAGCTGGAGGAAGAGATAGAGCAAGAGCGGGACGCAAGTGAATCGAAGCAGAAAAAATCGGCAGTCGCAGCAACCACCTCGACCTCCTCACGACGCATGGATAAGCGCATAGCCGACGTGTGGCTGGAATGCATGAGGCAGTTGAAGACTAACATGAAAGAAACGCTCCAGGGAGATTTGCGCTACGGAAGAACCAACTCGTTGTCGTTGATCCTTGATTCAGGGGCGAGGGGTTCGGCCGAGCAGATCGTGCAACTGGTGGGGATGCGGGGTGTCATGGTCCGGCAAGACAACTCCTATGTTCGGCCGGCCATCCGTTCCAGCCTTCGGGAAGGGTTGAACATGGCGGAGTTCCTCACTTCCACGGTCGGGGGCAGAAAAGGGCTAATCGACTCGGCCAAGCGGACCGCAGATGCCGGTTATCTGACGCGAAAGTTGGCCCACCTGATGTGTGACGTGGTCGTGACCGAGTTGGACTGTGGAGTCACGGATAGACTACAGCCTCGAAGCACGCCGCAACAGCCCCCGATTCCGGAACAAGCCGAGTCTTCAGTGCTTTGGTGTCAGACCAAGGATGGGGTCTGCGCGAAGTGCTACGGCATACGCTTGCATGACGCTCAGCCAGTCCGGCTTGGTGACGCTGTTGGCTTGATCGCGGCACAATCGCTCGGTGAACCCACCACGCAGCTGACTCTGCGAACCTTCCATCAGGGTGGCTCGGCTTCGGGTGGGGCGGCCATCGGTGCCGAGGACGGTCTGCACCAGGACATCACCTCAGCCGTCGGCCAGCTCACCGCACTCCTATTCCATTACCCCAAACGGATTCGCGAGATGGAAGACATGATCACCGTGGTTTTCGAGACTCAGGCGGACAGGCCCAGCGCATCGCCCAGCAGTTTGACACACTATCTTCGCGAGAAATTGATGGCGATCCTGGTGAAAGTTGTTCGGGACGTGTATGTCGACAGCAAGGTCGAGATCAACCCGAAGCATGTGGCGTTGGTGATCAGGGAGATCTTCTCCACGCTCACGATCAGCGATGCAGGCGGCACGGGGTTGGCCGTGGGTTCAACCATTGCCCGCTTGGAGTTTGACGAAGTGAACGATCGGATGGTTGAGGCTGGTCTCCGACCCGCAACTGGCAAGCTGATAGCAGACGACGTTAACAACGGCGAACGCCACAGCGGGAAACTACTGGTGGCGGCTTCGTTCAGTCATGCCGTCAAGCATCTGGCAGCAGCGGCTGTGAAGGGCCAAACCGAGCACCTCACCACGATCCGCGAGAAGGTCATGGCCGGCGGACTGATCCCGGCAGGCACGGGCTATCCAGCGAAGACTCCCGTTGAGTGCAATGGTGGCAACGGCTAGTTCCGGCCCTCGTTCAGCCTGCGAATCCAATTGCCTGGCGTTCCTCCAGCCGACAGATTCTCCACAGCCCCGACGTAGAACACCGGGGCTGGCGTTGACGGTTTCAACGCATTCTCCGCCGACTCAGTTGTCGGCGGCAGTGAATGGTTCGCTGCTGAGGGCGTAAGCCTTCAGCGGTTGGCCTGGGGTAACGGAGAAGGGCCTTGCTCAACTCCGGGCACCCAGGCCGGAGACATGAACAATGCCTCTCGACACCATCGAGCCTTCAAAACGGATATTCTTGTCCGTCGAGGAGGTTGCCCAGCTCTTTGGGCTCAGCAAGAAGACCGTTTACCGGTTGCTGGATCGCGGGTTGCTCAAGTCATCGAATGCCGTCAGGCACAAGATGATCCTGAAAGCCTCCGTGGATGAGTTCGTCGCGAAGACCGTGCTGAACGGCTGAACGACGATGCTGACACGACGATCCGGGATGGGCTCAAGGTAGCGGCGGGTCGTTTGCGCGACCTTGCTTGTTCTCCGCTGCAAGGCGGGGGGTGCCCGGTGTTTTGCCGGGCACCCTTTTCATTTTCTGGGGTTGTGCGTCGGTTCGCCATCACGATGCATCGCTCTCAAGACCGGCCTAATTGACACCACCTCAAACTCTGATAATCTGATTTTGATGATTGAGAAAACCATCACCGTAACCGAGGCCGCGCGGACCTTCGCCGACTGCGTCAACCGCGCCCACTACCAGAACACCACTTTTGTTCTGCTCAAGAACGGCGTCCGGTTTGCCAGGTTGGTGCCCGACGGCGAGAAGCGCTGCACCGGCCGAGACCTGGCCGAGACACTCACCGCGAGTAAGCTGAACGATGAAGATGCCCGCAGGTGGAACGATGATCTCAAGTCGGCCCGCAAGTCCCTCAAGCCCCCGATGGACAAATGGCAATAATCCTCGACGCCGATGTGATCATCCGGGGCGAGAAGGGCAGTTTCGACCTTCACGGCTGGGTTGCTACACGACCCGACGAGGAGTTTGAAGTTGCGGCCATCACGATCGCTGAACTCTGGCATGGCGTGGAGCGGGCCAAGGGAGCGCAGCGGGCCAAACGCGAGGGATATTTGCAGTCCGTGGTGGCCTCGCTGCCCATCGTTACTTACACCGAGCAAACCGCCTACCATCACGCTCGCATCTGGGCCGAGCTGGAGGGCAAGGGGAAGATGATTGGCTACTACGACATCGTGGTCGCCGCCACTGCGTTGGAACGCGGGAGCGAGGTCGCCACGTTCAATCGCCGCCACTTCGACCTCATCCGGGGCCTGACGGTTGTGGAGCCAAAATAGTCCGTGCTGGATTCTATGTGGCTGGCTTCACCTGCCACCGGCTGTCAACCAGCTTTCGGTTGCTCGCCGACCATCTTCTCCGCCATGCGGTCGGAATGCTCGGTCCGGAGGTGGGAATAGGTTTTGGCGATGAGCGCCCCGCCATCCTTGTGTCCCTGCCAAGCTGCGAGGGTTTTGAAGTCCACTCCCAGTTCGATCGCGCGCGTGATGAAGCACCGGCGAAACGCCCGGTGGGAGAAATGCGAATACCCCAGCCGCTTGCAGGCCGACGCGAGGGCCTTCTTCGCATCCCGCACCCGGAATAGGCTGTCCCCCGGCTTCAACTGCCGGCGTTCGATCAGGCTTAGGAGGAAGGCGCGGACCTGCGGGAAGATCGGCACCTGAAATCCGGTGTCGGTCTTGTTGCGGTAGAGCGTCATTTTGCCGGTCGTGAAGTCCACATCCCGAACCTTGAGGTTGGCCGCCTCGGAGTTGCCCTGCCCCGCCAGGCCAAGGAACTCCACAAAGTCGGAGGAGTCCTCCGCATCGGCGTTGAGCTTCTGGGCGCGGATGTCTTGGACGATGGCTTGAAACTGATCCCATGTCGGTGTCTCCCGGATGGGCTTGTCGAGCCGGCGTTGCTTGATGCCCGCCGCCGGGTTCTCCATCACCATGCGATCATTGAGCGCCAGCGTGAACATCTGGCGGACAAACCGGAGATATTCGTTGAGCGTGGCCTTGCCGACCCGGCTGCTATGCAGCCCCAGCCAAGTCTGAACCTCGGAAGCGCGCACGCTCTGGATCGGCTGCTCCACGCCACCGGGCCAAGTCGCCTTGAGCTGCTTGGCGATGCTCTTGCGCGTCCGCACCGTCTTGTCATCAAGGTAAGCGATCGAATCGAGGTAGCGGTCAACGAGCCCCCCCATCGTGAGCTTGCCGGCCCCGGGGTCGATCTTGGCCATCGACTTCTTCAGTGCGTTGAGCTCGCGGTTCGCGATGGCACGGTCGGTGGTCTTGAGGCTCTGGCGAAAAATCTTGCCGTGATGTTTGAGCACCGCATAATACACGCGGTTCGATGAATAACGGTAGAGACATTCGCCAACACGGACAAGCCGACCGACCTGAGTCGCTTCAGGTTGCTTCGTCATGGTCCAACTCTACCGGTATCCAAAACCGGTATACAAGCCGGATTTTTGAACACTCGGAAAACCGTGTAAGTAGCGTTGGGTGAACTGGTTGGGGTCGTAGCTCAGTTGGTAGAGCGTCTC
>SXGR01389279.1_pt1 | contig 38192 bp, 32 predicted proteins | sample 3174711 | NCBI WGS metagenome assembly SXGR01 (sample SAMN11356860, study PRJNA531348) | freshwater metagenome | isolation source: freshwater sample F1-60 | place: China: Fuxian Lake, Yuxi | collected 2017-12-25
CTCCCCATCGCCGCGGGCACTGCGGCCGTGTCTGCGCCCCCGTGCCGGCGACGTGGCCCGCGCACGCGGCGAAGCGTCAGGCGGCTGTGCAGGCGCGGGAGACCGCGACTGTCCGCATGAAACAATCAAACGGTCCAACGCGGACGCGGGCGCGGGTGCGGGTGGGGGCGCGACGGCAGCGCTGCCCCGCCCGGCCGCCGCCCCCCCCGACCGGTCGTCGACGGCCGACGTGGCCCATGCGGCCGCGTCGGGGCGCGCGGCGAGCGCGACCGAGGGCGGCTGCGCGCGCTGCGGCGCCTCGGTCGCCTCGTCGCCGCCGGCCACGGACACCGTGGGGGTCCTCTGCGCGGCGGGAGCGTTCTGGCCGGCGGGGGTCTTGTTCGAGCGGGTGCAGCCGCTCCCAGCGGCCACGAAGGCCGCGAGCACGAGCGTGGTGAAGATGCGCATGGGGGTCCTTCCTCGGGTTCGAAGGAGTGGTCGCCCGTCAGGCGCGAAGTGTGACCCGCCAGCGCGCAGGATCTTGGTGGGGGCGCCGTCAGGTAGGCGGTCCGACCGTCGCCAAGAACACCATGAAGAACTGGCCGTCCTCGGTGATGTAGAGCTCGTGGCAGATCACGTCACCCTGCGCCTCCGCGGCCCTCGTCATGGCCTGCTCGAGGCCCGCGAGGTCGTTCACGAGATCCATCTTGCCGAGCTTCACGCAGCTGACGCGGACGTCCTGCGCGGGCTGGTCGTCGCGGTAGCCGAGTGTCATGACGATCTTGCGCGCGCCCTCAAGATACTCCACGCCGATGCTCTTCGGCGAGACCTTCGCCTCGCGCACGAACCGCTCGATGTCGGCGGTGATCGATCCGAGCGCCTTGTCTTCGGCGAGCTCTCCGGTGAAGGCCTTGAACCTGGTGTGCCGCTGGGTCATGGGGATTGCCTCCGTTCGCCGGCGCGACGCGCGCCGCGCGGCGAGGGTAGCCGACGACGCAGGCGTAAACCATAGGCGCACCCGCGGCGCGCGTGGGCGCCAGCCACAGGATGCCGTGGGCCTCGTGGCAGCAGCGCATGCGCGCGCGCGTCCCGTGCGGGGGCACGAAGAACATGCGCCCTGGCCGCCTTGATCGCGCCCGAGATCGTCGCGATTCGACCGGTACGGCGCCTGCATGGGCCCGAGGCGGATGAGGATCCCGAGAGCGTCCTGGGCGGTCGCGTGCGGTCTGGCGAGCCTCTTCATCTGCCGCCGCGCGGGCGCGGACGAGACGACCCCGCCCACCCCCCCACCGCCTGCGCGGAGCGCGCCCTATTCCCGTCCGTGGCAGCTCCGGCCCATCATCGCGCCCCGCGTGGTGCGCGCCGAGACGTCGATCGCACGTTACGAGGACGCGGCCGGGAACGCCGGGACCACGGTGGCCTCGGTCCTGACGGCCAGCTACCGGCTCGGCGACGCGAAGGACCTGACCGGCGTCGCGCCCGTGGTCCGCCTGGCCTGGGTCACGGACGATCCTCCGCCCGGCGAGCGCACCCGCGGCGGCGCGACGTTCGTGAACCCGCTCGTCGGCGTCAGCTATGCGGCGAGGATCGATGAGCTGCGCCTCGGCGCCTTCCTGGGCGCCACCGTCCCCGTCGGCGGCGGGGGTGGAGACAGCCCCGATCGCGGCTCGGCCAACAGCCGCGCGAAGGGCGCGAACGCCCGAGCGCAGCTCGACAACGCGCTCTTCGCGGTCAACGACTTCACGCTCATCCCCGGCCTCGCCGCGGCGTGGGTCGGCGGCGGGCTCACCGTGCAGGTGGAGGCGACCGTCCTCCACCTGATCCGCGTCCGGGGTGAGGCGGTGCAGCAGGAGGCGACGAAGACGAACTTCACGACGGGCGCACACGTCGGCTACTTCTTCATCCCCGCGCTCTCCTTTGGCGCCGAGCTGCGGTACCAGCGCTGGCTCAATCCGCCGCTCGCGGTGGAGAAGGACGCCACCGGAGCGACACGCGACAACCTCACGATGGCGCTGGGGCCACGCGCGCACGTGAAGCTGGGTGGCGTGTGGCTGCGCCCCGGTGTGTCCTACCAGCGAGGGCTCGACAAGCCGCTCGCGGCGTCGACGCCGAACCACCACATCGTGCAGATCGACGTGCCGGTGTTGTTCTAGGTGCGCTTGCTCACTTCAGCAGGACGATCACGAGGAGGAGGATCAGGAACGCGACGCCTCCACCGATCGCGCCCTTGACCACGAGCTGCCCCTTCGTGACCGCCGCGCTGTCGTGCGTCGCGAGCGCCGCGCGGTAGAGCGCGACCTCCCGCCGGGCCGACTCGACGCCGCGCACGTTGCGGACGACCTCGTCGCGCAGGGGGTGGAACTCCTTGCCGAAGTTGATCTCGTCCTGGATGACGTGCTCGGAGAAGCGCGCGGCCACCTCGCAGAGCTCCCCCCACGCCTTCTCGGAGCCCGGTGTCTTCCCGGCAGGGGAGGACTGGGCCACCACGGCGTCGCGTTCGTCCTTCGCGGCCTGGAGCTTGGTGCGCGCCTCCTCGACGACGCGCTTGACCTCGGGCGAAGCGCGATCGCCCGCCTGGCGCTGATCCTCCCAAGCGGCGTCGTACTCGCGGCTGAACTCCGCGATGCGACGATCGATGCTCCTGAGCTTCTCGGCCCGCGCGGTCGACTCGGCCGCCTGGGCGCCCTGCGCGTCCGCGAGAGCCTCCTCGGCGGCTCGGAGGGTCTCGAGCGTGGCCATGTACGGTTGCTTCGCGACGCGCGACAGGGTCGGCACGACCTGCGCGGCCTTGCGCGCTATCTTCACGAGGGTCTCGGCGAGCGCCTCCTCGGCCTTCTTCAGCGCGACGTCCTTCGCCTCGATCGTCACCTCGATCTCCGCGATGCGGGCGCGCACCATGCTCGAGTACGCCGGGAGCTCCCAGAGCTTGTCGGGTGGCTTGCCGAAGCGGCCCGTGATCTTCGCCTCCGCGGCGTCGATGACGGGCGCCTTGACGTCGAGGATACTCCTGGTCTCCGGGACGGCGCCGACGCCGACGGCGGCCTTCGCGATGGCGGGCTCCTTCGTGGACACGGGAACTCCGCTCGCCGCATGGCCGCTCGACATCGGCTTGATCGCGAGCGAGCCCCCCGAAGCGGTCCCGCCCGCGGCAGCCACCCGCAAGGAGATCGGCTTCTCCGCCGCGAGGCCTCCGGAGGAGGGGACGCTCGCGCTGGAGAGGGCTGGGGCACCGAGGCCAGGGCGCAACTCGACCTCGAGCTGGAGGTCGAGATCGGGAGCGGCGGCCTGCGAGAGGCTCTCCAGGCGGTGATCGCCGTCGTAGCGATCCGGGCGCTTGTTCGTCGCCGCGTGGGGAGCGTGGTCGGACAGCGACTTGCCGCACGTGGGACAGACGGGAATCGCGGCACCGCAGTGAGGACAGGGATCCATCGCGGCGATGTTACCAAGAAACGGTGCGCATGAGCGCCCTTCCCGACCCTCCGGCGCGTGGGCTCGACGTTCTCGACCACCCGGAACACGTTCGGGTTAGAACGTCGAGACATGTCCCTCCGCCCGTCAGGTTGCGAGGGGGCCGAGAGGCCCCCGCTGGCTCCCCGTGACAGCCTCCCGGCGCGGAGCCCACGGTGACGGCTGCCGTGGAGGCCCACGCCCGCGCGTGGCGAGCGCGCATCTTCGCGACGGTGTGGATCACGTACTTCGCGTATTACCTCTGCCGCCTGAACATGACCGTGGCCGCGACCCCGCTGTCGCGCGCGTACGGGTGGAGCACGGAGGATTTCGGGAAGGTCCTCACGTCCCTCACGGTGTTCTACGCGATCGGCCAGTTCGTGAACGGCCAGCTCGGCGATCGCTTCGGCGCGCGCACCGTCACCTTCGTCGGTGTCGTGGGCTCGGTCTCCATGAATCTCGCCGTGTTCCTGCTCGTCCTCCTCACGGGCCGGGGCGACGCGCACGTGCTCGGGTGGCTGATCGCGTTCTGGGGGGTGAACGGGTTCTTCCAGGCGATGGGGTGGTCCCCGATGGTGCGGGTCATGGCGCACTGGTTCCCCCTCGCGCGGCGCGGGAAGACGATGGGGTGGCTGGGGACCTGCTACCAGCTCGGCGGCGCCGCCTCGCTCCTGCTCGCGTCGTTCCTCACCGGGTCGCGCACCGCGGAGGGAGGTGACTGGCGCATGGTGTTCCTCGTCCCGTCCGCGCTCTTCGCGGGCGTGGGCGTGCTCTTCGTCGCGTTGATCCGCAACCAGCCGGAGGACGTGGGCCTGCCACCGGTCGACGCCGCCGACGGCCACGCGGCCGGAGGCGGCGCGGTGCGGTCGATCGTGACGAACGTCCTCGACACGCTGCGGAACCCCTACCTGTGGTGCGTGGCGCTCACGTTCTTCATGCTGGACCTCAACCGCTACGGCTTCATGAACTGGATGCCCGACTACCTCGCGAAGCACGCGGCGCCGGGCTCCTCCGCGCGCATCGCGGAGCTGAAGCAGATGACCAAGCTCGCGATCCACCCCCTGTCGGGCGCCCTCGGTGTCGTGGCCGCGGGCTGGGCGACGGACCGCTTCTTCGGCGGGCGCCGCGCGCCCGTGATCGCCATCCTGCTCACGGTGCTCGGGCTCGCGTCGTGGGTCTTCGCCAGCCTCGATCCGAACGACACCGGGGTGGTCGTGGGGGTGGTGGCGCTCGTCGGTTTCTGCACGTATGGGCCGCACATCCTGATGGTCGGGCACGCCGCGCAGGACTTCGGGAAGAAGCGCGGCGCGGCCGGTGCGGCCGGGTTCATCGACGCCGTCGGCTACATCGGCGCGAGCCTCGCGGGGTGGGGCGCGGGGAGGTTGATCAAGACGTCGGGGTACGCGGTGACGTTCAGGATCTTCGGGGCGGCGGCGATCGTGGGGGCGCTGTCGACCGTCTTGATCTGGAGGCAGCGGGGGAGGGAGTGACCGTCCGCACTCACCCCCCCCTCAACCTCCGCGCCGCCTCCGCCTCGTTCTTCAGCTTCGCGTACACCTCGTCGATCGACACCGTGGCCCCCGAGCCAGGGGCGAACCCGCAGTCCGGGTTCAGCGTGATCCGCTCCCGCGCGACGTGCTCGCACGCGCGCTCCACCCGCGCCACGATGACCTCGGGCGAGTCCACCTCGCCGGGCACGCAGCTCACGCAGCCGAGCCCGATCTCGAGGTCCTTCCGCAGCCTCCGCAGCACCGGGAATTCCCCCGCGCCGGGCGCGGTGAACTCCATCGTCAGGTGCTGCACCGCGAGCCGGTTCAGGTGCGCGAGGATCGGATCGTCGTCCCCGCGTGGTTCTTCTCGCCGCGCAGGCGCGCGCCTGCACGCCGGCACAGGTGCACCGCGAGCTTCAGCCCGGAGATCCCTCCACCACGGCGTTCGTCATGTCGACCGCGAAGTCCGCCGCGCGGTCCGGACCCTCGAACGTGCCGCGGACGTCTCGATCCACGAACAGGCACAGGTGGGGATCGTCGATCTGCACGATCGTCGCCCCCTCGTCGCGCAAGAGCTCGAGCTCGCGGCGGAGCACCGGGACGCAGTCGCGCACGAAGTCCTCGCGCGAGGGGTAGGCGCGCCGGGATCGCTCGGGATCCCACATGCGCTCCCCGAGGAGCGCGGGCGCCGGCAGCGTGGCCTTCACCATCCTCCCCGTGAGGCTCCGCAACAGCGAGACCTCCCGCGCGATGAACCCTGGCGTCTTCGGCGCGAGCCGGTCGACCACCACGGTCCAGGGCCGGCCGTCGGCGGGGTTCGTCGAGAGCGCGAACCCGTGCGCGAGCTCCGCGACGACGCCGATGTACGAGCGCCGTCACCACTCACCGTCGGACACCACGTCGAGGCCCGCGTTCTCCTGGAGCGCCACGACGTACCGCACCGCCGCCGCCATCCGCCGCCGGTAGTCCTGCGCGCTCGGCGTGGAGCCGTCCGAGATCAGGTCCAGCACGAACGCGGGCCGCGGCATCGAGCCCACGACGCTCGTCGGGAACAGCACGCCGTAGTCGTTCGGGCGGTCATCGCGCGAGCTCGGACAGCCACACGCGGTTCGCGTAGGCGAAGTCCTGCTCGGTGTCGACCTCGATGTACGCTCCGCTCGTCGTCGCGATGTGCATCGTGACGCCCTGCTCCAGCATCTCCTGGTACAGCAGGATCTTGTAGGCCTTCTCGAAGACGGCGGCCTCACGCCACGGCCTCCCGGCGTGCGCCTCGCGTACCCGGTGGTAGTGCTCGCGCAGCAGGCGGGCCCCGCGCGGCGTGAACTTCGCCACGCCGATGTACTCGCCGGTCGCGGCCTCGGGAGCGATGTCTCGGTGCACCTTCACGACGCGATCGCCCTCCGCGATCACCTTCTCGCCGTCCGACTCGGGGTGCTCCGTGCGGCCGACGTAGCGCCGCCTCCAGTCCGTGTCCACGCAGAGCACGATGTCGCCGGGGTGGGCGATGGCGCGCGCCACCACGTCACCGCGGTACAGCGTGTCCGAGTACGAGCAGACGAAGCCGTCTTCCATGTGCGCCTCCGCGCAGAAGAGGCTCGCGAGGATGTTGTTCGTCGCCCACGCCGCGTTCTCGATGAAGGTGAAGCCCGGATGGTCGCGTCGCACGCGGTCGATCAGGTACCCGCCCACGAAGACCGTCTCCGTAGCGCCGCCCTCGTGGAGGGCCCCGAGCGTCCAGTCGAGCATGCTCCGGCCCGCGACCTCGACGTAGCACTTCGGCCTGTCGTCGGTCATCGCGTTGAGGCGGCGCCCGCGGCCGGCGGCGATCAGGATCGCCTTCATCGCTTCTTCTCCATGCCCCGAGCATACTCCAGCGGGAGCCCCGGCCGGGTCGCCGCCTACCGCCCCGCTGCAGGAGATCCTCACTCCCGGCGCAATTTCTGATAACAGACGCCCCGTGAGAACCTCCGAGAACCCGGCGATGTCCGGGCGCGAGGCCGTCCAGGTGTCGAAGCGCGCGTTCGTTGCGACCGTGCTCACGCTCGTCGTGCCGTCCCTCCTGTCGGTCGCGTTCGCCGAGTCCGGCTTCTTCGGCGTGAAGAACGAGGCGGTGGCGGAGCAGGCCGTGTCTCGGACGAGCGAGTTCCTGTGGCGGGTCGGCGCGCACATGGGCCTCGTCATGCTCAGCGAGATGGCGCTCGTGTGGGCCGCGTCTTTCGGCGTCGCGACCCTGTTCTACTGGTTCCACGGGCGCGCCCGCGGCCCGTTCTTTCGCTGGATCGGCGAGATCGGCACGTGCGCCCTCGTGACGGCGAGCTACTGGGGCATGATCGCGAACCGCTCGCCCGGCCTCTTCCTCGAGACCCTCAGCGGCAGCCGCCTGCTCCAGGCCTGGATCCACGTCGCGTGGCTGGTGGCGCCGGTGCTCGCCGTCGCCGCCGTGGCGGGCTCGCTCCTCTGGGTGCTCAAGGGGACGCGCGGTCCCCGCGTCGCGCTCACCGTGGTCGCGGGGCTCATCGCCTTCGTGGTGGGGCTCAACACGTGGCGCGTGCGCACCCGCCTCGTGATCGCGCCGTATCTCTACCCCGACCGCACACTCCCGAAGCCCGTCGAAGCGCCCTCGGCGCACAAGCGCCCCAGCATCCTCTGGATCGCGGTCGACTCGCTCCGTCCCGACAAGATCGATCCGGTTCACACACCCACGCTCGCGGCCCTCGTCGCGCGCTCCGTCTACTACCCGAATTCCCTCGTGACGCAGCCGCGGACGGGGCCGTCGTGGATCGCCCAGATGACCTCGCTCGAGCCGATGTCGAACGGCGTCGAGACGATGTTCCCGACGGAGGCCGCCGGACGCCTGTCGCAGGTAGCGCTCCCCGCCCACCTCGGATCGCTCGGTTACCGCACGGTGGTCGCGTCCGAGTACGCAGGCGAGTTCTTCGGGCGGGTGAACCTCGGCTTCCAGATCCAGTGCGTGCCGAAGGTCGAGCTCGCCGAGATCATGGGGCAGATGCTCCTCTCACGCGCGCCGCTCGTCCTGGCCCACGCGGGGGCCATCTACCGGCTCGGGCCCGACGAGCGCTCCTGGCTGGGCGATCCCATCGGAAGTCTCATCCGGGGTATGGCCAACTTCTCCCACCCGAAGGTGATCGACGACGACCTCCTGGCCGTGCTCGACCAGGACACGCGCGACGGCGTCACCAGCCCCTTCTTCGCGCTGCTCTTCTACTCGCAGCCGCACTTCCCCTACACGTCGAACGCCCCGTTCTACGACCGGTACGCGGTCCCCGGAGCGAGCCACGAGATCCGCTACGGCCGCGACGTGTCGAACGAGGTCGTCATCGAGCGGGACGCGGACAGGCGGCAGCTCGAAGGGCTGTACCGCGGCGCGCTCGCGGAGACGGACGCCGCGATCGCGAGGCTGTTCGAGCGCCTCCAGAGACGCGGCAAGCTCGCTGACACCATCGTCGTGTTGACCTCCGACCACGGCGAGGGCCTCTACGAGTGCTCGACGTGCCTCGGCCACGGGGACAACCTGAGAGGCGTCGGTACGCTGCGCGTGCCCCTCGCGTTCGCCCTGCCCGCCGCGAGGTTCCCTGACGCGAAGCCTGGGACGGTCGAGGAGGCATGGGTCTCGCAGCTCGACATCTACCCGACGATCCTGAGGCTCCTCGGCGAGCCGCAGATCGTGACGCACGAGGGCGTCCCCCTCCTCGCGTCGACCGGACTCCAGCGGCCCCCCCTCCCGCGCACCTTCACCGCCGAGACCGGCGAGTGGCTCTGGACGACGAACGCCGTCCCGAAGAACCGCATGGAGTATCCGTTCATCACGGGACTCGCGCGACTGGAGAAGGGCCGGATCGAGATCGATCCCAAGTACGATCCGGTCATCCGTGCGAGCAAGCACCGCGCGGCGCTCCGCTGGCCGTACAAGCTCGACTACGAGCCGAGCTCGGATGGCGTCGCGTGGCGCCTGTTCAAGCTCGACGACGACCCCTTCCAGGATCGGGACGTCGCCGCCCAGTACCCGCGGGAGGCCGCCGATCTCAAGGCTGCGCTCCGCAAGGCGGTGCTCCGCCACCCGAACGTGCTCGCGGTGGGCGACTATTTCATCACCCGGCCGCCCATGCCCCCCGAGGAGGAATGGTGATGCCGCTCCCGCCCGACACCGCGGAGCACGCGTACGTGGTCGAATACCGCGCGCTCGATCGCTGCTTCGTCCCCGAGTGCGAGATCAAGAGCAAGGACGCCCTCGGGTGGCTGAACGACGTGCAGCCGGATGGCGACCTCGGCGGCTACGCGAGGTGGGGGAACCTGCTGACCGAGGCCTTCGTGCGCCGCGCCGCGCTCCTCGCTCCGGGTGAGGAGTACGCGTTCAACCTCCCCGAGGCACCGCAGGCGAGCGAGCTCGACGTGTACCTCGGAGCGCTCGAGGGGCCGTGGGCCGCCACCCTCGCGGTGCACGAGCTCACGGTCGCGGCGCCCCCGCGCAAGCTCGACAGCCGCGCGTGGTCAGGGACCACGCAGGGCGTCGGCCTCCAGCGCGCGCCGATCGTCGACATCGCGTCGCGATACTTCACGCACGTCCGCGTCCCGCTCCCGGAGCGGCGGGAGCGCAAGCTCAGGGTGTCGTTTCGCGCGAGCGGGTCGAGATCGCTGGTCCTCGGCAACCCCCTGGTGATGAAGCGGGTCGAGCGCGCCCCTCGCCAGGCCGTGTTCTGGATCGCCGACGCCATCATGCACCCGCTCATGCGGCAGGTGCTCAAGGAGGGCTCCGACGATCCACGAACGGCCTGGCTCGCGAAGGCGGTCGCCGATCAGGGCATCTACTTCTCCTTCGGGCACTCGCCCGGGATGAACACGTCGACGTACGTGAGGCGCTTCTTCCGGGACGACTTCTTCCGCACCGAGGGCGAACCCGTGCTCGCGGGGCTCGGGATCGACGAGACGCCGCCGAGGGCCGTCCCCACGTTCGTGGCGCGCATGGCCGCAGAGGGCTTCCAGACGGAGCTCTTCGTCAACAACATCATCGTCATGCCGCACTCGCAGCGGATGGGCTGGGACGGCGGTTACCAGACCGAGCTCGACCTTCACACGACCTCCATCCCGAAGCAGTTCGAGGCGTGGGTCGCCGATCATCCCCGGGACGACTCGCTCTCCCTCTTCTGGTACTCGAACACGCACGGGATCCCTGGCGATCCTGCCCGGCAAGCGGGGCGGCGTCCGCGCGTGCCCGCGGGCCTGGCGCCCCAGGATGCCATGATGTCCAAGCTCGAGTGGGTCTACGCCCCGTTCCTCGAGGACATCGAGCTCCTCTTGGCGTCGCGCGAGGCGTTCCGCAAGGTCGCGCCGGGCGCGAACCGCCTGTGGTACATCGGCTCGGACCACGGCTCGGGCTTCACCCGGGGCATGTACCCGCGCGCAGGTCGCCTCGTACGTTCGGGGATGAACACCGGCGCGGCGCACGGCATCTTCGGCTCCGGCGACGAGTCCGAGGTCCCCTTCGCCGTGCTGTACGATCGCGGCCGGAAGGCCCACCACCCCGCTTCATGGGATGCGCCGTCGTCCGCGCTCGTCGTGTGGCAAGCGCTCGAGGAGGCGTTCGACATCAAGCTCGGCATGCCCCCGACGTCGACGTACCGGGTGCCCTTCTTCGTGACGTCGCGAGATCCCTTCCCGGAGTGGGACGACGGGGGGATGGTCGCCTGGGGCAACGCGGGGGCGATCCGGCTCCTGCGCGGCGGGTGGGCGTACCGCTCGGCGAACCCGCGCCTCACGGTCACGCCGATCTGGACCGTCGACGCCGGGCACCAGAAGGTGATGCTCGGCACGGACAACGCCGCGAACGGGATCCCCGCCGAGGAGCTGTACGACGTCGCCAAGGACCGCTACGAGCTGCACAACGTCGCCGCCGAGAACCTCGATCGCCTCGTGGCGATGCGACAGCGGACGAACGACTGGATCTCGGCGCACCACGATCCTCCGTCGCACCCGCGCCGCAAGTACGTCCTCGCGCTCTCCCGGCCGACGGAGATATCGCTCGTCGCGCCGCACGCGTTCGAGGCCTTCGTCGACGGCGCGCGCGTGACGAGCAAGCCGGCGCGCGCGGTGTCCGTGCACGGCACCCGGATCGAGATCGTCGAGGGCAAGGACCCCGTCGGCATCGTCGAGGTCTCCGGGGCCGGGGCGGCCGCTCCGCTCGTCCTGCGCTGTGCGGCGAACCGCCTGCCCCTGCAGGTCCTGTCGCCGGAGCGGCCTCGCTTCGACCTCGCGACCGCGCACCACAACTGCGTGCTGCCCGCGCCGTCCCGGAGCCGGCCGCGCGACGGCGAGGTCCTCTTCTCGTCGGAGCCCGCCCCGCGGCTCGACGGCGCGGCCGCCGGCGCGCTCGAGGCGGGCCCGGGCGGCGTGACGACGGGGTTCGGAGATCTCCAGGCGGGGATGAAGCGGTGGGGCTACGTTCGCGACATGGAGAAGAAGCCGTGAGGCCCGCTCTCCTCAGAACGTGAGGTGCGCCAGGAGCAAGAGCTTCGTCCGGTAGGACGCCAGGTACCCCACGGTGTTGGGGATGTCGTCCGCGCCCGGCACGTTGCCCTTGGGGGTCGCGTACTCGAGGAAGAGGTTGTCGTCCGTGGACACGAAGTCCTGCTCGGGCATGTCGAGCTCGAGCGCGGAGTCGGCGATCATCGCCGCGAGGCGCTCCTCGTCGAGGACGATACCGCGCGCGTGATCGAGGAGGTGCTCGCCGCCGAGCGTGCCCTTGAGCCGCGGGTTCTTCTCGAGCTCGAAGAGGTGGGTGCGAGACACGGTGAGCGGGGTGTGGCTCGCGACGATGTGCCCCTGGTGGCCGTTGACGAAGACGAGGACGTGGGGGAACACTGAACGAACCGTGGCGAGGATCGTCGTCACGACGCGGCGGTTCGTGTGGTGGAGCTGGAGCCACTGCTGGAGGACGCCGCCCGCGGCGAGCCGCTTCGAGACGATGTCGTAGAACTCCTTGTTGTACAGGTTCGCGGCGCCCGCGAACCAGATGCTCGAGACCTCGACCGTGATGAGGTCGTACTGCGTCTTCTTCGTGGCGAGGACGTTGCGTCCGTCCTCGACGAGGACGTGCACCCGCGGATCGTCGAGGATGCCGTGGTTCACCCCGCGGAACGTCGTCTTCGCAGCGCGCACCATCGCCGGCGAGATCTCGGCGACGTCGATGTGGCGGAAGTCGTAGGCGCCGAGCGTCCCGGTCGTCGTGCCCGTGCCGAGCCCGATCACGAGCGCGGTGTCGCGGCCCTTCGTGAACATGGCGGGGAGGTGGGCGAGCCCGCGGTTCTGGCGCATCTCGTCGGAGTCGTTGCCCTGGAACTTGCCGTTCGTGAACAGGGTGCGCTGGCCGTCGTCGCCGAGGACGACGGTCGTGACCCCGCCGTGGATGTCCTCGTCGATCCACTCGAGCGTACCCTTCGGGACGACCCCCGCGTCGAAGTAGACGTTGGCACCGCTCGTGAGGCGAGAGAGATCCCAGCGCGGGAGCGCGAGCACGAGGAGGCCGACGCCCACGACGGGTGCCCACCGCGCCGGCGTGGCGAGGGTCCGTCGCGCGCCGCCGGCGACCAGGGAGAGCACGGCGTACGAGACCGCCACGAAGAGCAAGCTCCGTTGCGACCCGAGGTGCGGCAGCAGGACGAACCCGCCGAGGAGCGAGCCGACGATCGATCCGAGCGTGTTCGCCGCGGTGATGCGCCCGACGTCCGCCCCCGTCGACTCGGCCCGGGCCGCGCGCCGGCCGAGGGGGAACGTCGTCCCCATGAGGACGACGGGGACGAAGAGCGAGACGAACGAGCAGACGATGCGCACGAGCTCGCGCGAACGCCACACGCGGACGGCCGGGCCGAGCGCCACGAACACCGCGGGGATCTTGTCCCAGAGGACGGAGGAGAGCGCGAGCGCGAGCGCCGTGCCGACGAGCCCGATCGCGAGGGCGTTCGGGCCGTACCGCCTGGCGAGCCACGTCGCGAGCGGCGTGCCGAGCGAGAGGCACACGAGGAAGACGAAGAGGATGAGGCCGAACGCGTACACGCTCGTTCCCACCACGACCGCGAGGATGTGGACGAACACGACCTCGGAGGCGAAGACGAGCAGGCCCGACCCCGCGCCGATGGCGAGCGCCCTTCGAAAGGCGGCCGCGTCGGGCGCGACGTGGGGATCGTCGCCTGAGCGCGACGACAGCTCTGCCGGCATGCGGAGGCTCCAGCCCAGCACGATCGCCAGGAGGCCGATGGAGAGGCTGATCGACGCCGCCCCGCGCATCGTCCACGCCAGGCCGACGGAGGGGATGACGACGTACGCCGAGAGCAGGGAGCCGAGCGCGCCGCCCGCGGTGTTCACGCCGTAGAGCCGCGCGAGGATCTGCCGACTGCGCACCGGGTCGTGCGATCCCGCGAAGCGCGCGAGGAGGGGGAGCGTCGCCCCCGCGCCGGCCATCGGGACGACGACGATCAGCATCGCCATGGCGCCGCGGACGAGCGTGAGCGAGGCCGTGGAGGTCGAATTCTCCGCAAACCGCACGTAGAGGACCTCGACGCCGGCGAAGAGGCGGGGCGCGAGCATGCAGAACGCCCCGATGAGGATCTCCGCGACGCCGTAGGCGAGGAGCGGCCGCACGAGGGCGTGCTCGATCTTCCCGGCGATGAAGGCCCCGAGCGCGAGCCCGCCCATGAACGCGACGAGGACCGCGCTCGACGCGTACGCCGTCGCGCCGAAGATGAACGCGAAGTACTTCGAGAAGGCGACCTCGTACACGAGCCCGACACCGCCTGAGAGCAGGTAGAAGACGACGAGGGCGCCGATGGGCGAGCGCCGCTGTTCCACCGGGTCCGCGTCCACCGTCACGGCCTGGCTTCTACCATGGTCCTGGGCTGCGTTTCACCCCAGAACGCCTCGTCGTGTCACCCCGCTTCGTCCGGGATCCGTCCCCGCGATCGCAAGAGCAGGTAGGGGAACACCCCGAGCACGCACGGCACGATCTGCCCGATGATGAACACGTTGAAGATCGTCGCGCCGCCGGAGAGGCCGATCGCCTGGTACAGCCGGTCGAACGCGACGTGGCCGACGCCCATCCCGGCCGGCGACACCGGCAGGACGAGCGTGAGGAGGCCGAGCGGGAACACCGTGGCGACGGCGCTGTAGTCGACGTCCTGGTTCGTGAGGGTCCGGGTCAGCAGCGTGAAGTAGCTCATGGCGACGCCGTGGTTCGCCATGGACAGGAGCAGCGTCCCGAGGAGGACGCGTGGCCTCGCCACGAGGAGGCGACCGCTCGTCACGAGCTTGTTCAGGAGACCGAGGAGCCGCGAGGGCTTCGAGGGATCGGACGTCGTGAGCCGCTGGAGTCGCCCCGAGGCACGGACGAAGATCCAGATCGCGAGCGGCGCGCCGAGGAGCGTGGCCGCGCCGAGCGCGCCGGTGATCGTCATCATCGGCCGCATCGTGGGGTTCGCCCACATGAAGGGGCCGCGCACGACGATCGCCAAGGTGGCCATCGCGATCAGCCCGATGAGCCCCATGACACGCTCGACGAACACGATGAGGAGGATGGTCGCTCGCTTCTCGGCGGTCTGCTCGCGCGCGACGTAGAGCGCCTTCACCACGTCGCCGCCGATGTTGCCCGGGATGACCACGTTGAAGAAGACGCCCACCATCTGGAGCTGTACGGCGCGCACGAACGGGATCGACGCGTCTGCGAGGCCGAGGAGGAGCCGCCACCGCGACGTGGTGATGACGAGGGAGCACGTGACGAACATGGCGGCGTTGGCGGCCATCAGCGTGGGGGAGCGGGCGAGCACGAGGAGCGCCCCGAAGTCGAGCGCCTTGCCGCGAACGAGCCACGTGAGCAGGCCGACCGCCACGATCAGCTTGACCGCGAGCAACAGCCAGGTCCGGTACCGCGAGCCTGCCGCCACGCTTCAGCCGTGCTTCTGCGCCCGGAGCTCGATGAAGAGACGGCCCATGTCCACCAGCGCGCGGCGGACGTTCTTCAGGTTGGCGGACGAGGGGACGCCGACCTCGCGGCGGTGGTACTCGACGTCCACCTCCACGACGTAGAGCCCCTGGTGGTGGGCGCGGATGATCTTCTCGGGCGTGATGAAGCTCGTCGCCTCGGAGAAGGTCGGGAGCGCGTCGAGGACGCTCTTCTTGTAGATCTGGATGAAGTTGTAGTCCTTGATGTTGGCGCCGAAGAGCAGGGTGAGGAGCGTGCGGTTGCCCCAGGACACGAACTGCCGCGGCGCGCTGATCCCCGGGTACGTCCGCCGCCCGGCCACGCCGACGTCGGCACGGGGGAAGTGCTCGAGGAGGAGCGGCAGGTCGTCGAAGTCGAAGGGGTAGTCCATCGCGTTGTGCGTGACGTACGCGTAGCGCGCAAGCGGGAATCCCTTCTTGAGGGTGCCGCCCTGCCGGAGGTTCACCTCGTTGCGGATGACGCGGATCTCCGGGTGTTCCTTGGCGAGGGCGTCCGCGATCTCGGCCGTCCGGTCCTTGCTGCAGTCGTCGATCAGGAGGATCTCGAACGCGCCGACCTGCCGGCGGAGCGAGGCCACCGCGCGGGGGAGCGTCTTCTCGATGTTGCCCTCCTCGTTGTAGGCGGGCATCACCACGGACAGCGTGATCGCCGGGTAGCGCGGGGCCATGGGAAGGGTTCTCCTACCACATCGGGCGGACTTGTGCGCCCTCACGCCGCCAGGAGGCGGAGGCGGTCGTTCGCCGCGCGCACGTCGACGGTCTGCCCGTAGGGGAGGTCGAGGTGGTCCTCCTCGATGCCGTCGCCGAAGACGACGCCGCCCTCGTTCATCTCGGACGCGACGTGCAGCGCCGCGCCGTGGGCGACCGTGCCGTCGACGAGCGTGGTTCCGGTCTTGACGCTCGGGAAGGCCTCGCGCACGAAGAACACCAGGCTCTCGGCGGTGGGCGCGGGGAGCGGCGCCGAGGACCTCCGGCTGCCGTGGATCGAGCGCGCCCAGCCCGTGGCCCCCGTCCCCGTCGCGACGACGATGCCCGAGGACGAGTGCCGCTCGCTCGCCTCGCCGTAGGAGAGGACGTAGCGCGAGGACTGGTGGGTCCGGTGGCCCAGGTAGACCTCGTTGAGCGCGAGCAGGCGCTGCCCGTCGGGGAGGGCCGCCTCGACCATCGTGCGCTCCTCGATCCCACGGCGCGCGCCCGTCTCCCGCGTCGCCGCGCGCACGAGATCGGCCGTGTCGCGCGGCCGGTGCCGCGCGAGGACGCCGTCGTACATGGCGGGCGAGGGGTTGATGCCGATCACGATCTGGCCCTTCACGTACTTCGCGACGTTGGCGACCAGGCCGTCCTGCCCGACGGTGACCACCACGTCCTCGGGCTCGAAGAGGAAACGGTCGAGATCCGAGCGCGCCACCAGCGCCCGCCGCCACGCGAGCGGTATCGCGCCGAGCACGAGGTCGACCGCGCCGCGCACCACGCGGTGCGCCTCCTCCACGTCCTCGACGCGACGGCCGCGCGTGGAGAGAAAGAACGCGGCCATGGCGCGCGTGGCGTGGTGGTGGAGCAGCTCCTCGTACTCGGTTGGCCGCGTGACCACGACCGCGCGTGGGGGGAGGGTGCTGGTCACGAGCCGTTGCCCCCCTCGAGCCGGTCGGCGCCCGACTGCAGGAGGCGCGTCAGCATCGGGCCGATCGCGTCCGGCGCGAGCGACAGGTGCTGGATGCTCGGGAGGTTCCCGGCCAGCTCGCGCGCGGCGAGGCCAATGAGGGCCGCGGGCGGGAGGTGGCGGTAGATCTCCATGCGGTCGCGCTCCGCGGTGACGCGCGCCTCCTCGGTGACCTTGATCGCCCCGGCCTCCGCGACCGACTCGGTGCGCCGCCTCGCGGCTGCGGCGTCGCCCTCGATGCGGAGGGCCTCGGCCCTCTCCGCGGCGCGCCGCCGCTCGTTCTGGCCCTGCTGCTCGATGAGGCGCTCCTCCTGGTGGGCGAGCTCGATCTTGCTCTCTAGCTCGTTCTCCGCGATGGCCCGCTCCTTCTCGACGGCGAGCGCGCGGCGGGCGAACGTGGCCTCGTCGGCCTGCTGCTGGATCGCCTCGCGCGCGGGCATCTGCAACGCGCGCTCCATCTCGGCGGTGGGCTTGAGGCTCGTGACGCGCGTGGCGCCGATCTCGACGCCCATCTCGCCGAACCCCGCGTCTCCCACGAGGCCCGCGTGGATGGCGTCCCGGAGGCGCGCCGTGCCCGCGTCGAGGAGGGCGCGCAGGGGCGCGCGCGCGAGCTCGCCGATCGCCAGCTCCTGGGCGCGCTGCGTGAGCGCACCCGCGAGCTTGTCGAGCGGCTGTCGCTGGTGGAGGCCCGTCCGGGTGTCGAGGGTGAAGTCGATCCTGTGCGCGAGGACGGCGGGCGCGGCGATGCGGTACGTGAGGACGCCCTGCACCGTCACGTCCTGGAAGTCGCTCGACCGCCCGTGGAAGAGGAACGGCAGCTCGCGGTCGTCGAGCGGCACCTCGACGAGGCTCGCCCCGAGCGGCAGGAACCAGAACGCGAGGCCGACGCCGCTCCGACGGACCTTCCCGTCCCGGAAGAAGATGAGGTGAGCGGTGGGCTCGCCCCGCACGTGGCGAAGGAAGAGGACGTTGGTGAGGGTGGCCATGGGTGCTTCCTTTCTCAGACGGAGGATCGCTTCACGAACCGGTAGAGCTCGGCGGGGCGGTGGTACGTGGCGGGCTCGCGCTCGCCGGTCGCCTCGAGCATTCCGCCCGCGAGCATGCGCCGGCGGAACGAGTCCTTGTTCACGGTCTCGCCGCGGACGGCTTCGTGGACGTCCTGCAGGGCGCGCAGCGTGAACTCGGCGGGCAGCAGCTGGAACCCGACCGGCGTGTAGTCGAGCTTGCCGCGCAGGCGCTTCACCGCCATCCCCAGGATGTCGGCGTGGTCGAACGCGAGCGGGAGCGGCTCCCCGGGGCCGGCGAGGAGATCGACGGGCCCGCCCGTCTCGCCCGCCCAGGGGACGTCGACGAGGTGGACACGGGCGCTCGATCGAAGCGCGAGATCGGCGAGCCGCTCGGGGCCGACGAGGGCGTAGTACGCCACCGTGAGGACGCGCCCGCGCGGATCGCGCTGCGGCGCCCCGAACGTGTACAGCTGCTCGACGAACAGACCCTCGAGCCCCGCCTTGTCGCGGAGGATGCGCGCGGCGGCCTGATCGAGCGACTCGTCGAGCCGCACGAACCCGCCGGGGAGCGCGTGCTTGTGGCGGTCGGGGTGCTCGGTGCGCTCGTACGCCACCGCGTGGAGGCGGGGCGCCGAGGTGGGGACCGTCCTGTCGACGGTGAGGAGGACGACGTCGACGGTCACGCTGGGGCGAGGGAACGCCGCGAGGTCGTAGCCGGCGAGGAAGGCCTCCTCGGTGTCCCTCGAGCGGCCGGAGGGAGGCTTGCCGGGAGGCCTCGGGGGCCTCCGTCGGGGTCGGGCTGGGGGAGGGGGAGGGCGGTGTGCCATATATACATCATGCATATATGCTGAGTGCATAGAAGTCAAGGGCAGGCCCCGCTCCCGCTCCCGCTCGCGTCCCCGCTCGGCGCCGCCACACCCTGCGTCGGCCGCCGCGACCGGCCCCCGTGTGCGGCGTCTCCGCCGCGAGGGGTCTCTCGCCGCCCGCGGGGAACTTCGCTAGGGTGCGCCCATGAGAACCCTTCGCCTCGCCTGCCTCCTCTCCGCGCTCTCCCTTGCCGCGTGCGGGGGCTCTCCCCCTCCGGCCGCGCACGGAGCAGAAACCTCCACCAGCGCGCACGCCCACGAGGGCGGCCACAAGGATCACGCCCACGGGCACGCGCTCCCCCCCGCGCTGAAGGACCTCCACGGGGTGCTCGCGCCGCTGTGGCACGCCGAGACGGGCCCGGGCCGGGTGGACGCGACGTGCGCCAAGGCCGACGTCCTCCGTGAGAGGTCCGAGGCCACGAAGGACGCCGACCTCGTCCGGGACGCGGTCGCGCTCGGAGAGGCCTGCAAGAAGGAGGGGCGGCCGGAGTTCGAGGCGCGTTTCCACGCGTTCCACGAGCGATTCCACGTCGTGATGGAGGCGAGCAAGCCCCCGTCGAAGTAGCGCCCGCGCAGGTGTTCGCGCTTCAGTGCCCGGAGCGCGTCGGTCGGATCGATCCCCGGCCCGATCGGCGTCGTCGCCCGGCGCGCCGCCGAACACCATGCGGAGGAGATCCTTCGGCTTCATGCCGACCGCGGGGAGGGAGCGGCGGAGCGTGTCCGCGACCTCGGGCGGGAAACCACTGCTCCGTCGTCGCGATCCCGGGTGGTGCTTCTTCACCGCGTACGCCACGCGCGCGACCTACGTACGGAGCGGCGTCTCGTTCATGCCCGCCGCCGCGCTCACAGCACCTTCCGGAAGTCCTCCCGCGACGCGGCCCGCACCTTCCGCGCCGGGGCGCCGTGCGCGACGACGTCGTCCCCGACCGCGCCCACGACGACCGCCCCCGCGCCCACGATGGTTCCCTTCCCGACGCTCGCGCGGGCCGCGAGCGTGACCCCGGTGGAGACGAACGTGCCCCTCCCGATGACGACACGCCCCCCCATCACCGCGCCGGGTGACACCGAGACGCCGTCCTCGAGCACGCAGTCGTGCTCCACGATCACACCGGTGTTCACGATCACGAAGTTCCCGAGCCGCGCCTGCGTGTTCACGATCGCGCCGGCGAACACGACGCTCCCGGCCCCGATCTCCGCGGTGGGGGACACGATCGCGGTCGGATGAACGGCCCGCCCGAACGTGACGCCCTTGGCGCTCCAGGCCGCGCCGAGCTGGAGCCGCAGCGGGTTGTCCCCGAGCGCGAGCAGCGCCTCGCCGTCCCGCCTGGCGAGGAGCGCCACGCCGCCCTCGACGCGTGCTCCGAGGATGTGCCTCCCGTGGATCGAGGCGTTGTCGTCGAGGAACACGAAGTCGTCGTCCGGGTGCTGCGCGCGCCACACCTCGAGCACCACGCGCCCCTGCCCCCCCGCGCCGACGATGATGCGCCGCTCGCCCATCCTGGACCTACGCCGCCAGCGACAGCTTCAACGCGTCCATGACCTGCCGCTGCTCCTCCTCGAGGAGCCCCGGGAAGATCGGCAGGAACAGCGTGCGCCTCGCCGCGTCCTCGGTGACGGGCAAGGCGAGCCCCCTCATGTGCTCCTCGAAGTACGGCTCGCGGTACAGCGGCTGTATCCCCCGCCGGCACGACACGTTGCGCGCCGCCATGCGGTGCACGACGTCGTCCGCCGCCACCTTCGCCTTCTCGGTCAACGTGATGCAGTACGACGAGTACGCGTGCGTCGCGTAGTCCGGGACGAACGGCTGCAGCACCTCGCCGCCGAGCTCCGCGGCGATCCACGCGTCGTAGCGCCGCGCCTGCTCGGTGCGCTGGCGCAGCATCTCCGGGAGCTTGCCGAGCTGCACGAGGCCCATGGCCGCCTGCATGTCGGTCATGCGGTAGTTGTACCCGGACACGAAGTACTGCTGGAACAGGGCCCCCTTCGCCGCGTGCCGCACGAGGTCCGACACGCTCGCGCCCGTCGAGCGCAGCACCTTCGCCCGATCGGCCTGCTCCACCGAGTCGGTCACCAGCATGCCCCCCTCGCCGGTGGTGATCATCTTGCGCGGATGGAAGCTGAAGCACGTGGTGACGCCGTGGCTACCCAGGTAGCCCCCCTTGTACTTGCCACCGAACGTCGTCGCGGCGTCGTCCACGAGGATGAGCCCGTGCTTCGCCGAGAGCGCCTTGAACCGGTCGAGATCCGCGGGCAGGCCGATCTGATCCACCATCATGATCGCCCGCGTCTTCGGCGTGATCCTGCGCTCCACGTCGTCCGGATCCAGGTTGAACGTGCGCGGCTCGATGTCCGCGAAGCGGCACTCGCCGCCCGCGATGATCACGGCGTTCGCGTTCGCCATGCACGTGAACGCGGGGAGGATGACCTCGTCGCCACGCCGGAGGCCGAGCGTCTCGAGCGACAGGTGGAGCGCCGTCGTCGCGCACGTCGTGGCCACGGCGTGCTTCGCGCCGAGCATCGTGGCCACCGCGTGCTCGAACTCCGCCACCCTGGGTCCGAGGCTCACCCACCCGCTCAGGATGACCTCGCGGACGGCGGCGGCCTCCTCCTCGCCCGTCCACGGGCGCATGAGGGGGATGTGCTTGTCGAAGAGGCTCACGTCCGGTCCTTCACGGTGCGACGCCAGGCCACGAGCTCCTCGAGGCCCTCGCGGAGGCCGGTCGTCGTCTCGAAGCCGAGCAGCCGCTTCGCCTTGGCCGTGCCCCCGCGTCGGTTCTTGACCGGGTTCACGGCGCGCTCCTCGCGGAACTCGGGCGAGAGCCCCGGCTTGCCCATGATCTCGAGCATCATGTGGCAGAGATCGAGGAGCGACGTCTCGACGCCGGTCGCCACGTTGAACACGTCGTCGGAGACGTCGCTCTCGAGCGCGAGGAGGTTGGCGCGCGCCACGTCGGTGACGTACGTGAAGTCCATCGCGGTGTCCCCCTTGCCGAAGACCAGCGGGGGCTCGCCCTTGTCGATGCGGTCCATCCAGCGGACCATGACCTCTGTGTACACGCCGGTCATGTCCATACGCGGGCCGTAGAGGTTGAAGTACCGGAGCGCCACGTAGGGCAGCTTGTACATCTCGTTGAACGAGCGGAAGTAGTGCTCCAGCGCGATCTTGGCGGCACCGTACAGCGTGCGGTTGTTGTAGGCGGCCGTCTCGTCGATGGGCTGCAGATCCGGCTCGCCGTAGACCGACGCGCTCGAGGCCGCGACCACCTTCTTCACGCCGTGCCTCGCGCAGGCCTCCAGGATGTTGAAGGTGCCGTCCAGCATCACCTCGTGGCCCTCGCGCGGGTTCGCCGCGCAGGCCGTGATGCGGAGCGCCGCCTGGTGGAAGACGTAGTCCGAGCCCGCGACGAGCCGGTCGCAGAGCTCGCGATCGCGGATGTCGCCCTCCACCAGCTCGAAGCGGCCGGTGGCCGTGGCCTCGGCGACGTTGCTCCTCGACCCGCGCACGAGGTTGTCGATCGCGACGACCTTGCGCGCGCCCTTGGCGATGCACAGATCCGCGATGTGCGAGCCGACGAAGCCCGCCCCGCCGGTGATGAGCACGCTCGCGTCCTTGACGTTCATGGTCCTACCTCGATCTCAGCCTCGCGGGATCACACGCGCGGGCACGCCGGCGACCGTCGCGCCCGCGGGGACGTTCTTGGTGACGACGGCGCCGGCGCCCACGAGCGCGCCCTCGCCGATCTCGATCCCGCACATGATCACCGCGCCCGAGCCGATGTTCGCGCGCTTCCGCACGACGGTGCTCTCGCACGTCCAGTCGTCCTTGCCCTTCAGCGAGCCGTCCGGGTTCACGGCCGCGGGGTGGCGATCGTTGATGAACATGACACCGTGCCCGACGAAGCACTCGTCCTCGATCGTGACCCCCTCGCAGATGAACGTGTGGCTGGAGATCTTGCACCGCTTGCCGATCACGGCGCCGCGCTGGATCTCGACGAACGCGCCGATCTGGGCGCCGTCGTCGATCTTGCAGCCGTACGCGTTCACGAAGCTGAAGATGCGCACGCCGTCGCCGAGCTCGACGTCGGGCGACAACCGGATGAAGCTCCTCTGATCGGCGTCCTTGTCTCTCATGACGCGTTCGCTCGCTTCCCCAGAAGGTCGAGGGCGGAGACGACCGCGCCGATCTCGTCGTCCGTCATCCCGTGGAACAGGGGCAGCACGACCGTTCGGTCGCGGGCCTGCTCGCTCCGCGCGAGCGAGCCCGGCGCGAGGTAGCTCCCCGGTCGCGCGTAGGCGGGCTCCTGGTGGGAGTTCATGATGCCGCGCTTGGCCGCGAGCCCGGCGTCCATGAGGAACTGGAGGATCTCGACCTGCGACATCCGCGCTTCGGGCCGGATGTGGGACGGGAAGCTCTGCCAGTTGGTGCGCGCGTTCGGCCGCTCGCGCGGCGGGGCGAGGATCGGGTTCCGCTCCAGCGCTTCGATCAGGATCTGGCCGAGGCGGCGGCGCTCCTTCACGATGGCGTCGAGGCGGGCGAGCTGGGGGCGCCCCACCGAGGCCTGGAGGTCGGTGAGGCGGTAGTTGTACGCCGGCTCGGCGTAGTGCTCGAAGAGCACCTTGTCCGAGTGGTGGCGCACCGTGTCGGGCACGCTCATCGCGTGCTGGCGGAGGAGCTTGAGGCGCTTCGCGAAGGCCTCGTCGTTCGTCGTGAGCATGCCGCCATCGCCGGTGGTCACGATCTTGCGCGGGTGAAGGGAGAAGCACGCGATGCGCCCGTGGGGCTTGCCGATGCGCTCCCAGCGCCCGGCGACCTCGACCTCGCTGCCGATCGCGCAGGCGGCGTCCTCGACGACCGGGATGCCGTGGCGGTTCGCCACCTCGAGGATCCCCACGATGTCGCAGGGGATCCCGATCTGGTGGACGGCCATGATGGCCTTCGTCGTCGGGGTGACGCACGCCTCGACGGCCACGGGGTCCATCCCGTAGGTGTCGGCCTCCACGTCGCAGAACACCGGGCGGGCGCCCACGCTCACGATCGAGTTGGCCGTCGCGATGAAGCTGTGGCTCGCGGTGATCACGTCGTCGCCCGGTCCCACGCCGAGGACGCGCATCGCCAGCTCGAGCGCCACGGTGCAGTTCGAGACGGCGACCGCGTGGCGCGCGCCGACCGTCGCCGCGAACTCGCCCTCGAAGGCGGCGACCTGCGGGCCCTGCGTGAGCCAGCCGCTCTTCACGACGCCGACGACGGCGTTCACCTCCTCGTCGCCGAGAGCAGGCCGCGTGATCGGGACCTTGATCCCCATGAGCTTACGCCAGCTCCTTCGCCACCTCGGTCACGGCCTTCACCACGACGTCCGCCTCCGCGTCCGTCAGCTCGGGGAACATCGGGAGCGAGATCTCCTGCGCGGCCAGCCGCTCGGCCACCGGCAGGGAGCCCTGCTTCACGCCGAGGTGCGCGTAGGCGGGCTGCAGGTGCACCGGCTTCGGGTAGTGCACGCCGCTCTGGACGCCCATCTTCTCGAGCGCCGCCCGGAAGTCGTCACGCCGCGCGTGGAACACGGGGAAGATGTGCCAGATCGGGTCGGCCCAGGCGTGCTGGCCGAGCATCGACAGGCCCGGCAAGCCCTGGAACGCGGCGATGTACTTCTTCGCGATCTCCTTGCGGCGGCCGTTCCACGCGTCGAGGTGGCGGAGCTTGATCGAGAGGACGGCGCCCTGGAACCCGTCGAGGCGCCAGTTGTAGCCGATCTCGACGTGGTTGTGCCGGCCGCTCTGGGCGTGGTCGCGGAGGCGCCGGACGCGCGCCGCGATCTCGCCGTCGTTCGTCATGATCGCGCCGCCCTCGCCATACGCGCCGAGGTTCTTGCCGGGGTAGAAGCTCGTCGCGTTGACGAGGCCGGACGAACCGGTCTGCTTGCCCTCGTATCTTGCCCCGATCGACTGCGCCGCGTCCTCGATCACGGGGATGCCGCGCTTCTTCGCGATCTCGAGGATGGGGTCGAGATCCACCGGGTGACCGTAGAGGTGCACCGGCAGGATGGCCCGCGTCTTCGGGGTGATCGCGGCCTCGAGCTTTGCCGGGTCCATGCCGGCGGTGGAGGCGTCGACGTCGCAGAACACCGGGGTCGCGCCCGCGTAGCTCACCGCCCAGCACGTGCTGATCCAGGTGTGCGAGACGGTGACCACGTCGTCGCCGGGCTTCACGCCCGCGCACACCAGGGCGGCGTGCAGCGACGTCGTCCCGGTGTTGACGCACACGACGTCCGACACGCCGAGGTACGCCGCGAACTCCTTCTCGAAGGCGTCGACGGCGGGGCCGTTGGCGAAGCCCTGGGAGTCGACGACCTTCTCGAGGGCGGCCATCACCTCGGCCTTCAGGGAAGCGGTCTGCTGCTTGAGGGAGAGAAACGGGATCATGGGCGTCCTGTAGGAAGAGCGGGCTCGGGCTCGGGCCCGGGCTCGCGGGGAGCGATCACGTGGAGACTTTGGCGCCGTCCTTGGCGAGAGACTTCTGCGAGGCCTCGAGCACCCGCACGATCTCGAGCCCGTCGGCCCCTAGCGCGGCGGCCTTCCCGGTGCCCCGGATGTGGGCGGCGATCTCGGCGAGCTCGGTGCCGAGGGCCTCCTTGTTGTCGAGCGCCGGGGCCCGCATGTCGCCGCGCCGGTAGTTCACGAGAACCTGGCGGCGCTTCTCGACGTCGGAGACGTCGAACGAGACACCGTGGTCGTAGATCTTGAGCTTCTCGCTCATCTCGAGGTCGTCGAAGATCACCGACGACTTCGACCCCGTGAAGATCATGCGCCGGACCTTGACCGGCGAGAGCCACGACAGGTGGAGGTGCGCGGTGAGGCCGTTCTCGTACTCGAGGTCGAGGTAGGCCACGTCGTTGAAATTGCGCGGGTTGTGGGAGGTGCCCATCGCGCGGACGCCGGTCACGCGCTTGCCCACGACGTACGACAGGATCGACAGATCGTGCGGCGCGAGGTCCCAGATCACGTCCACGTCCGGCTGGAAGAGGCCGAGGTTGATGCGCACGGAGTCGATGTAGAAGAGGTCCCCCAGGGTGCCCTTCTCCACGAGCCCCTGGATGGCGCGCACCGCGCCCGTGTACGTGAACGTGTGGTCCACGAACAGGTTGCGACCCCGCTTCTCGGCCAGCTCCACGAGCTCCTCGGCCTCCTTGACGGTCGACGCGAGGGGCTTCTCGCACAGGACGTGGCAGCCCGCCTCGAGCGCGGCCTTCGCGATCGCGTGGTGCGTGGCGACGGGCGTGGCGACGGCCACGATCTCGGGCTTGGCCGTCTGGAAGAGGTCGGCCAGCGCGGTGAAGCGCTGGGCGCCCGGGTAGCTCGCGCCCACCTTCTCGACGCGCCTGGTGTCGAGATCGCAGAGCCCGACGAGGTCGAAGTCCGGGCTGGCCTGGAAGTTTCGCGCGAGGTTGGGCCCCCAGTAGCCGAGGCCGACGACGGCCGCCTTGAGCTTGCTCATGATGGCGCGCTCGATACCACGCGATCCCCAGGTTCGCAACGATCGACGGGAAACTCGGCCACCCCGGGCCCGGGGCCGCGGCCCGGCGAGCCCGGGCCTACTTCGCGAACCGGATCTCCCGGATCGCCACGCACATCTCGGGCGCCCGGAGCTCGACCACGTTCACGCCGCTCCGCGTGGTCCCCGCCGCGAGCTCGATCACGGTGTCCGCCCACCCGCCCGCGCCCGCGACGCCGTGGCGCGCGCCGTTCCACGCGAGCTCCCACGTGAGCTCCCGCTCCACGCGGCGGAACGCCCAGGTGACCGTGATGGACCGGATGTTCCCGCGGAAGAGCGGCACGAGGAGCCGCCCCTGGTTGCAGAATACACGCGCGTTCTTCCCCTGGACGAGCTCGTTCGCCTTCCCGAAGCCGCGCTCGAAGAAGAGCGCGTGCTCGGGCAGGTCCGCGGTCATCGACGCGCGCTGCAGCTCGGGGCCCTCCGGCGCTTCGTACGTCACGATGAACGGCACCATCGCGTCGTAACGCCGCGGGTGGGTCCCGTAGCGAAGCGCGAACAGGAGCGCGCCCGGGTACGAGAACGGGTTGCCCACCTGGTCGTGCATCGCCTTCGACGCGGAGCCCACCCACACGGCGTGGAGCTCGTTCGCGGGGTGCGGCCCGTACTCGGCGATGGGGAACGTCTTGCTCCAGAGGCCCCCGACGAGCGCCGCGACCACCAGCGCCGCGCCCGTGACGCGGCCGGGGCGGCGCCGCACGTACCCCTCGATGGCGCGGATCCCGATCGCGCCGCCGAGCACGAACCCGAAGGTGTCCTCGCAGAAGCGGCGCCCGGGGTATCCCGCCGCCCCCCACCAGTCCCACGCGCTGCCGATGACGTAGAGCGTGCCCAGGAAGCAGAAGAGGGAGCCGAGGGAGATCGCGCGCGTCCGCGCCGAGAAGACTCCGCCGATCATCCCGAGGACCGAGATCCAGAGGAGCGGATTGTTCGAGAGGAGCCCGGAGTACGGGAAGAACAAGGGTCCCCCGAGCTCCGGCGAGCCCCAGCTCATGTACGCGCCGATGTGGTTCTCGCCGATCCAGCGCCCGGTCGTGACGTGCCACGCCCAGAGCTGCGGGAAGGTCGCCGCGAGGAAGAAGCCGGCGAAGAGGACCCCGCAGCCGACGTGCCCGAGGAGCGCCCGCCACGCCCGCGCGCGGCCGCGCCCGACAGCCGTCACGCACCACTCGGCGAACGGGAGCGCGACGAGGATACCGCTCTGCGCGCGCGTGCACACGACGAGGCCGCCGATCACGCCGAGCAGGATCCATCCGTACCAGGGCCGCGCCCCGCGGTGCCGGTCCCACCGCTCCACGAACAGCGCGCAGACGAACGCGGACGAGGCGTGGCTGAGGGACGGGAAGAACGTCGCGTAGAAGAACAGGGGCGAGGCGAGGGCGACCATCAGCATCGCGATCCACGCGGCCCGGTCGCCGGTGTACCGCCGCGCGAGGCGGAACCCGAGCCACACCGAGGCCGCCGCGAACACCGCCGAGCCGAACATGGCCGTGTGCGCGATCGGCCCGAAGCAGCCGGCCTTCCACGAGGCCGTCGCGCTGTCGGGCAGGCGGTGCACGAGCTTCCCGATCCACAGGAACGGCACGCGCAGGATCCCGTCGCCGACGCCCCAGTAGTTGAGCAGGCGTGGCCCCCTGCCGAGGTTCCAGAAGTCGCCGCACAGCTGGTAGTCGTTGTGCAGATCGAAGTCGCGGTCGAAGGCGAAGCTCCGGCCCCACAGGTACGTGTAGTGCCCGTCGCCCGTGATCATGTGGTCGCCGATGGGCCGCTGCGTCTGCCCGAACAGGATCGTCAGGCCGAGGAACGTGAGCAGCCCCGGCGCGGCCTTCACGAGCCGCACGAGAAAGCCGGGGCCCCGCGCGAGCCCGCGGAGCAGCCACGCGAGCCGGTCCACGGGTCACCCCTACCGGAGTAGCCGGGGATGGTAAATGCGTATAAACAGCGGGCTCCGGCATGACGACGCTGTGGGCCTCCTTCGCGCCGCACCTCGAGAAGGCGCTCTATGCGTGCGTCGCCGTCCTCGCGGCCGTGTTGCTGCACCGCCTGCTCTCGCGGCGCTTCGCCTGGCTGGCGACGGCGTCCTTCGACCGCCTCGCGATGGCGCTCCTGGCGGGTGGCTACGAGGTCGGCTACCGCCTGTGGGGCGAGAAGACGTCCATCGGGCAGGGCTTCGGGTGGGACGGCCAGGGGTTCCTGGTGTGGGCGCGTCACTGGTCGAAGACGATCTTCGAGACGAAGCTCGACCACTACAAGGTGCAGAAGTCGCTGCCGGCGGGTGTCATCCATTACGCGATGCGCGCGCTGCACGTGGAACGCACGGATCGGAACATCCTCCTCGCGTTCACCGTCGCGATGGGCGTCTGCTTCGTGGGGACGACGCTCCTGTGGGGCGCGATCGCGCGGGATCTCCGGCTCCGGCGGCCCGCCGCATGGCTCGGGTTCGCGCTGCTGTACGCGTCGTTCTCCGGCCTGCGTTTCTTCCACTACATCCCGCCGCTGCTCGATCCGTGGGGGATGCTGATCGGCGCGGCGATGTTCTGGCTGTACCTGCGGCGGTGGACGATCGCGCTCGCGCCGCTCGCGTTCGTCGGCGGGTTCGTCATACCGGGGTACCTCCCGCTCCTCGGGAGCGTGTTCATGTTCTTTCCGCGCGACGTCCCGCCGCGGCGCGCCACCTGGCCGTGGCTCGGGCTCGGTCTCGGGCTCGGTCTCGGGCTCGTCCTCGCGAAGCGCGCGTGGGACTTTCACGACGCCGGCGGGCACATCACCAACGACGCCGAGCAGGTCGTGCCGCAGCTCGTGCCGCTGAGCGCGGCGGCGCTCGCCCTCTACGTCGGGATGTCGCTCGGGCCGCTGCTCGCGCGGATCCCGACCCTGCGCGGGGCGTGGTCGAGCGTGCGGCTACGGTGGCTGCCCGTGATCGCGGGCATCGCGTGGGCGATCCCGAAGATCGTCGACCGCGTCGCCACGCCGGTGCTCGACGTCACGCCGGAGGCGCACCAGAGGGTCGTGCTGCTCACGGCGATCGCGAGGCCGCTCGCGTCGGTCGTGGCCAGCTTCGCCTTCTTCGGGCCGCTGATCCTCCTCATGTGGCTCCTCCGGAAGCCCATCGGTGAGCTCCTGTGGGATCTCGGGCCGGGCGCGGTGGCCGCGTACGCGGCGCTGATCGTCCTCGGCATCGACTCGGAGTCGCGGCACCTGATGCTGCTCCTGCCGGTCGGCATCACCGCGGTGTCGCTCGCCTTCGACCGGCGCGCGGGCGGTGGGCACGGGTGGTTCCCCGTCGTGGTGGCCTGCCTCGGGATCGTGGCGTCGCGCGCGTGGATCTCGCTCGAGTCCCCGCCTCTCGGGAAGCTCCCCGACGGGGCGAACGCGTGGCCGTACCCCCAGTGGACCTGGCAACGCTTCTTCATGAACCTCGGGCCATGGATGACGCTCGAGTCGTACGCGTACCTGGGCGCGATGGGGGTCGTGTGCCTCCTGGTCCTGCGGTGGGGCCTCCGGCGGGCGGGCGTGATCCGGGGCTAGGTGCAATGCCGTTCGGTTAGGGGCGATCCAGCGCAAGAGAAGGGGTGCCCCCACTCGCCGCGCTTCGCGGGTCGGTCTCCCCCAAATCGCGCGCTACGCGCGCTCAAGAGCTGTCCAACAATTGCCCGGGGCTGCCCTTCGTCAACGTCAACGGGAGAGGGCGCGCGCAATTTTGGACAGCTCTTCAGGCTCGTCGTCGAGATCGACGGCGCCGTCCACGACGACGCGGAGCGGGCCGAACGGGATGCGAGGCGCACGACGATCCTCGCGCCCCGTGGCGTCCGCGTCGTTCGCCTCGAGAACGCACGACTGAACCGGGAGACCCTGCGAGAGGCGATTCTCCCGTTCACATGCCACCTCTCCCTTCAGGGAGAGGGGGACGGGGGGTGAGGTCTGCGCGGGCGCCCACCGCCTCCACGGAACCTCTTCGCGCGCGAAGCGCGACGGGTGGGGGCACCCTCGCTCGAACGAATGCCTTATCCGATCGGCATTGGGGCTAGGGGCACTCCGCGGCGCAGCTCGCCTGCCAGCACGCGGACAGCGCTTGCGCGAGCGCGACGCCGGAGGGGTTCTGCTCCGAGCAATCGGCCGTGCACGTCGCCTCGTCGCCGCCGTTCTCGCGGCACGCGAAGAGGCAGCTTTGATACAGGGTGCACTCGCCCTCGTCCGCGCAGGCGTCCCACGCGGGGCAGCACTTCGCGGCCGTGCACGTCTCGCACAGGGAGTTGGGCGGATCGAGCGCCACTTCGTGCGCGCACGCGGTCGCTCCTCCGTCCGCGCGTCCGCCTTCCTGCCCGCCCGCCGCGTCGGGCGGCTGCGCGTCGCTCGCCTGCCCCGCGTCCGGAGCAGCGCCATCGCCGGGCACGGGCACGCCGTCGGCCGAGCCACTGCCCCCGCAGGCTGCGATGGCGACGGCGACGAGGGTGAGGAAAGTCACCCGGGGGAGGTGGGCCATGGCGGAGAGGATAGTCCATGGCTCGAGCGCCCGCCAGGGCCGGGACCCGTGTTACAAGGTCCCATGGACACGGTCCTCTCCTTCATCGACCGCGAGCGCGCGCGCTTCGTGCGCGAGCTCACGGAGTGGGTGAAGATCCCCGCCATTTCCAGCGATCCCGCCCACGCGCCCGACCTCGTCCGCAACGCGGAGCACCTCCGCGCGGAGCTCCTCCGCCTGCGCGCCGACAAGGTCGAGATCTGGCCGACCGCGGGGCACCCCGCCGTGTTCGCGGAGTGGATGAAGGCGCCGGGCAAGCCCACGCTCCTCGTCTACGGGCACCACGACGTGCAGCCGGTCGAGCCGCTCGAGGAGTGGGTGTCGCCCCCGTTCGACCCTGCCATCCGCGAGGGCCGTATGTGGGGCCGCGGCGTGGTCGACGACAAGGGGCAGGTGTGGATCCACGTCAAGGCGATCGAGGCGTTCCTGGAGACCGTCGGGGCGCTGCCCATCAACCTCAAGCTCGTCGTCGTGGGCGAGGAGGAGATCGGATCGGTGAACCTCGAGGCGCTCATGACCGAGAAGGCGAAGGACCTCGCCGCCGACGTCGTGTGCGTGAGCGATACGGCCATGTTCGGGCGCGGGATCCCGTCCCTCTGCGTGGGGCTCCGGGGGCTCGTGTACATGGAGGTCATCGTGGAGGGGCCGAGGCAGGACCTGCACTCGGGCTCCTTCGGCGGCGGCGTCATGAACCCCGTCAACGCGCTCTGCAGGATGATCGCGCGCCTCCACGACGACGACGGCAGGGTCGCCGTCCCGGGCTTCTACGACTCCGTCGTGGCGCTCACCGAGGCCGAGCGCGCGGAGATCCGTGGCCTCCCGTTCGACGAGCCCGCCTGGCTCGCCTCCACCGGGTGCCCCGCGCTCCACGGCGAGACCGGATACTCCACGCTGGAGCGCGTGTGGAGCCGGCCCACGCTCGACTGCAACGGCATCGGCGGAGGCCACCAGGGAGAGGGCGCCAAGACGATCATCCCGGCGCGCGCCTCCGCCAAGCTGTCGTGCCGGCTCGTCCCGCACCAGGAGCCCGAGGAGATCGAGGCGAAGCTGTGCGCGTTCCTCACGAGCATCGCGCCGCCCGGCGTCGCCGTCCGCGTCGTCCGCCACCACGGCGGGCGCCCGTACCTCGCGCCGACGGACCACCCTGTGTTCGAGGTGGCGAAGCGCGCGTTCGCGAAGGCCTTCGGGCGGCCCACCGTGTTCATCCGGGAGGGCGGGTCGATCCCGTTCGTGCGCACGATCGCGGACGCGACGGGCAAGCCCTGTCTCCTCATGGGCTTCGGCCAGCCGGACGAGAACGCGCACGCGCCCAACGAGTGGCTCGACCTCGAGAACTTCCACCTCGGCGTGAAGAGCGCCGCCCACCTGTACGACGAGCTGTCCCGGTTGTGACGGCGTGAAAAGCGTGCTCTAACGGCGCCGTGGCGAAGGCGAAGAAGAAGACCAGGCGGAGCCGCGAGCGCTCCGAGCGCCGCTTCCTGGGCAGGTCGAACCAGAGCCCGGCGCTCGTGATGGCCGTCGGCGCGCTCGGATCGCTCGCGCTCGGCGCGGGCGTGTACGGCCAGATCTGGGGGCACTTCGAGCGGCCGGAGAACCAGACGGTGTCCCCGCTCACGGCGCTGTCGGCGGGTGGCGCCCTCCTCCTCGCCGTCGCGATCTGGCTCGGCACCACGGCGGAGCCTGCGATCCGCGTCGGCGATCCGGGCATCGCCGTCGAGCGCGGAGAGCTCCGGCGAATCCCCTGGTACCAGGTGTCCAGCATCACGTGGGAGTCCGGGAACGAGGCGCTCGTCGTGTCGGGCAAGGACGAGCAGGGTCAGGCTCTCACGGTCAAGCTCGGCATGAAGAGCCACCACGCGGCGGCTGCGCTCATCCTCGACGAGGCCGAGCGCCGCGCGTCGAAGGCGCTCGAGGTGTCGAGCGAGGTGCGCGCGCGCATCGGCGAGCCCGATCGGCACGCGGGGACGGCCATCGCGCTCGAGCCGCTCCAGGTCGTGGGCAAGCGCTGCGCGAAGTCGAACCGCGTGATCGCGTACGAGCCCGACGCCAGGGTGTGCCCGCAGTGCGAGCGCGTGTACCACAAGGCACACGTCCCGCGGCGCTGCAAGTGCGGCGCGTCGCTCGGTAACCTCCGCGTCGAGTCCGAGCAGGAGGAGAACGAAGCGGAAGAGGATGGGTGAGGCGCGGCCGCGGGCCGTCCTCGTCGGGGTGAAGCTGCCCTCCGGGAGCGCGAGAGGGCCCCTCGGCTCCGTCGAACACGAGGGCACGACGCCCGGGAGCCTCGTCGAGCTGGAGCGCCTCGTGGCGACGCTCGGTTACGACGTCGTCGCCACGGTGACGCAGGCGCGCGACAGCCTGGCGCCCGCCGCGGTGATAGGCGAGGGCAAGCTGAAGGAGCTCGCGGCCCTCACGGGCGGCACCGGCGACACGCGTCCGGTCCTGCCGAAGGCCAAGCGCAAGGTGGCGGACGAGACGAAGGAGAAGGCGGAGGCCGACGAGAGCGAGGCGGAGGGGGACCCGGGCGAGAAGGTCGCGCTCATCGCCGTGGACCACGACATCACGCCGAGCCAGGCGCGCAACCTCGAGCGCGCGTCGGGGGTGCGGGTCCTCGACCGCACGGGGGTCATCATCGAGATCTTCAGCCGCCACGCGCGGAGCCGCGAGGCGCGCCTCCAGGTCGAGATCGCGCAGCTCGCCTACACCGCGCCGCGCGTGCGCGAGTCGCCGAAGGGCAAGGAGCGGCAGCGCGGCCGCGGCGCAGGCGAGGCGGCGATCGAGCTGGACCGCCGCAAGATCCGCGACCGCATCGCGGAGCTGAAGGAGGAGCTCGCCGCCATCCAGAAGCTGGGCGACGCGCGCCGCGAGAACCGTCGCGAGGCGCGTCGCGTAGCCCTCGTGGGGTACACGAACGCGGGGAAGTCGTCCCTGATGCGCGCGCTCACCGCGAGCGACGTCACCGTGGAGGACAAGCTCTTCGCCACGCTCGACACGACCGTCCGCGCGCTCGTCCCCGCGGCGAGGCCGCGCGTCCTCGTGAGCGACACGGTGGGCTTCATCCGGAAGCTGCCGCACGATCTCGTGGCGAGCTTCCGCTCGACCCTCGACGAGGCGCTGTCGGCGTCGCTGCTGTTGTACATCGTGGACGCGGCGGATCCCGCGTGGGAGTCGCAGCTCGAGGTCACGCGCGGCGTGCTCGCCGACATCGGCGCGAAGGCGCCCGCGTTCGTCGTGATGAACAAGATCGACCGCCTCGACGCCGACGCCCTCGCGGCGCTCCGCAGACGGATGCCCGATGCGTGGTTCACCTCGGCGCGCTCCCGGGAGGACGTCCTTCGCGTCCGGGACGGCATCGTCGCCGCGTTCGAGGCCACGTTCGTATCCGCCGAGGTCGCCGTGCCCTACGCGAAGCAGGGCCTCGTGGCCGAGATCCACGAGCTCGGGCTGGTCGACGAGGAGCGCTACGAGGACGCGGGTGTCGTCGTCCGCTTTCGCACGGATCCCGAATCCCTGGCGCGCCTCCAGAAGAAGCTTCGATGACCCTTCGGGTGGGTGTACGTTCGCCCGCATGACCGAATTCTCGCCCGCGATCAGCGACTTTCTCGCCCTGGCCGACGACGCGCGCCGAATCGGACCGTACCGCTGCACGGTCCTCCTCGACAAGGCCGGCTCGGCGCCGGTCTTCCAAGCGGTCGAGGAGCACGCGGGCCTCAGCCTGCGCGAGGTCGCCGTCAAGGTCTTCGACATCGGCCGGTCGCGGATGTCCCGGGATGTCCAGTCGATGTGGCAGACGCGCGTCATCGACGAGGCGCGCTCCCTCTGCCGCGTGCAGCACCCCAACGTCATCCGCTTCCACACCCTGTGCACCGATCAGGAGCGCGGGCTGATGGGTCTCGTGATGGAGTTCGCCCGTGGGGTCAGCCTGGACAAGCAGCTCGAGGGGATCCCCGCGGGCGACGCGCGTCGGATCGCCCTCGTCGTCGACGTCGGGCTCGCCGTGGCCTCGGCCCTCGCGGCCGCGCACGAGGCGGGCATCGTGCACCGCAACGTGAAGCCGTCGAACGTCATGTTCACCGACGGCGCGTACAAGCTCATCAACTTCGGGATCGCGGCCAGCCAGCGGCCGTCCACCCTGGAGAGCCTCAAGCCGCGCGGCTCGCTCGATGTCGAGGAGCTCTCGCCCGAATCCATCGGCCGGAGGGCCTCGACGCTGGAGAAGCCCGGCGGCCAGGCCGACGCTCCCCTCACGGGCACCGTCGGGTACACCGATCCCGTGTGCCTGAAGACCACGTCCGCGCCGAACACCGCGAGCGATCTCTACTCGCTCGGCGCGACGCTGTACCAGTGCCTCGTCGGCGACGTGCCGGCCCTGGCCACGCCGAAGCACGCGAAGAAGCCCGGCGTCGACGCGGGCGTGCTCGTCGGCGACGCGCCCGCGGCCTCCATCGCGGACGTGGCTCCGTGGGTGCCCCCCGCCCTCGCGAAGCTGGTCGACGCGCTCGTGTCCACGAAGCGCGAGGGGCGCCCGCGCTCCGCCGACGCGGTCGCGCGCGCGATGGAGCGGATCCGGAGCGCCCTCGCCGGTCACGAGCGGGAGCTGCCGCCCGAGGACCGCGGCCCGTTTCCTGGCCTCGAGCGGTTCGAGGCCGCGGACCGCGACGTGTTCTTCGGCCGGGCGGCGGAGATCGCGGGCGTCCTCGAGCTCGCGCGCTCGCGCGGAGTGGTCGGCATCGTCGGGCTCTCCGGCAGCGGGAAGAGCAGCCTCCTCCGCGCGGGCGTGGTCCCCGCCGTCGAGGAGGGCGCGCTCGGGAGCTGGCCGAAGCAGTACCGCAGCGTGGTCGTCGATCCGGGCAGGGATCCGATGAAGACGATCGGCGCTGCGCTCGCGGAGCTCCTCGGCGTCCCGGTCGACGAGCACCCCGAGGCGATCGTGCAGCAGCTGGCGGCCAACGTCGACGAGAAGGGCAAGGGGATCCTCCTCGCGGTGGATCACCTCGAGGAGATCGTGACCCTCCACGACTCCGGCAACGAGGCCGGCCGCCTCGCCCTGCTCGAGCTCCTGTCGCGGCTCGCCGAGGCGCCCGCGGGGATCCGCGTCGTCGTGACGATCCGACGCGATCGGCTCGACGAGATCCTCGCGCTCGACGCCCCCTTCGCGCGTGCGCTGTCGCGCGGGGTGCAGCTCCTCGGCCCCCTGTCGAGCACGGGCTGGGAGGAGGTGGCCGATCTGGGGCTCGAGGCCTACGGCTACGCGTTCGAGGATGCGGAGCTCCGCCGGGAGACCGTGGCCGACCTTCGCGGCCACGAGTCGGCCATGCCACTGGTGGCGTTCGGGCTCTCGCGTCTCTGGGCGGAGCGCGACAAGAAGAAGAAGAGGATCACGAAGGCCAGCTTCAAGGCGCAGGGCGGCATGCGCGGCGCCCTCGAACAGCACGCGGACTTCACGGTGGATGAGCTGGGCGTGAAGCGCGACGTCCTCCGCGACCTGGTCCTCGCGATGACCACGCCGGAGGGGACGCGCCAGCACGTGAAGCTCGAGTCGTTGAAGGCGCGATTCGGCGAGGACGCGAGGAAGGCCGTGGTGGGTCTGACGAAGGCGCACCTGGTGGCGGAGGATCACGATGGAGTCACCCTCGTCCACGACTCTCTGCTCCGCGAGTGGGGGCTCGCGCGGCGGTGGATCGAGGAGGCGCGCGACGATCGCCTCCTCTCCGATCACCTGGAGCGGGACGCGGGCCGCTGGGCCGGCTCGCGGGACGTGGCCGAGCTGTGGCGCAAGGGCCGGCTCGCGGCCGCGCTCGACCTCCAGAAGCGGGGGACGGCCCGGTTCACGGACGACGCGCGCGCGTTCCTCGAGGCCAGCGTCCAGGACGAACGCAAGGGACAGATGGTCTTCTGGGGGGGCGTCGTCCTCATCGTGTCGCTCGTCGTGGGCGGCGCGCTGTGGAACGCCAAGCAGAGCGCGGAGCGGGCCGATCAGGCGCGAAAGGACGCCGACGCGCTGGCCGCTGCTCTCACGCAGGTGAAGGAGCTCAAGCGCCAGGTCGACGAGAACGCCGCCGAGGCGCACGCCAGCGCGACGCTCCTCCACCAGCTGCAGCAGAAGATCGAGAGCGAGCGAGCCGCGTTCGCCGCGCAGGTCACGGCCGCCATGAAGAAGGTCGACGACGCGACGAGCCTCGACACCGCGAAGCACGCGTCCGACGATCTCAAGGCGAACTCCGCGCCGACGCAGAACACGTCGATCGCGCTACCGGATCTCGGATCCGCCGGGCCGCGCGTCGGCGACACCCCCGGGCCCGGACCGGCGACCGCGGGCACCTTCGATCAGGCGGCCATCGAGCGGGTCGTCAACACGCAGAAGGCGAGCGTGAAGCGCATGTGCCTGGATCGCGGCAACAGCACGGCGTCCACCACGAAGGTGACGGCCACGCTCACGATCGCCCCGTCGGGTGCCGTGCAGGGCGTGACGACGGCCGGCGACGATCCGATGGTCGCGAAGTGCATAGAGAACAAGCTCCAGTCGTGGTCGTTTCCACCTCCCGGCGAGGAGAAGAAGGTGCAGATCCCGTTCGTGTTCGTGCGGCAGGGGTAGTACGCTGACGATCGTGCCGAAGGTCCGCGCGCTCCCCCTCGCGCTCGCCGCGTTCGTCGTCGCGGGCGCCGCCTCCGCTCACGATCACTGGCTCCTCCCCGCGAAGAGCTTCGTCCCGCCCGGCACGCCGATCGACGTGCACCACTACTTCGGCGAGCGCCTCTCTCCAGAGGGAGAGCACAAGCTCGAGAAGGCCAAGTTCGCGCGCATCACCCTCGTCGCCCCGAAGTGGGCGCGCGAGCTCCGCTTCGAGGGGAAGGAGGGGCAGAAGCCGCTCCTCACCGTCTCCGCGCCCGCGGGCGCCAACGTCGTCGTGGCCGATCGAACGCCGCACTACCTGACGCTCGAGCCCGACGTGTTCGAGGCCTACCTGTCCGAGGAGAAGCAGGACGAGGCGATGGCTCTCCGCGCCGCGAGGAACGAGCGCCGCAAGCCGGGTCGCGAGCGTTACACCCGCTTCCTGAAGACGCTGGTCGTCTGGGGCGACGACGCGGCCGCGAGCCGGCAGAACGCGTATGGCGTCGAGGCCGGGCAGAGGCTGGAGATCGTGCTCGAGACCGACCCGTTGAAGGCGAAGGTGGGGGACATCCTCACGATCCGTGTGATGTTCGAGGGCAAGCCGCTCCAGCGCGCGTTCGTGCAGTCGCTCGTGAAGGACGACCTGTCGGCCACGAGCTACGACGCGCGGACGAACGAGGAGGGGCGCGCGTCGTTCAAGATCGCGCGAAGCGGCGCGTGGATGGCGCGGCTGGTGCACGTCCGGCGGTGCGAGGGGTGCGGGGACGCGGACTGGGAGAGCTTCTGGGCTTCGTACGCGTTCCTGGTGCGGTGACCCTGAGGCATCCCCTCATTTTCCTCACGTCGAGCCCGAGCCCGAGCCCGACGAAGACGAGCCGAGCTTCAGCACCATCGCGGTGAGCATCGCCGTGATCCGCAAGAGGAGGGCTCGCACCGCCACCAAGCGTTGCGCATCGGCGAGCCCGAGCACGGCCAGAACGTCAAGGACGGCTGCGGTCTCGGTCGCCGAGCGGCGCGCCATGCGGTAGAAGCGCGCCTTGTCCGCCGGAGCGAACTCCCC
>SXGR01285047.1_pt1 | contig 38118 bp, 34 predicted proteins | sample 3174711 | NCBI WGS metagenome assembly SXGR01 (sample SAMN11356860, study PRJNA531348) | freshwater metagenome | isolation source: freshwater sample F1-60 | place: China: Fuxian Lake, Yuxi | collected 2017-12-25
ATCCCCGCGAAAGCGGGGATCCAGAATAGATTAAAACAATATATCAACAGAAACCGCGTCCATTTCATGGAACAGAGCGTAAGCGTGCAAGCAAGCGTTTCGCAAGCGCATGGGTCGGCTCAATTTTTAAAATCTCTTCAAGCTGCACGATGGCCGAAGGTATGTCTTTTTGCGATTCGAGCCACTGACTGTATACATACCGCGCATAGATAAATTGCGCATCGGAACGCAAAGCCGCTTCATAGGCCAAACGAACCTTTTGAGGTTCCACATGCCCATGGGCATAAACACCCGCACGCAATACTTCACGCCAAGGAAGCAACAGACCCACACCCGGCATATCAGGTCCCCACGATGCATCGGCGTGCTCAAGCGCGTTCTTCGCCGCTACAAAAGATTCGGGATCACGCACATACGCAAGCCCTGACACCAGCGATACAACCGATTCATGTGCGTTCATCCGCACTGCCGCTTGAAGATCAGCATTCCCTTGGGAGATCAAACGACCACTTTCCTCAGCAATATCGGTGGGCACCACAGTATCATCGCGCATACCCAAGGAACGATACGCATCGCCACGTATGATCCATACCCATCCCAACAAACCTTTGGCGGCTGCAAATGACCCATCGATGCCAAGTGCGCCCATGAGAAGTTGCGTTGCTGTATCATGGGCTTCGGTTGTATCGGCGCGCAAAGTGCGCAATGCCTCTTCATACTTCATCACGGCATCTGGGTGGGGCGCCACACGGTATCCCACCACGGGCGCAAGCCATTGATCAAATGCACTCGGAAAAAAATGATAGAGTCCAAAACCTGTCGAGATCGGCAACAATGGCAAACCAAGCCCCATCACCCAATGCGAATATTTGCGACGACGGATGGTGTGAAAATCGGTCCGAACTTCCGCACAATCGACCGGCTTGCTCTCGCCCAATTCAGAACTAAGAACGAGCCAATTCTCATCGTTGTTTTCATGGCTCATAGGCGGCGTGTCTGTGGGATCGGCCATTGCATTATTTTAAATCAAATTCAAAGAACTCAACTCTTTTTCGCGTCGCCCCAACAACAAAAACTCTTGATTCCCTTTGCTTCCGATAACCGGCGAAGGGATCACGCCTATCACCTCGATATTGCTGGCAGCGCAGAAGCCTTTGACACGCAATGTCGCACCATCACGAGCTGCTTCATCACGCACAATACCGCCTTTGCCAACCTGTTTTGCCCCGACTTCAAATTGCGGCTTTATCAGAAGTCCAACATAAGCATCGTCTTTTAAAAATCGGATCGCTGAAGGCAGCACAAGTCCGAGGGAAATAAATGACACATCCACCACCAGCCAATCGGCAGGCTCCGGAAGCGCATCTTCCGCAAGAGTTCGGATATTTTCGCGTTCGATCACCACCACCCGTGGATCAGCACGCAAACGCCAATGCAGCTGGCCATAACCCACGTCAACACCGTACACACGTGCAGCCCCCGCCTGAAGCAAACAATCGGTAAATCCACCTGTGGATTGTCCAACATCAAGACACACCGCATCTTGAGGTGTGACACCAAAATGATCGAATATCGCTTGCAACTTTCCACCCGCACGCGACACAAAACGCGGCGGTTCACCCCGTAAATAAAGCACCGCATCATCAGGCAGTTGATCACCCGGCTTTTGAACGACAGCACCTTGCGCAAGCAAAATCTGTCCAGCCATGATCAATGCCTGCGCACGCGTTCGCGTTTCTGCAAGGCCTTGCTCGACCACCAAGAGATCTGCGCGGATTTTTTTAGGACGCGTTAGCACATCAATTCTCGCTATTCATGGGTAGGGGCGGTTCGTGAACCGCCCTTTCGACGTTTGAGATATGCTTGAAGGGCGGTTCGCGAACCGACCCTACGAGACCATGAAGAGCATTTAAGAGCCCATCGGAGCAAGAGGCTCGGTATCGCCATTTTGTAGAAGCACTTCAAGTTTCTTTTCCGCAAGATCTAGACGTGACGTTCCTTGTTTGCTTAAATTCATGCCTTCTTCAAACAAGGCAAGTGATGCTTCAAGGCCCATTTCACCGCGTTCAAGGGTTCCTGCAATCTCTTCGATGCGTTTGAGTAAAGATTCAAATGATGGATCTGCGGCATTGCTCATGATGACAAATTAAGCCCGAGGGGGCGAGGCGTCAACCCGCAGCGCGATATCACCATCCCGCACACGCCCTGTAAGTGTTTGCTGCACATGCACCTCAGCAGGCGAACGAATGGCATGACCTTCGGCATCCAACAAAATAGCATAGCCCCGATCAAGCACCGAAAGTGGTGAGAGCGATTGCAGTCGCGCGATGTCTTGTTTCAATAACGAGCGCATGTACTTTAAACGTGCACGTTCGGCTGAGATCATACGCAATGTGCATGACTCAAATCGATGACGAATGGCTGCAACACGGGTTTTGGGATGACAACCTGCCAATCGCGCATCAAGCGTTTGCAATCGCTTGCGATGCACGGCCCATAGCCTGGCAAGAAGCATCGACATTCTTTCGGTGGCATACGTCAATCGCTGCTGCATATCTTTCATACGCCTATGGATCACCTGCAAACGATTGGCTTGCATCACGAGATGTCGTCTTTCATCGGAGCACAAGCGACGAAGTCCGCGGGCTGCACGCAACATCGCCGATTGGCAAAGCGATTTGAGATCGGCCATCACGGGAAACACGAGTTCGGCAGCAGCCGAAGGTGTTGGTGCACGCACATCGGCCACAAAATCAGCGATGGTAAAATCGGTTTCGTGCCCTACGGCGCTCACCACGGGGATAGGCGATGCAGCAATGGCGCGAGCTACGCGTTCGTCATTGAACCCGCAGAGATCTTCAAAGGAGCCACCACCGCGCGCAACGATTAAAACAGAAAGACCGCGCGATACAGCTTCAGCACTTGCGCGTTCGATGGCTTCTGCAATGCTTGGTGCCGAACCAACACCCTGGACGCTTGCAGGAAAAACCAAAATATCCGCCGCCGGGAAACGACGCAGCGCTACATGACAAATATCGCGGATCACCGCCCCCGTGGGACTTGTGATCACGCCCACCCGTTTGGGAAGCAATGGCAAAACACGTTTGCGATCTGCAGCAAACAAACCTTCGGCTTCCAGTTTGTTTTTTAATTGCTCGAAGGCGATCTGGAGTGCACCTTGGCCTTGCGGTTCGATGAAATCGGCCATCAGCTGATAGCGACCGTAGGGACTATAAATCGTCAAGCGCCCGCGAACCAGCACTTGCATGCCATCTTTGAGAACAAACCGAAGTACAGAGGCCTCACGTTTAAATAGCACCGTGGACAACTGAGAATCTGCATCGCGCAATGTCATGTACCAATGACCCGATACACATTTCACATTGGCAAGTTCGCCGGCCACTGTGAGCACACCCAGTTGTCCTTCAAGTAAACTGCGTGCACGTTGATTGGCCTGTGTCACAGACAAAGGATCTGTCGACAACGATCGCATTTCGCGAAGACCTGGGAATGCTTGGGCCATAGACCGGTTTAAGGCGTCTTCTCGTAAGATTGCAAGATCCGACGTACCTGTTCGGCATCCTTCGCATCAGGATCTACCTTTAAATACAGACGGTAGTAACGTGCTGCCTTGGGCATGTTATTTTGCCGACTGTAGGCAACGCCCATGGCACGATAACAGAGGCCAAAAGCGCTATCTTGTTGGATACAGCGGTTAAAATAATCGATGGCCTCATCCACCTGCCCTGTCTTAAATGCGTTGTATCCTGCCGTGTAAGCATCCCTGGCCGATCCTGTTTCCGTTGCCGCAGGTTTCGTTGGCGCAGGTGCTGCCGCAGGCACGGGCGGTTCACGAACCGCCCCTACAGGTTTCTCAGAGCGCACGGGCGGTTCACGAACTGTCACAGATTTTTTCTCAGAGCGCACGGGCGGTTCACGAACCGCCCCTACAGGCGCACGCGCAGGGGCAGGCGCCACAACAGCACGATCGGCTTTACGTCCTTTTTCAACGGCTTCGCGCAATTCCCACATGACAGGCCTATCAACATTCATGCGTACCAAATGATCCACCGTTTGGATCACATCATCGTATTCACGGCGTTCAAGCGATTGTTTCGCAGAAGCCAACATCGCATCGATTTTGGTATTGTTGATGCGATCAACAAATCCCGGCAATTTGTCAGCAAAAGGACCATCCGATTTCACGGTTGCCAACAATTCTTCGGCGAGTTTCCAGTCGCTTGCAGCAAGAGCATGGTCCACACGCTGCAATGCCTGCGCTTGCAATTCGAGAGCAACAGCATCGCGCTGCTTTTGCAACGTGTCTGCATCGTTTGGCACCACCACAGGAACGGCCACTTCCGATGTTGCTTCATCCACAGACGAACGAGAAACAGCCCACAACGCCACAATGCCCACAACCAGCAGTGCTGCAGCCCCACCAATGATCCATATGCGTTTTGAGATAACACCCGGTACCGCAGTAAATTCGTCGGTCTCGTCGTTTTTACCTGCTGCAACAAAACGCAATTCAAGATGCCCAAGGGTAATCAAATCCCCCTGCCGCAATTCCACTTCTTTGTAACGTTCGCCATTGATCAATGTCCCATTGGCGCTGCCTAAATCCGTCAAGCGGCACTTACCATCGGCACCACGGGTTATTTTAATATGCGTACGGGAGACAGAACGATGATCCAATTGAATATCGTTCTCTGCTGTGCGACCCACAGTCGCTTCGTTAATCGTGATTGGGTATTCGTTACCGCGCAGCGATGTGTTGATGGCCACAAGCCGTGCTGGCTGCTCATTCACAGGCTGACTCTCCACGGGTGGTTGCAAATCGCTCATCCGTACAATTGAAGTGGCCTCATGGAGATCATCAACTGGCACAGAATTTGCCGACTTGCGCGAAGGTGCAGGCTCCCGCTGAGCCATGCCAAGTCCTTCCAACTCCAACCGAAAATCACCAATGGCAAGTACATCACCACTGGCCATCACATGACGGTCCTGAATGCGCGCACCATTCACCCAAACGCCATTATCAGACTTTAAATCTTCAACGGTCACCCCATTGGCACTGGTGAGGAGGCGCGCATGAACACGCGAAACGTTCCGTTGTTTTAAACGAACTGTATTTTGCGCATTGCGACCGATGCTGGTTTCACCCATTTCAAGCGGGATCACGTTGCGCCGCCCCTCGTCATCGATCACCACAAGCTTAAGATTGGCAGCAGATTTCACGAACGTTCTCCGTTCAGCCGAAGATCATCACCCTGTATGCCATGATACGCCATTACGCTATTTTATGCGACCTCTAGAGCTCTTTAAACATTCATTGATTGCTTTTGAAGGTCTATGGCATCAAGAGCACATCCTAACATTTGCGACAAACTCCAAGCTCGGTTAACCAAGATCCCTGGATGACACCAACACACACTGACCTCGAAGAGCTAACTCATGAAGATCTGGCGTTTTTGGATGAAAATCGCTTTGATCACAAGATCTTCAAGCAACTTCGCGAAGAACTTATTCAAGGGCAACGCCACGCTGGCTCCAACCTGGTAACAAGCCTTTTGCATGCACCGCGCGCTGACGATCTCACGCCGTGGCCCACCAGCAACCGCCTCGCAAGGGTGCTCGCAGCAGGACACGATCAATGCAACAGCGGCAACATCGGCATTGTCATCCTCAACGGCGGCATGGCGACACGTTTTGGGCATGTGGTTAAAGGTGCTATAGAAATCGCCCCAGGACTCAGCCTGATTGGCCTACGCCTCGCGCTTACAGCCCAAGCCTCCCCCAACATCCCCATCTTTGTCATGAATTCCTTTGCAACAGCAAAAGCCACACAAGAGCACCTCGAAGCCAACCATTACTTCGGGGTCGATCCAAATCAAGTGCATTTGCTTACGCAAAGTATTTCCCTGCGACTTGATCCCTCCGGAAATATTTTTCGTACCCCCGACGGGCGCATTTCACCCTATGCACCGGGTCACGGGGATGTCTTTGAAACGCTGGCCCATGCACCTGCGTTTCGTGAATTTGTGGCCAAGGGCGGGAAATCCATCATGATTAGCAATGTTGATAATCCTGTGGCCACACTCAATCCCGCAGTGATCGGCATGCATCTCAATCAAGGGCATGCTGTGACCGTGGAGGTGACCGATCGCAGAGCAGGCGAGACAGGGGGAAGCCCTGCGTGGCTCGATGGACGACTTTGCGTCGTTGAAGGTTTTCGCTTTCCACCCACCTTTGATCAAACACAATTTTCGGTATTCAATACCAACACGATTACGATTGACGTCGGTGCAGTACGCGCACAACCACTTAATTGGTACTATGTAGAGAAAAAAGTCGATGGCCACACCGTGATTCAATTTGAACGATTGATGGGTGAGATCACGTCGTTTGTTTCATCGGCTTATCTGCGCGTACCAAGATCAGGTTCTCAAAACCGATTTCTTCCGATAAAAACACCGGAAGATCTTCCGGAAGCACGAACCGTTGTTGCGGAATTCATAGAAGGCAGGAGATTGGGATGGGCATCACGTGGCTTAGCATCACATTCAGCAGCTTGATGTTTGCATCAAGTGTCAACACTGAAAACTACATTTTAAGTGCCGAATGTCCGCTTTATGAGCAATCGTGTGATTTCACCGTCACGCTTGAGGCAAAAAAAAATTGGCGCATCAAAAAACAAACACCACTCAAAATAGAACTTAAATTGCCCAAAGATGCCATTGCTACGCAAACAACGTTTAGCCAAACAGATCTCGTTCTTGAAAATGACAAACGTGGAAAATTGCGTTCGAAAATAACATTGGGGTCGTCGAAATTAGATCCCATCAGCATGACGGCATCATTTTATCTGTGCACTGCACAAATATGTCAGCGTTTTCAAAAGACGTTAAAAATCAAAACAAATAAAATGTAGGGGTGGTTCGCGAACCGCCATCATCGCAACCCATACGTTTCGATTTTACGATGAATGGTCGACCGGGATACACCCAATTTATTGGCCGCCTCCGTACGATTACCGTTGCAGTCATCAAGCGCCTTTTGAATACCGTGACGTTCGAGATCATCCAGATTCATAGGTGTCGACGCTTGCTGCTCTACAACTCTCTCCGTTGCTTTCGCAATACGCGGCATGAAGCTGATATCATCGGCATCAAGCACATCGGCACTTCGTAAAATAACGGCACGCTGGATCACATTGCGAAGCTCACGAACATTGCCTGGCCAATCATGCTGTTTCAATTTTCCACGCGCCGTATTTGACAATTTCAGTTTAACGCCAGGTGGTGCAAATCCTGCAAGCATGGCCTTCGCGATTTCGATGACATCATCACCACGCGAGACCAAAGATGGCGCATCGATCGTAAGGACATGCAATCGATGCAACAGATCTTCGCGAAACCGACCTTCGGCCACTTCGATTTCCAAACGACGATTTGTGGCCGCAATGATACGAACATCCACAGGAATACTTTGTGTTCCTCCTACGCGCCGCACTTCACCCGCTTCCAAAACGCGCAACAAATGGGCCTGCAATGGCATAGGCAATTCACCTATTTCATCAAGAAAGATCGTACCGCCCGATGCCGCTTCAAATGCGCCCGATTTTTGTCCGAGAGCACCCGTGAATGACCCTTTTTCGTATCCAAACAATTCCGATTCGATGAGATCCCGCGCAAAGGCCCCGCAATTAAGCACCACGAGAGGACCGTCGGCGCGCGGACCTTCTTCAACCAGCATTCGTGCAATCACTTCTTTGCCCGATCCCGTAGGACCGGTAATAAGCACAGGCGCCTCAGTGAGTGCGATACGATCAATGCTGGTGCGCAAACGCAATATTTCAGGAGAGCTCCCGATGAGCCTTGCATTTGTCGTACGTTTTCTGCGCGATTTGTCATCCTGCGCTGCAACTAAAAATTCGGTTTGACCCACGCGCAAACGATCGTTTTCTTTGATCTCGCCGACGTGTAAACGGTCACTATTGATCCATGATCCGTTGGTGCTGCTTTCATCGCTTGCAAGCACACGCCCATCGCGTTCGAAAATACGTAAATGATATGCTGATACGAAAGGGTCGTGGAGAAGAATGGTATTGCCAACACCCGTGCCAAGCGTCATCTCTTCTTCACCGATAGGCCACGATTCGTCCACAGCATGCCCAAGCAATACAAGCTTCAGAGGTCGTGCCATGGGAGGACGATTTTCACCCAAGCTTTGCGTGACACCACTATGCGCGCGATCGTCTTCCAATATATTGACAACCAGCGACAACGAGCCAAACATGATCTCGTCGCCTTCAGCAATCAATGCCGTTCCGTTTACGGATTCATGATTCAATGCTATGGGTGCATCGCTACATGCCATCAGAGTCAAACCGCGCTCGGTAAATGCAAGACGCATATGGCGTTCAGCAACACCCGCTGCAGGTATCCAAAGATCAGCACCTTCACCGCTGCCGACCAAAACAGGCAAAGTGACTTCTTGCCATAGAATATCTTCGCCGTTTTTACAGAGCTTTAATCGAAGTCGCATTCTATTGGGTCCTCATTTTTACTGAACAAGGGCCAGCTACGAGATCTAACGCGTGATGTCAACGCGAACAAACCCCAACACCGATATTGGGTGCACCCACCATTCCCTGCAACGGAATGCTCAAACGGCCCTTGTCATCTTTACGAAACCGAATGCTTGCGATTTCCCAAGCAGATCGCATGGTTTCATTTTTTTGTAACGTTGCTTCGCTGGGAAGAACCTGCATGCAACCCCGAAGTGACGACCGCTTCCAATCATTTTGTAAACGCGACGATGCATCAAGGCTAAGCGCCACATCGGCACCCTCTGCACTCCCAATGTTAAACGTTGTCTCTCCACCCGAAGTTGCCACCGTAAGATCCAATTGCCCAAACCCAAGCGGTGGCACCGTCAAACCGGTGACAATTCCAGGGCCCACCTGCAAAGCAGCGATTTTTGCTTTGCCTGTTATTTCACCCTGAGCGCCCCCCAGATGTCCTTGGATCTCACCGGTCAGCGTACCGCCCAATGGAATTTTACTCGATTCGGGCATCAGCCCAGAAAGCCATGCAAGGGGCATTTCATCCATGTCGGTTTCAAAAGTCCATTCGCCCGTTGGCCCTCCACCCCTGGCATGCACATCCATGGAACCATCACCCTGCTCTACATGGATCTGGCCTGACTTTGAGCGTCCCAGAAACGTAAAGGGGCCCACATGAAGCTCCAACGCATCCAAGGCGACATCACGTTTGTCGCGCCCCATGCGTGAAATTTTTACTTTTTCTAAACGTAAACCCAGGAGTCCCGACAACGTAATATCTTCGGCATTCACCTGCCAAAGACCACGGGTTTGCTTGCGCATTTCGTGCTGTACACGTTGTAACAACGCATCCCCAGGAAATGTCCAACGAAAACTTAAGGAAAATGCGAGTGCTGAAATCAATCCTAAAAGGAGTCGCCGTCCCCATGCTGTGCGAAGAAATCTCATCGTGCGCCCTCCACACGGTACGTGACCACAGTAAGGTTGGCTTCAGCCGTATCTTTTTTGTAAGGTCTTCGAACTTGTAAGCGTCGTACTTGCACCACCGCATCACCGCGTTCCATATTTTGAACAAAAGCTTGCAAGCGATCGGCCGATAGATCGGCCACGCGCAAACTTAAACGCGATTCACGAACACCCCCTACAGCCGCTTCGCCTTCTTCGGGTTGAAGCTGATCAATTTGTACACCCGCATCTTTGGCGGCTTGCTCTGCGTGGGAGACAAGTTGCACGTGTTGCCTTTGCAACGATGCCAATTGTTTTTGTCGGGCACGTTCTTGCTCTTTGTAAGCGCCTTCATGATCTAAAACTTCTTGGAGTTGCTGAGATTTAACAGCGACACGGTGCCTTACTTGGCGACTCTTGCTCCCCAAAACTGCTGCTGTTAACAATCCTATCAAAAGAAAAGCAGCAAGCGTTCCCGACGTCACCAAAAATCGTTCGCGCTCGCTCAATCGTCCCAACACAGCGGAAATCAATGGGTCAAGATATTTCATTATCATGGCATGTCTCCCGTAGGTTCAGGCACAACCGGCGATGCAGGCACTGGAGGAGATGCCGGGGGATTCTCAGCACTGGCCACAGCCATCGAAGGACGCTTACCAGCAGGGCATTGCACATCCACCGCCACACTAAATTCGACCCGCGTTGAATTGGATTGCTTTTTCTGACGGGAAACTTCCGCTTTATTCACACATGGATGCGCACGCAAATGCGTCAATGTCTTTTCAATGGTATCGAAACTATCCGCTTCGCCTTTGCCTGTCATACGATCTTTTTCGTCATTTCCCGGTGCAGTTCGAATATCGATTTCTTCAAGCTGCATATCGATATTTGACCCAATTTCTTGCGAAAGCATCACAAGAAGATCGAGCGCGGTATACGATGGAATGCTAAAACCATCGGCGGATCCCGCCGAACCTGTCAGTGAAGCAATCGCTGCGGTCGGATCACAAATTTCACGACCCATGACACGTTTCGTGACATCACAAAATCCACGATCGACCAATCGCTCTTGATAACGAACACTTTTATAATTGACGACAGAAGCGATCAGCATCAAGGCCACAATCACGGCGCCGGAGGAAGCCCAGCGTCGCAACAAACCTTGCAACTCTTGTGAATCTCCTTGAAAGCTCGCATCGCCCTGACGCAAATCCAAAGGAAATCGTCGACCATATTTTAGGGATGCCGCAACCAGTGCATCCAACATCGCGTGCTCTTCAAGGCGATACGTGAGATCCTCCGGCGGCTCTGACGCAAGCACCGTAGGTCCAAGATAGACCGATGCAACACCGACAAGCGACCCCATACGATCAGCCAATTCATCAGAAGCATATTCTCCCGCCAAATAAATGCAACGCAATTGTGCAACATCAATCGACCGCGTGCTCATTTGAAGTGCTGTCACAAGTGTACTGCTCACATCCTCACCCAGCGGAACTTTTGGGATCCGCCGCATCACACACGGTCCATGATCAAAAACAGCAAGTGAACCGCCTTCCGAGGAAGGGCACATCACGACAAACGCCCCTTCGGCGTTCACCCCCTCATCGGGCAACAAAAGGTCAAAAACAGATGGAACAGGAACAAGCGACTGGGGTTCAAGATCTGCATCTTTCATTTCCGCGATAAGTTCGAGGAGCACACGACGCTTGCCCGATACAATCAGCGTTTGAATCGTGCCCTTGCGTTCTGAAAGTCCAAATCGTGTCCAGTGAACAAGAAGATCGGAGGCATCACACGGCAACAATCCATCCAATTCAAACCCTATGGCTGCTTCAACTTTTTTGGGATCCGAAAATGGAAACGAGAGTACACGTGATGAAAAATATCCAGGTGACAATCCAAGCACCACACGATCCACACGTTCAGGCAACATAGCCCGCAGGGTTTTCCATGGATTGATCGCCGCCCCCTCGGCATCAGGGGCGAGCGCAGAAAAATCAACCGTTTGTACATCAAGCAGTTCTGAACTTCGCAAACGAGTCCGCAAAAGTGCAAACCTTGCACCACTGTCTGTTTTTTCGATCACAACCAAATGCTGACTCATCGGCTACTCAACCTTCGCATGATAAAAACGCCCTTGGGCCGCATGAAACACCAAGGCGATGGTGTACGATGCATCCCCAACCCTGCCGAAACCCGTAATGGTGTGCCAATTCAGATCGGCGTTGTCCGTAAAAAGAACATTTAAACTAGGAACATCAAGGTAAGCACCAATGCCTGTACCCGCCACCACTGTCGTCGTAAAACTCGCAACAGTGAGTGGCTGAAATGAAAGCCCGATGCTGGTCCCTGCTTGCAACAACTGAAGTGCCGCTGCGTACTCAGGACTTGCACGATAACTTTGAATATCAACACCAGGAAGCAACGCGTGTTCTGTTTCTTCCATGATCCGTGCAGGCGACAAAGATGCAATCGCAAGACCTGTCGATGAACCGTAGATCGTAAATCGCTTTTTTAAAATCTCAAACAGTTCATCATCAACACCATACACAAGCTGTATTTCATCAATGGAATTAAAATGTGCATTTTTGACTTTGGTACGATTTTTCGCCGAACGATAATGACGATCTTCATCGGATACCGGCGACAAGGCATCCTGCCGATCGGCATCTTGCCAATCGGCAATGGCAGTGAAAAGTTCCAAAGCCGAATCGGCATGCTGTCCCATGCGATCATACTCTTGAAAATGGCGTTCATATTTCAAGCCCATCAAGGGCTTCGCCATGGCTTGAATAATCGTCTGTTGTGTTGTGTTATTGTTGGGGTCCAGTCCTTCAAGGCTGATCATCGACGATTCATTGCGACTGGTGGCCAAACAATCACCCGGGAAAAATGATTCGCCTCCAATCGGATTTCCTTCTTTGTCTTGTTCAGGTTCCGGCGCATCTTTTGCCCGCACAATCATCGAAAGAAGAGAACATTCTACAGGAATACTGTTGATCAACTGGGCAATGGGAAAACCACCGGGCGGCAATTGCACGCCAAGCCCACCCGCAACGCTCGCTATTGCAGTCTGCAGCATGGCACCTTGCCTACTGATGTGGCGGATCAGAAGTGCACGTACACGAATGGCACTCAACGCATTGTATTCGGCCTGCAAACTATCCCTGGCTGCTGTCGCCAAACGGTAATCCACCCGTGAGCTGAATTGAAACTCAGAAACAACCGCAGTGATCAACACCAACAAACTGATCACAAGCAACAGCGCAATACCATGTTCATGAGGAGATCTTTTTATCATTGTGGGCATCTCCCCCCCACGCTCGGACCATTGCCCACCAAGGGTTCCCGAATATGGATCCGCGTTTTGGTGATGAACGTTTGTTCTTTATTCATGGGATCCTTGGCTTTGATCTTGATTTCAACAAACAATGGGAGTGTTTCAGGACCCCGATCGCGATATTTGAGATCTTGATCGCTCCAACTGTCTTCCCAGCGATCATCTTTCATGTCGTAAAAACGAAATGTGAGTTCTTGGACCCCTGTAGCAAGAACTTCTACATCACCGCCCTCGTCGGGATCATTGTCCAAGTTGGCTTGCGCACGACGCAAGAGCGCCGTGCCCTTCACACCTTCCGTCGGATCTGAGTCCACATAATAAGAAAGTTCTTGCTGATCACTCACGTTGGCATCGGCAATAAATTTTACATTGCTAAAACTTACGAAATTCAATCGCATGCCATGGGTACTACTTCTCGTCTCAAAAATTGTGCGCGATTGAGGGTCTATACATGACATGCGATTGCTCAAAAATGCCGTTGAGATCTCCCGTGACATACGTGACATCGCTTGCCGGATCTCATGGTAAAAATCGGCGATTTCTTGTGCATCGTCGCGCCCTTCAAGAACCCGAGAATACGATCCAAACGTAAGCGTACCAATCATCGCCAAGATCGCCACTGCAATCAGCACTTCAGCCAGCGTAAAGCCATGAGATCGTCCTCTCATGGCGGTATTCCCGTGATGTCGGCGGTGTCAAAGTAAGGCCTGGCCACGAGCGCCCTAACAGTCATGTGATCTTCATAACCCGCATCAGGCCATGTGATCGTCATCTCAACCATGCGCAAACCATTGGAGATCTGATCAAGGCCCAAGAGTTGGCCGATCCCATTCATATCGCTTGGCAAACCGCCCTGTTGCGCAGAACCAGGCTGCTTATCATCTTTGCTGTCTTGACCTTCCTCGGCACCTCCAGCCAGCCCAGACAGCTGAGTCAGATCCAATTTCACTTCCTTGATCCGATACGACCATTTGATCTCTGAATGACCTTCAGGTTCAAACGTGCCGCGATCTTCTTCTTCACCTAGTTTGAAGCCTTCAACCAGATGGTGTTCGATATCCACCATTTTGCTGCGTGCAAGAAGTGTTGCGATTGTCAGGCTTCGACTTCGATCAACGGTGCTGATGCTGCCGATCTGCGATTCGAGTAAAGCCGCCAAACCAATGCCCAAAATGCCAAGTGCAATCACCACTTCGAGCAAACTGAAGCCGCGTGTGCGCATCACCGCCTCTTCCATTCGGCATGACCCACTTCGATGATGCTACGACCCGTAAGCGATCGTATGCGTACCGAGTATTCTTCACCTTCTTGGGTCGCCACATAAAAAATAGCGTTTTGCGTGTAACCATGACGAAAAAAGTACAGATAAACCTCACCTTCTTTGGTGGGCTCATCCATGCCTTCAATCCAAATCTCACGTACCACAGTCCCCGATGGAAGCGTAAACGGCTCACCCGTTTCATCAAAATGGGCTTCGTCTTTGACCAGATCCTGCATGCCAAACAATGCATCGGTCACACCTGTTTTTTTGTCTTCACTGTCTTTTTTGAGTTCTTCAGCCTGCGCCAAAATTGGTTTGTCTGGTTCAAGATTTACAACACCTTGTGAGGCGCTTATTTTCACCACCGAGGCTGGTAAAGTGAACATCAGACGACGCGTTTCCCCATTAAGAATTGCATCTTCATAGGTGCTTCGAATCAAACCACTTAAGCGACGCGATGCTTCACGCACATCGGCTGTACCTGCACCCACAAACGCTGGGATCCCCATGGCGGCCACAAGTGCGATCACAACCACGGCAACAGTCATTTCGATTAACGTAAAGCCACGCATTCTTGTCCTTACTCAGCAGGCGCTTGCTTGTTCTCCGTCGCATCCTGCCAATTGCCTACGTCGTCGCTGCCACCCTGAACGCCATCCGCACCGTAGCTCAGAATATCGAATCCATGGGTATTGTGGGTGCCTGGCTGAATGTAAACATAAGCATTGCCCCAAGGATCCGAACGCAGATCTTTAAGAAATGGCCGTGCATTGCCACCTGGATTGCTCAACGCCTGCAAGCCTTCTCCGGTTGCAGGATATTTGCCCATCTTGAGCTTATATAGTTCAACGGCCTCAGAAATTTTTCGAACCTCTGTGTAAGCCACATCGTGTTTCGCATCTTCGAGACTGTCCAAAACGCTGATGCCCACAAAACCCGCCACCAAACTGATGATCACAACAACGACCATGATTTCGATAAGCGTCATGCCGCGTTCTGCAACTCTTTTCATATTTTCCATGTACATATCTCCTTTAATTAAGCAAACGAACTGATCTGCATCATCGGCATCAAAATAGAAAACACGATAAATGCCACCACCACACCCATCACCACGATCATAATCGGCTCAAGAATGCTCGTTGCTGCTTGCAAACGTGCATTCACCTGCACTTCATAGCTTTTGGCGACCTGTGCCAGCATACTTTCAAGTTCGCCTGATTTCTCTCCGATCGCAATCATGTGGGTCATGATCGGAGGAAATTGCCCCGATCGCTTCAACGGTGCAGCAATACTTTCGCCTTCCTTCACCGATTCACGCGCATTCTCAATGACTTTTGAAAGAACATCATTTTGAACAACATTTTTTACAATATCAAACGCAGTGAGCAACGGCACACCGCTCCCGAGCAATGTACTCAACGTACGCGTTAATCGCGTGACTGCAATCATGCGCACCAATTCACCAAAAAACGGGATTTTAAGAACAAATTTATCCCACTTGGGTTTCCCTTTTTCGCTCTGCATCCATCGACGAAAAAAAATCGCGCCACCGATCAAGAGAGCAATCAACAACACACCGTAATTGCGCATAATACTCGACAAACCAATAAGAAGCCGTGTGGGCGTTGGCAGCGATACTTTTTGGGATTCAAAAATTTTTGCGATTTTTGGAATAACAAACACAAAAAGAATGGTCACAACTACCATGGCCATAAACATCATGATCACGGGATACATCATCGTTCCCATAAGTTTAGAACGAAGCTCTGCCTGGCTCTCCGTGAAATCAGCAAGACGATTAAGAACCACTTCAAAGGCACCCGATGATTCACCCGCACGGATCATATTTACATACAGACCCGAAAATACACGCGGATGCATCGACAAAGCATCCGCAAAATTTGTTCCTTCATTGACCCGTTGTTTGACGTCCGACCATATCGATTTAAAAACGGGGTTATCCACTTGGTCGATCAATGCAATCAATGCATCCACCAGCGGGATACCTGCACCGATCAACGTTGAGAGTTGCCGTGTTGCAGTCGCCAGCTCTTGGGTTGAAACCCGTTCCCTAAGCTTGGCCCAACGGGTTAGGGCCGTTTGTGGTTCGTTGTTTTTGTGCTGTCGTGTTTCTTTGAGTTCTGTGAGAAAAATGCCTTCACGTCGCAGCGATGCCTTCAATGCCCTAGGATTTTCCGACTCTGCAGTCGCGGACACCGACTTTCCAGCCGCCGTCATTCCCTTGTAGGCATACATCGGCATTATTCATCTTCTCCCGTGACACGAAGTACTTCAGCGCTTGAGGTTATGCCGGCAAGAACTTTGCGCGCACCATCTTCACGCAACGTACGCATCCCAAGACTCATGGCTTTGCGCTTCACAGTGTTGGAATCGGTTTTTTGTAAAATAAGCTGACGAATTTCTTCTGTAGGTAGCATCAATTCGTAAATACCAATACGTCCCTGATACCCGGTGCCTAAACAACTAGAACACCCTTTGCCACGCCAAAACGTTGGATTGGTTCCCACCATTTCCGTACTCAGTCCAAGCTCGCGTGCTTCTTCCGGCGATGCACGGTAAGGCTCTTTGCACGTCTGGCACAACGTACGCACCAAACGTTGCGCCAAAATCCCCACCACCGACGATGCCACAAGAAAGGGCTCCACCCCCATATCTGCAAGTCGTGTGATGGCACCAGGTGCATCGTTGGTATGAATGGTAGAAAGCACCAAGTGGCCTGTAAGCGCCGCTTGAATGGCAATTTCTGCGGTTTCGAGATCGCGAATTTCCCCCACCATGATCACATCGGGATCATGACGTAAAAACGACCGCAGTCCGCTCGCAAAGGTCAAACTTATTTTCGGATTCACCTGGGTCTGGCTCACACCCGCCAACTGATACTCAACAGGATCTTCGATGGTCAAAATATTAAGATCAGGTTTATTGATCGAAGACAAGCATGCATAAAGTGTTGTGGTTTTTCCCGACCCCGTCGGCCCTGTAACCAAAATAATGCCGTGACTTCGCTTAACAAGGCTATGCATGCCTTTGAAGCAGTCTTCAGCAAAACCTAAATCGGTGAGATCCAACATAATATTGGATCGGTCCAAAAGACGCATGGTGATGCGCTCACCATAGGATGTTGGCGCCGTCGCAACACGAATATCGATATCTTTGCCCGCAAGCTTCAAACGAATACGCCCATCCTGGGGCAATCTTTTTTCGGCGATATCAAGCCCTGCTTGAATTTTCACACGGCTCAAAATCGACGCTTGTAATTTTTTGGGTGGGCGAATTTTTTCATACAAAATGCCATCGATACGGAAACGCACCACCATTTCCCGCTCACCCGGTTCAATATGGATATCCGAGGCATGCTCTTTGACCGCCTGCGATAGCAAAGAATTAACCAAACGTATGATCGGTGCTTCGTCTTCGGCATCAAGAAGATCAACCGCTTCTTCAAAATCCTGGGCAAACGTATTAAAATCTTCGTCGGTCATTTTCTCCATGGCCGCTGCCGCATGGGCAGTACCACGGTCATAAACCTGATTGATCGCGGAAACCACCACATCAAGTGGCGCCAACAACAAGCGCACCGGACGTTCATACAACAACTCTAAATCATCAAAAGCTTCAGTCATACGCGGATCGGCACAAGCCACGCGAACAACACCATCCACCTCATCCAAAGGAATCAATTGATTTTGCCTAGCAAAGTTAATGGGTACCGGGATGATTACGCTGTCAGGAATGTTGAACGAATCAATCTTGCGGATCACCTCAAGGCCATACTGCTCAGCCCATACATTCAACAAATCATCTTTGCTGAGTACATTTTGTGCCGTCAACACAGATTCGAGATCAGCCCCTTTGTCCTCACGTTGTGCAAGGGCACTGCCAAGCCCTTCTTCCGTCAATTTCCCTGCATGAATCAACGCGTGGGCCAAATGACGATCTGCAAGGTTTGTGACGCTCATGGTTTTGCCTCGGTATTGTCTGGCGCAGGCTCACCGCCAACGGGAGGCGGTACGATCTCCGGAGGATTTTCTGCACCCACAATATTTTCTGGTGCAGTCGGCGCTTCGGGCGCTTGATACCACTCTGCAGGCTTCTCTTCCGCAGGCTGCTCTGTACTCGTTGTCGGCACCCGTGTTTCTACGGGCCCTGGTGCTGGAACAGGTAGAGGAGGCGGGGCAGGCACGGGCGTATAAGGTTGGATCGCGCCAGGCACAGCATCCCCCGGAACGGGCACGATGAGAGGCACAGGAACAGGCATAGGAGCGGGCGCAGGCACGGCCCCAGGGACAGCCGATTGCGTTTTTTCCGGCTCCACCAACGTTGAAGGTTGACGCACGCGCTCTTTCTTCTCTTCTTTTTTCTTTTCGATTTTCGGTCCAAAAATCGTAGAATCCGATCCACCATCGCCACCATTTTCCGGCCGTTCCAATTCGCTTTTGATGGTTGAACTCAAGAGCGCAAGAGGCCCACTCTTTTTGCGATAATCGATATGCGAACGATAGCGCGGTAATTTTCCGTAATACTCTGCGGCAAATTCATCATACTCCGCCATTTTGCGTTCAAAAATACCTTGAAAATCTTGAGAATCTTCAATGATGTACGGCGTAAGAACCAACATCAAATTGACCTTGGTGGTTTTGCTTGTACGATTGCGAAACAACCAACCCAAAATAGGAATACTTCCTAAAATAGGAATGCGCCCTTCTGAAATTGTTGTATTGTCACGCATCAAACCACCAATCACCACGGTTTGCTGATCGCGCACCACCACCACAGTTTTTGCCGCACGCGTCGATGTGATAGGCTGACCTGTCGACTGATCAACCCCTGTCACATCTTCAATTTTTTGATCGATCTCCAAACGAATACGATTGTGAATATTGATTTGCGGCGTCACGTTAAGCGTAAGCTTTACGTCAATACGATTAACGCTTGAAAACAAACTCCCAAATCCACCAAGCGCAGCACCGGCAGCACCACCTGCAGCACCGGCAGCTCCGCCCGCACCCCCAAAGGGTGACGCTGCCACACCACTGCGAAATGGAATGGTCGATCCGACTTCAATGGTCGCTTGTTCATTGTCCGTGGTGAGAATATGCGGGGTCGATAATACATTGGCGCGCGATGTTGTTTGCAACCACTTAAGTATCACGCCAAACGTCGGTACTTTAAGTTGCCCGCCGTTGCCCAAATCCAAGGTCAATGCTTTTCCAAAAACACCCCCCACCGAACCACCCGCTGCTGTTAGCAATGCCGCAGGGCTTTGAAAGGCACTCAGCGTGGGACTTGTACCACCCGACGATTGGGCACTTTGTATGAATGCGGTGTTCGGCGACGCACTATCACCAAAAGTTTGTGGCATGTGCCAATCAAGACCAAATTTATCATCATCGCTTGCGTTCACTTCAAGGATCGCCGCTTCAACAAACACCTGTCTACGAGGTCTATCAAGCTTTTGAATAATAGAATGCACTGATCGGTAATCGTGAGGACTTGCCACCACGATCAAAGAATTGGTGGGTTTGTCGGCGGTGATTTTAACTTCACCCTCAAACAATACCGCACTTTCAGCACCCGACGGTGGCGTCCCCGCTGCACCACCGGCACGACCCGGCTTGGTGCGTGATGCGCCACTTGACCCTTGCGCTAAACTCGACAGTGTCGAAGCAAGATCTTCCGATTTAGCATTTTCAAGATAATACACATGCACTTTGCCTTGTTCGGCATCCGAAATCGGCACGTCAAGTTTCGCAATCAAACCTTGGATGAATTCAAAGCTTCGCTTATTCGCTTTAATAATCAGTTGATTGGTGCGTTCATCGGCAATTACTTTTGAAATCGAAACTTCTTCGCTCTCACCTCCCGGTGCGCCACCCTGATTGGCATGCTTTGCTTTGCCTGCTTGCACTTCGTAAACTTGGGTGATGGTGCTCGCCACTTCGCTTGCATTGGCGTATTCAATTTGCACCATGCGAAGTTCGTCATCGAAGCCGGGAATATCGAGTGCTGAAATAATACGCTGAACACGCGTCAGATTCGCAGCATATTCACTGATAATCAAGGCGTTGCTGGGTGCAAACACCGTCACACTACCATCACGGCTGATCAGACCCTTCACTACTCCGTTGATCTGCTCCGCATCCACGTGCTTCATGGGCAACAGGCGCGTCACCATTTGCTCCAAGTGCTGCGGACAAACATCGTCTGAATCAACACATGTGGGGATCGTGGTTGTTTGCGCCTGCTTCGATTCCACAAGTTTGTAAAATTGGCCAATACGCACCACGGTAATTTCATTGGCCGCAAGCGCCGCTAAAAAGACTTGATAGGCCTCAGCAATCGAGACCTTGCGTGGCGATAAAATCGTAATGCGTTGCCCTTTAAGTTTTGCAGGCACAATGAAGTTTCGTTGCATCAATTCGGAAATGGCTTTGACGATGGTCGTTAATTCCGCTTTGGCAAAATCAAATGAAAAACGTCCGTTTTTCAAACGTGCCGCAGCATCCACGGTGGTAGGTGTGGATGATATTTTCCCTTTCCCGCTAAAAGGAGAACCTGTATCCGATGAATCGTCTGAGCCACTGTCGGCGGTAGGTAGCGGACTGTTGCTGTCATCAGCCGTAGGAAGATCCCGCGGCTCAGGCGAAGGCTCTGGATTTTCACCCCCTTCAACAGCCTGTGGCATATTGTTACGCGGTGCCAATCTCGGCAGAGGTTCTGCACGACGACGCACAGGTGGAATATCTTGCGCATGTGCAGTGCTCAATACAAATCCGGCCAAAATGAAGGCCAGTGCTGGTACAAAAATCCTCGCTCGCTTCACAACTCACTCCACACTACCGAATGGTGTAATTCAAAGACCGTGACTGCCCGCGCCGCTGTATCTCCATATTCACGGATGTAGCAGTCTTTAATTTCTGGTAAAGCTCCAGTGCGCGATCTGGGCTATTCAATTCCATTCCGTTGACTTTTTGAATCACGTCACCGTTTTTCAGACCGATTTTGGCATAAATGCTGCCCGACTTAATGGAGAACATTTTAAAGCCATTGGCTTTTCCGTCCTTAAAGCTGGGCACTGCGCGCGCCTGCGTTGCCACTTCATTTAAATTGGTCAAAACACGATCAAGTTCGGGCCTATCGATGGCATAATCGTTGGCCGAAAGCTGCGTCACACCGCCACCTGCCGGTGCAATCTCCTCACCCCCTTCAGTCGGGACAGGAAGTACACCCGCCACAGCCGTACTGCCCTCATCCTCACCATAGCAACGCTCGAAATGATCTTTGCGCCGGATCACGATGGACCGACTCTCAATGGAAAGCAGTGTTGCATCAGGTTCAATCACGTTGTTGCCAGGATTAATACTGAACGCAAACGATTCACTCTCACGTTTGTCGAAAATAATCGCAACCGACCATGCAGGAACACCCGATGCCACCAAAGTCGCTTGCAATGATCCAGTCAACGTACAAGCGCGCAGCTCATTTTCGGAGAATTTGTCACCAAGCTCTTTTGGGGCATTTTCCTGCGACACTTCAGAAGGATCGGGTGGCGTGAGATCTTCGCGCTTAAGGCCCATCAGATTACGTTGTGAAAAAACGTTGAGATCGCGAACTGCTGCAGCCCCAGGGATGGCCTCTCCCTCGGATTGCCCTCCGTACTCGGGAGCGACTTGGACTGTACCAGGTGCCACAACCAGCAGCGCCCGCACACCAGAATTGGCGATGTCCGCTGTCAGATAACCACTGCACAGCGCGGTGAAGACACCCAGTCCCCAACGGCTTTTCAGCACCGACAGTGCTATCTGCCCAACCTGCGATACATCCATGCTTCACATCCCATGTGCACAGGGAGACAACAGAAGCCCCATCCCCTTCCGATATCTAAGCAATATTCGTGCCAAACTTGAAGAAAAAAAAGAAGAGTAATATCAATTACTTGGAAGTCACCGACATGCGCCCATGGACATTTTGTCAATACTTTTCAAAGAGGCTTTTGGAAGTGGGACAAATTGTCAAAGGTTCGGCTGCACGTAGGACAAGAGATCAGTCCAGCAACGTCGACTCTGTTCACGCCATGGCAGCATGAAAAAGATATGGCCTTCGCCAGGATAAAACACCGTGCGATGGTTTACGCCACGAACACGCAAAATGCCCTCAAGCCGCAGTGTATCATCGCGTATAGGATCGCACGCCCCCGATCCAACAAACATCGGTGGCAAGGGACGATCGGGCATGGCATCCGATTCCAAGATCAACAAGGGATCCGCCCAACGGGCGAGTGCAGGACGACGCCCCTGCAAATAATTTTGACTCACCGCGCAAATGCGTGAGCGTGCCCAGGCGGCAATACCCAAGCGGAAAAAACGATGTGGATCAGACACCTGCAAAAGACCACTCATGGAAACACCCATGCACGGTTGGTATTTCGCATCGAACACACGCTGTGACCATGCCTCTTCACCGCGGAAACTCGATGCGAGAAGTACGGCCATGGCCAAATTGGCACCCGCCGATTCGCCCGCCACCATCACACGGCTCGGGTCACCGCCGTATTTGGAAACATGATTCAAAACCCACATATAGGCATCACAAGCATCTTCATGGGCTGCAGGATAGGGATTTTTCGGTGCAAGGCGATAATCGATATTGCACACCACAAAACCCGCGGCAGCAAAACGTACCCCCACAAGCCAATGGCTCGTTCGACTAAATAGACCAAACCCCCCCCCGTGCATGTACAAAACAACAGGCTTGGCGGTTTCGGTGTTCTTCGGACAATACACATCAAGCCGTACCGGCTTGCCATCGTGCGTTGCGTAAACAAGCCCTCGATGGACGCGGATACCATAGCGCCATGGCCACCATCTCGGATCCAAACGCATGGCCACACTGACCACCGCACCAACAATTGCCACAACCCGAGCAAACAATCCGCGCCATACCCACACAATCGGATCGACGATGAGCTGCATGCGACTTACGTGCCTTTCTTTCCCCCGCACCTTTATAAGGGCTCTGGCAACAATAAGCTGTTCGCTACGAACGCATCTGAGGGCGCATCTTGCGGCTTACGTCCTCGCCGTAGCGCTGCTACGACTCGGTCGGTCGATGTGGGCGCGCTCGCAATCTACACCCTCAGATGCGTTCTCGCGTAAACAGTTATTATTGCCAGAGCCCTCATCCGTCAAAACAGAACGGGGCACCCTATCACAAACCAAGAAATGCGACCAGATGTCTCCAAAACCCACATCACTGTCCCATTATGCGACATCGCACATCAAAATAGGCGCCCTAAATCCTGGCATGGCCTTTGCTTAATCTAAAACTCTCTCTCCCTTTTAACCTCTCCCGCTTGCGAGGGAGGTCGGCACCCCCGCTTTCGCGGGGGCAGGTGGTCGGGTGGGGGAGAATGCATTTAGCAAGGAGTCCGACATGCTCGCCCTTAACATAGATCAAGAGACCGATCATCGCATAATGGCCAGCGTGGGCACTGTCACCCATGTGATCGACTTCCGCCGAGCATGGGTTACCCTACACGGACAAGGCGATGCCCACCGCGTGCTTGCATGCACCGCATTTCCTTTACGCGTCAGTGATACAGGCCGCCGTATTGTACTCCTTCCACTGTCCCGTGAATTTCCCCCATGGATTGCAGTGGCCTTCTTGCCCGATGATCATAATCCACATCCGATAGATCTCACACTCTCTACAGGTCGATCTGCTTTGATCTTAGGTGCCGACGGCCGCGTTATTCTTCGCGGTGAACACATCATCACCGAAGCCAAAACCACTTTGCGCTTGCGCGGCGGCCGCGTTGAGATCAACTGATGCGAGGCACTTACCCCGAACAAATTACTGCCATTGGTATGGTGACACCCGTGGGATTCAGCTGGCGCGAGTCCTGCGCTGCCATGGATGCACAACTCAATCGCATGCGTCTTCATGGCAATGTACGCCGTGCCATGATCCCTGGACTCCCATCCGGCAAGACGCGTGAATTTTCCATGAGAGAACTTGCGCTGCACGATCTCAACACAACACCAGCGTTTATACACAGCGCATCAGAAATAAACTCAGAAGCCGGTGTTGCCTTTGCAGGCATGGGAACATGCATTCCCCATCCCAATGATCCTTTGTATCTGCTCAAAGGCGCGGTACTTGCGCAAACAACAAATATTCAACCCCAGCTTGTCATTTCTGCATGGGCACCCGAAGCCCCCTATGATCGCCATTTTGTCCATGCACAAACACAACGAGAAATCGTATGGGGACGCCGTGTTCCCATGGTGTTCCCAACCCATGGCATGGGCGATCCCGGCGATGCAACGCTTGCCGTTTTGATAGCCTACGCATGTTATCGCATGCTGCGTTCACAAACATTCACATGCATCGCAATACTTCCGCCATTTATCATTGGAGAAAATTCATGAGTCATGTCACTGCCGACAATCGTCCTGTGGTCCACGGCGCATGCCAAGGACACTGCAATGCATTTCCCAATGTGTGCTTAACACCAAGTCCTACAGGACCTGTGCCCATGCCTTATCCAAGTTTTTCAAGCACACAGTTTCTTAAAAAAGGAAGTTGCAAAGTACGCATCAATCGCACACCCATCGCCATTGCAACATCAGAACTAAGCGCAAGCCATGGTGATGAAGCAGGGACTTTGGGTGGTATTTTATCGAAGACCTGTGGCGGCAAAGTGATCTTTGCCACAAGCTCTCCGTTTGTTCGTATTGAAGGTCAAGGCGTGGTCCGAAATTTCGATGTAACGCTTCACAATGTAGGTGTCGTCGCCAACACGCCCCCAGGCGTTATCGCGGGGAGCCTGTAATGCAATTTCGGTCAAGCATCATCCTCTGTGATAAGTTCACAACACTTCTTCTCGTTGTCGCGAAAGAAATATTCCATCGCCATGACAACACGTGGAAACCCGCAAACAACCCGCATCCCATCCCAAATTCCGATCTGACACCACCTCATCGCAAGCGTAGCACTATGGATGGATTACCCGCCATATGCCCCGGTATTATAATCAACCAAGACATCCTTCCCATGCCTGTAGACATGTTTTTCCTCGATGAAAAAGAACAAACCCTCACCATGATTTGGAAAATTGTTTATGGATTTCATGAATTGTCAGTCCCCCCATTTCAAACGGTGGAAAATATCAACCAAGCGATTTCGCAAAGCAGCGGTAGAGGAGTTGTGTGAAAACTTACAATTTCTTGTGCGCATAAAAAACAGAGACATCAAAAAACAACCGAGGTATCATGTCGCACAACTTGAGCGAAGGATCGGCAAGCAAATCGTTGCAGTTGCAGCGATTATTCGTGCCGATCCGCGCGTCTTACCCTCGATTGAAATGCACGATGGTGAAGCGCTCTATGTTTCGGCTGCCATACGTGCACGATTGGCATCAAAAACGCTCATCGAAGAGCTCACACACCCGGCATGTCAAAACATCCATGTGGCACACGCCATCTGCGATCATACGCCCGTTCGGCACCGTGAACGTACATTGCGTACTCTTGCACAAAGTACGCACACCACATCGCTTGTGACATGGTGTACGAATTCGTGGCATATGCAAAGTCAAACACCCAATACATCGGTTTGTTGCAGCCCTCACCCAAAAAAATTAACGTAGAGGCATGCCAACCCAAGAAAGCCTCTTCGCCCATCCTAACAACATTTTAAATTATCTTCGTGATCGCGGGCATACCAACATAACACTTAAGAATGTCGAACCGCTGCGTGACAAATCCCATCATCTTGGAAAAGAATTTGGGTTTGGGGACCCTATTTTTGTTGAATTTGAATCTTCAGGAACATCCCATGCTATCGTGATCCGAACCATGCGCGCCAATCAATTTGGCCACAGTCGACGATCCGATCGTATGGGCTCTTTAAGCGACGCATACGACACATACAATCAAACCCCCATGCATATACGCGCGCTTGATGTGGGCACCATTGATGCCCATGGACATCTTTATCCCATGCCACCCGGTGAACCATTTTTGGTTACCGAATTTATCCCAGGAAAAATTTACGCCCATGACATCGAAGAATGCAGCACACACAAAACCGCGTCGCCATCTCATAAAAAACGTGCGGCCATTCTCGCCCGCTATCTCGTCACATTGCATGCACAAAAACGAGATCGACTTCAACACATCAGGTGCTTGCGCGATACCCTGGGCTCGGGAGAAGGGATCTTTGGTATTTCAGACGGTTACAGTCCTGAGGATCCTGTGGTGACGCCAAGTCGTTTAGAACGCATCGAAATCGCGGTGCTGCGATGGCGATGGCGTCTTCGTCATTTGAGCCACCGCGCAGCACGCACCCACGGCGATTTTCATCCATTCAACATTGTGTTCGCCCACAACGATACACCAGTCATTCTCGATTGCAGCCGTGGCGCCGAAGGTGAGCCCGCCGATGATGTCGTCGCACTTTCCGTTAATTATCTGTTTTTTTCATTACAAAACGGTGAACATTTTACCGGCGCCTTGCGCGAACTGTGGACTGTCTTTTGGGAAACGTATCTCGACGAAAGCAAAGACACAGAGATCACCCATCTCGTCCCACCGTTTTTTGCCTGGCGTATTTTAGTTCTTGCATGCCCAACATGGTATCCCAAAACATCATCGGCCACCCGTGAGCGCTTGGTCCAAGTGGCTGAGAATATGCTCACTGGGGCACATTTTGACCCTTTTAAGATCGACGATCTTCTGGGACCAAATCAGGTGTTCGAATCATCCAACACATCACATCTTTAAAAATCACCCGAGAGACCAACAACGAGCCTTCAAGATGCATCATCGCAAGACGCAAATCGTAAGGATCACCGAAAGTGTTAACAATCCTGATCCAGGACTGGGGTTCGTGATGACGCGCTAGGAAAGTTAAAATACGTTCAGGAAGCCCCTTCCATGCTTGTAAATACACTGCAACTTCGCGCATCCATTGCATACGACGTTCGGTCACGCTCTCATCACGACCATTTAAAAAACAGTCGAGCAAGCATGGGATACCCGAAATAGCATGCACTGCCTCAGAAATAGAATCCTGATCCAAACCCGACATACGCAAGGCATGAACAACATCGTTATCTTCCAAGGCCGTCATCGCAATAAATTCAAACTCTGAAAATAAAGCTGCGCTGGCGCGATTTCCAAACAATGCCCCTGTCCAAACCGAAGCGTCAAAGAGAGCCCTGATCTCCAATACAATACTGCGCAAATCGTCATGCGAAAGTTCAGATCCCACATCAATCACAGGAACAATCGGGCCTAAAGATGGAGAGGCATGTTGAAGCGATTTTAACGCCTTTTCAATGGTTTGAGCCGGTGGCGTTAAACGCGAAAATCGAACCTTCTCCATCACAGGAACATCGCCATCGGCATAGCGTCCCGGTAAGTTTGCTTGGCGCCGAACGCCTTCCCAAAGATCGGTCCAAAACCCGAGCACTGTATCTAATTTTTGTAATTTAACAGGGACAAAAACAGGAACATGACGCCCCACGGCTTGATGATGTTCCACGCGATGAAGATCACGTTCACACCATTGTTTTAAAAGGGCGGTTTTTCCTGTTCCTGGTGCGCCCACCAGGACAACATGCAAAGACCGGGCCACCGCCGATTCAATGCGTGTAAGAAGATCCAGCCGTTCGATAGAAGAATGGGAATACGCCGCAGCGCTCACAGATCATCCTGAAGCGCTTCCAGATTTTTCTGAAGTTCAGCCCCAAGCACTTCCTTGCCCAGATCCAAAGCCTGGTCGATAATTTGTTCGGCTTTTTCTTCGTCGCCTTGGTCCAAAAGTGAAATGGCCAGTTGATACAAATAAAAGCCCTGCTCTGAGCCATTGCCTTCGAGCTCTGCGGTATGAATCAACTTGCGCAATTGATGCATGCGATCTTTGCGTACGCGCACCGCCTCATCGTGTTGCCCACCGGTTTCCAAAATATTTTCCAAAAATGCCATGGCGGTAACCGAATGGGCCGATACATCGACAGCATAACCAACGCGCCGCAATTCGAGCAGCGCCTTCGCATGCTCACCTTGATGGTAGTAACAAAGCCCAAGAGACGTACGCGCCGCATCCGACCAATAAGACGCCTTCACGGCCACAGCCTGCTCAAAACATCGAACCGCAATAGGCAAATCACGGCCATGAAAGAGGTGGTGCAAACCTAGTTTATAGGCAGCTTCCGCCGATTCCTCAGCATCTGGATACGCCTCAACAAGGGCACTGCGGGCCTCAACGATCTCCGCAACGCTGCCCCGCTCCGCATGTTTCACCGCATCCACAAGATCATCAAGCTTGGCCCTGTTCATCCAACATCCATCCTTGACCCATTCTACCAGAATTGAATGGCTCTGCGTGAACAACCGACACAACATAAGTCACGCCGTCAGCCACTACAGTATCGTACCTCCCATACAGCTTCAACGGCTCAAGATCTTTTGCTTTGGGCTCAAAAATCACATGCTGATCAGACAAAAGCCACTTCAAAACAACCTCCACCTCTTGAAACCCGATATATCGATGGACAAGGGGGTTAAGTGCTTTGTACGCCGCTTCTTTGAGGGAAAATGCTGTCACTATAGCGCGCATACGGGCATCCGGATCCTCCGGCAACCTCGCCAATTCATTGGGCGTCAAAATACGACGTTCAATAGGCACACGGGAGTGCCGTACCAGCTCAATATCCACACCGATCCCTTGGTGTGCTTCCATACGCGCCGCACAGGCCGCAATCACATGGCCTTTGTGTGAAATTGACACCCCATAGCCATAAGGTGCCACCGGAGCACCCGATGTGTGTGCCATCATCGGCAAATGAGGTTGCGCCAAGCCCGCATCCTCAAGTACCAGATGGGCCACAAAACGCCCTGCAAGCCATTCTCGGGCACGGCGAGGTACCAAACTCTGAGCAAAGATGAGTTCATCAGGGTGAGCCACCTGGGGCTCCCAATCCTTTTTCTGGCAGATAACACGCACCATTCCGCCGCGCAGGGGTGCAGAAAAAACGTCGGTGTAATAAATAGACTGCACCATGCAACTCCAAGCCGATGGCATCCAAATTCCTCTCGTGGAACCTAGCATTATTTATGCAGAAGCCCACGGACAACTCGCCAAACATCTCAAAATCAGCCCAAGCGACATCCATGATATTCATGTTGAACGCCGCGCACTCGATGCACGCAACAAGCCCACCTACATCCTCGCAGTACGATTCACCGTCGCAGATGGACTTGGTTTGCGCCTGATCAAACAAGGCTTGGCCAAAGCATGTGCAATACCCTTGCCACCCACCCTGCGTATCACACAGCGCCCAAGCGGACCTCCGCCCGTTATTGTGGGTGCAGGTCCTGGTGGATTGATGGCAGCACTTACGCTTTGCGAAGCCGGTCTTGCGCCGATCGTCATCGAACGAGGACAACCCGTAGAAATTCGCGCACGCCAAGTAAGCCGGCTGTATGCTCGTGGTGAACTCGATCTCGAATCCAACGTATGTTTCGGTGAAGGCGGTGCGGGAACATTTTCAGACGGCAAACTGTACACACGTATTGGCGATCCACGCATCGATCGCGTACTAGCGCATTTGGTCGATTTGGGCGCCCCTGAAGACATTCTTGTGAATGCACGCCCCCACGTCGGCACCGACAAACTCGTCAAGCTTTTGATTAAATTGCGACAACGCATTCTCAATGCGGGCGGCCAAGTGATGTTTGGATGCCGCATGGAGTCCGTCAAGCAATCCTTTTCACATCCCATCGTACGCACCAATCTCGGTGATATTGATGCATCGCACGTGATTGTAGCAACAGGACATTCCGCACGTGGCGTATGGCATCAACTTGAAGCCGCTGGCGCCAAACTTGAAGCACGACCTTTCTCTGTGGGTTTTCGTATCGAGCACCCACAAACGATGATCAATGCTGCACGCTATCGCAAACATGCAGACAATCCACTGTTGCCAGCAGCCGATTACCGACTCGCCCACAATACTGCCGATGGACGCGGTGTGTATTCATTTTGCATGTGTCCAGGCGGCGTGGTTGTCACAACACCCACAGAACAGGGCGCATTGTGTATCAACGGCATGAGCTATTCAAATCGCAGTGGCCGCTTCGCCAACAGTGCCATGGTGGTCACCGTCGGACCCCAGGATTTTGGCGATGCATTGTACGGAGGTGTTGATTTTCAAGAACGCGCCGAGCGCGCTGCCTATGAACTTGGCGGTGGTGCATTTACCGCACCTGCTTCCTATGTCGACGATTTTCTAGAGGGACGTGCAAGCCAACACATGGGCGACACAAGCTACAGACGCGGCCTCACCGCGGCACCCTTGCATGCGCTGTATCCAGAACCTGTCATTTCGGCGTTACAAGAAGCCCTGCGCACGTTTGCAACACGCATGCCTGGGTTCGCAAGCCATGAAGCGAAATTGATCGGTGTCGAAACGAGAACCGCATCGCCTATTCGCGTGTTACGCAATGCCCAGTGCGAAATGGAAGGACTGCCCGGCTGGTATGCCTGTGGCGAAGGAATGGGATATGGTGGTGGAATTGTAAGCGCCGCAGTAGATGGCATTCGCTGCGCCGAATGCATCGTGCAAAATATCACGCATGACACGATACCGGCACCGGGCTTGGGTTCATATGCGCCGCAATAATCCGTTGCCATTTATCCAAAAAAACCAAGAGCGCACCAAATCCACTATCAAGCGTGGGCACTTCATCCTCAGGTACCGCATCAAACCAAACATCACGCGGAAAAGTGTGCAATGCTTGAATAGAAGCATTTACAAGCCCTGCCCACGCAGCAACATTATCATACGAATCCCCTGCAAGCCCTTGGAGCAGTGCATCCAAAGAGCGCTGCACATTGTCTCGAAGGATTAATCCTCGGTCGCGATTTACTTCTGCAAATGAAAAGTATCCGACATGTTCCCATGCACGAAACAACATCACCGCTTCTGAGATACGCGCTGGAGGCAGGGACTTTGCCACCGATATCGGCTCTTTAACGCACGCTTTCACCCAAAACATCGCAGCGTCCGGCGCTGCATAAAACAAGCGGAAAAAATATTCGTCACGATCATAAATAATTTTTGTTAAATATTCATTGTCATTCGTCGGCAAAGTGCTCCACAACTGACGACGACACAAATTGGAAACAAATTTCCGATCGACCTCGGAGATGCTGTGAGTCGATGGAAGGCCGTCTTCGGCAGCGATGGGATACAGCGCCGCTTTTGCAGAAGCCATATGGACGTCCAGCTGACGACATGCTGCATAAGTGTTCAATGCAGCACGTATGGCCCCATGACTTGGATTTTCCACATCGCCATCACGCGCCAAATTAAACATCAGCCCATTTGTTGCAAGCTCATCAAGGGCCCTAAAGCCCTGCCCCGCGGCGGCATGATGCCAGCCTTCTCGAATTCTTTTAATTTCTGCGGAAAAATCACGCGCATTCGTTGATGTAAGCGCGATGGGATTCGCAGACGACACAGTAGAATACAGGTCAGTTGGCAAAATATACGCGATGAGAACAAGATGGTCACGCAGATCGTCCCGCGAGAATTCTTGAGAAGTTGGGGTCCGAGGACGAAAATCGATAGCCGCCATGGGTAACCCTATATCGCGACCCATAATAACGCGAAACAGCATTTCGACAGCAAAAAATGTTTTCTCCCCAAAAAAAAGCCTGCAGGGCCACAAAACAGGGGTTACCTTGGAAGGAGAAGTATTCCTCATACGTACGGGGATTTAAGATGGCATCAGATGATAGCGTGAAACAGGTACCGGCAGCTTCAGTCGTATCAAACCAGGTCATACCGCCCGTGGCAAAACCACGGCAAAAGCGAGTAACAGCAGCTGACGGTCAAGATAAAAACCCAAGCACAAGCAGTTCCGCAATAACAACAGCACCCGAAACACAGGTATTGCCGAAAGAAAGCCCTAAGCCGCGTCTTCCGCGATCAGGCATTCCTCAGCCCCCGCAACAGCAAGCCGCCCCTAATGCCGGAGAACTAGAATTGCCACCCACAGAAGGTGCAACGGCATTGCGGCATCTAACAACAGACCGACCCAAGATAGCGCACCGCCGACCAACACGCGGACATCATGATGCATCCCAAAGGCTTTCATCATCAGATCCTGAACTTCCACGTCGAAGTGCTTTGGCAGAGGAAGCTCAACCTTCGTCTTCTATGCCAAATATTGCGAAAAAAGATGGGCCACTTAAATTCAACAGGCCCGCTCCTCCAGTTCCTGGCGCCTCAGTTTCAAATCCCGAAGTACAAAATCCGTTAGAAGAACAAAGGCTCCCGCATTCGCAATCTGCACCGGTCACACCGAAACCCAGCAGAAAAGCCCCGCCTCCACCGGCAACCCAAAAGCCGGTCAGCTCCGACGGATCTCATCGGGATCACCGCGTAGGTACGTTGGAACACAGGAAAGCAGCAGCAGTATCTGCACAGCCACCCGTTGTTGTTGCGGAATCACAACCCAAGAGACTTCCACTCCAACCCTTGTGGCCCGTTGCAGCAATTGATCCGGAGACTGCACTCTCCTTCAAAGCACATGCAAATCCACAAACTCCTGAAGGTCGACTTCAGATTTTGAGAACAGAACTTGCCTCTGTCCGCCACACCATGGAGGAATTCCGAGAAGCTCAGAGAATCAATACGGACACAGACGAGGGGCAAAAAGGAAAAGCAAGCATCGATGTCGAAACCACTGTCATCGACAATGCCAGGATCAAGTTATCCGCTGCCTTCGAGATCAAATCCGACAATGTGACAACACGCTCCATTCTTATGGCGATGCTACAACGTGCAGCCGGAAAAAAAGATACGGATGAAATAAGATCCCTTGCCAGTCAATGCGAGAAAAAACGCACAAGAGGCGGTGAACCAGCCCACATGGAACTCGTTGCATATGCCGAAGAGTTACTCTCTGCGACTCCCATATCAGCAGCCGGTCCCGTGCTTGAACAACGACGCGAAAGCGCTACGAAAGCCTTGGGTGCCTGTATTGAAGCATTAGAGAAGCAAACCGAAGGGAGCCACAAAACAGGCAACCCATTTTGGCGCGCAGTTCAGCCAGAGACAGCAGACGTCACTCGATGGGTGACTCCACTGGGCCCAACAAGCCGACTCGAACGCGGCGATCTGCCTTCAAACAAAGCACAGCTTGCAAAGTTAATTCTAGAACTCGCCCCCATGGCCGGCATCGGCATTGAACTTTTCGCAGTCCCCCCTGCACATGCAACACAATTGTCGGTTAATCAAAGCGCAGTTTATGCCATCGCCATTGCAGCACCCGTGCTCGCCGAAAGCCAAGACATTGCACAAAAAATTCTCGCGCTCTACAGCAAATTATTTGCACAAGATGCGACCAACCCAGGACCCTCAGCATTTGTACCCGCACTCGGCGATAGAAGCGCAACCCAGGCACTTGAGAGGCGTGGCGTGCAAGCACTGTCACCCTTGTATCATGCGATTGGCCTTATCAATCAAACATGCCCGCTTGAACTTACCGAAGAAGACATGGCCCAAGTTTTCTCAGGAACATTTCAAAAAGTTGCTGCAGAAAAAATTTACGCCGTACGGGAACAAATCAATCAACTGCACGCCCTCGGTGCATTGAGCGAACTCAATATTAAGGCACTCAATCACGAGTTACAAAGACACAGACTCTCATTGATGCCCGATGCAAGCGACGCGTAAAAGCTGACTATTATTCGTCGTTTCGCCGTTCAAGCCATAAGAAACACCATGAAAAGCTCAAACACCGCAGTTACCCTGCAAGGAGAAGTTAAATTTAAATTGTGTGGAGATGTGAGATGGCAAGCAATGATAGGATTAGCCCAGTAGAGACGTCAACGTCCTCGAGTTCAACTTATCGACCATTCGTCAATGGCAAGCCCGTGCCTCGACCACGCAACAAACAACCCGTACTGGCATCTCCTGCTGACGGGCAAGACCCAACGACGGTTTCAACATCCACATCGACGACGCAACCCCTGGCCAAGCCAATTCCAGCGCCACGACTACGCCCCCCGCAAATTCTCGTTCAATCATCCTCAAACCCTGCTATTCTCGCCACAGAGGTCGGCTCAGCGCCCTCAAAACAACAACCGCCGCCAAGACCGCCTCCGCCAAAACAACAATTGCGTGTACCGTCGAACACGCATCAATCAATCTCCGCCCCTGAGCCTGGATCTCATACTTTCATGGCATCTGGCGCGGAATCGCACGCAGCAGTAGCGTTCCACGCAACACGCAGAGCTGCCCCAGCACCCCCGCTTCGAGGCGATTTGCAAATATATCTCGGTAAGATCCCTGCGCACACAACAGAGGCGTCTAGGCAGCATGCCCATGTAGCTCATGCCTTGGAACAGCATGATAGCCGTCACTTTGTCGATGCACTGGTTGCACGAGACAACCCGTTCCTACTCCAAAAATACAATAAGACTTTCGCCCTTGCGATAGCGCTGGGAGACACTCTTTATGCCAGCCCTCTCACCCAAAAACTCATCAATCAACTCTCAGATCAGATCCAGAGCACACTTGCACGAGAACAAGAACATCGAAGCGGAGCATTCCAAGATGCCGCAGCAGCGCAGGCGCATTTCGAGTTTGCACAAGTCTGTGCGACCATTCTGGGTCGTATATTAGAGACAAATTCGCCAATCACAGCGCCTCTCCCAAAAAAAGAACGCGAAATAGAAGCTGCACGCCACGCACTCAACAGTTTAAACCCGGAAAGCACACCCACTGATCGCGCAAAAGCACGACTTGCATTGATACAAGCGTTCGACCCTGCCAATAGCCCAACAACCCGCAATCTGATTGACCTCGCGATCTCGCATCAACAAGACCCTACTTCGGCAAGCCACCAGAGGCTTCAAGAGGCAGCCCAAGTGCAGAACAAAAGCGCAGGAAAATCTTCAGAAAAACACACAGCACGTATGGAACTCATCCGGCTCTTGGTCGCGCAATATCACCTCGATCTCAACCAAACACCTGCGCAAATGCTTCGTACGCAAACACGCACGACAGCGGCACAACTGATCCAACGACTCTCTGAACAAAACCCCGCCGAAGTAAATTTTCGATTGGGGGGATCGAATGCCGAAATAGCAACTCTCTGCAGCAAAGTGGGCGAAACGTATGCATTCAGCGCCGAACAACTGGCACAAATATCACAAGCAAAACTTTCGCCCGATGCACAAGTGTCCTTGCTCAAAAGACTGATCGAAAGCTCTCAAATGGGCGGAGCGATTGGTTTTGAAGTCTTGGATAAAGCAACAGAAGGTGCACACTTGCTCAACGGAATGCCGGCTCGCTGGATCCTGGCCGTGCCAGATGCCAGCGCCCCTGAGACGACTGCGCTTGCTGAGAAATTCACACGAAGCGTCGCAACGAGCATGAACAGCAATCCTATTACGATGCGCAATGCCAGTGCACAGGTGCTGGGGTGCCCGACCTTCATACCCCTCGGACGAATACTCAATGCGACGGTGCAATCGATACCCACGTTGGCTGGTATTCTCCAGTCCCCCATCATGACGGCTGCCATAGCACAAACCCTGCAAACCCATGCTAAGGCCCTTGCGCTAGGCGTTCAATCTGGCACCATTTCACAGGCCGACTACGCATGGCTCAAACAAGCCATGATACAAGCGGGGCATCCGCTACCAGATTAAACAGAGCCTGAAATGATGCGTCATGCGGGGGTTTCCCCACAAATCCCCACAGCACTCCTAGATAAATTTCTGCAAGCACACAGCAACGATTCAATATACTATATTAAGAGAGTAAATTTGGGGGATCGAATGTCTTCAAAACCGGTAACGGCGGGGTCACCCATTGGGGCCGTGGGCAGCCCTCAACGCCCATTGGATGCTATCACGAAAGATCATCAAGGGAACGAACTCCCTCCTCTTGGAGACCCGCAGCGCCCTGAGGCACTACTCGCGCTCAGGACAGCGCTGGAAAGCGGTGAACTTCTAAAATTCAACCCCTTCAGTAATCTCCCAATTGCAGCTCCTAGGACTACTCAGTTCGATAGAGACGCTGAGCTTAGAAAAACGATTCGAGCAGATCTCTTGGCCATACTTCCCCCCGCCCCGCCACCCGCATCTGCAAAACCACCTTTAGTCGTAGATGGTGCAGATCCAAATAGTCAGCCACCACCATTAATCTCAGCACCTGGCGCAAAACCGCCGCCACCACCACCAAAACCGTCATCATCATCATCAAGTGCTATCCCACCGCCCATCGACACTGAAGCACAAACGAGGGCACAAACGCACGAAGTCATGGACCTGTTAAGTATTTTGTCATCGGACGAAGCAAGCAAACCAAACCATGCAGAACTATGGGCACGCGTCGCTAGCAACGCAACCGCCTACGCAACCTTCTTAAAGATGGATCCGTCTGACGTAGGAGCTGATCGGGAAGCTCTCGTGCAATGCCAGGGCATGTTAAGAAAACATTTGCTAGAAGCCCTAACGAACCTAGGAACAACGGAACTTCCGAAAATTGGTACGAAGAAAGAGATTACAGAGCTATTATCTGCCCTTGCAGGTAGACCGCTAACATTACCCTCACGTGATCTACAACAGATCATTTCGGCCTTAGATCCTGCACCAAGACCACACTCTGCCCCTCCATCGAGGCCACCACCCCGCCTGCCACATGCAGTCCCTGGAAGTCACTCCGACCCCACCTCCCCGACAACAACTCTCGGTTCTGATCTTTCCGCGACTCCCAATGATCAATCAACGGCGCTGCAAACATTCTTCAACAATTTACAAGACAGAAGCATGGAGCCAACCGCAGCCATGAGACCCGTTTTAGATGCGTTTGATGTTGCCAAACCAACAACCCTCTTTGGGATCTCAATTTCTGGAAATAAAACAACATACGAAGCCCTTACTCTGTTTACCGCTTTTGTCCATAACTGGGATGGAAACGCCCAAACAAAAGATGCAGCAGTCGCTGGCCTTCACGCCTTGGCAGGGAAGCGCAGCACAGAAAGAAAAGGGCAAGCGCCAAATCAACACGATGCACTCATATCTCAACTCATCAAATACGTAGGGAGCGATAGACTTCTGACACCGACCCAAAGACAATGCCAGCAATTGCTTGCGATTAAGTCTGTGGTAAATGCAAGAACAACTGGGGAGCCAACAAAAGATCTTGCCTGTAAGCTCAATATTGGTGTCACCTTAGAATCCACGGACATAGGATCGCACACTGTTCCCGATGGCGATCCCCAGGTTCCTCCACATTCATTCTTCTACAAACAACTTGATGGTAGCTACATTTTTAAAATGGCTCCAGAAGTAGACATGAACACTGGAGTTAAAACAGATCTTACAAATGGCATGGACCACATGAACGAGTCTGAGCGTTCAGTGGAAATTCTGCGTCGGCAAGCAGAAACAAATCGTATGCTTGCAAATCCTGATACATCCGCCTGGCCATGGGTCCGAATAAAAGCTGTTACTCCTCCGGGTGCTTCAGCAGAATTACAAAATGCGGCTCAACATCTTGTAAGTCTCCTGTGTCATCAAAGTGATGCTACCCTAACGCATAAATCAACCTGCGGCCTTTTTCGTACGGGAATGCCCAAATATTCACCTTTAGGTAGAATATCTCTGGTTATCACCCCCGGCTCGGGCCTCTCCCTCGATACTGAAACCAAGCCACTCGCTGAGCAAAGAGAAATATTTAAGAAATTAGAACCTCAAGTACAGGTTCTGAATACTTCTTCGCCCGGCAGCATTACAGAAAGCGACCTTGCTTACTTCGCAGCATGGGGAGCCAGCTTGGGCCAACCCGCTCCCAACGAATCGCTCGCGTAAGTTTAATGGTCGGGGTAAAAGGATTCGAACCTTCGGCCTCTCGGTCCCGAACCGAGCGCTCTACCAGACTGAGCC
>SXGR01198781.1_pt1 | contig 38112 bp, 36 predicted proteins | sample 3174711 | NCBI WGS metagenome assembly SXGR01 (sample SAMN11356860, study PRJNA531348) | freshwater metagenome | isolation source: freshwater sample F1-60 | place: China: Fuxian Lake, Yuxi | collected 2017-12-25
AAGACAGAAAAATTAATTGATAAAAAAATTAGAGTTGGCTTGTTTAATAGTAAAGAATTTACAAAAGATAAATTAAAAGAGTTGGGTGTTTGTATGAAGTTGATTGGGTAGGGGTGGATTAGTGTGGTCCACACTAATTTGAAGTATTCATAAATCATCACAAATCGATAATAAATTGAAAATCAAGTAATTTATATGTTTGATTTTTTGTTTATGGGTTAAGAGAAAAGGTTGAAAAATAGGTTAAATGTGCGCAGTTTTGTGCGTATTATTTTAGAGAATAATATATGAAAATAGCAGTTGTAGGAACAGGATATGTTGGGTTAGTTACTGGAACGTGTTTTGCAGAGACGGGAAATAAAGTTACTTGCGTTGATATTGATAAGAGTAAGGTAGAAAAATTAAGCGGTGGACAAATCACCATTTATGAGCCAGGGTTAGAAAAGATATTCTTAAGAAACTTAAAAGAGAATCGCCTAGCTTTTACTTCTCAGTTGGAAGAGGCAATTGAAGATGCAGAGATTATTTTTTTAGCATTGCCAACACCTCCAGGTGCGGATGGTAGTGCGGATTTAAAATATGTGTTAGGTGTAGCGGATCATTTAGGAAAAATATTAAAGAGCTATAAAGTAATTGTAAATAAAAGCACGGTGCCAGTGGGTACTGCGGACAAAGTAAGTGCTGCCATTGCTGTGAACTACAAAGGCGAGTATGATGTTGTTAGCAACCCTGAGTTTTTAAGAGAGGGTGCTGCGGTGGATGATTTCATGAAACCAGACCGTGTGGTGGTGGGAACAAGATCAGAAAGAGCTAAAAAATTAATGAGTGATTTATATGCGCCATTTGTAAGACAGGGTAACCCTGTGATTTTTATGGATGAGCGTAGCTCGGAGTTAACAAAATATGCAGCTAACTCTTTCCTTGCCACTAAGATTTCATTCATGAATGAGATTGCGCAATTATGTGAGCGTATGGGAGCGGACGTGGATATGGTAAGAAGAGGCATTGGATCAGATGACAGAATCGGCAAACGTTTTTTATTTCCAGGCATTGGATATGGAGGATCTTGTTTTCCTAAAGATGTGCAAGCCTTAATTATGTCATCGGATGAAGTGGGATATGATTTTGAGATTTTAAAAGCAGTTGAAAAAGTAAACGCCAATCAAAAACTACATTTAGTTGAAAAGATAAAAGCGCACTACAATCATAATTTACAAGGCAAACATTTTGCTTTATGGGGACTTGCTTTTAAGCCTAATACAGACGATATTAGAGAAGCACCAGCATTGAGTATTATTGAAGCATTAACAAGTGCAGGCGCAACGGTTACAGCATATGACCCAGAAGCAATGACCAATGTAAAAGCACAAATAGGAGACAAGATAAAATATGCCGAGAATCAATACCAAGCATTGGAAGGCGCTGCAGCATTAATTATTGCAACAGAGTGGAGTGAGTTTAGAACCCCCGATTTTGAGCGTATGGAACAATCCTTAGCTAAAAACAAAATCATCTTTGACGGCAGAAATTTATTTGATGTGGATAAGATGAAAGAATTAGGATATTATTATGAATGTATTGGAAAAATAAATATTTAATATGAGTCATCAAGAAATAAAAATCGCAGTAATTGGGCTTGGCTATGTCGGGTTGCCACTAGCAGTTGAATTTGGGAAGAAATATCCAGTATTAGGTTTTGATATTAATAACAAACGTATTTCAGAATTAAAAGTTGGTTATGACAAAACCTTAGAATCAAATAAAACTGATATTCTTACTTCAGTAAATCTGAAATTTTCATCTAATGCTGAAGATTTAAATAAATACAACATATTCATTGTTACAGTTCCTACACCAATTAATCAATTTAAGTCTCCAGATTTGAAGCCGCTAATTAAGGCTTCTGAAATGATTGGCAAACAACTAAAAAAAGGAGATATCATAATTTATGAAAGTACAGTTTATCCTGGATGTACAGAAGAAGATTGTGTACCTGTTTTAGAAAAATTTAGTGGCTTGACGTATAACAAAGATTTTTATTGCGGATATTCACCAGAAAGAATAAATCCTGGGGATAAAATCAATACACTTACAAAGATAAAAAAAGTAACTTCTGGCTCAACACCAGAAATTGCAGAAACTGTAGATGAATTATATAGAAGTATCATATTAGCAGGAACGCATAAAGCTCCTAGTATAAAAGTTGCTGAGGCAAGTAAAGCAATTGAAAACGCACAACGTGATGTTAATATTTCATTTGTTAATGAGCTGGCAATTATTTTTGACAGAATGGGCATTGATACTACTGATGTAATAGAGGCGGCGGGAACTAAATGGAATTTTTTAAAGTATCGGCCTGGATTAGTTGGAGGGCATTGTATTGGGGTAGATCCTTACTATTTAGCTCATAAAGCGGAAAGTCTTGGATATCATCCGGAAGTTATTCTTAGCGGAAGGAGGGTGAATGATAATATGGGAACTTTTGTGGTGAATAAAGTTGTAAAACTCTTAATAAAAAAAGGGCACAAAATAAATAAAGCCAAGGCTTTGATACTAGGAATAACTTTTAAAGAAAATTGCCCAGACATACGAAACTCGAAAGTTATAGATATATATAACGAACTTGAACAATTTGGTATGGATATCGATATTTATGACCCGCATGCAGACATCATTGAAGTAGAAATGGAATATGGCATTAAATTGTGCCCATCGATTACTGAAAAAAAGTATGATGCAATTATTTTGGCAGTCTCTCATGAAGAGTTTGCGGTACTAAATTATGAATCTTTAAAAAACACATCTGAAACTGTGATTTTTGATACAAAAGCTTTTTTAGATAGATCAATAGTTGATGCACGTCTTTAATCATAATCTTATTTTATGAAATTAGAAATGGTAGATCTGAGAAATCAGTATAAAAAAGTAAAGACTGAAATTGATCAGGCAATTCTTAGTGTAATTGAAAATGCTAACTTCATCAATGGAGAACAAGTTAGTATCTTTTCCAATAATCTTTCAACCTATTTGGATAATTCAAATGTAATACCTTGTGCTAACGGTACAGATGCTTTACAGATAGCAATGATGGCTTTGAATCTAAATCCGGGCGATGAAGTAATTGTTCCTGCTTTTACTTATGTAGCAACAGCGGAAGTACTTGGTTTACTTCAGTTGAGACCAGTTTTAGTAGATGTTGATCCGAAAACTTTTAATATTAGTACTGATAGTATCAAACAGGCGCTTTCATCTAAAACAAAAGCAATAGTTCCGGTTCATTTATTTGGTCAGTGTGCTGATATGGAAGAAATATTGAATTTTGCTAAAGAAAACCACTTGTATGTAATTGAGGATACTGCACAAGCAATTGGAGCTATTTATAAATTTCAGGATGGTCGAACAAGGAAAGCAGGTACTCTAGGTGATATTGGGTGTACCTCTTTTTTTCCTTCAAAAAATTTAGGTTGCTATGGTGATGGAGGTTCATTATATACACATAATTCTCAACTAGCCACAATAATAAGAATGATTTGTAATCATGGGCAAGTCAAAAAATATGTGCACAAGTATATCGGAGTTAATTCAAGATTAGATACTATACAGGCAGCAATCTTAAATATTAAACTTAAGTATTTGGATGAGTACAATAATGCCAGATTATTAGCTGCAGATGAGTATGACAAATTACTAAGCGGAGTTCATGGCATTGAGATACCATTTCGGTCAATAAATACCACTCATGTCTTTCATCAATATACAATTAAAGTTAAAAATAATAAAAGAGATAATCTAAAATCATTTTTAGAAAAGCAGGGTGTACCAGCTATGATCTATTATCCAATACCACTAAATAAACAGGAGGCGTATAATAACATTTGCAGAATTCCAAGTAACCTTTCTATTACGGAGGAACTATGTAATGAGGTTTTGTCACTGCCTATGCATTCAGAATTGACTCAAGATCAAATTGAGTTTATAACAAATCAAATAAAATCATTTTTTAATTAGTATTATGGATAATTATTACGTACATCCAACAGCTGTAATAGATGAGGGCAGTATGATTGGAGATGGCACCAAGATTTGGCATTTTTCACATGTTATGCCAAAAGCGATAATAGGAGAAAAATGTAATATTGGACAAAATGTCTTTATTGATAACAATGTTACAATAGGTAACGGAGTTAAAATTCAAAACAATGTAAGTGTTTATAATTCAGTGATAGTTGAAGATGATTGTTTTTTAGGACCGAGTATAGTATTTACGAATGTTATTAATCCTAGAGCTCATATTGAAAGAAAAGATCAGTATAAAACAACAATTTTAGGGAAAGGGTCTTCCATAGGAGCAAATGCAACCATTGTTTGTGGAATTAAAATTGGAAAGTTTGCTTTTGTAGGTGCGGGTGCAGTTGTTATAAGAGACTTACCCGATTTTGCTCTTGTCGTTGGCAATCCGGCTCGCCAGATTGGTTGGGTGAGTGAATATGGTAATCGGTTGAATTTTGGAGAAGATAACACTGCCATTTGTATAGAAAGTAATCAGGTTTATAGAATAGAAAATAATCAAGTTTATAAAGTTTCATTATGAAGTTTAATTCTAAACAAAATAAAAACGAATTAGTCAAATTTGCGGTCATTGGCTGTGGTCATATTGGTAAAAGACACGCAGAAATGATTATTCGTAACCCGGAGGCAGAGCTTGTCGCGCTAATAGATATTAAAAACAAAGAAGACCTTAAAATAGATGGGTTTGATGTTCCTTTTTTTAATTCTCTTGAAGATTTCCTGCATTCAGATATTCCAGTTGATGTTGTGAATATAGCAAGCCCTAATGGCTTTCATGCAAAACATGCCTTAACATGTCTTAATTCCAATAAACATGTAGTAATAGAAAAACCAATGGCTCTTAACAAACAAGATGCTGAGGAGGTTTTGTTCACAGCTTTGAGAGTACATAAGCATGTTTTCACGGTAATGCAAAATAGATACTCACCACCTTCAGTTTGGATAAAAGAATTGATAGAATCAAAAAAACTAGGTCAAATTTTTATCATTCAACTAAATTGTTACTGGAATAGAGATGAAAGATATTACCAGCCGAATAGCTGGCATGGTAAAAAAAATCTTGATGGTGGTACTCTTTTTACTCAGTTTTCTCATTTTATTGATATCATGTATTGGCTTTTTGGAGACATTAAAAATATCAGAGCACACCTTGCTGATTTTAATCACCAATCTCTAACTGAATTTGAGGATAGCGGTATCGTATCTTTTGAATTTAAAAATGGCGGTGTAGGTTCGTTTAATTATTCAACTTCAGTTTGGAATCAAAATATGGAAAGTAGTTTGACGATCATTGCAGAAAATGGAAGTGTAAAAATTGGGGGACAATATATGAATGAAGTAGAATATTGTCACATTAAGGATTACGAGATGCCTAAGCTGGAGGCAACTAATCCAGGAAATGATTATGGGGCCTATAAAGGGTCTGCACAAAATCACCATTATGTGATTGATAATGTAATTGATACCTTGAAAGGGAAAAATTCTATTAGTACGAATGCCCTTGAAGGTTTAAAAGTTGTTGATATTATTGAAAAAATATATCAAAGTGCTGAGAAGTTTTCTAAATAGGAATGATTATTTATTAAAATGAGCCTAATGAAAATAGTTACAATAGTAGGTGCCAGACCTCAATTTATCAAAGCTGCTGCATTTAGTAGAGCGATTAATGAACATAATTTACATTCTAATTCTACTCAAATTGAAGAAATAATTATTCATACAGGGCAGCACTTTGATACAAACATGTCGGATGTTTTTTTTAAAGAATTGAGTATACCCAAACCAAAAATCAATTTGGAAATTTCAGGGCTGTCACATGCAGCAATGACAGGAAGGATGCTCGAAGAGATTGAAAAATTTTTGATTGAAATACAACCGAATGTGCTCTTAATATACGGAGATACCAATTCCACTCTAGCGGGAGCTCTTGCAGCATCAAAAATTCATATTCCTGTTGCACACGTAGAAGCTGGTTTAAGAAGTTTTAATATGAAAATGCCTGAAGAAATAAACAGGATTGTTGCAGACAAATTATCTACACATCTTTTTTGCCCAACAAAAAGTGCAGTTCAAAATTTGCTTGATGAAGGTGTTTCAAATGGCGTTTTTTTAACTGGAGATGTAATGCTGGACGTTACAAATTATTGTAGAGCACTGGCAGAAGAAACTGTGAACTTAGATCAGTGGGGATTAAGTAAAGGGGAATACATTTTAACTACTATACATAGAGCTGAGAATACTGATAATCCTCAGCGAATAGAATCTATCTTTAAAGCACTAAATAAAATCGCCGAAAAAATTAAGGTGGTTATGCCCATACATCCAAGAACGGCACAATTTATAAAAAGACTACAATTACAGAAGCTGTTAGAAAAAATTCAAATAATAGACCCTTTGCCATACATTCCAATGACTAAGCTTCAGATGAATGCAAGTATTATTTTAACAGATTCTGGTGGAATTCAAAAAGAGGCTTTTTTTCATAAAGTACCATGTATAACGCTGAGAGATGAAACAGAATGGGTTGAAACTGTAGAACTCGGTTGGAACAAAATTGTAGGTGCTGACTCAGATAAAATAATCAATGCTTTTGAAACAGTTCAAAAAGGACGATTAGACTCAGGTGAACCCTATGGAAATGGTAATGCAGCAAAAAATATTCTTGGAATACTTAAAGAAAAATATATATGATAGTTATTTTATTACCTGCTTATAATGAGGAGGAATCTCTGCCAAGATTAATGCCTAAAATAAAGCTCACCATGGAAAAAAATGAAGAGCAATATAAGGTTGTGGTCTGTAATGATGGAAGTAAAGATAAAACAATGGAGCTTCTAAGGAACTACGCAGAGATTATGCCTTTGGAAATAATCGAACACAAAATTAATCGGGGTCTTGGAGAATCTATTCGTGATTTGTTCGAAAAAGCTGCTGAATTAGTAACTAAAGGAGATGTGATTGTTCGTCTGGATTGTGATGATACACATGAACCTGAATTTATTCCTAATCTGATTGAAAAAGTGAGATCTGGATATGATGTAGTTATCGCTTCTAGATTCGCTAAGGGTGGAGGTCAAATGGGAGTTAATGGTTATAGGGCATTCATAAGTAATGCCGCGAATCTATTTATGAAAATATTTTTTCCAATTAATGGATTAAGAGAATACTCTTGCGGATTTCGAGCTTTTAATGCAGAGCTCATCAAAGAGGCCATCTTGTTTTATGGAAACGATTTTGTCCAATTAAAGGGGCTTGGGTTTACTTGCACTCTTGAAAAACTTGTAAAACTCAAACTGATTAATGCCAAATTTGGCGAAGTGCCATTTGTATTACGTTATGATCAAAAATTAAGCAATAGTAAAATGGTTGGTAGTGTAACAACTTTAGGCTATTTAGTAATGACAATACTATATCATTGGCCATGGGGTGGATGGAAAAGTACTTATACAAAAAAATATAAATTAAGGAGGAATAGTTATGCCACAAATTGAAGATGTTAAATCTTTTTGGGATTCAAACCCACTTTGGACAGGTGAGTCGAAATTTGAACCAGGCTCGTTAGAATTTTTTGAAGAACACCGAAAAGTTTATATTGATGATTGCTTTGGTGGAAGTTTTGATATTCGCTTTCTACCACCACCAAGATCTTTTGGACAAGAGATAAAAATATTAGACCTAGGGTGTGGTGTTGGGTTTTGGACTTCAGAGTTTGGAATGAGAGGCTATACAAATATTTGTGGTGCGGATTTAACCCCGAATGCATTAAAAATTGCAGAAAAAAGGCTTAATATCTATGGGTTAACTGCAAAACTCGAAGAACAGAATGCAGAATCCCTCACTTTTGAAAATTCGACCTTTGATCACGTAAATTGTCAAGGCGTCATTCATCATACTCCCAATACAGAACAGTCGGTTAGCGAAATTGCGAGGGTACTTAAAAATAAAGGAACTGCTAGTATTTCTGTCTATTATAGAAACAAGGCACTGCGTTATTGGCCTATTTTAAGATGGATGGTTTATCCATTGGCTTTGATTGGTGGTGGATTAAAAGGTAGAGGTCGAGAGGGAATATTCAAACTTTCTAATGTAGATGAAATCGTTAAGTTATATGATGGGAAGGATAATCCAATTGGGAAAAGTTATTCTAAAAAAACGTTTATAGAATTATTGGACCCATATTTTGAGATAAATGAAATTTACTTTCATTTTTTTCCGGCAAGATCTTTGCCATTTAAGATCCCAAAATTTTTACATAAATGGTTGGATGTTAATTTTCCATTTATGATTTACGCAAATATTACAAAGAAATGTGCGGGATAGCAGGAATATTAAGTAATGGAACCCGTTCTTTAGATATGTTTCAGTCAACTTTAACTGAAATGTTACAAACTTTAGTGCACAGAGGACCTGATGGATGGGGGATTAAAGAGTCTAAAAATCAAATTCTCTTTGGTCATCGTCGCTTAGCAATTATTGATATTGAACATGGTGCTCAGCCAATGTGTTCTCATGATGAGAGATATACCCTTACCTTTAACGGTGAAATTTACAATTATCAAGAACTAAGGCAATCTCTTATACAAAAAGGAGTTCATTTCGAAACATTTTCTGATACAGAAGTACTTCTTAAATTATTAATTCATGAAGGTGTAAACGCATTAAATAAACTTAATGGGATGTTTGCATTTGTCTTTCATGACAGAGCTGAAAATAGTTGGTTAATGGCTCGAGACCATTTTGGAATAAAACCATTATATTACACTTCCTTAAAAGATGAAATATTCTTCGCTTCAGAAATAAAAGCTTTACTTGTAGTACCTGAAATAAAAAGTATAACAGGTCGGGATGAGTTTGGTCTTCAACAATACCTGACATTTCAATTTTGTCTTGAAGAAAGAACTCTTTTTAAAAATATTAAAAAGTTAAAACCAGGTTATTATTTGCAGGGACATGGCTCAGTTATGGAAAATGAAGCTTGTTTCTGGGATACTAAATACAAAATCGATTATAACCATACGGAAGAGTATTTTATTGATAAATTAAAATACCTGCTCAATGATAGTGTTAGATTACAATTACGATCAGATGTTCCATTAGGAGGGTATTTATCAGGTGGCATAGATTCAAGTTTGGTGTGTGCTCTTGCATCTTCACATCTTGATTCACCGCTTCCAATGTTTCATGGAAGATTTTCAGAGAGTATTGAATATGATGAATCCTCTTATGCAAAGGAACTTGTTAATAAAGCAGGAGGCATATACCATGAAGTAGTTCCTACAGCAATGGACTTTGTCAATGATTTACCTAAATTAATATATGCTTTGGATGAGCCCCTTGCAGGTCCAGGTTTATTTCCCCAATACCACGTTAGTAAACTTGCTAAAGAACACGTTACTGTTGTTCTTGGCGGCCAAGGTGGTGATGAGATTTTTGGTGGATATGCTAGATATTTAGTAGGCTATCTCGAACAAGCTTTAAAGGGAGCCATCTTTGAAACGCAGGAAGAAGGGAGGCATTTAGTTTCTTTAGAATCTATTGTGCCACAATTACCTTTATTGAAACAGTATAAACCATTGTTGTCTCAATTTTTTTCAGAAGGTTTCTTTCAACCCATGGACGAAAGATATTTCCGATTGATTGATAGAAGCCAGGGCTTAAAAAGTTTATTACAAGAAGAGGTTTTTGAAACATTTGATGCTGAAAGACTATTTGTAGATTACCAAAAGGTCTTTAATCATCCTGATACAATGTCATACATTAATAAAATGACACATTTTGATCAGAAAACATTACTTCCATCATTATTACAAATTGAGGATAGGGTCAGTATGGCAGTTTCCTTAGAGTCTCGCGTACCATTGTTGGATGCCAGAATAGTTGATTTGGTCACTACAATGCCACCACCGATGAAATTTCAGGAAGGTAGAACAAAGCATATTCTTAAAAAGGCTATTGCTGATCTATTACCGAGCAAAATACTTAATAGAAAAGATAAGATGGGATTTCCAGTTCCTTTGAAAGAATGGATGCAGAAAGGACCTGTTCGGGATTTTGTATGTGACACATTATTGAGTAAAGCTAGTTTGCAAAGAGGTATTTATAAACCTTTAGCTCTTGAGAAAATGATTCAAGATCAAGGAGTAGGAGGTCGTCAATTATGGGGAGCACTCTGTTTGGAAATTTGGCATCAAACGTTTATAGATGCTAAAAATTAAACCGGTATTGCCTAGCCGTGAAGTATGCAAGCAACATATGATTGAAGCGCTTCACGAATATTTTAACGGTAAAGAAAAACTGGTTTCTGAATTGCAAATGGGTGAAAAAAGGGATATTGAAATTCAAGGATCCCTGAAATTGATTGAGGTTCAACTACCGGATTGGGGAGCTTGTTGTGGAATAAACGACCAAATACTTGTTCCTGTTGAAACTATTACTAAAAATAGTCATAGTGATTGGGAATCTGTTGATTGGTGGATGGCTGCATTTATCTTATTAGAAGCATGGCACGAACGGGTTTTTGAATATGAAAATGGTTCAATTCAGTCTTACAGCTTTCGTTTGAAAGGGTGGGATTCCAGAGCGTGGGATCATGCTTGGGTTAACCGTATTGGACTTTTTCTGAATTTATGGGCTTGCCGGAAAGGCAATATTAATGAAGAATCAATGGGTTCTATAAATAAGGGACCCTCATTCTTAATGACCCATGACGTAGACGCCATCTATAAAACTTTTCCAATACGGATAAAACAATTTGTTTTTAATATTTTCAATGTTTTTGTTGCACTTAAAAAGAGAAATTTCAAACTAGCCTTTTCTAAACTCTCTAAAGCCTTTCGTTTTTTATTTAGTAATGAAGATTGGGGAAAACTAGATAAGGTTTTACAATATGAAGAAAATGCAGGTTTAAAAAGTATGATGAATTTTTTTTCAGATCAACAGAAAAAAAATTTAAAACGATGGCTCTTCGATCCTTCCTATGATTTGAAGAATAAAAATCTTCAAGCTTTTATAAAAAAACTTATTGAAAAAGACTTCATTGTTGGCATTCATCCAGGGTTTGATACTTGGAATAATCAAAGTCTAATGATTTCTCAAATTGAATTTCTTTCTAAGGTAATTGATCATACCGTAGTTTCCTGTAGACAGCATTGGTTAAGGTTTTCATGGGATATTACTTGGAATGTTCAATATACCGCCGGAATCAGGTTTGATACTACTATGATGTTTAACGATCGCCCAGGTTTTAGGGTTTCTGCAGCCTTGAAATACAATCCCTGGGATCATGTGAGCAATGAATCTCATATGATTTTGTCATTACCTTCAGTGATGATGGATTCTCATTTTTACGATTATAGTTTTATGACTGATCTCGAAAGAGAAGCAAATATGTCGGAGTGGATTAATGAAATAAAATTTGTAAAAGGAGATTCTGCAGTTTTATGGCATCCTCATACCCTTGCAAATGATTATGGCTGGGAAAATGGATTTCTGCAATTACTAAAACTTATTAAATAAAAATTATGAGCTTTTTTTTATTAGAAATTTAATGCCTGATTTTATTAAGGCCCAACTTTGGGGCGATCGAAAGAAATGGGGTATCAAACCAAATATATTATTAGATGAAGACTGGAGTTCATGGCAGTCTACTTACGATGCTTTTTATTCTAATAATCAACGTGACGGTGTTGGATTAAAAATTAATGATGCAGGATATCAAATTTTTAACTGAAGGGGGTTTCACAGGTAAGGTAGTTTTAGAAATTGGACCGGGTGATATTAGACACATGAAATTTTGGAAATCGAAACCCTCAAAATACTTATTGGGAGAAATAGATAATACTATGCTTATAAAGGGAGAGAAAATATTGAAAAATAATGATATTTCAGTAGAAAGTGTCTTGTTAGAAAGGAGGCAGATGTTGCCATTTCAAGATAATTCAATTGATTATATAGTTACTTTTTATTCTTTGGGGCATATAGATCCAATTGATGACTACCTAGTAGAGTTAAAAAGAGTTTTAAAGGTAGGGGTAAAATTATGGGTGCGATTCCTGCAGAAGGTGGCTTTGCATGTGGAATGGGAAGATATTTAACATCTATGCAATGGATGAAAAAAACACGAATATCGATTATAAGAAAATACTTTGCTGGGAACATCCAAATTTTGCTGATACAGTTATCAAATCATTAAATGCAAATTTTACAAAAAAGAAATTGAAATTTTGGCCAATTAATTTAATTAAGCATATCGATCTTAATCTTATCATTCGTTTTGTATACGAGAAAAAATAAACATTGAAACCTATTAATTATCTATCTGAAATAAGCAATACTTTACCTCGATTACTTGCATTAATAGATAGAGATGAAACAAGTGATAGTTATGGGATGGGCGACAGATATCATTGGGCCTGGGGGTTAATAGACTTTGGAAATGGGAGTTATCAGGGCGCAGCTAATGGTATCACTCGTTTGTGGAAAGCTGGTCTTTGGCCGTATCAAACCGATAAAGACATTTTCTTAAAAAGAGTTGATTCTCTATTTATTGGGGCTGGCAAATTAACTAGAAAAGATGGAAGCCTGGAAGAAGCATTTCCCAATGAAGGTTCTTACTGTGTAACATCTTTGGTAGCATTTGATTTGCTATGTGCAGTAGAGCATTTGAGAGATGAAGTTGATGCGGATCTGATCAATAAATGGGCGAGTATTATTTCACCTATGATTGATTTTCTCATCGCATCAGACGAAACTCACGCTTTGATTTCAAATCATCTGGCTACAGCAGTGGCTGCATTGGTACGATGGAATAAGCTCAACCCATCTGAAATAGTTGTTACAAAAGCTAAAGCTTTGTTAGATAGGATTTTACAAAATCAGGATCAAGAAGAGGGATGGTTCAAAGAGTATGAAGGCGCTGATCCGGGTTATCAGAGTTTGTGCACTTATTATTTGGCAGACATCTATCAAAATGATAACTCTTTTGAATTACTTGAGCCTCTGAGAAAATCGATTAAATTTCTATGTCATTTCGCCCATCCTGATGGTTCTTTCGGAGGGCTATATGGAAGTAGATGTACCCGGTTTTACTTCCCCGCTGGAGTTGAAGCTCTGAGAAATGAAATTCCAGAAGCAGCTGCATTAGCAGATTTCATGTATGAAAGCATTGAAAAACAAACTGTTTGTACTCTCAATGTAATGGACGAATCGAACCTGATTCCTATGTTTAACTGTTATTGCTGGGCAGCAGCAGTAAGGATGGAAAATCCAGCTGCAAGTAGTTCTGATTTATTACTCCCTTTTAATAGTTTTTTTGGACACAAATATTTTGTGCGAGCAGGTCTTTTTCTTGATTGTGGGGTTTCGCATTATACTATAATCAATTTTTATAAAGGAGGTACTGTTTACCATTTTAAAAACAAACAACTTGTTTTAGTTAATGGCGGTGTTTTAGTGCAAAACAACAAAGGCAAACTTGGCAGTAGCCAATTATTTTCTAAAAAAGCTAAAATTGATTTTAACGAAACTGATAAACTTATTGTGCAGTCAGCAGTTTCACCAATGCCCAAAAAACTGCCCTCTGTTTTCGAGTTTATACTATTGCGAGTGATGTGCATTTCTGTGTTTAAGATTTCTTATTTGCGTGAATTAGTGAAAAAGGTATTAGTATATATTTTGATCACAAGAAAAAAAGAATGGCCCGTTACTAATAAGCGTTCATTTATTTTAGGCCCTGATCTTTCTTTTAATGATTCTATATCTGTTCAAAATAAATATAGAACACTAAGCTCTCCTAACTACTTTGTTGCCATTCATATGGCAAGTCAGGGTTATTGGCAAAAACAAGACGAAATTATTGCATGATACCCAAATTTAAACCCAAATTAGGGTGGCCTGAATTCTTTGCTTTATTCAAAAGAAATAGAGGGGCAGTTCAAAAATTTGAAAATGAATTTGCAAAATCCTTTCAATCAATTGATGCTGTTTCTTTTTCGTATGGACGTTCTGCACAATGGGCCTTTTTTAAAGCTTTGGGAATTGAAAATTCCGAAGTAATAATGCCAGCTTATACATGCTCAGTTGTAGCACATGCAGTAACATTAAGTAATAATACCCCATGTTTTGTAGATATAAATAAAGAAGACTTTAACATGAATCTTGAGTTGGTTCCAGCTCTGATAAATGAAAGAACAAGAGCCATCATTGCAACTCACACATTTGGTTATCCACAGGATGTGGATCGAATAAAACAGATAGTGAAAGAAGCAGAATTGGTTTACGGACATAAGATATGGATCATTCAAGACTGTTGTCACTGCTTTGGTGCTGAATGGAATGGTAAATTGGTAGGTACGCAAGGAGATGTAGCAGTATATGCATTTAATATTAGTAAGTTGATGACCTCTATTTTTGGAGGAATGCTCACTTTTCAGAATAAAGAGTTGGCAGAGAAAGTGCGTGTATGGCGGGATTCAAATTACCAGAAACCAAAAATACTTAAGTCTATTAAAAGACGACTCTATTTAGTGGCTATTTACATAGCTTTTAAAAAATATGTGTATGGATTTACATGGTGGCTGCAGGAAAAAACTTCTCTTTTAAATAAATTCACTAAATCTTTTCATCTTGATGATAAGATACATTTCCCTCCTGATTATTTAGATAAGATGTTGGATGTTGAAGCTGCGGTTGGTATTATACAGCTAAGTAAGTACTCCGCTATCGTTGAGTTGAGAAAATTTAATGCAAATTATTATAATGATAATTTAAGCAAAAACCCAGGATGGGTATATCCAGATATTAGAGAAGGGGCAACATATTCTCATTATACTATAATTGTTCCCAATAAAAGTAAAATTATAAAAGAAATAGCTGAGAAAGGCATACATCTCGGAGAACTAATTCAATATAGTATATCAAATCTTCATTCTTATATTCATTTGAATAACAATACCCCAATATCATTATTTTGTAGCCATAATGTAATAAATCTTCCACTAACTGTTTCACAGAAAGAGGTTGAAAAAATAGTTAGCGTTGTTAATGATTATAGTAAACTATTCGAATAAATGGTTGGAGAAAATGCATCGTTTAAATTTTCAATTATTGAGTATAATCAAATCGATGAGATAGTTGATATTCATTATAAGGCTCTTCCGAATGACCTTTTGCCAATGTTTGGAAAATATATCATGAAAGAGTATTATAAAAATGCTATTAAATTAAATGACGGATTTATTATTGGTGCTTTAGACAATTCTAATTTAATCGGGTTTGTTTATTTATCAGAAGGTAAGAATAATTTTTTTAAACTGCTAAATCAACGCTGCATTTTAAAGTTGATAACAAAAAGTTTTAAAATTCTTTTTCAAAAACCAATAATTGTTTTTAGTCTTTTAAAATCATTATTTTCAGGCAACGAATATGATAAATATGATTCGCAAATTGCTTATATTGCAATTGACAAGGCATATCAGGGAATGGGTATTGGTAGCTTTCTTTTAAAAAAAGTTTCTACTATTTCAATTAATAAGAAAATACACTCATGTTTTACTAAAACCCTATCAGAAAATTTTCACGTAATTAATATGTATGAGAAACTATTTCCTGATGCGACGGTATATAAAGTGTTTTCTGATTTTAAAAGGAATTATTCATTGATCGGATGGACATTTATAGCATTGTAAACGACTAATAGCAGAATACTGTTTTTATTTTTTTAATTTTAATGTAGTGAGTAGACTAAAACAGTTAAGCAATGATTCTTTAATTTATGGTTTTGGGGGCGCAGTAGGTAAGGGTATATCTTTCTTTCTATTGCCCATATATACCCGGGTTTTTACACCTGCAGATTATGGTAACATTGAGATGATGAGTATTGTAGTGAGCTTGCTTACTGCTTTTCTAAGTTTGGGTCTGGATTCTGCACAGTCTTTTTATTTTTTTGAACAGCGGTCAAATGGTAAAGAAGCACAGAAAACACTTATTACATCGATATTTCAATGGAGGATATTTTGGGGTGTTGCAATTGTTATATTGGCAACTTTAGGAGCCCCATTGATAAATGCCTTTTTTTTCGGCAGCAAATTGGCTCTAAGCGGTTTTGCAATTTCCTTTTCCGGAGCTTTTTTTGGTGTTATAATGAATCAGAGCATGGAAATTTTCAGACTTAAATATAAAGCTTGGATTTTCATGATATTGACAGTGGGTAATACTGTTTTAGCATCCGGGCTTGTATTGATTTTTGTATTGATTTTTCATCAGGGTATTATTGGATTTTTTTTAGGCTCTGCTGTTTCCGGATTGATAATAGGAAGTATTGGATGGATACTGGCAAGAGAATATCTTGATTTATCTGGTCTAAAAACAAAATGGTGGCCACGTTTAATAAGATTTGGGCTTCCGTTATTACCTGCTGAGTTAGGTTTTTTTGCAATGAATACCTCTGATCGCTGGTTTGTACGTCATTTTCATGGCGAAGATGCCTTAGGTATTTTCTCTGTAGGAGCCAAATTCGCCCTTTTGTTGGCATTTGTAATTGATATGTTCCGTAAAGCCTGGTGGCCGGTTGCCATGGATTCGATGCATAGTGATGATGGTCCGGAAACTTTTAGAACCATAGCAAGACTTTATATGGGTGTGGGGGTTGCTGCGATTGTTTATCTAACCTATTTATCTCCTTTTTTAGTTAATGCACTTACTTCTGTTTCATTTCATAGTTCTTATGGTATAGTAGGTGTGATGGCTTGGCAATCTTTGTTTTACGGATTTTATATGATAGGCTCCGCAGGTATTTGGAAAGCACAAAAAACGTATCTCACTTCTGTTTTAATGGGTGTAACAGGTCTGCTTAATGTATTACTAAATTTCTTGTGGGTACCCCAATATGGAGGTATGGGAGCAGCGCTTGCCAATTCTATATCTTATTTTGTTTGGATTCTGGTTTCTATGATAATCTCTGAAAAATACTGGCCCATTAAACTTCCGATAAAGATGCTGTTGTTTCAGATTATTATTGGGTCACTGGCTGTTTTCTATCTTAATAGTAATCTGCATTCTGCTTTTACTGCAGCAGTTTTCACTCATGTTGTTGTGATAATATTATTATTAAGTGCAATAAATAATAAAACCCAAAAAATGATTTTAAATAAAATACAGAAATTGTATAATAAATAAAAGCTTAAGTATATGCTACAAAAAAATAGAATATACAGCTGGGTAACTATTATACTTAGCCCATTTCTGGTTCCATTTTTTGCTCTGTCATCTTGGATTTTTTCATTTAGAAATTCTGTAAAATTATTGTTCGGAAGATGGAAGTATTATCTTGGATTTCATCCGTCAAATTCTATAAACTCTCTTTTCTATAGAACCCAGTGGAATACAATTAATCAATATGGAAGAAATGGGACAAGCCCACATATCGGACTGGGAAAATTTGAAATTAGTAACTGGTGGCATTTGTCCGCTATTGCTAGTTTGATCTATTCAAATGCTGGTGCTGTTTCTACACTGGCTGGAACAATAATGCTTATATTCTCTTTTTTTACTTGGGTGCAAGTCGTGAATATTTATTGGGTATCAGTAATTGTAGTAATACTGTTTTTCAGCTCAACAAGTATAATGACTGCTTTTCACAGGCAAAACTATCAAATATTGTCATGGCTTTGGGTTCCTATTGCTTTATTCGGATTGTTAAATCAGCAGTATCTGGTTGCTTTAATCTTTATCACTATATCCGCTTTATTTGGATTAACTTCTTTATTTGTTATCATCCCGTTAACTCTTCTAATAGGAGTTATAAAGAATGATATGTTCCTGATTTTACTTGTTTTACCCGCTATACTATTAAAGTCTTTAAACTTCATACCAATCATATTTAATAATAATTTAAAGTCTTCCCTTTTATTATTAGGAAAGATGATAGGATTTCAAAAAAGAGATGTTGTCTATGTAAGAAAGTCAATGAAATTCTCTTTACATCAAGCCTATTTTTTTATCATTTATGGCCAGTTAATTGTTGCATTCTGGATAGTAACTAATCAATTGCCGGTAGTATTACTTTTCGGGTTCATTATTTTCAATATTAATCAGCTTTATATTAGGTTTGCAGATGATCAGTCAATTATTCTTTTTTATGTGATTATAGCCAGTACAACAGTGATTCAACAGGGATTTAATCCCTTTTTAGCAATATCTCTTTTAGCTGTTGTAAATCCCAATCCAAAATATCTGGAAATAGCAAACGGAATAAAAATGGATAGATATTCTCCATTTGATTTGAAACCAATTTTGGATTCGATGAATGAATTTTTATGTATTCCGGGGAATAACAGGATAATTTTTGCATTTAATAACCCGGATGGGATTTATGAAAAAGTTTTTGATGGATATAGAATTATGCTTGAGGCGCCATTAACCGTTGCTGTTGAAAAAAAAATTCATTTGTTTCCTGATTGGTGGGCAGTTGGAGAAACAAATTATAAAGAGGCTCCAGAAATTTGGGGAAGATCTATTAATGATGTGAAATCTAATCTTAACTTTTGGGAAACCAAGTATGTTATAGTGTATCAAGATAGTGATACTGAACTGGACCCTGTTTGGATACCGGAATTTGAAATAATCAGTACAATTGATTGGGCTAAAAAATTCCCTGATTTCCGAAAATGGAATTTGATAAATAATAATTTAGCAGCTCCAAAATGGTGGTTGTTAAAAAAAGTAATCGCGTAATTAAATAATTCAATATGAGTAATACAGTAAGATTTGCAATAATAGGATGTGGTAGAATCGCAAACAGACACGCAGAGCATATTATGAAAAAAGGGTCTTTAGTAGCCGTATGCGATATAGTGGCAGAAAAAGCTACACTTTTTTCGGAAAAATATGGAGGCAAAGCATATAATGCTGTAGAACAAATGCTCGAGGCTGAAGCAGGAAAGATTGATGTCATTTCTATTTGCAGTCCGAACGGTCTTCATGCAGAACATTCTATAATGGCTCTAAATGCTGGATATCATGTATTATGCGAGAAGCCGATGGCAATCAAAGTTGTAGATTGTGGCAGAATGATTAACACGGCAGAAAAAAATAATAAGAGAATTTTTGTAATAAAACAGAATCGATTTAACCCTCCAGTAGAAGCCGTAAAAAAAGCAATCGATGAAGGAAAATTGGGAAAAATATATAGCATACAGTTAAATTGCTTTTGGAATCGTAATCCTGATTATTATTCTAATTCCTGGAAGGGAACATTAGATTTAGATGGAGGAACATTATATACTCAGTTTAGCCATTTTATCGATTTAGTATATTGGATGGTCGGAGATATTAAGAAGGTCTTTGCTTTAACTTCTAATTTTGCACATGAGAATATTATAGAATTTGAGGATTCTGGCGTGGTTGCACTAGAGTTTTACTCAGGCGCAATAGGGGCAATCAACTATACAGTAAATAGCTTCGAGCGAAACATGGAAGGCTCACTCACTATCTTTGCTGAAAAAGGGACCGTTAAAATTGGAGGACAATATCTCAACGAACTTGAATATCAAAATATTAAAGACTTTGAAATAAAAGATCTTCCGGAAGGAAATAAGCCCAATAACTATGGCACATATTTTGGCTCAATGAGTAATCACGATAAGATTTATGACAACGTTATTGATGTACTCAATCATGGCGGTTCGATAGCCACTAATTTCTTTGAAGGGATGAAAACTGTAGAAATAATAGATAAAATATACGAGTCGGCTAAAAAGAATAATCAATAAAGTTTTTACAAAAAAATATAATAAATGACAATTCCATTTGTAGACATGTACGCTCAATATCTTACTATAAAAAATGATATTGATGAAGCAATGCAAGAAGTAATCCGAAATTCCTCATTCATTCGTAGCAGCCACGTAACCAAATTCGAAAAAGAATTTGCAGATCTATTAGGCATTAAACATTGTGTTTCTTGTGCTAATGGAACAGACTCATTATATATTTTAATGAAAGCATTTAAGATTCAGCCAGGGGATGAAGTTATCACAACAGCGCATTCATGGATTTCAACTAGCGAAACTATTACTCAGGCCGGAGGAAAAGTGATTTTCTGTGATACAGAAGAAGACACATATACGATTGATCCCAAACAGATTGAAGCTAAAATTACATCTAAGACCGTGGGTATCATTCCTGTTCATTTATATGGACAATCTGTAGATATGGACCCTATTCTTGAAATCGCGAAGAAACATAAATTGTGGGTTATTGAAGATTGTGCGCAAGCTCATTTAGCAGAGTATAAGGGCAGAAAAGTTGGAACCATGGGAGATGCAGCTAGCTTTTCTTTTTATCCAGGGAAAAACTTAGGGGCTATGGGTGATGCAGGATGTTTGGTTACAAACAACACATCTATTGCCGAATGGTGTGAATTATTTGCACGACACGGAGGAAAAGGAGAACATCATATTGAAGGTATTAATAGTAGGCTTGATGGTTTGCAGGCAGCTATTTTATCAGTTAAACTTCCGCATCTAAAAAAATGGACACTTGCCAGAAAAAAAATTGCCGAAAAATATGACGGACTACTCTCTGATATTGATAATGTTGTTACTCCTGTTGTTGCGTCAAATCGAAGTCACGTTTATCATTTATATGTTATCAGAGCAAAAGAAAGAGACAAATTAAAACAATATTTGAATGAGGCTGGTGTAAGTACTATGTTAAATTATCCTAAGGCTTTGCCTTTTTATCCTGCTTATAAATATCTGAATCATAGGTCAGAAGATTTTCCTATTGCTTATCGAAATCAACATGAAATTCTTTCAATACCTATATATCCTGAAATGATCGACGAGCAGATACAGTATGTTGCTAACAAAATTCATTCTTTTTATCATTAATCGTTAACTATAAGTCAAAAAGAATGAATATACTTTTAATTACATCTTATTATTATCCTGATGAGCATGTTGGTGCTTCTCGTTGGAATAGACTTTCAAAATACCTTAAAAAAGCAGGTGATAATGTTTATGTGATTGCATCTGATAATAATATTGATTATTCTTTGAAATCACCTTATTGTGAGCAAATCATTCGGGTAAACTCAAATTCAAGTATTCCAGATAAATTATTAAATATTGCTAGTAAAGCAAAGCGAAATACCTCTATCGAAATCAAAAGACAGAGTTATAATACTAAATTCAAAAAAAAATCTTTTATTTTAAAATTATATGAAACGTCTGTAGAATTTGCAGGAAAGTTTGCAAGGTTCCCGCATATTCAATGGTGGAGCTCAACGGCAATGGTAAAATCAGGCCTTTCAATAATAAAAAACAACAAAATTGATATAATTGTTGCAACTCATCCTTTTCCAGGTTGTTTAAAAGCAGCTAAAATGCTTTCTTCTAAGGCTAATATTCCCTGGATAGCTGATATGCGTGATGGTTGGAGTAGTTATTATGATCTTGAATACAAACCGGGCAGCTTTTTCAACACTTTCATAAAATCATTAGAAAAAAAATATTTAGCAAGTGCAGACTCAATTGTTGCAGTTAACCGAAAGCTTGCTAGTACTTTACTTTGCCCACCGGGTAAAACCTTTGTTATCACGAATTCTTATGATCAAGATGATTTTTCTGGGATTGTAAATCAACACGAACTAAATAAGAAAGATGATTCTGTTATTAGATTGGCATTTGCGGGCTCTATTCTTGAAAATCATAGTTGGGATATTTTCCTAGATGGTTTGTCTCTTTTCATTAAATCTAATAATACTAAAAAGCTGGAAGTTCATTACTATGGAATGTCTTTTCAGATTCTGGTTGAAAACGCTTTAAAAGTAGGTATCCCAATCAGTACATTTTTTAATCATGGCTACCTTCCCAAAAAAGCATTGTTAAGCGATTTGAGCATCGCTGATTTTCAGATTGTGTTTGGATTTAAGGGAGAGTTTGGAGACACAGTTACTACTGGTAAAATTTTCGATTATATGGAAGTGGCAAAACCAGTTCTTGTTACAGGAAAAAAAGATAGTGAACTGGCTTTGTTAATTAATGAAACTGGTATTGGAGATGTTGCAGATACTTCAGAATCTGTTTTAAGTATCCTGTCAGATTTTGCCAGTAATAAATCGAAATTTCTTGAACTTCATGTGCAAAAACGAAATCCCGATAACATTAGACAATATTCCGCAAAAGAGACCGCTAAGAAGTATCACAATTTGATGGACAGGATAAGGATGGGCCATTAATGAGGATTTTGTTTATTTCCACGATGTTCAGAAGTCATTTCAATTCAACTATTAATATTTATGCATATTAGAGTTTATATTAAACTTGTAATATTACTTCTGATTTTATATTTCTATTTATTCAATCCGCTTTTTTTTGCATTGAATGTGGTCGGTAGTGTTAAATTTGTATTACTGCTTGGGTTTATTGGGTTATTTTTTAAAAAGAGGGCAATGTTTTTTTTCAAACAGTTTAAGTTTGATTTTTTACTTTTTCTAATATTGGTTGTTTATACATTCTTAGTTACGATTTTGGGAGAAGGTGCAGCAAAAGATCTGCCTTACATGCAGTTTATTTGGTTTTTAGAAAGCTATATAATAGCTGTTTTTTTTTACGCCTATTTTTCAAAAATTTTTGAAAAATTTTCTTTTGAAAAAATAATTGTTTGGATTGGATTCATTGCTTCTATAATCACAGTTTATTTAATTACCCATCCGGCAGCGAATCTTTATGTGCGGAGCTCTGTAATTATGGATTCTCTTGATTTATTAGAAAAACCGGAATTCTATCGAGGGTTTAGTATTGCAGAAAGTTCCTCATACATTTATGGAATTCTTCTAGGGATAATTGCTTCGATTTCTCTTTTGGCATTAAAAAAAAACATGTTATACTTGTTTATAATAGTTTTTCTTCTTGTTGCAATTATGTTTAATGCAAGAACAGGTCTGTTTATTTTTGCATTTTCTTTAATTCTTTCTTTATTGAGAGGGGAGTTTAATTATAAAATAATATTTTATTTCATATCTCTGGTGGTTCTTATAAATATTGTTTTTTTCAATTCGTCATTCTATTCTAACAATGAAGAGTCTTTTAAATGGATATTTGGCGCTTTTAATTCTACAAAAAGTATTGATGTTAATGACGAAAATTCAAATTATTCATTTCTTTACCAAATGATATTTTTGCCAGATACTGTAATGGGCTTTTTTTGGGGCAATGGTAAAATGCCAATGAACTCTTCAGGTGGATCCGATATTGGATATATTCGCCATATTTATGTAGGAGGAATATTGTTATTGTTGATCGAGTTCTCTTTTCTTTATTATTTATTTAAAAGAAGTATAACCAATAGTGTATCAAAAAGTATTGATTATATATTTCTTTCGGCAATCCTGATCGCAAATTTTAAGGGTGACGCGTTTTTTGTACCTTCTGGTTTTATTAGATTGTTTATACTTTACTATGTTATTAATGTTTTAAGAAAAGCAGAGAAGGTAATTGTACCATCTGAATTAGCTATTAAACAAGATGTAGAAAATGGCTGATAATAATAAAAAGCTAGAAGTATTATATATTAGTAATCTCTGTTCTCAAAAACTTTTAGATTATCTATTTCAAACATCAATAATTAAGCCTCCTCAGGAAACACAGAAGTTTCATAGATTATTAACTCAGGGGCTTGCACAACACATTGATAATTGCACAGTAAGTGCAATTAGTTCGATACCGGTAACATATTCAAGTAATAAAAAATTGGTGTGGAATCATGATGCTGAAGATGTTGAACAGGTTCATTTCGAATATATTAAATTCATTAATCTTCCATTTGTTAGGACCATCTTAATAACAATAAATTTATTTATTAGTGTTCTAACCTGGTGCATAAAAAATCGAAAAAAAAATATTGTCATAATTTCTGACATGCTTTTTTTAGCCGGTTCGTTTTCAGCATTGATTGCGGCCAAGCTTACAAATACAAAGATTACAGCTATAGTAACAGATATCCCGGTACTTATGAAACCAGCTTCTTCTTATACATTTAGTTTAAAGAGCCTGTTCTTCGAAAAAGCAATTTCTGTAATAATGACTAGATTTAGTAATTATATTTTATTTACTGAGCAAATGAATAAGATCGTAAATCCAAAGAGTAAACCATATATTATCATGGAGGGATTGGTAGACAATGGTATGCGAGAAGTAAGTAATGATATCATTAATAAAGATGATATTAGGATTATTATGTATGCCGGAGGTATTTTTGAGAAATATGGAATTAAGAATCTAGTCAAAGGTTTTTTGAAGTTAGAATATACAGATATCAGATTAGATATCTATGGAGCCGGTGATATGGTAGAACAGATAGTTGAATATTCAAAGAAAGATAAAAGAGTTAGTTATAAGGGAATTTTACATAATAGAGATATTGTTAAGAAAGAGATAGAAGCGACTTTGCTAGTAAATCCAAGATTTTCAACTGAGAAATTTGCACAATATTCATTTCCATCTAAAAATATGGAATACATGGTTTCTGGAACTCCTATAGTAACTACCAAACTTCCAGGAATGCCCCAGGAGTATTATCCATTTGTTTATTTGATAAATGATGAATCTGAAGAAGGTATATATGAAACATTATCTTTTTTACTAAAAAAGACCAATAAAGAGCATAATGATTTTGGATTGAAATCCAAAGAATTTGTACTGCAGAAAAAAAATAATTATCAGCAAGCGATGAGACTTATCTTATTTCTTAATAAAAAACCAGCCTTAAACTAAAATAATAAGAAAATGTGTGGAATTTTCGGGGTCGTTTCGCTTAAAAATCAACAGATAAACAAAGAGAAATTTAAAATCTCTTTAAATAAACTAAGCCATAGAGGCCCCGATTTCCAAAGCTCGATTTTTTTGAATTCAGACACTATCGGGCTTGGTCATGCACGGCTTTCTGTCATTGATTTGTCCCAAAATGCTAATCAACCTATGTTTGTAGACAATAGGTATTATATAGTCTTTAACGGAGAGATTTATAATTATATTGAAATCAAAACTGAATTAATTGAAGCGGGATATGTTTTCGAAACAAATAGCGATACAGAAGTTTTAGTAAAAGCCTTTGATTATTGGAAGGAGGAGTGTGTTCAAAGATTTAATGGGATGTGGGCCTTTGTTATTTATGATACCATTAAAAATGAATTTTTCTGTTCAAGAGATAGATTTGGAGTAAAGCCTTTCAACTATATCTATGATGGAAATGAATTTATGTTCAGCTCCGAAATCAAAGCCATAGTTGAGTATAAGCCAGATTTGCGTAAACCCAATTATAATTCTATCGGTTTGTTTTGTAAGGAGAGCATCTGTGGCGAAATTGAAGAAACTTGGTTTGAAAACATACTTCGACTTAAGCCTTCGTATAACTTAATTATTAATAAAGAAGGGTTTAAAACATATAAATATTACAATCTTCCTCAAGATATTTCTGATATTAGTTTTAGTGATGCAAAAGAACAGTTTAAAAATTTATTTATTGATGCCGTTAAATTGCGAATGAGGAGCGATGTACCTGTTGGAACAACACTTTCGGGAGGTCTTGATTCAACTAGTATTATGGCGGCATTGCGAACTTTCTATTTTGATGTTCATAATACATATACGGCAGACTTCCCTGGCTTCGAGAATAACGAGTTTCCTCAAGCAAAAAGAACAAATGAGTTTTATGATTTAAAAGGGAATAATATTCTTATAGAATTTAATAAAAATTCAATTAAAAGGCTACAGAAAATTATTTACCATCTGGAGTCTGGGCATTCTTCACCGGCTATATTGCCTCTTTGGCAAATTTATGAGGCTGCTAAAAAAGATGTAACTGTTGTTATGGAAGGGCAAGGAGCTGACGAGTTATTGGGTGGCTACATACAGCATTTTGCTGGTGATTATCTTTTCGAAAAAATTAAAAAATTAAAGTTCAAGCAATTTTTTAGAGAAGTTAAACTGTTATCCAGAAATTATTCTTTTAAGACTATATGTATTTTCTTTTTAAGATTATCATTGCCATCTTATTTAAGAACATTTGTCCGTCGGCATATTCTAAAAACGGATAGAGTTTTAATCGGAAAACTGAAAAACAGTAAGATTAAAGATACTTATGAGTTGAGGTCAAAATCTTTTTTCATAAGAAAACTTCAGAAATCACACCAGACTACATTAGTTAGTTTACTTCATTATGGAGATGCCATTTCTATGGCATTCGCTATTGAAAGTCGATTGCCTTTCATGGATTATCGACTTGTAGATTTTGCCATGTCATTGCCATCTGATTACCTAATCGCTGAAGGGAAAGGTAAATTTATTCAACGCGAATCTTTAAAAAAAATATTACCGGATTTTATTAATAAAGACATTAAGAAATTGGGATTTAATACACCAATAGATGATTTCTTTGCTTTAAATACAATTGAAATTAAAAATATTCTTTTGGATAATGTTTGTTTGAATAGAGGAATTTTTGATACAAACAAAATTTACTCTTTGATCGAGTCGGATTTTCATAACAGTCTGAATAATAGTTATTTTTTATTTAGACTACTTAATGTGGAACTTTGGTTTCGGACGTTTATTGATCCATATGTTAACGTTAAAATAAGTGAAAAATAACAATGAGGCCTAAGATTAGAGTTGCATTAATTACAAACATAATTCCTAAGTATCGAGAAGGTTTTTTTGATCGTATTTTTAGAGACGAAAATTTTGAAATAGATGTTTATTGCCAAAAATTCATACCAGGGATGAATATTAAGACAATTCATGAAAAATATCCATTACATGTTAAGACGGTTAGATTTTTATCTGCCAAAGGAGAAAAAATTGCATGGCAGTTTCTTCCCTGGTTCCAAATAATTAGAAATTATGATGTAATTGTTGTTCAGGGTAATCCTAGATATCTCTCTGATTTTTTTTTTGGTACTTTTTTAAGACTTATTAATAAAAAAGTGGTTCTTTGGACTATGGCTCACTCCTATAGGAGCAATTCCTTTACTGAAAGGTTGAGATTGTTGTGGACAAAGATCTTTAACTATATTTTTGTGTACACAGATGATGAGGTTAATTATTTACAAAAGCGTGGATTTCAAGATAAGTATTTGATAGGAATGAATAATGGGCTTGATCAAAAACATATCGAGGATATTAAACAAAAATGGTCTGATGAAAAGCTTCTGATTTGGAAAGAAGAGAAAAAAATAAAGGATCGAATATTGCTTGTTTCTTGTGCCAGAATAGTTAAAAAAAATAAATTTCATGTTTTTGTTAATGCGTTATCTGATATTATTAAATTTAAACCTGAAGTTCTTTGGTGTCTTATAGGAGATGGTGATGAAATCAATAGCATTAAAGCAACTGTTGTAGAGAAGCAATTGGAAAACAATGTTTTATTTGTTGGCGAAATATATAATCAAGACGAATTGGCTCCCTGGTTTTTAAACTCTACACTTTTTATTCACCCTGCCGCTATTGGTTTAGGGTTATTGCAGGCATACGGTTTTGGTTTGCCGGTAATAACTCATAATAATAGCATGGTTCACGGTCCGGAATTCGCTGCATTTTTTAATGGAGAAACAGGTTTTTCATTCAATGATGGTAACTGTAAGGAACTTGCCGAGGTTGTTATCGCTGCAGTTAATTCTCCAGAAAAGTTGCAATTAATTAAATTAAAAGTTATTGATATCGTCAAGAATCATTATAATGTTGATATTATGGCAGAACGATTCTTATCAATAATTTCTGTTACTTTGAATATAAATTACATAAAATGAAAGTACTTATTTTAGCAGGAGGGTTCGGATCTCGACTTTCTGAAGAAACTGATATTAAGCCTAAGCCAATGGTTGAAATCGGAGGTAAACCAATTCTTTGGCACATAATGAAAATTTACTCTCAATATGGGTTTAATGATTTTGTTATATTGCTAGGTTATAAAGGGTATGTAATAAAAGAATATTTCGCAAATTATTTATTGCATCAGTCAGATATTACAATTGATGTTGTAAATAATAAAACAATTATTCATAATAATCAAGCTGAATCTTGGAAAATAACACTATTAGATACCGGTTTAAATAGTATGACCGGAGGTAGGGTTTTAAAGGCTAAAAATTATATTGACGAAGATACTTTCATGCTTACTTATGGAGATGGTGTATCTGATGTGAATATTGATGAACTACTGGCATTTCATAAATCTCATGAAGGATGTGTAACTATGACTTCCGCTCAACCGGATGGAAGATTTGGAGCATTAAAAGTAGATGAAAATAACCGTGTTCACGAATTTATGGAAAAACCAAAAGGAGATGGAGGATGGATTAATGCAGGATTCTTTGTTTGTGATAAAAGAGTTTTTGAGTATATCGAAAATGAAATGACTATTTTTGAAAAAGATCCCCTTGAGAATATGGCTGCTGATGGTCAACTTTATACCTATAAGCATAATGGTTTTTGGAAGCCAATGGATACTCTTCGTGACAAACTACAACTAGAATCACTTATTTCAAATAATACTGCACCATGGAAAAAATGGTAGATATACAGAATTTTTACAAAAACAAAAGGGTGCTTATTACTGGGCATACTGGATTTAAAGGTAGCTGGCTTTCATTATGGCTTCAAAAAATGGGAGCTGAAGTGTACGGATTCTCTTTGAAACCGAATACAGTTCCAAATCTATTTGATTTAGCCGAGGTAGATAAAAATATGAATTCTTATATTGGGGATATAAGAAATTTGCAAAATGTTTATGATGTTTTCGATTCAGCTAAACCAGAAATAGTGTTTCATTTAGCTGCACAACCACTTGTTCTCAAATCCTATCAAGATCCTATTGAAACCTATTCAACTAATGTAATGGGATTGGTAAATGTATTAGAAGTTGTTAGGAAAACAAAAAGTATAAAAGCTTTTGTAAACGTAACTACTGATAAATGTTATCAAAATAATGAATGGGTATGGCCCTATAGAGAAACTGATCCGATGGGAGGCTATGATCCATATAGTAGTAGCAAAGGATGTTCTGAATTGATTACAGCAGCATATAGGAGTTCTTTTTTCAATGAAAATGAATATAAGCATCATGGCGTATCCATAGCTAGTGTTCGAGCAGGAAATGTTATAGGCGGAGGTGATTGGTCTGAGAACAGATTGATTCCTGATATTTTCCGTGCATTAATTGATCAGAAAACAGTACTAATTCGTAGGCCCGAGTCGATCCGTCCTTGGCAACATGTTCTTGAACCATTATTTGGTTATCTGCTGATAGCTATGAAGCTGTTTAATTATGGATCAGAGTATAATGGGGCGTGGAATTTTGGACCTCGTTTGGAAGATACCAAAACTGTAAAATGGATCGTTGAGAATCTTAAAAAAAAGTGGACTTCATCAACTATATCATGGGAAATTGATAATTCTAATGCTAATCATGAGGCAACTTTTCTCAAATTAGACATAACAAAATCAAGTTCCTTACTTAATTGGAGTCCTAAACTTGATATGACTCTGACAATTGAGATGATTATAGATTGGTATCAGGATTTTCTTTCAGGAAAAAATGTAAAAGAAACAACTTTACGTCAAATTGAATATTATCAAAGTAAATTATGAAACAGGAAGAAATAAAAAAACAAATATTAGATCTGGTAAAAAAATATAATGAGAGTGGTGAACCAAAGAAATTCATCTCAGGGGAAACCTATATTCAGCCATCTGGAAAAATGGTTGATTGGAATGAAATGCAAATGATCACAGAGGCTGCTTTAGACTGTTGGTTAACAACTGGAAGATTCGAGAAGGAGTTTTCTAAGAAATTAGCCAACTTCCTTAATATTAAACATTTGATTACAGTTAACTCAGGATCATCAGCAAACTTAGTTGCTTTCTCAACTCTTACTTCACCCAAACTTAAAGAAAGAGCCATTCAAAAAGGAGATGAAGTTATTTCGGTAGCTGCTGGATTTCCTACGACAGTAAATCCTATAATTCAATTTGGAGCAGTACCTGTTTTTATTGATGTAGACAAAAGAACACATAATATAGATGTAACAAAGATTGAGAAAGCAATTACAAACAAAACAAAGGCAATAATGATAGCACATTCATTAGGTAATCCTTTTGATTTGAGTGTTATTGTTGATATCTGCAAAAAATACAGTTTGTGGCTGGTTGAAGATTGTTGTGATGCATTAGGCTCAACATATGATGGAAAGCTTGTCGGTACCTTTGGAGATATAGCGACTTTAAGTTTTTATCCAGCTCACCATATTACTATGGGAGAAGGTGGGGCTGTTTTTACAAATAATTTTACATTGAAACAAATTGCTGAATCGTTTAGGGATTGGGGAAGGGATTGTTATTGTGATCCAGGTAAAGACAATACTTGCCGAAAACGATTTTGCTGGAATCTCGGAGAACTTCCATTCGGATACGATCATAAGTATACGTATAGTCATATCGGATACAATCTTAAAATAACTGATATGCAGGCAGCTTGCGGACTGGCTCAGTTAAAAAAACTACCTGACTTCATCAATTCGCGTAAGAATAATTTTAAATATCTAAAATCAAAACTTTTATCAGTAGAACATCTATTCCATCTTCCAGAAGCTACTGAGAAATCTGATCCGTCGTGGTTTGGGTTTCCTATTACTATAAAAGAAGGATCGGGAATTAATAGACTAGATCTTCTAATGTTTTTAGATGATTGCAAGATTGGGACAAGACTGCTTTTTGCAGGAAATCTCACACGACAGCCGTATATGAAAGATCAGGTATTTCGTATAAGTGAATCTTTGGAGAACACGGATTTTATAATGAATAATACTTTTTGGATTGGTATTCATCCATCTTTGAACGAAGAAATGTTAGATTATATGTCCAGTAAAATTATTGAGTACGCTAATCGATTGTCAAATTAATTTTAATGAAAGATTCAAAAATACTCTTGACTGGGGCTACTGGATTTTTAGGGAGTGAGATTTTGAAAGCGCTACTTAAAAAAAAGTATAAAGTTGTGATTTTAAAAAGGACTTTTTCTAATATCTCACGAATTCAGAAAGAGCTTAATGACTGTGACTGCATTTCCTTTAATATCGATTCAGTAAATCTGGAAGAAGTATTTATAAATAATAACATAAAAGGGATCATTCATGCTGCAACATTATATGGAAGAGGTGATTATCGGATCAGTGAAATAATCAACTCTAATTTAATCTTCCCTATTCAATTAATGGAATTAGGAATAAAGTATGAAGCTGATTTTTTTATAAATTCTGATACTTTTTTCACTTCTAACATCGAATTGCCAGAAGGATTAAAAGTATATGTGTCATCAAAAAAACAATTCGTTGAATATGCGCATTATCTGATTAATAGTTCAAACTTGAAATTTTTAAATGTTTATTTGGAACAACTTTATGGCCCGTCAGATAATCCTACTAAATTTATACCCACAATAATTAAGAGCCTGCTTAATAATCAGCCTAAATTGGAAATGACCGAAGGTACCCAAAAGAGAGATTTTATTTATATAAGCGATGCTGTTTCTGCATATGTTTTGATTTTAGAAAATTCTAATAAATTGAATAAAAAATATGTAGAATATCGATTGGGGTCTGGAAGTTCTATTTCAATAAAGGAGGTAACGATGCTTATTAAAAATATGATCAATAGTAAAACTGATATTATATTTGGAAAAATTCCTTTTAGAAGGAATGAAATTATTGAATCAATAGCGGATATTACGGAATTAAATCTTTTAGGCTGGAGACCAGAAATATCAATTGATAAAGGGATTGAAAAAACTATTGAATGGTATATTTCTGAGTCTAATAATTAAATTAAGAGTATTCATATGAATAGTCCGCTACTTTCTATCGCTATACCAACATACAATAGGAGTGCGTATTTAAAAAGTAATTTGGTACAACTTACAAAAGAGTTAGAACAAATTAGGAATACCGAATTGGTTGAAATTATTGTATCAGATAATAATAGTTCAGATAGTACTTCAGAAGTAATAAATGAAATTATTGAATCTGGGTTTGCAATTCGATATTATAAGAATAATGAAAATATAGGCTGGGGAAGAAATTTTTTACAGTGTTATAATCTTGCCATTGGTAAGTATCTTCTGATTTTAGGGGATGATGATATCTTATATGACGGGTCTTTAAAAATAATAATTGAGAATATAAAAAATAAGGAATTAGGAATAATTTTTTTAAGACCTTATGGATATGATAAGGATTATATTGAAGAATATCCTGGGATTTGTGGTGAAATTAAAGAGTATGATAACTTACCCTTTTTTTTAAGAAAGATTGGCGCTACTGTTTCATTAATTTCATCCTGTATTGTTAATAAATCACTTATTTCAGATATTGTTTTTAATTCAATTGACCCCGGTAATTTTGCGCATGTACACCTGATTCTTAACGCTTTTGTACGTTCAAAACGAAACTTAATAATTAATCATTTTATTGTTGGCTGCAAACGAAATAATTCATCAAATTATGATTTTTCTGAGCTTTTCGTAACAGAATTTTGGAGTATAATGGATCAATATAAAGGAGAAATTATAACTGAGGATTTGATTCGACAGCTAGAAAAAGATCAAATTTTTAGTTATTACCCTTTTTATTTATTTCAACAGCAAATTTACAAATCTAAAGACCTAGTATTTGCCAAGAAAAATTTTGATAAAAGATTTAAACATAATTTTTTATATCATTTCTGGTTAAGACCAATTATAACTTTTCCTCGCCCTTTTGCTATTGTATGGGGAGCAATAACTACATTGGTTGGACGAGTGTCTAATAAGGAGGGGTTGAGGGGTGTTCGGTTTTTCTTAAATAAAGTAATCAGTTTAAAAAGAGGATAAAATGAAATCTAGGGAATATCAAATATGCACTAAAACAATCATGGATACATCGGATCCCAATATCATTTTTAATGAACAAGGGGAAAGTGATTACTATGTAAATTATATAAAAAATATTTTACCCAATTGGCACACAGATCAAAAAGGGTCTGACGAGTTAATGAAATTTGCTGAGCAGATCAAAAAAGAAGGTAAAGCTAAGGACTTTGATTGTATTATAGGGCTCAGTGGGGGGCTAGATAGTTCGTATGCCGCCTATGTAGCTAAAGAGATTATGGGCCTTAGACCATTGATATTTCATGTAGATGCAGGCTGGAATACCCAGCAAGCAGTAAGTAATATTGAAAAAATTGTTAATGGACTGAATTTAGATCTATATACCGAAGTGATAAACTGGGAAGAAATGAAAGATTTACAGGTAGCATTCCTGAAATCGCAGATTGCAGATCAAGATCTTCCCCAAGATGCTGCCTTTTTTTCTGGCTTATATAAATTTGCGAGAAAATATAAAATTAAAACCATCCTTACAGGAGGCAATTATTCAACTGAATGCTGCAGAGAGCCTCAAGAGTGGGGAGGATATCCAGGAATTGATACAAGTTTATTTAACGATATACATAAAAATTTTGGTAAAATTAAACTTAAATCTTTTCCGTTAGTTGATGTTCTTGTTTATAAATTATATTACAGGTATATATATGGGATGAAAGTCATTAAGCCACTAAATTATCTTCCATATATCAAGAAGGATGCAGAATACACTTTGACTTTAAAATACGGATGGGAGCCTTTTCAACATAAGCACCATGAATCCAGATTCACTAGGTTTTATGAAGATTTTTGGTTGCCTAAGAAGTTTGGATATGAAAAAAGAAGAGCACATTTCTCAAGTTTAATCTTGACCGGACAAATGACAAGAGATGAAGCATTAGAACGAATTTCAAAACCAGAAATGAATGATCATTTTCTTAAACAAGAATTTGAGTATGTAGCAAACAAACTTGATTTAACAGTTGCAGAGCTTCAAGGAATTTTTGAAGGTGAAAATAAAACCTATAAAGATTATAATAACAAGATGAAACTAATTAGTTTAGGATCAAGAACTATGCAAGCCATCGGGTTAGAAAAAAGATTTTTCAGATGATAGCTATAATTGATTACGGAGTAGGTAATATAAAAGCCTTTTCTAATATCTATAAACAATTAGATATAGATGTCAAAATTGTACGTAAAGCTTCCGATCTTTATGGGGTTACAAAATTAATATTACCAGGAGTAGGTCATTTTGATTATGCCATGCGAAGATTTTCTGATTCCGGTTTAAGGCAGACTGCAACAGACATGGTTGTGAATGACAAAATTCCCGTCATGGGTATTTGTGTTGGAATGCAAATGCTTGCTTTGTCTAGTGATGAAGGCAAATTGCCAGGTCTAGGTTGGTTGGATGCTACTGTTAAAAAAATTGATTCATCAAAATTGCATCAAACAACCCGACTACCTCATATGGGATGGAATGATGTGAAAGTTGAAGTTGAAAGCCCACTTTTGGTTGGACTTGAAAAGGAGGCAAGGTTTTACTTCCTGCATAGCTACTATTTCGATTGTATTAACCCTGCAGATAGTATTGCAACATCCAATTATGGAATTGAATTTAGTTGTATAGTGAATCATGAAAATGTATATGGAGTCCAATGTCACCCTGAAAAAAGTCATCATTTTGGTCTACAATTATTGAAAAATTTCGCAACACTTTAGTTTATGTTAAGACCAAGAGTTATACCATGTTTGCTTGTCCAAGACAAAGGATTGGTAAAAACAGTTCAGTTCAAGAACCCAAAATATATTGGTGATCCGATTAATGCTGTTAGAATCTTTAATGAAAAAGAATCTGACGAATTAATGGTTATTGATATAGATGCGACAAGTTTGAATAAGGAACCAGATTATAAAATGATTGAAAATTTGGCAGCTGAGTGTAGAATGCCATTATGTTATGGAGGTGGAATTAAAACGGCTGAACAAGCTCTGCGTATTTTTTCACTGGGGGTTGAGAAAATAGCAATTAGCTCAGCTGCAATTAATACCCCCGGATTAGTTTCTGAGATAGCAGATCGTGTAGGTAGTCAGAGTGTAGTTGTTGTTTTAGATGTAAAAAAGAAACTAATTGGGGGCTATGAATTGTTTACTCATAATGGTAAAAAAGCAACCGGGAAAAACCCCTTTGAGTTTGCTGCTAAAATGGAAAATTTAGGTGCAGGAGAAATAGTTGTGAATTCAATAGATCAAGATGGAGTCATGAAAGGGTATGATCTTGTTTTAATTCAAAAAATCAGGCAATCAATGACATTGCCATTGACAGTATTAGGTGGGGCTGGAGCATTGCAAGATATAGGAAATCTTATAAAAGAATACGGAATTATTGGAGCTGCGGCTGGAAGTCTCTTTGTATTTAAAGGGGTTTATAAGGCTGTTTTAATTAATTACCCAAGTTGGATTGAAAAAGATCGATTAATAAATGATAATTCAAAATTTACAAACTCATAATTAAAAATCATGTTAAGGAATAAAACACTATTGATTACTGGAGGTACTGGGTCTTTTGGAAATGCTGTGCTAAACCGTTTCTTAAATACGGATCATTTTAATGAAATTCGAATTTTCAGTCGTGATGAGAAAAAGCAGGATGATATGCGAAAAAGGTTAACTAGTTCACAGGTGAAATTCTATATTGGAGATGTTCGAGATAGAGAAAGTCTTATTCCTGCAATTAAAGGTGTTGATTATATTTTTCATGCTGCAGCACTAAAGCAGGTTCCATCTTGCGAATTTTTTCCATTAGAAGCAGTCAAAACAAATATTATTGGTACTGATAATGTTTTAACAGTGTCTCAAGAATATCAAGTGAAAAAAGTAGTGGTTTTAAGTACGGATAAAGCGGCATATCCAATTAATGCCATGGGTATGTCAAAAGCCCTAATGGAAAAAGTCATGGTTGCAAAATCAAGAGTATTGGATTCAAATAGAACTATATTTTGCGGTACTAGATATTGAAATGTAATGGCTTCAAGAGGCTCGGTCATACCTTTGTTCATAGATCAAATAAAAGAAAACAAGGCACTGACACTTACTGATCCCAATATGACCCGATTTATGATGACATTAGAAGATGCAGTTGACTTAGTACTTTATGCTTTTGAGCATGCTAATCAAGGTGATTTATTTGTTCAAAAAGCACCATCTGCTACTGTAGGTACTTTAGCACAGGCTTTAGTTGAATTATATAAATCATCAAGTGAAATAAAGGTAATCGGCACGAGACATGGAGAAAAACTATATGAAACGCTTGTTAACAGAGAAGACATGATAAAAGCTGAAGATCTTGGAGAGTATTATAGAATTCCTGCTGATAACAGGGACCTAAACTATGAACAGTATTTTTCAGAGGGTATACCGGAAATTGATAATATTAATGAATACCATTCACATAATACTACAATTTTAGATGTAGAGGGTATGAAAAAATTATTGTTAAAACTACCAATTGTTAGAAAGGATATACTTGGTGAAGTTGACGCAATTCAATATCCCTATTAATTATGATTAAAGTTGGTGTAACAGGTTCAAATGGTTTTATAGGATGGCATTTGTGTCGGACATTAGAACTAGACAAAAATAAGTTTGAATTAATTGAATTCAAAAGAGATTGGTTTAATGAAAGCTTTAATCTTGATTCATTTGTTTCAAAATGTGATATTATTGTACATTTAGCTGGGCTTAATCGCCATAGTGATGAAAGTGCTATTTATGACACAAATGTAAGTTTGGCGGTTAAATTAGTTGAATCTTTTAAAAGAATTAGGTTTAAGGGTCAAGTTATATTTTCATCATCAATTCAAGAAGAGAGAAATAACACTTTTGGAAATTCAAAAAAAGTGGCCAGAGAATTATTTGCAAATTGGGCTAGACAGTCTAATGCCATTTATCATGGAGTAATAATACCAAATGTATTTGGAGCTTTTGGTGTGCCATTTTATAATTCTGTTATATCAACCTTTTGTCATCAGTTAGTTAACAGTGAAACTCCTAAAATTGAAACTGATTCAACACTTAACCTTATTTATATTAATGCTCTTGTAAGAAATATTATTGAGTTATTCCATTCCGAAACTAATGATAATGTTACAATTGAGCCTACTGACACATATAAAGTTTCTGAAATACTAGAATTCTTAATTCAGTTTAAAAACAAGTATTTTGAAAATGGACAAATTCCAAGTTTCAATAATCAATTTGAAATAAATCTTTTTAATACTTTCAGATCATATTTTAGTCTAAAAACTCATTTTCCTATAAAGTATAAAAACAACATTGACGAAAGAGGAAATTTTGTTGAAATTATAAGATTAGAAACTGGTGGCCAGGTTTCATTTTCTACTACAAAAAAAGAAATCACCAGAGGGAATCACTTTCATACACGAAAAATTGAGAGATTTTCTGTTATTAAAGGTAAGGCATTGATTCAATTAAGAAAGATAGGCACCAAAGAGGTATTTAATTATTATTTATCAGGCGATGAACCTGCTTATGTAGATATGCCAATTTGGTATACGCACAATATTAAAAATATAGGAAACGAAGAATTATATACAATGTTTTGGATTAATGAATTTTATGATGCAAATAATCCAGACACTTACTTTGAAATAGTATAAATAGATAAAACAATGAGTCAGCAGTTAAAAGTTATGACGGTAGTGGGCACTAGGCCTGAAATAATCAGATTAGCAAGAGTAATGAGTGCCTTAGATAATTCAAAAGCAATTGAGCATATAATTGTTCATACGGGCCAAAATTATGACTATGAATTAAATCAAATATTTTTTGATGATTTACAAATCCGTAAGCCCAATTATTTCTTGAATGCTGCAGGAACAACAGCAACTGAAACAATTGGGAAAATTCTAATTAATATTGACCCCTTATTAGAAGACATAAAGCCCGATGCGTTTTTGGTATTAGGAGACACTAATAGTTGTTTATGTGCAATCCCTGCTAAAAAAAGACATATACCCATATTCCATATGGAAGCAGGGAATAGATGTTTTGATCAACGTGTTCCAGAAG
>SXGR01146974.1_pt1 | contig 38105 bp, 30 predicted proteins | sample 3174711 | NCBI WGS metagenome assembly SXGR01 (sample SAMN11356860, study PRJNA531348) | freshwater metagenome | isolation source: freshwater sample F1-60 | place: China: Fuxian Lake, Yuxi | collected 2017-12-25
GTGTCTACCAATTTCACCACCTGGGCTCTTGCGGGTGCAAAGATACATATGTTTTGACGGATTTGGACTATTCAATCCAAACAGAATCTCTGTCTTCACTCTGTTCAATCCTTTCTTGAACCCAGACTGCGCTTCACATAAAGGGCTGAATTCAACTCAAACCCAATGAGGATGACCCAAGCATTGACGTAGATCCACAACATCAGAACAATCAAGGTGGCTAAAGAACCATATAAGCGGTTGTAATTACCAAAATGCTGGACATAGTATGAAAATCCCAGCGAGCTACCGATAAAGAGTACGGTAGCCAAAGCAGAACCTAAGGCAAAAAAGCCGTGCCTTTTTGGCGCATTTGGCGCAAAATAGTAGAGCAAGCCAATCCCGACATAAACCAATAATAAAATGATGACCCAAAGCAAAAGGTTTACCATGAGTGGAAGCATGCCATCGGGCATCAAACCTAATCGGTTCATCTCACCCAATAAAAAATCACCCAAGAGAATCAGCAATAAGGCCGACAGTAAACAGAGCGTCAGCAATATGGTAAGTCCAATCACGGTGAAATGATGACGCAGGAACCCACGGCTTTCGCTCACCTCGAGAGAAATATTAAAGGACTGACTTAATGTCGTTAGACCCGTTGTTGCGAAATAAAAGGCAAGCAAAAAACCAAAAGATAAAAGACCTCCTTGTTGACGTCCTACAATATCCTCGATGGTGGTATACAATAATTCAAAAGCAGAAGGCGGCAATAACTCCTGAGATGTTCGTCTGATGGCCATATCAAGACCTTCTACGGGTATATAGGCAATCAAACTAAACAGGAAAAGCAATCCGGGAAACAGCGCCAAAAAAAAGCTGAAACTGATGGCTGATGCCCGTAAATTCAAATCCGACTGTCGAAGTTGTTGGGCTAAATACGCCAACAAATCAAATAAAGGAACTGATGGACGATGTCCTACGTTTACGCAATTAAGGGTTAACCTCAGGGCCCCCAGGAATCTGCCAAAAACAGGAGATAAAAATGAGCTCAATTATTAGGGAAAAATGGTAAAAGGGCAGACATTAGCAGGTCTGGAGCGCGGCAGGGCTTACCCGTTATGCGGGATAGAAAAACGAGCGTGGTTTTGGCCTCATGAATAACCACCCCATCATTCCGCGAAATCTCATATTCAAATAAAATACGTGCGGCCGGTAAGGAGGGAATCATGGTCTCGATGACTAATTCATCGTCATAGAAAGCCGGTTTCAGGTACCGAGAATGAAGATCTATAACCGGCATCCAAACGCCCGTTTTCTCTAATTCTGTGTAGTGGCAACCCAAAGTTCGAAGCGACTCAACACGACCGATTTCAAAAAGTCGCGCATAATTGCCATAATACATAAACCGCATTTGGTCTGTATCAGCATAGCGCACGCGATATTTTACATGATGTTTAAACATTACAAGGATCTAACAATTGAGCAAGTTGGCAAAATTAATCCCGATTCATTGCGTTTAAGGCCCTTTGATAGGCACGCGCATTTTTCTGATGTACAGAAAAATCCGAAGCAAAACTGTGGTAACCAGAGAAATCCGAACGCGCACAAAAATAGAGATAGTTATGTCGCTCCGCGTTTAAAGTTGAATCGATAGCCGCACTTGAGGGTGTACAAATCGGGCCAGGGGGCAATCCTGGATTCAAATAGGTATTGTAAGGAGATTCAATGCGCAAAACTGCGCCTTCTATACGTCTAAGATCGTCATTACCGGAGGCAAAACGAATAGTCGGGTCTGCCTGAAGAGGCATGCCCACGCGCAAACGATTCAGATAAACGCCGGCAATTCGCCTGAATTCGGAAGGCCTATCGCTCTCTTCATCAACGATCGAAGCAATCGTGACCACCTCAGAAGCAGACAAACCCAAGTTTTCGGCGGCATTCCTGCGATCTTTTGTCCAAAAATTGATGTAACGCTCCAGCAACTGACCCATTATATCCGATGCGGAACTGTTCCATAGAAACGCATAGGATCCCGGGATAAAAAGAGACACAGCTGTTTCCGGCTTCAGTCCAATTTCAGAAAGAACGAGGGTATCTAAGAATATCCGCTGAAAATCGATAGAATCTGGTTCTAGTTTTGCACCCAGTGCAGCTGCCAAAGAGGACATCCGTCTAAACTTCCGAATGGTAATTTCGACAGGAGTTTGTTTGCCCGACATCAGGTGTTCCACCAATTCACGATTGCTTTTGAGCCCACTCAGATCGTAGCGCCCTGGACGAATGGAGTGGCTATATCCCAATTCCTGCGCTACCCACTCAAAGGCAGCCTGATCGCGGACGATTCGATTCCTTTCAATTAAATCGAGCAAGGCGGGCCAAGTACATCCGGTTGGTATTTCGAGATATACGGGCTTCGACCGATACGAAAGAAACACGTTGGTTCCATTCATACGTCTGTACTGGCTGATACTTAAAAAAATAAACCAAGCCACAATAAAAATAATCAGCAAAATCAATATCCTTTTCATGGGCTCAGGTTTAGCTTGCAGATTTTATCGATCTTCGAAGTTCATACGCCTGGGGGTGACCGGGGAATTTGATTAAAAAGAGATCGAGTGCAGCCAAGGCTTCATTCGTTTGCTTTCGGTAGAGCAACAAACCAATGAAATTCATGCGTGCTGACTGATTGTCGGGCTCAAGCGCAAGGGCTTTGCGGTACCAATACTCGGCCTTCCGATCATCCCCTGCCCGCAGACTCAAATAACCCAAGTTGGTCATAGCTGGCACATAGGTCGGCTGCTCACGCAATAAATCCGCCAATCGTGCCCTGCATTTCTGAACATCACCGCTGTTCAATTCGGCTATAGCTAATTTTAACCGAAAGTCTAGATGAAATGGCATAAGCATAACAGCAACAGACAAATATGATTGTGATAATCCGAGATTTCCTTCCTCAAGCAGCAGCTCACCTAATCGATAAGCACTCCAGGCATCAAGTCGACCAAGCCAATTTCCATGGCGCGTTGCCAAGCGTACTGCACCGGATCGGTCATGGCGAAGGAAGGTCAAATGAATAGTTGTGGTGAGCCACGACAGACTATCCTGGGCCGGATTCATCTTTTTCAACCAAAATCCAGCCGAATCGAGAAAAGCGGGTTGAGGATCGAAGCGCTCATATTGCTGAAGCCAAGCTTTTGCCCTCGTGAGCGCATCGGGTTTAGGCTCATTGATGCTGGCTAGGCCAACGAATCGCCCTTTCGCCAAAGTCGAAGCACGTCCATTACCACGATAAACCCTGATTTTATGATCCGTAATGCTTACATGGGGGATATCACTGGTCCCCGTTTTTTGCATATGACAAGAAGCACAATCATCGTCCTGAGCCTTTCGGTCCTTTAATGGCAGAGCACAAGCATCTTGACCCGCGTGGCAACTTAGACAAGCAGCACGGTAATGACTCGCGGGAGTCGTTTCTACGCTTTTATGTGGATTATGGCAACTGATACAACTCAGGGTACCCTGCGAGCGTTTGTAACAAGTCGATTGCATCAGGCGATCGGGGTGGGAGGCCATGGTAAAGTGCTCCTCTTCTCCCTCATAGCGTGGCAAAAAAACACTGATCACTTCGTCGAGGTGCATACCCGGACGAAAAGAACTAAAGTCTTTCCCAGGCTTCAGGACCGCATTGCCCTGGAGGTGGCAACGCTGGCAAATGCTCATTTGCAGGGAAACCGGGAGTCGTCTGGGGTTCACAATGCGGTAATCTGGGCCAGAGGAGGTGTCGACCAAGCTACCGCTGCGGATACCCTCCACATGAAGTCGACCCGGCCCGTGGCAACGCTCACAGTCGATCCCCGACGGAATACGCGCATACTTATGTTCAGAGCCTTGAATTTGTTCGGGGTATGCATTATGGCAGCTGATGCACTCCGATAGAATGGCTCGTCCAAATCGGGCATTATTGCCCCGTTCAAAACCTGGAGGAAGATCCCAATATCCTTTTTGCGTATAATAGGTTACGGGCATTTGGTAGAGATAACCCCCTATGCTGATCAGGTGGCTGTTGGTATGTTGCCCCGACCCTACCACATAACTGATTCGCTCCACTCGGTTATGAACGGTATCCCCAGCCAGCAACCTGAACTCTCTTAAATAAAGCCCAGAATCCATCTGAAAAGGCAAATAATGCAGATCATTCAGTGAATCATACACGATATGCTGCCCGTTCCAATTGGCTCTAGAGTGCATTAAATCTGCCGGACCGAAAGAACGCCCCATTCCCGTTTGCATAAAACTGGCGTAGATATCAGCATGACAACTTCCACAAACCTCTTTCCCGACATAACCCGCGCTGTCATGTACGTTCAAAAAACGTTCGCCCACCGCTCGATCGGCTCTTTTTTGATCAGCTGAGGAGGCCGATCCACAGCGTTGTAACACCCACCACGAAAAGGTGAGCAAGACTAAGATTTGAACACGATGCGAGCGCACAAACTTCAAGCCCATCCGGATGAGAAACATTTTTAGCAAAACGTCCGAAAAATACGCCTTAAAGCCCTGAAATTCAAGTTGAGGTTCTATTTTTGCCCCTCAATTGAAATTCCTATTTATGGCGTTATCTACCACCTACAATCCGGCCCAAGCAGAAGAGAAATGGTATGATCTCTGGATGCAGCATGCTTGCTTCCGTTCGAAGCCCGATCACAGGCCGGCTTACTCGCTGGTGATCCCTCCGCCAAACGTAACTGGGGTGCTACACCTCGGGCATATGTTAAACAACACCATTCAAGATGTTTTGGCGCGTAAGGCCCGTTTGGATGGAAAAAATGTGTGTTGGGTACCCGGCACCGACCATGCATCGATTGCCACCGAAACCAAAGTGGTGAATATGCTGTTGGAACAGGGCATCAAAAAAGAGGAAATCGGTCGCGATGAATTTCTTCGCCACGCCTGGGCCTGGAAAGAAAAATATGGCGGCATCATCCTTCACCAACTTAAAAAATTAGGGGCTTCGCTCGATTGGGAACGGGAAGCCTTCACCATGTCGCCCGAACTCAGTGGTTCTGTTTCGGATGTTTTCATTGATCTTTACCGCAAAGGCTATATATACCGAGGCGTACGCATGGTGAACTGGGATCCTGCGGGCAAAACGGCGGTTGCCGACGATGAGGTTTTATTCAAAACGGTCGCTTCCAGGATGTGCCATTTGCGTTATCGATTTGTGGATAGACCCGATGAATACCTTGTCGTGGCCACGGTGCGACCCGAAACCATCATGGCCGATCGTGCTGTTTGTGTTCACCCCGACGATCCCCGCTACCAGCATCTGCACGGGCAATTGGTTCGCATTCCGCTAACCGGCAGGGCCATACCGATCATTGCAGATCCCTATGTGAGTATGGATTTTGGCACAGGATGTCTGAAGGTAACCCCTGCGCACGACCCCAACGATTATGCCTTAGGGCAAAAGTTTGGACTCGAAATCGTGGATATTCTCGATGATGCCGGAAAAATCAACGAAAAATCAGAGATTTTGGTGGGCGAAGATCGCTTTATAGCCCGCAAAAAGATCATTAAACTCATTGACGAGGCAGGAGATCTTGAAAAAATCGAGGATTATCAAAGCAACGTGGGCCACAGTGAACGCACCAATGCGGTGATCGAGCCTCGTCTGAGCATGCAGTGGTTCGTGCGTATGGACGAACTCACCCGTCCTGCACTCGATGATGTGCTTTCGGGCACCGTACGCTTGCACCCCGACAAGTTCTTAGCCACCTACAAACACTGGATGGACAACGTGCGCGATTGGTGCATTTCCCGTCAATTGTGGTGGGGGCATCGAATTCCGGCTTGGCATGCCCCCGATGGAAGCGTATGGGTAGAGCGCAGCGCGGAGGCTGCCGCAGCCCTCACCAATGGAAGTTGGACTGCATCCGATCTCAAACAAGATGAAGACGTACTCGACACCTGGTTCTCCAGTTGGCTATGGCCGCTCACGGTATTTGACCCCGAAATCACCCACAAAAGCCCTGCGGAGGCCAACGCAGACCTTCGCTATTATTACCCCACCCAGGTATTGGTTACAGGTCCCGATATTTTATTCTTCTGGGTAGCCCGAATGATGATGGCAGGTAGAATCTACATGAATCAAATTCCCTTTCATGATGTCTATCTAACAGGCATCGTGCGCGACAAACAAGGTCGTAAAATGTCGAAATCGCTGGGGAATAGTCCAGATCCGCTCGATCTGATCGAACGTTATGGTGCCGACAGTCTTCGTATGGGATTGTTGTTGAGTTCGCCTGCAGGCAACGATCTGCTGTATGACGAAGCCTTGGTGGCTCAAGGAAGAAATTTCGCCAACAAAATATGGAATGCCTTCCGACTCATTCAAGGATGGCAAGAAGCCCTCCTGGCGTCCAAAAATTCACCTGATTTCTCTGAGCATCTTCTTATTCAAGGCGACATGCCCGATTTGCACCCCGCGGTGGAGTGGTTTGGTCAGCGGCTACACCAGTTCAGGATACAAATGGAAAACGATTATGCTAAGTTCAGGCTGTCTGATGTGGCCCAAGGCCTCTACAAACTGATTTGGGATGACTTTTGCTCGTGGTACCTTGAAATGATCAAACCTCCTTATGGCAGCATCATGGAGGAGGATGTATTGAATGCCACGCGACTTTTTCTCGACAGCCTCCTGCAGTACCTTCACCCTGTCATGCCATTCCTTACAGAGGAGCTTTGGCATGCGCTCGATCATGACCGTCGAGATTCCGATTTTATCGGACAAACACCGCTTCCTGGGATCATAGAACCGGATTTGAACAACCTGAGAAATACCGAACAAGTGCAAGAAATTATTGTTCAGTTGCGGAATTTTAGGAACGAGCGGCAATTATCGCCTAAGCATCCCATTACCTTGTGGCTCCCTACGCTACCGCATCTCCGCCAATATTCAGCAATCATTGCCCGAATGGCGGGTTGTGGCGCGATCGAATGGGGTAAACCCACGCATGAAGCGCAGTGCATCCAGTTTTTTGCATTTACCGATGTATGCTACGCTGATCTTGGCCTTCCGCAAGACCTGAAAGCTGATCGTGAACGCATGCTGTCAGAGATCGAGTATTTAGAAGGATTCTTGGCTTCCGTCCGAAAGAAGTTAACCAATGAACGATTTGTGGCTTCAGCCCCCGAAGCAGTTTTGGCTAAAGAAAGACAAAAGGAATCGGATGCGCTGCTTAAGTTGGAGAACCTGAAGAAAGCAATTTCCTGACAAACTCTTCCCAGCTGAACTCTTGTTTTTTGACGGCTACTTGAGCCGACATTTCTGAGTAGCGTTTGTTCAGCAAAAAGTCGATCATATGGTCAGCGATTTTTTCCGGGTTGGGTGGGCAAACATAGCCCGAGCGATCGTGATCAACCAACTCGGCTAGGCCACCCACATTGGTCACCAGCATGGGTGTATGGTAATGAAACCCAATTTGCGTGACCCCACTCTGTGTAGCGTGATGATAGGTTTGGGTAACCAGTTGAGCCGCTGAGAACAAAAAACGCACCTCATCATTGCGAATGAAACGGGTCAAAAGAACTAAATGAGGTGACAGGTTGCGCTCACGAATGATCCGGTTATAGCGGTCTGGTGATTCGTAAAATTCTCCAGCCACAATTAATTTGACATTTTGGGATCTCAAGCGCTCATCGGCAAACGCTTCAAGGAGCAAATCGAGGCCTTTATACGCCCTGATAAACCCAAAATACAAGAAATAAGTGAATCCCGGATCCAAACCCAAGGTGTTGCACGCCGTTTCACGATCTACAGGCGCACCAAAATTATCATAAAGGGGGTGTTTTAAGCGAATCGAGGGTTTTCGATAGCCAAGCGCCATCAAATCGGCCCGAACCGAGTCGCTCAGCGTTGCGGCTGAGTCGGTCTGCGCCAAAAAGAACTTGGTCAAAACCCTTGACAGGGGAAAGGACTCATGTGGAATGATGTTGTCGGCCAAGGCAATTCGTAGTGCCTTCGATCCAAGGATCGTGGACCAAAAGGAAAGCATGCCCAAGCAAGGTGCCATAAAGGGCATCCAATAACGAAGAATCAGGTAGTCGGCCCTATATTGACGCACATAACGTGCCGTAATCAACCAATTAATCGGGTTGAGTGCATGCAACAACACGCGAATGTTCAAGCCCTCGGGGGCTGGTTCATCGCTCATTTGCGTTTTGCCCGGGAACAGCCAACCAGGATATTGCATGGAGAACGTAATAATCTCCACCTGATGACCTTGCTCCTGTAGGCTGTAGGCCATTCGTTCATTAAATGTGGCCATACCCCCGGCACGCAAAGGCCAAGCAGGTCCTACTATGAGCACCCTACTCAAACCCTGTTCTTTGGCTGATTAAATACCTGTTTCGATCAGCCGAATTTCGGGTCACCAACTCAGCCAAAAAACCCGTCAAAAATAGCTGGGCCCCTACGATAATCAGAACGAGCGACAAGAAAAACAAAGGCTGCTGGGTTACAAGGCGATATGGAAGTTCAAATGCTATGTTGTACAACTTGAGCATAATCAAAAACATCGAAATAATGCCGCCCGTCACAAAACACAATGTGCCATAAAGGCCGAAGAAATGCATCGGACGCCGTCCAAACTTTGACATGAAGTAAATCGACATCAGATCTAAAAACCCATTGATGAAGCGATCCATTCCAAATTTAGTGTGTCCGTGTTTACGCGCTTGGTGCTGAACCACTTGTTCCTCAATTTTTCTGAAACCCGCCCAACGTGCAATGACTGGTATGTATCGATGCATCTCGCCATACACCTCTATACTCTTAACGACCCGCGAATGATATGCTTTTAGACCACAATTAAAATCATGTAAATTATGGACCCCTGAAACCTTTCGGGTAGCCCAATTGAACAAACGGGTAGGAATAGTCTTGCTCAGCGGATCATAGCGTTTCTTTTTCCATCCACTCAAAATATCCAATTGTTCCTCCAACATTCTTTTGTACATAGCCGGCAACTCATCGGGCGAATCTTGCAAATCAGCATCCATGGTGAATACTATCTTTCCTCGCGCAGCCTCAAAGCCCACATTCAATGCGGCCGATTTGCCGTAGTTGCGTTGAAAACGGATGCCCCGCACCATGTCCGGATATTCCTCCGTTTGGCTAACAATAACAGACCAGGAATCGTCGGTGCTTCCATCATCAATATAAATGACCTCAAACGACAATTGATGGCGCCTGAGCACTTCCACAATCCAACGGGTGAGTTCGGGAAGCGACTCCTCTTCGTTCAGTTGAGGAATCACAATCGAAATGTTCAGCGCATTACTCATGTGTGGAGGTTGACTCATCGATGAAAAGAGGCTCATTTTTCTTGGTGAAGGCCGAGGCAATAAGCGCCAAAAACAATCCGAATACAACCGAGATCATCCAAGACGTAATCAAAGCCCTTGGCGTTTGACTAAAATCACGTTCTTCAATGGCCTCCATTTGTTCCTCTATCTGTTCGGATGGAACATCGAACTTCTCCAACATCTGTTCCATCTGCTCGAGGGTGATTTCCTTCATTTGTTCATCCAATCCCTTATCGATAACATTATAGAGCAAACCCATGAAAGCAACACTCAACAAGCTACCCAACATGCAAACACGAAGCATGAGCCAAACGCTTGTACCATAACTCATCCAGCCACCTTCCCGATCTCGATATTCCATCGCTGCCCCAACCATCAGAGCCACCAACAAGCCGATCGACAAAAGGGAATTCCACCAAGCGATCATCAAGGCCGGATCGATCACATATTGTATAACCACAAAAGCAATTTGCAAGGCTCCCGTAATCAGCCCCCATTTCAACCAAACCGGCCAACCGCTACTTTCTACGTCGTGTTGTTTTCGATTTAAATATTCATCCTGACTCATCTTACTTGGCTTTGGTGGAACAAAATAAACAAAAATGTACGAAAACCGCTTATGAAGTCCGATAATACAGGGAAATCAAAAATGCGGAGAAAACCGACCACAAAAATCGGGTGATCCAAAGAAACGCAGCCAAATAGGAAGGTGATGTTTCCAGGATGCCTTTTCGAAGCACTTCAAGCTGTTGGGGGCCATAATGTTTAATGACGGTATCCCTGCCCTGCTCTAACTCACCCAATAATCCCTGAATATAAATTTGCCAGACCGCATCGTTAGCAGTCCACAGCCATACCGCTATTGAATAAACGGTAGCATTGAGCATTCCAATTCCGACACCTGCAACCCAGCCATCGGTAACATTCAGTTGACCGCCATTGTGGTACTTCCTGAAGTGCCAAAGTGCCCAGGCTAATCCGACAATGGTCGTTACAGACAGCATCAAACGAAATTGACCAAATGGATTGAAACCGAATTGAATCAGCAACCACGCCAAAACCCACGTTGCACCTGCTGTGGCTAGCCCAGCCTTTAGGCCTACTGCCTCCATCAAAAATCGGAATCGCTCACGCATTTGAAGAATCAGCTTGGTTGGCGCCAAAAAATGTGCGCTGTAAAGCGTTGGGGCGTGTATGCTCCGGAAAACACCATTTCTCCTTCAGCGCGGTAATCAAGCACATATAAATGGGAAGAACCTGCTGATCGAGCATACGGGCCGAAAAAATGGGGCCTATACCTTGCATGGGATCTGCCGGATCTTTGAAAAAGCACATTATTCCAGGTAAAAGGCCCTCCAATGGAGTATCCACAGAAGCGCCTTTACTTTCTTTGATCAAAGAGACATAGGCCAGATTCAAATTGGGCGCTTGCTGAATCAAAACATCAAATACACCCAGGTCATCTTGCAGGTCAAAATCCTCATCCGTTAAGAATGCATCCACAAAATCATTCAAATCGGCTTCTAATCCGGACGCATTAACCTCCTGTATATACATCAAAACGGTTAACAATTCGCTTCCCCGATCAGAAATCATTTCCTCATCCGAAAGCCAGGCATCACTGAGTTCGCCTTGAGCGCCCTCCTCACTGAGCCAATGAGTATAACATATGTCAAATAAGAACCGGACCGGATCATCTTCAATCAAGTACTTGGCAACGAATTCGTCGAGTTTTGAAACACGGGTGCGCAACGAACCTGGAGCATTCCATACCTGATTCAAGAACTGTTCCCACATGAAGACATCCCCTTTCTCTTCCTGATTCACTGCCTTGATGGCCACGGCAAGCACAGAATCATCGGCTCCTGCTGAGCCCTTCGTTAATTTGCCATCAATAGACACCTGACCATTCGACTTTAACCAATTCAACTCATCGGAAAAATTTGGGACATTGCTTAACATGAGTCCAGAAAACAGCGCTTCGGCCGCAAGTTGCCAGTTTTGCATCAGGCTAAATAAGTTTGATTTTTAAAAACGACCGCACGTATGCGCCCAGAAAACAATTGCCCGTGGTACGGCAAGTTAACACCTAGAGTAGCGCATTCGCTTCGATTAAAATGCGTTTGATCAGCCCGGTCAAAAACCATTAGCTCCGCCTCAGCACCTGGCTCGATGCGACTTTGTTCGATGCCGATGCGGCGAGCAGGTCGGCTGGTAAGCGCTTCAATAGCAGCATCCAATTCACTTTCTTCAGGAAAAACATGATGAATCTGTAAAAAAACCGCTTCAAGAGACGCCATTCCGTAGTCGGCTCGGGCAAATTCTACGTCTTTCCCCTGTTCGTCTTCGGGCATATGGTCTGAACAAATCACATCAATACTGCCATCTAAAACACCCAAACGCAATTGCTCGCGGTCCAATCTCGACCTGAGTGGGGGCCATAGTTTATATTCGGTCTCGAAATGTGCCAAATCTTCATCACAGTGAAACAAATGTGCCGACGATACCCCACAGGTCACATCCAAACCAGCATTTCTTGCCTCTCGAATAGGCTTAAGACAAGCAGCGCTGCTTATTTTCGTGAAATGCAATTGACCTCCGAAATAGGCAAGCACCGACAAATCGCGTGCCACTTGAATGTGTTCAGCCAGATCAGGGATGCCTTTCAGACCCAAACGCAAACTCATTTGACCTTCATGCATGAGCCCTCCGCGGGCCAAGTCACTATCGACCGGAACAAGCTGCACCGGACATCCCATTTGTTGCGCATATTGAAGGGCCAAACCCAGAGTACGTGATGAGTCAATCGGCGCATCAGCTTGTGAAAACATACGCACACCAGCCCGCTCAAGATCAAACATCTCGGTGATTTCATGCCCCTTCAAATCACGCGTTAAAGCACCTGCAACATAAACATCGATCGGCAGACCTTTGGCGAGTTGATAAACGGCCTCCACTTCACCCCGAGTTTGCAACATCGGCTGCGTATCAGGCTGGATGAGAACCCGTGTAAAACCACCCCGAAATGCAGCCTGAGCACCACTGCTCAGCGTTTCCTTATTTTCATGTCCGGGTTCCCTAAAATGTGCGCATGTATCGACCCAACCCGCGCACATCCATAAATCTTGACCAACAATTACCTGTGCATCACCAACATTCAAATCCTTGCCGATCTCGGAAATTAATCCGTTGTTCACACGAACGTCCAAGCGCTGACCATGATAGGTGTTACCTTTTTGCGCTATTCTCGTGGACCTAAACAATAAATGCATAAACAGGCAGGCGTAAGGTTAAGTAATAATCCGCAACAGAAACATCTCTAAAAGCAAGCAAAGCAAAAGGCCGGCAAGCAGCCACCGCCAAATGCTGGAAGCGCCTGCCTCAGCCACTAATCCGCCGGCGACCGAGGAATCTTTGAGCAAATAGCTATTCCACCCCCGATCTTTTGACAACTCAACCAAAGATTCAGGGGTCCAATATTGGAGCTGCGATTCATCCGAAGATGCATTGAGGGCCACCATTTCGCCGCCCAATGGTTGACCGTCGATCATAACAGCATAATGACCTGGAGCAAGAATCCCATCCATAATACCTAAACTGAGTCTATTTCCCTGTCTGCTTACCTGAGGTATCAACTTCTGCGTACCATTCACCAATGAAATTAATCCATCAGGCCGAACACCAGGTATTTGAAGTTCAATTTTCGGCAAAGCACCCAGTCGCCAGGAGGAAGGGACGTTCCCGCCAGACATTAACACAGCACGATAAAGCGTGGGAACCCATAAAGCCTGCTCAGGAAAATCTGTCCATTCCTTTTCCGGGGCACTCAACATAAAGACTAATTGACCTGCACCGACTCTTCTTCGAACAAGCCAAGGCGAACGATCCGACAACTGCATAATGGTATAATCGTCGGGGAGCAGCGTGGCCGACCAATACTTTGAAACAGTCGGCAAGGCCAATTGCTCAGGTACGCGCTCGAAAGTTTCCTGATACAAGGGGTCCTGAACCTCGATTCGCGCTACCTGTTGTTTCTGCGATACGATTTGTTGGCATGCGCCTCCACCCGTGGCGGTCAGCAGGGCATTCATTGCGGATGGATCAGTATTTCCAGAAGGCAAAAACACTACAGAGCCGCCCTGCTGCATTTTATCCACAAGAGCCGTTATCAATCCTGTACTGATCTGATCAAAACGATCGATGATGATTCCCCTCGACGAAGCCAGTTGGGTATAGTCGATATTTAACCGGGAGGCCACACCATAACTGATGAACTCATCCCCCGAAAACAGGCCGGTGATGTAGGGGCTCGCCTCCAAACCCGTCAGATGAAGCAATGGAAATCGATCAGCCACTTCCAATCGCATATACCAATGCCGATCGTAGTCGAGACCAGACTCCTCAACCGATAAACGCGCCGATCGTATACCGGGGTTGCTGGGTATAAAACCCAATGTATCTGTGGCGGTTCCGTAGGCTGGAACATCCAAGGTCGACAAGCCCTTCTGGGCACCTTCCATCTCCAGCAGTATTCGTACGCCTTCGGCGTCGCGACTGCCACCGTTTCGAACAACAAAGATGAGGCGGGCCGCCTGACCCGTCTGTAAAAGCGGTTGATCTACATAAGCTGTGTCGATGTAAATATGCGCAAAGGGCGCGGGACTAAACTGCAGCAGATGGATTTCCATTGCAGTGTCTGATGGCATATCGGCCAAGGGATATGCCGATTGTTGGAAATCACCAAGCCAATATAATCGTGTCTGTTGCGCAACACCCGTATACCGCATGAGTTCCAGTTGTCGTTCTCTAATTTGATTGAGTGGTCGCACACCGGATGTCAAAGTAATTTGCCCCAAAGCCTGAATAAACTCATCACGACCCAACCATCTTTGACTGCCCGGAGCGAGTTCATGTGTTATTAACTGAAATTGATCTGTTGCCGGCAACTGCTGGGCCAAAGACCGCGCAGCCTCACGTGCCTGCTCTAATAAAATACCCCCCTCACCTGCCAACGACATACTGGGAGAATTGTCTACGAATACGGAATGATATCCCTTTCGCAGCGAAGCATCAACATTTCCATCTGCTCCCCATTCGGGTCTTGCAAATGCCAACACCATAAGTATTACAGCCAAGGTACGGCAAGCTAAGACCAGCAAATGTTTGAGGTGACTTCGTTTGCGATTTTGTTCGCGGATCTCTTTGAGCAGGCGTACATTGCTAAAAAACACCCGCCTCGGTGCCCTAAAACTAAATAAATGAACAACCAAGGGGACGAGGGCTAAAAAAAGACCCCAAAGGGCAGCCGGTTGGGCAAATAGCATGATGCAAAAATACCCGTTTTTCCTATTATTGAGGTTTAATTCAAAAACAAACGAAACAAGGTTAGAACGCGAGCCGAAGGCAATTGCGTTTCGTTTACAGACGACTGGGTATCCCGTACTGAATCATAACGAAACGGCCAGCTTATTTCACTCAAGCAACCAAGCCTCTGGGTGGATCTTAGCCCGAATATTGGTCAAAAATGAATCGACTTCAGTCGCGCTGTGTACGGTTAAAATAGCCCCAACACGCGTTAGGCCACTGGTAGATGATTCGAGGACAGCAGGTTCGAATCCCTCTTGGATTAATAAATTTTGCTGGCGCTCGGCATTCTTCCTCGATGAAAAACAACCGACCACCACCACCGCGTCAAAAGTAGATTGCATTGAAAAAGTATCTCTCAGCGTTTGATTCTCTGCTGTTGAATCAACGATCATTTGGTCGACAAAAAGAGTATCACTGGGCGGGTATAAACGCGGAAATTCCGGAAGGAGTGATGAGTCATGGCGTACATGCTTACCGCCTACCCCAGCCCGTTGCATCTCATCAGACACATTGAATTGCATCCATAGAAAAAGTGCGGGGCCTAGTAAGGCTAGCCATAGAGCAGCACGACCCATCATGCTCCACGTCTTTTGAAATTCCCTCTCTTTTCCGCCTATCTTTTTGTCATCAATCGCATTCGATGATTGATGTAAACCCAAGCGCTTGGGAGGCACGATTGCTGGAAAACGATAAGAAGCTAAATAATGAACGAGTAAAGGATGTTCTGGCTCTAATCGACCTTCACCCACACCAGAGGGTGTTACGGTACCCAGACCATTCAGCACAAAGGGTTGTGTCCAATCGGCCGGCACTTCGTTTATCAAAATAGATGAGGGGTGGGGCCATTGACTCATCGCATCTTGAGACCTGGGGTTGATCAGCATCCTGTTCAAATACCACCTCATGTGTGGAGGCTCAAGTCTCCGGCTTAAGCTTGAATGTTCGACACGATCGCGCTTCCGATAAAATACACCCAAACCCGATATGTAAACACCAGAATCTGCGGTGAGCAATTGTAATGCGAGTTCGTTTAGAGCGCGGTCGCGGTTCATTTCTACAAGGTGCGGCGTACCCCACCCAACAGCTGGGTGCCAAAAGTAGGGTAACCGAACCAGCGAAAATAGTGAACAGAAGCGAGATTACCGCAACGCAGAAAGAAATCAAACCCTTTACGATGCTGATAGGTCAGATGCAGGTTAATATTATGGAAATCCGATAACTGTCGGGATGTAAATCCCAAAGAGTCTGCTACCTGGGAGACAAATATCCCATTGAGGTAGGCCCATTCCGCTCGAATGGAAAGTTTCTCAGTTGGCGACCACTGTACGGCCGTCGTACTTTTCAAGGTAGGGGTCATCCATGGTTGCTCGAGAGAATCGGGCTTTGGCCGGGTATAATCAAAGTTTGAAGAGAATTTCCATGACCTGCCCCATACCTGTTCCAATCCGCCCGATACAGACCACTCCGTGGCTGCGTCATACACCGGTTGCATTCTGTTAAAGGAATCGACTCGATTTAAAATAAATAGCGCATCATCGAGCCTTCGAGCTGAGGCCCGAAATCGATAGTGCAATCCAGCCCCAAGCTGACCCCGGGCACCTGAAAAAACTTCAGCCCTATTGATGATATTTTTGAGTTGCGGATTTGGCGTCAGGAATGGATTAAGCCGGGTGACATCATCAAACGAAACCCGTTCTACATCGCCGGTGATTCCCATAAATACCCGGTGTTTGTGGTTAAGCGAGGGCAATGCCCCTTCAATATGTGGAAATAATGCTGGCGTAGACACCTCATCGGTTCTCTGTACGACCAATTGAAAGCCTGCCGCCATTTCCCAACGCCGCAAATGAAACCGCATTCGATCGTTCAACCAGACCACATGCCGCAATTCACCCACACCCCCATCAGGTGGCTCGGGGATCAAAACCTGAAAACGAGTTTGGTCAACAACCAACGCTAATTTATTCGAACCGATCCCTAACTTTCCTTCCAGGTCTGCTGATAGCCTAATATTTCGTTCATTTTGCCCCCATTGATCGGAGATGCTGTACCCAGAAATCCTTCCGCCAACCCACCACCCTCCTTTACGCAGGCTGGTCCGAAAACCCGTTTGACCGCCCCACTTTCGAAATATTTGACGGTCGTCGATCGGCAAGAATAATGGATCTAAGTTATCCTTCCCGAACAGACTCCTCCCTCTGCGTTCATGAATTACAGCCGCATCGATTTCACTGGATTGTGCGAGCGATAGACGACCATCGAGACGCATCAGGGCATCCGAACTGATCGCGTCGTTCAATGCGCGGCCATCCGTGCGAATTGTTCCACGCGCCCCGTCCTGTTCGGCAAATAGACCCCAGTCGATCTTTTTTCCCAAAGTTGAACGATAATCGACCGCTGCATGAGTTCCCCATAAATTTCCAATCCCTGCTTCCCACCACAAGCCGTGAGGAACCGCCGGGGGCGCCGGAGGCAAGTTGGGTAAACTTCCGGGTTTGGGCGCCCAAATGGGCGGCGATGAAAGACTCATGGGTTCAAATCGAACCGGAACAGAATCACCGGGCATAGTGGGAAGATCTGGCACCATTTGCCATTTAATGGATTCCGCCAATTTTGGTTTATAGCGCCGCACAATAACGATGGGATCTGTGCTCAACCGACTGCCCCCTACTCCACCTGAAATAGAGTCGGTGCGACCACTCTGAGGAGATAAAGGCTGCGACTTCGTATGGATGGAAGCGAATAGAAAGACCGCCAGGCCTAAATACCTAAGATTCAAAAAGGTTTTCACCAATGTCATGAAGATTTAGTTTTGGGCTGATAACTGATTGAGACGATTGCGCGCTTCCGCTCTTATATAGTTTGGTGCATCACCCTGTGCGACACTTTCCAATGTTGCACGGGCTTGAATGGTATTTTTCTGAGCAACATAAGAATCCGAAAGAAGCAGAAATGCCATGCCCAGCCAATGGTCGTAATACGGAATTCGATCGGCCATTTCGAAAACACGCGACTGGCATAGAGCATAATTTCCCTTGCGATAAGCGATGTCTGCGAGGTAATATAGTGCAGTTGCACCGGGCTCATTCTTATTGGAAGCATAAACCTTCTCCAGGATTGCCTGAGCGTCGGACAGCTGTGATGCCTCCATCAGACAAAGAGCCTTTGCAATTTGGGCATCCGTTCGCAAGGCCTCTGGGATCGACTCCATCTCTAATATTCGAGATGCTACCTTTTCCAACTCTGTCCAATTCTCGAGGTTAACCCAGGCGGTCATTTGACCCTTCAACGCTTCCTGAATATCCTGTGGTGCCGTCATGCGAGATCCCCACTTCTTCCAGGCCTCTGCAGACTGTTGCCATGAAGAATCGGCTGCACGCTCTTCTGCCAACATCCGCAAGACCGATTCTGTGTATGGGTGCGAAGGACGAGCGACTAAGTCCTCCAAATCCTCATACATCAATATCCGTTGATTCAAGCTGCGTGCACATTGGGCACGGATGAGCCGAGCGTATAAATGGAATGACCCGTTTGGATAATTGCTGAGGTATTCGCCGACTTCCTTGCGCGCGCGGACACAATCACCCCTGTTGTAGGCTTGTTCGGCCGATTGAAATCGAAGGGTATCCATTTCTGAGTCGGCTGGAGTGCCCAATCCGAGGTCATTCCGCATCTCCAAATAGTCATCGGGGCGATTTTGCTCAGCATAAATCACCCTAAGCGTCGCCAATGCCTCTGATGCCTGGGGCGATTGCGGGAACTGGCTCAAGAGTCGGGTATATTGATCAATGGCCGCCTGTACCTGATCCTGTTGGTAAAGTATGAGACCCTTTATAAGCCAGGCAGATGGCATAAGCTGACTAGCAGGTTTCACCCGCTCGAGGGTGTCGGCATAGGCCAAGCTCTTTGAGGGCAATCCTTCATTGTGACTGGCACCCATCAATTCCAGGACGGCAGTCTCCCAAAATTCAGACCCTCTGTGGCGTGCTAAAAAGCGCTCCAATGACAAAATCTTATCCGCTTGCCGACCCATCAAACCCTGTAGAATCGCTTGCTGGTAGGCCGGATAATCCACCCTATTGCCCCCATGTTTTTGGCACTCGCCGTAAACATTAGATGCATCATTATATTGTTTCAGAGCAAACAATGCGTCGGCTCGTCTGATTCGAGCATCTGCGACAAGTGACTTACGACCTTCTTCACCTGGTGCATTACTCCATTCAGAGGCGGGCGCTGCCACGACACGTCTAAAATAATCTTCGGCCAATCTAAATTCATCCAGCCTGAAATAGGCATAGGCCAAACCATAGTACGCCAACGCGGCATTTTCTTGTGATTCAGTTCCGTCCGGGGCGGCCTTTCGGAGATTTAAATAGGCTTTGTAATCATCGGCCGCTTGAGCAAATTTCTGTAAACGAAATCGGGTTTCTCCCCGCCAATAATGCGCCCTGCGTGTGACATCCACTCCTGAGGCCAGTTCGAGTGCTTCATTAAAGTGTTGCTCGGCTGAGGAAAAGCTGCCCTCATGATACAATTGCATGGCCCTATACAAAGCGGCACGTTGCCAGATTAGCCTTTGTGATGCATCGGCTTGTTTGAGGGAACGAAAGACTTCCAAAGCTTCCCGAAAGTTCTTTCCAACCAATAACTGCCCACTCAACAGGGCCTTTGCTTCCTCAGAATAAATAGAATGAGGATATTTCTTCAAGAAATCTTTTAATTCTGACAGCGCCTGATTATTCATCTTGAGCCGGCAACAGAGTTGTGCATAACGAAAGGCCGACAATTCGTTCATTTCGGCCGTTCCATTGCGCCTCGATGCCGTGTAGAATGCCGCCAGTGCTTCCTGTGAACGTCCTAACTGTATACTCGCCTCCCCCATTAAAAAAAATGCGCGGTGACTTAAATTGTCGTCCATGCCGTTGGTCGCACGCTGAAGCGATTCAATGGCCTGTTGCGGATCACCCAGTGAATAAGACGAAAAACCGATACGAAAATGATCGTCGGGCAATAAGCGCCCGCCCAGTTTTTTATATCGCTCCATATACGTCAGAAATGGTGCGTATTCACCCTGAGCAAAATAGGCCTGTGCGATGATGTGGTTGAGTTGATCTGCCTGTTCCAAATCGGTTCGCGCACTGAGTGGGAGGGCGTAGGCAAACAGATCCTCGAAGCGTTCCATTCTATAATACAGTCGAGCCAATAGAGCAGGAACATATAAACTACAACTTGGATGCGTTCTCAAGGGATCTAAAAATACCAGTGCTTGTTCATACAGACCTGCCTCATCACAGAGCCCCCCCATCGCAAGTGCAGCAAGAGGCGCTTCAGGCGAAGATGACGTGGCAACCGGTTCGAGTAAATCCCGTGCCGATTGGGGGTCCCCCTTTTTCCAAAGCGCATATCCCCTGAGATAATTACCCTGTTCACGCTCATTTTTGGGCATTCGTGGCCATTGAACCTCCTTAGAAAGGGCAATTACCTCCGAATACTTTTGAGCGCGATGTCGGTATTGCATCAACTGCAGGCGCACACGATCCGCTTCGAAAGTACCCTGAAGCTCATCGTACAATTGCTCAATCAGCGCCTGGCTACCTGGCCAACCCAATCGTGCGCGACTTAGTGCAGCGTATACCCGTGCCTGAAAGAGGTCAGTCGTCGTCCATCCATCAAAATGAGCGGCATGGGACATACGGTTGTTCACTGGGTCGAGCAGAGACAGTACCACCCTATACTGACCCTGGTCAAATTGGGCAATGGCCTCAGACAAGCGTTCAGTAGGCTGAATGAGCGCCGAAGTCCGTTGACCAAAAGTGCTTAAAGGCCAAGCGGCAACAAAACACAAAAACGAAAATAAATAAAAAACTGCGCTGCGTTTTGGCATCATAGTTTAAATGATATGTCCATCATACCGTAGACCTTCGCTTAACGAAGAAACCAAACAAAAATTATAAAAACGAAAATCAGATGCTAAAAGTTCCAGGTAACTCCGAAACTCGGAAGTATGGGCAACTGGTTGACCCGAGAAAAGCGCACCCTGTCGAAATAAAAGATATTGCGCCGATCATAAACATTGCTTACGCTGAAGTTAAAGTCGATCTCTGAGCGATCGCTCACAGCATAGGTATACCTCAACGAGGCATCTAAGCGATGGTAGGATGGCAGACGGGCTTGATTGAATCCGGCATACACAACGCCCAAATCGCCATTTTGAGCGAGGTAATCGCTATTGATCCCACCATTCAAACTGATGTTCGGATAAAAACCCTGAGTCTGGGTGAATGGGAAGCCTGAACCATAGTTCCAACGTGTACTCAACTCCCAACTTCGATCGCTGCCAAATTTGTATGTCCCAACCAGGTTGATGTTGTGCCGGCGATCAAAAGAAGGGAAGTATGTTCGCTGTCCATCAAATCGATCCACATAAGTCCATGAATAGGTAGCCCAGACATAATATTGCCTGCGGTCATATTTCAACCTAAAATCAAATCCATAAGCTTGTCCACGTTCGATAATGAAATCCTTCTTCAAAAAGTCAGGTTTCTGTTCAAACTCACTGACATCTTCATAGATTTTATCGCGGTTGATGTTGGTGAGCTGATCAAAATTTTTGATGTACGACTCAATATTCAATTCGAAGTGCTTACCTAAATCGATTTCTGTGCCAACGATCGCATGTCGGGCCTTTTGAAGTTTCGATTGAACACGCTCTCCATCAAAAGTCTTGGGCAAATTGTCTGGGCCCGATAAGAATCCGAAAAACAAATTCACCACATCTCGATCAGAAACCGCACTGATGAGATTTTGGCTATACCAACCTCCGGCAAATTTTAGTCTGATTGCAGGGGTCAGGTTGTATTTTAAACCCAACCTTGGCTCGATAGAAAATTCCCCTAGCGATGCATAATAATGGCCCCTCAACCCAGGCTCCATGACCAATTTATCGGTGAGAAACTTGTATTTAATATATCCGGCGAGCTCAGTGGTGTTTTCATTCTGGTTGAGTATAATTCCACTTGGGTTGGTGAAATTGAAACGGGTGCCAAACCCCACTAAATCGAAACCGAAATTTATTTCGTCGCGTTGCAAATATTGAGCGATGTTGACCGTGCCGTTGAAACCCGAAATACCGCTATTCCTTGGGCCCCTTCCGGGCTCTATTTGAAATGAATTGTAATCTGACCAGGCGACAGTACCACTCACTACACTATTGGAACCTTCCGGAATCAACACAAAATTGCCACCCAATCCCCGCGAGTCCCATCCGAAATCTGAAACATTACGGAAATTCGCTCGGTCCGAGAAGTTGAATCCAAAAAGGCTCAACTTACTGCCATTCGATGACCTGAACGTCGTTTTTGCATATAAATCAGTAAAACTGAAGGGCAAGCCGTTGCTGTCGGCATAGGTGTAGAGCCGTTTAGAGGATTGGTCGAGCCACGAAGAGCGCGCCGACACAATGAGGGTTGGGGCCGGTTTTTCGGGCGTTCCCGCCTTACCCAGGGGGCCTTCCATCAGAACACGTCCTAGGAATGGACTCGCACCGACTTTCCCCTTCCATCGCTTTTGATTGCCATCGCGCGTTGTGATGTCCATCACCGCGGAAATTCGTCCTCCATGGTTGGAATTGTAACCACCGGTATACACATCCGCATTCTGTATGATATCCGTTTCAAATACAGAAAACAACCCAATCGAATGAAAAGGATTATAGAGAATCATGCCATCGAGCATAACTTTATTCTGAACCGGAGACCCACCTCGTATATACAACTGTCCGCCCTGGTCGCCCGTGAATACCACCCCTGGCAGGACCTGTAGGTACTGGGCAATATCGGCTTCACCACCAACACTAACGATCTGCGTGATTTGCTTAGGGGTAACGGTTTCCACGGATACTTTCACGGTCGTGCGCTGCTCTTCTTTTTCTCCGCTCACTTCCACCATACCCAGATTGAGGCTCGATTTTCGAAGGAATAATTTCTCATTGAGGATGTCACCGCCTTTGATGCGAATTTCTACACTGGCGGTGTCGTATCCCAAATAACTACTCATGAGTTTATAATTTCCGGCAGGAATTCGGGTAATGGTAAAAAACCCCCTGGCATCTGTACTCGACCCTAAGGTAGTACCTTGTAGATACACATTGGTAAAAAGAATGGGCTCACCGCTGCTCTGATCATATACAAATCCACGAATGACGCCCGTTGAGGATTGTGCTTCCGCAAACTGAACAGGAAATGGAAGGGTACACAACGCCAACAGTACGGCGTTTATATAGAAGTGTAGTCGCATGAGGAGGCGAATATACGGCTTTTGCGGATGCGTTTAAGCCCATTGAATAGGCTGAACATCGATTATAAGCAGTATTTAATGACTACCAAAAAACAATGCCCTTTCCTGTCCTCAATACCATTGGCTCATCACCCGTTAGGTCTACCAGTGTGGAAGGCTCGCCATCCGACCATCCATAATCCAGAAATACATCCACCGTATCGAAGTAATGAGCAAGTATTTCTTCGGGGTCACGAAAATGATAATCTACCCCATCAATTTTTTCGGCAAGAGAAGACGAAGCCAAAGGGGATCCCAATGCCGAAATGAGCATTCCCGCCACTGGATGATCCGGAATACGAAGTCCTATATTCTTGCGCTTGTTCTGAAGCTGCCGTGGTGCCAGACCTGATGCAGGCAGTATAAAAGTATAGGGGCCTGGAAGCGCCTTTCTCATGATCCTGAAATAGGCATTGGAAATGGGTAAGGTATAGGAAGAGAGGTGACTAAAGTCGGCACACACCAATGAAAGGGTAGTGGCATCTGGCAAGTTCCGAATCTTTAATAATCGATTAACCGCCACAACTGAACGAATATCCGCTGCTAAACCGTAATACGTATCCGTTGGATAAATGACTATCCCTCCCAACCTGAGGACTTCTGCTGCCCTCAGAATATATCTTTTATCGGGCTCGTCGGTGTAAGTAATCAGATGCTCCAAATTCCTCCCATCATGCCACGCAAGCGCGAACGCGCTCGGCCGCTTCGTGCAACTCGGTCACGGCTTGAATGGGGAGACCTGAAGCATCCAATAAAGCACGTGCTTCGCTTGCATTGGTGCCTTGTAGGCGCACGATCAGCGGGATATCCATGTCCTCCAATTGTTTACAAGCATCAACTATACCTTGAGCCACCCGATCGCAGCGAACGATTCCCCCAAAAATGTTCACCAAAATCGCTTGAACGTTTGGGTCCTTTCGGATAATTCTAAAAGCATTAGCCACCCGTTCAGCATTGGCGGTACCGCCCACATCCAGAAAATTAGCGGGTTTGCCACCCGATAATTGAATGATATCCATTGTAGCCATAGCCAATCCTGCTCCATTCACCATACATCCAACATTACCGTCCAATTTAACATAATTGAGGTTGTGTTCACCTGCCTCCACCTCAGTGGGGTCCTCTTCACGGATATCTCTTTGGGCCTCGAGATCCGGATGCCGATATAAGGCATTATCATCGATGCTCACCTTGGCATCTACTGCAATAATACGATCATCGGATGTCTTAAAAAGTGGGTTAATCTCAAAAAGAGCGGCATCAGATTGCTCATAAGCTTTCACTAATGCCGGAACAAAGCGCGTCATTTCACGAAATGCCTGTCCACTCAATCCCAGATTCCGGGCAATTTTCCGTGATTGAAAGGGCATGATTCCGACGGAAGGATCAATTACTTCCTTATGAATTTTGTCGGGATGCTCTTCGGCCACCTGCTCAATGTCCATACCCCCTTCTGTAGAATAAACAATGATGTTCTTTCCGGAGGACCGATCCAGCAAAACAGACATGTAGAATTCCTGTACGGGGGAGGCACCTTCGTAATAAACGTCTTGTGCCACGAGAATCTGGTGCACTTTCTTGCCCTGTGGACCCGTTTGCGGCGTAACCAACTGCATCCCTAGAATTTGGCCAGCTTTCACACGAACTTCTTCAAGGGATTTGGCCACTTTCACCCCGCCACCTTTTCCTCTGCCACCTGCATGAATCTGGGCTTTTAAAACCCAACAACTCGTGCCTGTTGACGCCTGAAGTTGCTGAGCGGCTTGAACCGCCTCATCGGCCGAATGAACAGGTATTCCCTGTTGAATGGCAACACCAAACTGGCTGAGTAAGGCTTTCCCTTGATATTCGTGTAAATTCATAATATTGCATTAAATGCCGTGCTTTATGCCTGCGCAATCCGGATCATCTGATCAAACTCGACTCCATTACCCACCAAAGTCGTCAAAACTAACATGCTCTTCTGGGATACCCCATTCATCACACATTTTAATGACGGCCGAATTCATCATGGGCGGTCCACAGAAGTAAAATTCGATTTCCTCGGGGTCGGGATGTTTACTGAGGTAATTGTCGATGAATGCCTTATGCACGAATCCTAAAAATCCGTCGCCATCGCGATCTTCAACATCCTTTGATACTCTCCAGTTGTCTTCGGGAAGCGGCTCCGATAATACAATGTGGAATCTGAAATTGGGGAATTCTTTCTCAATGGCACGGAATTCATCGATGTAGAAAAGTTCGCGACGTGAACGTCCACCATACCAAAATGAAACCTTACGTCCCGACTTGAGGGTATGAAATAAGTGGAAAATATGACTTCGAAGTGGGGCCATTCCGGCACCTCCGCCTATGTAGACCATTTCGCGTTCAGTAGGCTTAATGAAGAATTCTCCATAAGGACCTGAAATGGTGACCTTATCACCTGGCTTACGACTGAACACATATGAAGAGCATATGCCCGGATTGACAGACATCCATTTGTTGGCCGCTCGATCCCATGGTGGTGTGGCAATGCGGATGTTCAACATAATGATATTGCCTTCCGCAGGATGATTGGCCATGGAATAGGCCCTAAAAATGGGCTCAGGATTCTTCATCTGCAAATCCCAAAGATTAAATTTATCCCAATCCTCCTTGAATTTCTCCGGACCAGCGGGATCAGAAGGATGAGGAGCAATGTCCATACCTTTGAAGTCTACATCAACAGCAGGAACGTCGAGTTGAATATAGCCACCCGATTCGAAGTGCAAATGTTCGCCCTCCGGAAGCTTTACCACAAACTCTTTGATGAATGTGGCCACATTATAATTTGACACCACTTCACATTCCCATTTTTTGATCCCAAATATTTCATCCGGAACCTGAATTTTCATGTCCGACTTGACTTTAACCTGGCATGCCAAACGCCAGTGCTCGGCCTGTTGCTTGCGCGATAAATGTCCTTTTTCGGTTGGAAGTACATCGCCACCCCCCTCTAGTATTTGACATTTACACATGGCGCATGTTCCGCCCCCACCACAAGCCGAGGGAAGAAATAATTTACTGTTGCTCAGTGTACTGAGCAGGTTTGAACCCGGACTAGCCACAATCGAATTGGCCTCATCGCCATTAACTATGATTCGTACCTCTCCTGCCGGCAGCAACTTCATTTGAGCGTATAGAAGAACCACCACAAGCAATAAGATCACAAAACTGAAGGCACCAATACTGAGGCCTACTATGGTCATTGTGTTTAATAAGAGCATAAAGTTGACAATTACAATTGAATTCCGAGAAAACTCATAAAGGCTAAGGCCATCAAACCAGTCAAAATAAATGTGATTCCCAGACCGCGTAAAGGCTTGGGCACGTCAGAATACCTAATTTTCATGCGAATAGCTGAAATAGCCACAATCGCAATCAACCAGCCAAAACCACTTCCAAATCCAAAAACAGTAGCTTCAGCCAATGTATAATCTCTTTCTTGCATAAACAATGAGCCTCCGAGAATCGAACAATTCACAGCAATTAACGGCAAAAAAATACCCAATGAACTATACAAAGCAGGAGAAAACTTCTCCACCACCATCTCAACCAATTGAGTCATTGAAGCGATGGTTGCGATGAACATGATGAATGCTAAAAAGGATAAATCAACATTTTCAAAAGAAGGCGAAATCCACGCTAAAGCACCTTCTTTCAAGAGGCCATTGATTAACAACCAATTGATAGGTACAGTAATGCCCAGAACAAAAATTACTGCAGCACCGAGACCAATAGCCGTATTTACGTTCTTGGAAACCGCCAAAAAAGAACACATTCCCAAAAAGAAAGCAAAAATCATGTTGTCCACAAAAATGGACCGAACAAATAGGCTGACCAAATCAGCGAAAAGTAGTGTAGTCATTATGCCTCTTCAGTGTAATTATTAATAGAACGCTGAATCCAAATAATCGTGGCCACAATAAATAGTGCCCCAGCTGGAATCATCATGAGTCCATTGTTAACGTAACCTATCTCAGGAGCATACCAAGCCTCTGGTATTACCCGAAAACCAAATAATTTACCCGATCCAAACAACTCCCGAATGAAGGAAACGGCGAGGATCACCCATGCGTAACCTGCTGAGTTGCCTAAACCATCAAGCATAGACGGGCCTGGTTTGTTTCCCATGGCAAATGCCTCCAAACGTCCCATTACGATACAATTGGTGATAATCAAACCAACAAAAACCGAAAGTTGCTTGCTCACATCATAAACAAAAGCTTTAAGGATTTCATCCACAAGAATTACAAGCAAAGACACGATAGCCAATTGTACGATGATTCTAATCCGTGATGGAATGAGATTGCGAATCATGGAAATCAACATATTCGAAAAAACCACCACCGCCGTTACGCTTATGGCCATGACTAAAGTAGGCTTCATTTGAGTAGTAACAGCAAGTGCTGAACATATTCCCAATACTTGAATCGTAATAGGATTACTATCCGACAAAGGATCAGTGACTAACTTTCGATCTTTCTTAGACAATAGCGGCTTAGAATCTTTGACCGGCGCTGGTGCAGTGACGACTGACATATTATACTTTTTTGGATTTGTTGATGTACGTCAAATAAAATTGAATATCCTCCCTCAGCATATTGGAAACACCCGTAGAGGTAATCGTTCCACCTGAAATGGCGTCGACTTTATGTGGATCATCATCGGCCTTGGCTTCTTTGGTCACCTGAACCGATACAAAAGAACCCGACTCATCCAAAATTTTTCGGTTTGCAAACTGCCCTTCGAACCCATCGGTATTGATTTCAGCACCCAATCCGGGGGTCTCACCTTTGTGGTCAAATACAGCCTTTTTTACGGTATTTCCATCCTCGTCCAATGCGAGATAGCCCCAAACGGGGCCCCACAAGCCCACCCCCGCTAATTGGAGGATGTAGGTCTTTTTTCCGCCTTCTTCAAAGATATATAAAGGATATCTGAGTTTATGCGATGGATTTTTTGACTTTAATTTTTTATCGTAGGCCAAATTGATGTCGAATGCCTTTACATTTTCAACCTCATTACCCTGTTCATCGATCACCACAGATTTAATGTATTGATCGAATTTTTTGTAGTCTTCAGGAGCCACCTTGCCCACAACACTGAGGATATTTTCCTGCTTTTCTTTCAAAAAATTCTGCTCTTGGAAGGGTTTCAACACGGTTGCAGCGCCCGAAAGCATCAGGGCCACGAGAACCGTAACGGCAAATGCAAAGCCGAATACGTAGGTATTAGAATTAAGCACGGGCGAGTCGTTTTTTAATATTTGATTGAACTACGAAGTGATCGATCAGGGGTGCCATCACGTTACCAAACAAAATAGCAAGCATAATTCCCTCAGGATATGCTGGGTTAAACACCCGAATCATGACGGCCATCATTCCGATGAGTAGTCCGTATATCCATTTACCACGCTCAGTTTGAGCCGCGGTTACCGGATCTGTTGCCATAAAAACAGCCCCAAACATAAGGCCACCCATCAAATAGTGATTCCAAAATGGCAACCTCATAAACTCATTCAATGCGATGGCATTAAAAATCAAACCCATGATACCGGCGCCCAAAAGCACGGAAAACATCACTGAGGCACTTCCAATGCCGGTGAATATCAAAAATGCGGCGCCGATGAGGATGGCCAGCTTACTGGTTTCCCCAATTGAACCCGGGATCAACCCTAAAAACATATCTGTTGTGCAGAAACCCGGATTACCCTGTATGGAATTGGCTAGTGCTGTGGCACCACTGTATGTATCAGGTTTTTCGGCTATCCATACCATATCCCCTGACATGTAGGTTGGATAGGCGAAGAATAGAAAGACACGGGCTGTGAGGGCCACATTCAGCACATTCATACCCGTACCGCCAAACACTTCCTTGGCAAAAATGACCGCAAATGCGGAGGCTAAACCCACCATCCAAAGGGGAATATCGGGTGGCATCACCAAAGGAATCAATAATCCGGAAACCAAATAACCTTCATTTATGCTATGTCCTTTGCGGGAAGCAATAAAAAACTCAATTCCTAAACCGACTCCGTATGCTACAACCACAATTGGGATCACTTTAAGAGCCCCAAATATAAATTTCTCTAAAATTCCGTCTCCGGCTGCCGTGAATTCTCCAGTCGACAAATAATGCTGATGACCCACGTTAAACATACCAAAAATAAAGGCCGGTAACATGGCCAGGATGACAAAAAACATGGTTCGTTTCAGATCCATGCCGCCACGAATGTGAGACCCCTGAGTTGTTACCGTGTCTGGCGTAAATAAAAAAGTAGAAAACCCATCAAAAACGGTGTGGAAACGTTCGTACTTGCCCCCCTTTTCAAATTGAGGCCTCCATTCTATAATACGATCTTTCAAAAATTTCATATTCTTTTTAGTGTAGGTTTATGCCATTGAATCTTCGTACATGAGGTCAAGACCTTCTCGGATTATTTTTTGAACAGGAATCTTAGACGTACAGACAAATTCACAAAGCGCGAAGTCTTCCTCAGAAACTTCATAGATCCCGAGTTGCTCCATCTCTTCGATGTCCTGATACATGATGGACTTCAAAAGGTATGTCGGGTGGATTTCCATGGGAAGCACCTGCTCATATTGACCTGTGGCCACAAACGCACGTTCCTCTCCGTGGGTATTGGTGTTGACTTGATATACCCGGTTTTTCAACCACCCCGACAAAAATGATCGCGAAATGTCCGGGCGGGGATAACTGGGCAGCAACCAGCCGAGAAACTCGAGATCGTTCCCCTCAGGAATGGCCGTGAGTTGGTGTTCATAAAAACCCAAATGACCGTCGGGAGGAACTTTTGATCCTGTCAAGACATTACCACTAATGATGCGCACATCATTTCTATCTGTGAATTCGCCTCCGGTGATCGATTGGATGGAAGCGCCTAAAATTGAATCGACGTACCGCGGCTCTTTTATCTCGGAACCAGTTAAAGCAATTCGCTTGCGAAAATCGCAGCGACCATTCAATGCAAAACGGCCCAGGATCACTACATCAGAGGGATGAACGTACCAAGCTGCCTCTCCTTTATTGACTGGACGAATATGATGCATTTGAATTCCCACATTACCAGCAGGATGCGCGCCTTCGAAACGATAAATTTGAACATTTTGGGCCTTCAACAAGGCTGTAGAGCGCGTCTGGGTGGCGTGTATACCCAAATGTACCGGGGCTTGGCTGAGACGGCTAAGCAAGTGAAGACCAGCTTGAAAAGCTTGTTCATTGCCTTCAATCAAAAAATCGATCGAAGGTGCAAGAGGTGCTGAGTCGAATCCAGATACAAAAATTGCGAAAGGATTTTCGTCGGGCAGGGCGATGCAGTCAAATGGACGGCGGCGAATGAGTGGCCATAATCCCGCCTGTTGTACAGCAGACCTCAATTGTGAAACATCCATCGAATCAAGCTTTATAGGGCCGAATTCGATGTGTTTTTGTTGCTGATCAGCCAAAATAACAACTTCTTGAAGCACTCTACGATCACCCCGATGAACGGCCACCACTTCACCTGAAACAGGAGAGGAAACCACGATCGATGGGTGTTTTTTGTCGTACAATAAGGGGGTGCCTACCTGAACTTCAGACCCCACCTCCACCAGCAGTTTAAATTTGGAATAGCGAAATGCCGGTGGGTTTATGGATACAGTTTGTGCGTGAACCGCGACACATTTTCCCTGATCGGCCTGACCTTTTAATTTGATGTCGAAGCCCTTGCGTAATTTGATGGTTAATGCCATGTTTTCGATTAACAAAAAACGAATACACTCAAGTCAGGAAGTTGATGAAAAACTGGAAGACTAAAGCGGTGCAAAGGTATAAATTGAAATGCAAAGCGCAACCCGAAGGCTAAAAATTATGCTTCAGGCCGTATCATTACCACTGCAAATCGATTATGGTAACCGTACATCAATTAACCCTTTCTGCTGGAGGTGAAGATCTGTTTGAGCACGCTTCTTTTCAACTGGGAAATCAAGATAAAGCAGCGCTGATCGGCCGCAACGGTTGCGGCAAAAGCACATTGATGCGCGCCCTGGCGCAACCCGAAAGTGGAGGGGGTCGAATCAGTGTTCCCAAAAACCTTAAAATCGGTTATTTTCATCAGGATCTCTTGTCTTTTTCATCGGGCAATAGCTTGTTGGAGGTTGTATCGGAAGCCTTCGGTGATTTGCTGATGATGCGCAAACAGTACGAAGAAAGCCTGATGGAAGACAACACGACGAACGATTTGTCTTACTGGCAGAAACAGGCCGACCTGTTGGATGAACTAACGCGATTGGATGCGTTTCGCATTGAAGCCCTGGTGGAGGAAACACTTAAAGGCCTTGGATTTCGGAACAGCGATATGGAAAAGCCCTACAAACAATTCAGTGGCGGATGGCGTATGCGTGCCATGTTGGGCAAAGTTCTCTTGCAAAAACCAGGGCTTTTGTTGCTCGACGAGCCAACCAATCACCTGGACCTACCCGCCATCAACTGGTTGGAGGACTTCATCCGTCGATACCCCAACAGCGTCCTCCTCGTTTCGCACGACCGCACCTTTTTGAATCGATGTTGCAACCGAATCCTTGAAATAGATCAAAAGAAGTTGTGGGTCTACAAAGGCGATTATGAGTCCTACGAGGAGCAAAAAATGATTCGCCTGGAGCAACAGCGTTTGGCCTGGACCAACCAGCAAAAAATGCTGGCCCATGAAATGAGATTTATTGAGCGATTTAGGTACAAGGCAAGTAAGGCCAAAGCCGTTCAGAGCCGCATTCAGTTGCTTCAGAAGAAAGAGCTGGTTGATGAAGTGAAAGAGGCTGACCGTGCGCCACGGTTTCGCTTTGTACCGAATCGAAAACCAGGTAAAATACTGATGGAATTGCAGGATATCAACAAATCCTTCCCCGCAACCAGCATTTTGGATGGCGCATCGGCTCAATGGGAACGGGGCGACAAAATAGCATTGGTTGGTCCTAATGGCACAGGAAAATCCACACTGCTCAGGATTCTGTTGGGCACCGAGGCGTTTGAAGGGAAGCGTCTACCCGGCTACCAGGTTGAGTTGGCGTATTATGCCCAACACCAAACCGAATCGCTGAACCTCAAAAACAGCTTGCTCAACGAAGCCCTTCGGTTAGCCGAACACTGCACCGTTCAGGAGGTACGATCGGCTTTGGGTGCCTTTCTATTTGATCAGGACGATATGGACAAACCAGTGGGTATTCTTTCAGGAGGGGAAAAAGCAAGGTTGGCCTTGTCGGGCGTGCTTTTAGCGCGGTCCAATTCATTGCTGTTGGATGAACCGGGCAATCACCTCGACATGGAATCCGTTGAAGCCCTTATTGATGCCTTGCAAGATTTCGAGGGCAGTTTTGTTTTGGTGGCCCATGATCGTTACCTGTTAGAGCAAGTCTGCAATAAGGTATGGTATGTAATGGATGGTAAAATTCACGTTTACCCAGGGCCATTTGCAGCGTTTTCAGAACGCTTGGGAGAGCCGTGGAAGCCCAAACCATCACCTGCTCAACCAAACACCAAAAATTCAATTCAGACGACAAAAGAAGAGTCAGAACAAGAAACAAACCTTTCCTACCACGAACAAAAGGAAAACAAGAGGAAATGGGCCAAAATGGATAGAGAATGCCGTAAAACAGAAGAAGAACTGTCCAAGGCAGAGGCGAAAAAATCGCATCTGCTCGAAAAAATGGCCGACCCCACCTATGCACAGCAATTCGAATGGCTCCAATCAGCTCAAAATGAACTGCGCGAAACGGAACAACACATTACTGAGTTATTACATTTGTGGGAATCACAGCTCGAAGAATTAGAAGGGCTTAATTCCGCCCAATCGAACCCATAATCGAAGAAAACTATATTCACCAAATCAAACTGAATGGCACTCCGATTAACGATCCTAAACTTTTTTTTCCTGCTCATGGGATTGAATGGGACTCGCGCTCAAGAATTCGCCGGTTTAATACCGGAGGATCATACGTACCTCCCTCATATTAAAACCGTTCAATTCCTTCAAGGCGATAAACCTTTTTCGATACCCATGATGCAACTGGGCGATCCAAACGGCTCACTTGTGCTTCATTTCGATGACTTGAACGGCGGTTTTGCTCGGTACACCTTTACCTTAATCCACTGCACAGCCGACTGGTCGCCATCCGGGATGCTCAGTACCCAATATTTGGATGGATTTCAGGAAGATCAGGTGACCGACTACCGGACGTCATTTAATACCCTTAAGCCTTACACCCATTACAAGATTAGTGTTCCTTCCGAAAATATTCGTCCTACGCTCAGTGGTAATTATGTTTTGCACGTTTATCGGGATGGAGACCGAAGCGCACCTGTACTCACCCGCCGGTTTTTTGTGCTTCAGCCCATCATGTCGATCATCCCCATCATCCGTCGTCCCAGCCGACCCGATGTCATGGCCATCGCTCATGAAATTGATTTTGACGTTAATACGGGCGATCAACAGGTCTTCAATCCTTTTGATGAGTTAAAGGTGGTGATTCGGCAAAATGGGCGTTGGGATAACTTGGTTGGCGGTCTCCCTCCGCAGTTTATTCGCAACAACGTCATTTCATACGACCACAGCGACCGCAACATATTAACGGCAGGCAATGAATTTCGACGAATTGACTTGAGAAACATCCGCTTTCGTGGTCAAGGCGTTTCTAAAGTCGAGATTGGCCAAGAATCGGTTCAGGTTTGGGCAGAACCTGAGGAAGGGCGTGCCCATCTGCGCTATTTTTCCTATCAGGATTTGAACGGAAATTACCTAATTCAAAGCAATGAAGCCCGAAATTCTGAAAATGAAGCCGACTACCTGAATGTCACTTTTAGTTTGCTTCAGCCCTCCCCCCTTCGCAATGCCCGTGTGCACCTATTCGGACAACTCACCGATTGGAAGCTCGACTCCACTTCCGAGTTGAGCTACCACCCCTCACTCGGAGCCTATCAAATTACCATACCGCTGAAACAGGGCTACTACGATTATTGCTATGCTTGGGTTAGAAATGGAAGTTCGTTGGCCGACGAAACATGGTTCGAAGGAAGCCACCAGGAAACCGAATGTGATTACGAGGTGTTTGTGTATCATCAACCCCCTGTGAGCCCGCGCTACGACCGTTTAGTTGCCTACACCCGCTTCAATTCCATGAATCGAACAGGAAGGTAGATGGGATATAGGTGCAGAACCAAAATGTAACCACCCGATCAGATTTTCTTCCCACCCGATCAGATTTTCTTCCCACCCGATTACAGCAGTTCGTTGGCCAGGTTAGCCAGCTCGGAACGCTCACCCTTTTGAAGGGCAATATGGGCGAATAACGATTGTCCTTTGAGCCTGTCGATCAAATACGACAATCCGTTCGATTCAGAATCGAGGTATGGGGTGTCGATCTGTCGGATGTCTCCTGTAAAAATGATTTTGGTTCCCTCTCCAGCTCGGGTGATGATGGTCTTAACCTCATGCGGCGTTAGATTTTGCGCTTCATCGACAATAAAGCAAACCTGAGAAAAGCTTCGACCTCTAATATAAGCCAATGGTGTGATGGTGAGTTTTTCCTGCTGAACCATTTCGTTGATTTTGTGGAAATCGCGATCCGCTTCGCTGAATTGATGCTGAATGAAACGAAGATTATCCCACAATGGCTCCATGTAGGGATTGAGTTTAGATTTGATGTCTCCAGGCAGATATCCAATGTCTTTATTGCTTAATGGAACTATGGGTCTTGCCAAATACAACTGTTTGAACTGTCTGCGTTGCTCGAGCGCTCCCGCCAAAGCCAAAAGGGTCTTGCCCGTACCCGCTATACCTTGGAGGGTAACCAACCGAATCCGATCCGACAACACGGCGTGCAGGGCAAAGGTCTGTTCGGCATTGCGTGGACGAATGCCATAAGCTGGGCGTTTATCCACTTTTTCCAGTCGTCCTTCTTCGGCATGATAGCAAGCCAAAACCGATTCTTTTCCGTAGCGAACAATCAGAAATTCGTTCGGACACAGATCGGTGAGTTTTAGATCAGCTGGGTTGCAAAAGCCTGTTTGATAGAGTTGGTCGATGAGTGTTTTAGAAACTCCACCCACCACCCGAAATCCAGTGTAGCTATCGCCCTGGTCCTTGATCTTGCCGTGTCTGTAGTCTTCCGCTTCCAAACCGAGTGCTTTTGCCTTCAAACGAAGGTTGACGTCTTTCGTTACCAAAATTACCTGTCTACCCGGGTTGTGTTCAACCAAATACAAGGCAGAATTAAGGATTCTGTGGTCGGCTTTCCGTTCTCCAAAAACGGCATGTGCATCGACCCGTGCGCTTTCATTCATCTCCACTTTCAGCAATGATTCGTGCGCCGAATTGAGCGGAATCCAATCTTGAAGGCTGTGTTGACTGGCCAATTCATCAAGCATTCTGATGAAACTACGGGCCTCATAATGCAGGCTGTCGTTTCCCTTTTTGAACTGATCGAGTTCCTCGAGAACGGTTATGGGCAGCACGACATCATGTTCATCGAAGTGCTGCAAGGCATGGTGATCATGTAAAATCACTGAGGTATCCAGCACAAATATCTTCCGGATTTTATTGTTGGGCTTCTTTTTGGCAGGCATATGCGGATCATGAAGAGTAGCCGAAATATGAGAAAAATACACTGCCTTTTGATTTATCTTTGTGCGCTTAGCAACAAATTACTAAATCATGAGCCAGGAAGTTTGGATCGTAGGTGCCGCACGCACCCCCATCGGCAGTTTCAACGGGGCGCTTGCTCCTATTTCAGCACCTCGATTGGGCGCTGTGGCCATTAAAAAAGCGATGGAAATGGCCTCGGTAGCGCCAGATCAAATCGACGAATTGTTTATGGGCAATGTTATAAGTGCCAATATCGGACAGGCGCCTGCTACCCAAGCCGGAATTTATGCCGGGGTTGATTCCCATACTCCCTTCATCACGGTTAATAAAGTTTGCGCCAGCGGAATGAAAGCCATCATGTTGGGGGCGCAAGCCATTCAGTTGGGGCAAGCACATGTAGTGGTTGCTGGCGGCATGGAGAGCATGAGTCAGGTTCCCTACTACCTCGATCAGTATAGAAACGGTGGCCGCCTTGGCCATGGCCAGGTGGTCGATGGCATTCTTCGTGATGGATTAACGGATGTGTATCACCAATACCATATGGGAAATGCAGCTGAATTGTGTGCATCGGAGCACAAAATCACGCGTGAGGAGCAGGATGCCTATGCGGTTCAGTCGTATAAACGTTCTGCAGAGGCATGGGCCAACGGCAAGTTCAAGGCTGAAATGGCAACCGTAGAAGTACCCGTTCGTGGGAAAGACCCTTTGTTGGTTGATACCGATGAGGATTACACAAAAGTCAATTTTGACAAGATCGGAAGCCTGAGGCCTGTATTTGATAAAAATGGCACCATTACGGCCGCCAATGCATCGAACCTGAATGATGGTGCTTCGGCCGTTGTATTGATGAGCCGCGCGCGTGCTGAACAAATGGGTGCAAGACCATTGGCCCGAATTCTTGGCTATGCCGATGCGCAACAGGCACCTGAGTGGTTCACAACTGCACCCTCCAAAGCCATCCCATTGGCCCTGCAGCGGGCTGGAAAAACAGCTTCTGAAGTAGATTTTTACGAAATCAACGAGGCCTTCTCCGTAGTCTGTATTGCCAACAATAGATTGCTATCGCTCGACCCCAATCGGGTTAATATTTATGGAGGAGGGGTTTCATTGGGCCATCCGATTGGAAGCTCAGGATGTCGAATCGTGGTTACGCTTGCACATTTATTGCACCAGGAAGGCGGCACCATTGGTGTGGCTGGAATATGTAATGGTGGTGGAGGGGCAAGCGCCATGGTGATTGAACGGCTGTAATCGCTCGGGTTGACCATGCCTCAAAAATGGAATGGATCTGCCGTCTTAATGGCATTTCTCCTTTTTTTATCGGTCCCCAACAAAGGCTGGTCACAGCACAAATTACCCGCGCCTTCTGTCTTCTATGATTCGATACAGGTCCTGGGATTTCGAAACCCCTTGGTCATTTATCAATTGGCCATGTGGGAATCGGCCAATTTACGCTCTCAAATGGCTAAAGAACGGGCGAATTTGTTTGGCTTAAGGGGAAGGTCGGGCTATATGAGATTCGACAATTGGATGCACTGCCTTCGTTACATGAAAAATTTGGAAGAGCGGAGGTACACCGCTTACCCGAACAAAGCCAAAAATAACTACTACGATTTCATTGCTTGGTGGGGGTACAAAACTGGGCGGTCCTATGACCCACGTGAATTTGACTTTGTTCGATTAATCCAGAAGGTCCCGGCACCCTTTAATTAGCGGCTGTTTTTGATCAATTGAAGTCGATCACGAATAGCCCTCTTTTGCGTCGTACGCATCATAGAGAAATCCAACAAATTGAGTTGGCCTTTAAAGTAACCGGTGACCGGCTGGTTAACGGTGGAGCCATCACGATTCGCATTGAATCCCACTTCAATTTCATGGATTGTTCCAGATTTCTTCACCACAATAGGACCACCAGGAACATCCGTATTGAGGTAATATTCAACACCATCATCAGCGGCAAAATCGTAGGCAATCAGTGCACCGGCATCAACGAATGTTCCCGCTGCTCTTTGATTGGCGAACATATAAGTACCGGGGCTGAGTTCCGTGTTGCTTGAACTATTTAAATCCAAATAAAGAGCTTGCCCGGTCCCCCCCACAGAATCCGCAGAATAGTATATCCCATCAGAAACGAGCAAAACATCCCAATCTACACTTAATGAATCTGAGTTGAGACCCCAATACAATAGATAACCTTTGGACAGTGCGTATGACTGACCTGCCACAGTGAATTCGCTTTTAGGTTCTGGGTCGGGTGTGTCTTTTTTACAAGAAGACAGGAACATCGAGTAGACGAGAATAACCAGAATCAGAATTTGGGTACGGTTTTTCATGGATTGAGAGCTTTTGTTTGTCGAAAGGAAATCAAGGTCGAAAGGAAATCAAGGTCGAAAGGAAA
>SXGR01164952.1_pt1 | contig 38075 bp, 31 predicted proteins | sample 3174711 | NCBI WGS metagenome assembly SXGR01 (sample SAMN11356860, study PRJNA531348) | freshwater metagenome | isolation source: freshwater sample F1-60 | place: China: Fuxian Lake, Yuxi | collected 2017-12-25
CCTCCGGAGACCTTGTAGGCGCCCGTGTTGACCGTGCGGCCGGCGTGCAGCTTGGTCAGCGCGACTTCCACGGCCGGAACCCCTTCCGTGGGGTGAATGTCGACGGGGATACCGCGACCATCGTCCTTCACACAGACCGAACCGTCCTGGCGGATCGTGACGGTGCAGTGGCGCGCATAGCCCGCCAAGGCTTCGTCCATCGAGTTGTCGACGACTTCCCAGATCAGGTGGTGCAGACCGCGTACATCGGTGTCGCCGATGTACATCGCGGGGCGAACGCGGACCGCCTCGAGACCCTCGAGCACCGTGATCGATGCTGCATCGTAGGCTTGTGCTTGCGGAGTGTCGGTCATGGTCATCGCTTCAGATGGAAAGTCAGGCGGCGCACCTCGTCCTTGCCGAGGCGCTCGTTGATGCGGACGCGGTATTCCTCGCCTGTGAAGTTGGCGAGTTCGTGCATGTGCACTGCGGAATCGACCTCGACGAGCAACTCACCGCGCACAAAGCGCACGGCGCGCGCATGGCGGGCAAGCTCAGGTCCCGCCGCTTCGTTCCAGGCCCGGAAAACCGGCCAATTGTAGAGCTTGCCGCCGAGCCCGCTGGCGCGCAGAAACCCTGCCAGCGCGTCCGAGAGCGGCAGCGCTTCGCGCCGCCGGACCCGTCCGGGAGGCAAAGTGCTCTGCGGCTGTGCTCGTTGCGGCAGGGGCATGCGTCTCAGCTATCCACGGTGATCGGCATCACGATGTACACGTAGTTCTCGCCCAGAGTGAACTTTCCCGGGCTGGAGCGTTCGTTGAACGACAGGCGCACCAGGCCGGTTTCGCAGTTCTTGAGACCCTCGAGCACGTAGTCAGGATTGAACGCGATCTCGGCCTGCGAGCCCTTGAAGTCCACTTCCATGGCGGCGCGGGCTTCACCGCGACCGACGGACTGGCCGAAGAAGTCGAGATTGCCCGGCGAGAGCTTGAGCTTGACGGCGCGGGCTTCGACGCCCGTGACGTTGGCGACCAGTCGGAGTTTGCGGATCAGCGTCTCCGCATCGGCTTCCATCGTGTTCGAGGCATCGCGCGGAATCACGGCGGCATAGCGCGGGAACTCGCCGTCGATCAGTCGGGAGAAAATCTCCGCCGACTTGGTCTTGAGGCCGATCTGATTCTCGGTGACATGCACCGCCACCTGTTCCAGCGGGTCTTGGATCACGCGCGTGAACAGTTGCAGACCCTTGGTCGGAACGATCGCGGGTTTGTTCAGCGCGCTGCCCTCTTCGATCGGTTGTGCGGCCAACGCCAGTCGGCGTCCGTCCGTCGCCACCAGCTTGAGGCTGCCGTTCTCGATCTCGCAGAGCACGCCGTGCATGGCGTAGCGACCGCCTTCGCGGGCAGCAGCGAAGCTGACCCGGCCCACCAGCCGGGTGAAGTTGCCTCCCTGGATGCTGAAGCTCTTTTCGTTGCCGAAGCGCGAGACGACCGGGAACTCCTCGGGATCCATGGTGACCAGATCGCAGGTGTCGGCACCGCTCTCGATCACGCACTTGTTGTCCTGGGTGTGCAGTTTGACTTCGTCACCGGAAAGATCGCGCACGAAGTCCAGCGCAACCCGCGCCGGGATCACTGCGGGACCAGGTTCCTCAACCTGCACGCCCTCGATGCGGAATCGGACCGAACTCTCGAGATCGGTGCCGAGCACTTCGAGGCTGTCGTCGGTAGCCACGAGGCAGATGTTCTCCAGAACGGGCTTGGTGCTCTTGGAGGGCACGACCGTGTTCACTACGGCGAGCGCCTCGCGAAGCTTCTCTCGATTACAGATCACTCTCATGTCGTCGTCTCAGTAAGCAGCGTGGATTTGTGGATCGTGCCTTGTCAGCTCGTCGCAAGTTGCGAAAGCACAAGGGTTTGAGTTCGTCGCGCGACGCAGCATGCGTGTGGATGTTTCGGGAGTGGTGCTCCGGTTGTCCACGCGCACCCACAGACGCCTGCGCTGTGCGCGCTGAAGCTGTGGATGGGCGTCGGGTTGTGAAGGAGTTGTGAGCAGCCTTTCCACAGGTTGTGCAGGGCCGTTTTTCCCGCAGAAAAGCCGCTCCCAAGGGTACGAAAAAGCCCTCGGAAAGTCCACGCGGGTGACCCTAGGAACGAGGCGCCTGGAGGCGCTCGAGGAAGCCCTCGAACAGGCGGGCCGTCGAGGGGTCGGAACGACGCAGTTCCTCCATCTTCTCGACGGCATGGATCACCGTGGAGTGGTCCCGGCCGCCGAAGAAGCCCCCGATCTCCTCCAGCGAGTGTCGGGTGATCTGGCGGGCGAGGTACATGGCGACCTGGCGCGGGTAGGCAATGGCGTTGGTGCGCTTCTTGGACTGCAGGTCGGACAGCTTGACGCCGTAGTGCTCGGTGACCAGCGTCAGGATGTTCTCCATCGAAGGTTGGCCGCGACGGGCCGTGAACAGCTCGCGCAGCGTCTCACGGGCCAGATCGGGCGTGATCGGGAGGCCGGAGACGGAGGCGAAGCCGATCAACTTGGTGACCGAGCCCTCCAGCTCGCGGATGTTCGAATCAATGCGCTCTGCGAGCAGGCTCGCCACCTCATCGGGCAGCTCGCGCCCCTTTTCGCGGCTCTTGCGCTTGAGGATGGCCATGCGAGTCTCGAAGCACGGAGGCTCGATCTCGGTGACCAGGCCCCACTTGAAGCGCGACACCAGCCGCTCCTGCAAGCTCGGGATGTCCTTGGGTGGGCTGTCGGAGGACAGCACGATCTGCTTGCTGGACTGATAGAGCGTGTTGAACGTGTGGAAGAACTCTACCTGCGTGCGGTCCTTGTTGGCGAGCAGGTGGATGTCATCCACGACCAGTACATCAACGTTGCGGTACTTGTTGCGGAACTTCGTCAGGTCGCCGTCGGTCAGCGCGTTGATGAAGTGGTTGATGAACGTCTCGCAGGACAGAAACAGGATGCGCGCATCGGGGTTGCGCTCGAGGATCGTCCAGCACAGCGACTGCAGCAGGTGGGTCTTGCCCAGTCCGACGCCCCCGTGCAGGAAGAACGGATTGTAGTTTTTCCCGGGCGATTCCGCTGTTCCCATCGCGGCGGCGTGTGCGAAGCGGTTGCACGGGCCGACCACGAAGTTGTCGAAGGTGTACTTGGTGTTGAGCCCGACATCGCTCGAGATCAGCAGGCCAGGGCCGTTGTTGGCCGATCCGGGAGGCAGGGCGAGAGCGCGCGAATCGCGTGCCAACGCAGGTTCCGGCGGACGCGCGGGAGCGCTGCTGCGGTTGGTGGGCGGCGTTGCCGGCAGCTGTGCCAGGAACCGCTCGGAATCGACAACGACCTCGACGCGCGGCGCGTGTCCGGGCAGCAGCTCGCGCGCGGCATCGGTCAGGATGTCCTCGTAGTGATCCTGCAACCACTTGCGTGAGAACTCGTTCTGCACGGCGAGCACCACGCGTTCGTTGTCGACACTGACGAGTGCCGCACGGTGGAACCAGACAGCGAACTGCTCGGGCTTGATCCGGCTGCGCAACAACTCCCGCAGGCGCTCCCAGGCGCTCAAGAGCGGGGATTCGGAGCCGGACAGGCTCTCGGTCAGCGGCGCGTCGGATGCACTCATGCGGGGATGGCGGTGGTCGGAAGACAGAACCGGCGCGAGAGAGCGCCGCGGGGGGGGGCGGTATTCAAACACGACCCCTCGAGGAGTCAACGAAGACCCACCCCTTCCTGCACAAGTTCTCCGCAAACAGGCCCGTGTGCGCGGCTTAGGTGTGCGAAAAGGCCACTCTCCGCAGGATATCCACAGCCATGTGGATATCCTGTTGGCTGTTGAGCCTGCCCAAAGAAAGTCGCAGGCCTGCGCGGGCCCGCTCGGCCCCCACGCCTAGCGCCAGCAGCACGGGCGACGCCTCGAGCGAACCGCTGGCACACGCGCTGCCGCTGCTGGTTTCGAGCCCTTCTAGATCCAGTCGTGCCACCAGCAGCCTCCCGTCCCAGCCCGGCAACTCTAGGTTGAGAGTGTTGGGCAGGCGCCGCTCCGCGCTGGGGTGTGGGCCAAAGAACCGCGCTGAAGGAACGGCAGATGTAAGTAAATTAAACAGCAGATGAAGGTTGTTGCGCATCCGCTCGGCGACTTGGGGCTGCTCGCTCACAGCCAGCTCGATCGCCAGCGCGGCGGCGGAGATCGCGGGGGCATTCTCGGTTCCCGGACGCAGGCCCTGCTCCTGCGCACCGCCGTGGCACAGGGGCTCCAGCGCGACACCCTTGCGACGGTACAGCACCCCCACTCCCTTCGGTCCGCCGACCTTATGCGCGGAGAGTACGCCGAGGTCCACACCCTGCGCGCGCCAGCGCAGTGGAATGCGGCCCAGTGCCTGCACTGCATCCACCAGCAGCAGCGGGCGCGGACCCGGCAGCCGCGCGAAGAGGGGTTCGGGGTCCAGCAGCGAACCGATCTCGTTGTTGGCGGCCATCAGGGCGACCAACCGCACCGGGCGGGCCGTGAGCGTTTCGACCCCGCAGGCGAGGTCCACCTCGCCCTGCGCGTCGACGGGCAGCCACTCGACGCGGGCTCCCTCCCGCTGCAGGCGCTCGGCTGGAGCACGCACGCAGGGGTGCTCGATCGTGGAGAGTGCCAGCGACCGCTCGCCCGGCAGCGCGCGCAGTGCACCCAGCAGCGCCAGGTTGGCGGCCTCCGTCCCGCCGGAGGTGAAGATCAGCTCGTCTTCGTGCACTCCCAGCGCCGCGGCGGTGCGCTCGCGGGCCAGATCGATCGCCATGCGCGCCTCACGGCCGGAGCCGTGCACGCTCGAAGGATTGGCGTGGAAGCGCTCGAGCGCCTCGAGATAGTGCTCGCGCACCTCCGCGCGCAGCGGGGTTGCCGCGTTGTGATCCAGATAGACGCGCGACATCAGACACGTCCCACGAGTTGCTTGTACAGCGCTTCGTATCGGGCGACCACCTGATGGCGTTCAAACTGCTGCACGGCGCGTTCCCGGCCCGCTAGTCCCAGCTGCTGGGCCTCGCCACGGTTCTCCAGCAGCCTGCGCAGGTGCGACCCGAAGAGCTCCTGCTCATCCACTTCGCACAGCAGACCCTCGCGCTCGTGCTGCACGACTTCCGCGACGCCTCCCGCGCGCGTGGCCACGACAGCCGTGCCGCAGGCCATCGCCTCCAGCGCGGAGAGTCCGAAGGACTCCTCTGAGCTCGCCAGAGCGAACACATCCGCCTCGGAGAGCAGCTCCGGCAGCGCATCGCGCTCGCCGAGGAACACCACGCGCTCGCCAAGCTCGCACCTGCGCACGGCGGCGCGGGCCGCAGGCATGTCCGGACCGTCACCCACCAGCACGAGACGCGCATCGAGATCGCGCGCGGCCCGGGCAAAGCTCTCGATCAGCCAGGGCACGCGCTTGACCGGCCGAAAATTGGAGACATGCACCACGGTGGGCTTGGTGTGCGTGCGCGGCGGCGTGTTGGGACGGAACGCGACCGTGTCGACGAAGTTGTGAATCACGCTCACAGTGCGCTCGATCGTGGGGAAGGCCTGCTGCGTTCGCGCGGCCAGATCGCGCGAGACGGCCGTGACGGCATCGCTCTGGCGGATGACGAATTCCGTCAGCGGCGCATAGGAAGGATCGCTGCCGACCAGCGTGATGTCGGTTCCATGCAGAGTGGTGACCAGCTTCGGGGCTGGTCGCGATGTATCGGTCTGCGCCGCGGCGCGCGCGAGATAGCCGGACACGGCGTGCGGGATCGCGTAGTGCGCATGAATCACATCCAGCCCGCTGGAGCGGTGCACGGTGAGGATCTCGGAGGTGATCGCCAGATCGTGCGGCGGCGATTGGAAGAGCGGATAGGGAAAGCCCTGCGCCACATGCATTTCCACCGGACCGCTGGCGCGGGCCAGACGCGGCGGCACATTCTGCGAGAACAGGTGCACGCAGTGACCGCGCTCGGCGAGCGTCAGTGCCAGCTCGCTGGCGAGCACACCGGATCCGCCGTAGGTGGGATGGCAGAGGATGCCGATGCGCAGGGCGCCGGCATTGCTCTCGCACGGGCGCGCCCCGTCGTACGGCGCGAGCCCGGGGAACTTCATGACACGCCTCCGTCAGGCAGCATGTACTCGAGTGCTTCAGGAGGCAGCGGCGGGAGTTCGGCGGCGCTGGTTGTCGACGGTGTTGAACTGGCCGCGGGCGCTGATGTCGCCGCTGGCGTTGAATGGAGTGCGGGCGCAGAAGTGGCTGCAGGCGCAGGCGCGACAGGTTTCTCCCGCGGTGTCTCCACCGGCTTCGCGGCCGGTTCTTCGGCGCGGGGCTTGCGCGGAGGCGGAACGCGACGCGGTGCCGGCTTGATCTCGTCGGGTCCCGCGAGGCTTGGGATCTCCAGCGTGAACGGCGGCAGGCCGGCGAGCTGTGGATCGCGGGCTTCCTGGGCGAGCAGTTCGCGCGCGGCCAGCAGATAGTCCTTGGTGCCGTGCGAACCCGGTGCGTACTCGAAGATCGTCTTGCCGTAGCTCGGCGCTTCGGCGAGCTTGACGTTGGCGCGGATCGGATTGGGCAGCACCTGGCCGGGGAAATAGCGACGAATCTCGCCCAGCACTTCGCGCGCAAGCTTCAGGCGGCTGTCGTAGAGACAGGGCAGGATGCCGCAGATCTGCAGCTCGGGGTTGAGGCGCTTCTGCAGCAGCTGCACAACGCCGACGAGCTTGCTCATCCCCTGCAGCGCGAGGAACTCGGTCTGCAGGGTGATCAGCACTTCGCCGGCCGCTGCCAGCGCATTGATCGAGAGCAGCCCCAGGCTCGGCGGACAATCAAAGAGCACATAGTCGACCGGTGCACGGCCGGTCTTGGCGCGCTCCGCATCGGCCCAGGTCTTCAGTGCATCCCGCAGCAGGAACTCGCGCCCGATGGCGCTGGCGAGCTCGAGCTCCGCGCCCGACAGGTCGATGTTCGCGGGCACGAGGAACAGGTTGGGCACGGCGGTGGGACGCACTGCGGCGGCGATCGGCGTCTCGCCGATCAGGACCGTGTAGCTCGTCGGTGTGTTGCTCGCAGCCTCGACATTGAGCGCGAGCGACAGGTTGGCCTGGGCGTCCATGTCGATGACGAGGACGCGGCGTCCCTGCAGCGCCAGAGCGGCGCCGAGGTTGACGGTTGTCGTGGTCTTTCCGACTCCGCCCTTCTGGTTGATGATCGCGATGCGGCGCATGGGGTGCGCGGGATTCTAGCCGAAGCGGTGCAGCTGCGGATCTACAGAACGAGCGGATCCTGCACCGGCAGCGGACCCAAACCGAGCAGCGGCTCGCCGAAGCGCGCGCCGATGCGCTCGCCCCAGTAGCGCGCGCGCGTCTCCATGCGCTGGAGGATGTCGGCCCCGAACAGGAAGTGCTGTCCGCGATCGTTCGAGCCCGCGGGCTCCAGCTGGCTGGCGTAGCAGCGCACGAGCTCCTGTTTGCGCTCGAAGACCGGCCCGATGTCGACCACGAGCGTCGGATCGAAGGGCAGATGGCCCATGAAGTGCCAGAAGCGACGCGGACGGTGCGCGGGTGTGGCGGTATCGAGTTTCGCGAGGCCGGCGAGGTACCAGGCCTCACGGGCGATGACGCCGGTCGTGGCGTGATCGGGGTGCAGATCGCGATCCCACTGCGCCAGCAGCACATCGGGCTGGTGCGTGCGCAGGAGATGCGCGAGATTCTCGCGTGTCTCGATGCTGTTCTGGACGCGACCGTCGGGCTGGCCGAGGTTGTGACGCACATCCAGCTTGAGGAAGGCGTTGGCGGCCTCGACTTCGCGCCGACGATCCTCTGCGGTGCCGCGCGTGCCGAGCTCCCCGCGGGTCATGTCCACGATGCCGATGCGCGCTCCGCGCTGCTTGGCGGCCAGCAGAATGCCGCCCACGCAGATCTCGGCGTCATCAGGATGCGCCGCCACCACCATCAGTTCGAGCTTCATTCGCCGTCATCCTCCTGTTCGCCGCTCACCTCATCCGCGCCGAGATGGAGCACGAGGTGTTCCATCGCCAGCGGGTCGTGTTCGCGGGCCAGTTCGTGGATCCACTCCGTGCCGAAGCGCGCGATCCAGGGCAGCGGACCGAGCACGCGCTCCTGCGGCAGACCGCGCGGCATCAGCACATTGGCTGCGCGGCGCTCGTGGCGCCGGCCCTTGCCCGATCGGTTGTGGTGCGCGCGCGCCGCCTTGTCGGCGAGCGTTGTGACCAGATCCTCGATCTGGCCGGAGATCTTCTTGAGCTGCACGACGAGCGAGGGCTCGACCGCCTGCAGCGCCTCGCGGTGCGCGAGCAGTGCCTGGGCCTGCGTCTTCGCAAGCTCGCGCAGGTCGATGCTGAGCTGCGGATCGGCGGTCTCGCCGGGCGCGGAGAGATCGCCCTTGCGCGCCAGCACAGTGCCCGTGGTGGTCTGCAGGATCTCCAGCGCGGTGCGCAGTGCAGGATCCGTCAGCGTGGCCGAGAGGCGCGGTGCGAACTGCACAGGGCCCAGGCCCGCTTCGGCGCGCAGCAAGGGCAGTTGCGCGTGGTACGCGAGCTCGCCGAAACCGCCGACATACACCAGCGTCGGCAGCACCATGTCCTGAACGACGGGCCGCAGCAGAGCGCCGGCCGACCAGGCCAGCGGCTCCTGCAGGATTTCCGCGGCGAGCTCGTCCGCGGTGCGTGAACCTTCCTCGCCGTCGTAGCGATAGCCGTCCTCGGCCGCGCGCAGAGCGCGACGCTGCGGTTGCGCGCCGCGCTGCTCGTGGTGGAACAGCAGTGCCGCATGCTCGGGTTCCAGAGCGACCGCGTGACCTGCGGCGGCCAGACGCGCGCTCTGTGCGGCGATGGCGCGCTCGGGAGAACGCTGGATGAGCTGTGCCAGGGCTCGCGACAGCTCAGGCCGGATCCACGCCGGCTCGATCACGATCAGGCCGTGTTCGCCGAGCAGCGTCAGCAGCGAACGCGTGGTCGCGGATGCCAGCGTCTCGCCCGAGCGCGGGAAACAGGCCTGCAGCGCGGACTCCAGATGCGGTGCCCCGCGCAGACTCTGCTCGAACACCGCTCGCAGTGCGGAAAGACGGGCCTTGTCTTCTTCGAGCACAACGTGCGACAGCGGGGTGCGTCCGGAGGACAGACCGGGCAGCGCCACCTTCTGCAGGTCGAGGTTGGCGTTGACGATGTGCGTGTGGTGCGCCTCGGCGATGTCGTGGTCGTCGGCGTGGTTCCAGAAGATCGGCACCACGCGTGTTTCGAGGCGCTGTGAAAGCACACGCGCGAGACGGATGGCGCTGAGCGCCTTGTAGAGCGTGTACAGCGGCGAGGTGGTGAACCCCGGCTGCTGACCGGTGACAATCGCGAAGCAGCGCGCATGCGCGAGCGCGCGCGCAGAGTCGAGCACGGCCACATGCGGTGAGTGGTACGAGAGCTCGCGCACGAGCCGCTCGCTCAGTTCCGCGCGTTGTTCCGGATCGAGACGGTCATCGCCGGCACTGATCTGTCCCGCATGGCGCGGAACGCGGATACCCAGAGACTCCAGATCGCCACGGATTGCCGCACGCGAAAGCTCGGACAATCCGAAGATGTCCGCGGGCAGGTGCTCGATCCGCAGCATCGTCATCCGCGAGCCTGCGCTCCGCTGGCTGACCTGCCGCAACCCAGCGCACCGACCTCGGCGATCATCGCGTCGATCGCGGCGCGCGAAGCGTCCTTCCAGTGCAGGCCGGCATAGCGCGGCTGCTTGTACGCAAACAGGATTCCGCGCGAGGAGTTGACCAGCGCGCCGCGCCCGCCGGGCAGGAAGCCACCGGCGATCTCCGCTGCGCCCGCACCCTGTGCGCCGTAGCCCGGAATCAGCAGCGGCGTCGTCGGCAGCTGCGCGCGCAGGCTGACGAGCTCCGCGGGATGCGTGGCACCGACGACAGCGCCGATGCTCGAGAGCCCGCCGCTGCCCATGCAGCTGTTGCCCCACTCGCGCACGCAGGACGCGACGCGTTCATACAGACGCGGCGTGCCATGATCCTGAAACAGCGCGCTCTGCTTGTTGGAAGTGCGCACGAGCACATAGATGCCGGCCTGATGCGCCTTCGCTGCGTCAAGGAAGGGCTGCACGGCATCGCCACCGAGGTAGGGATTGACCGTGATCGCATCGCAGACGGCCTCACCCGCGACGGCCGGATCGAGGAAGGCGCGCGCGTAGGCGGCCGCAGTGCTGTCGATGTCGCCGCGCTTGACATCGCCGATCACCAGCAGGCCCGCGGAGCGAGCGGTCGCCACGACACGCTCCCACGCATGGATGCCGTCGGCTCCGTAGATCTCGAAGAAGGCCGACTGCGGCTTGACGGCGGGCACTCGGCCGGCGGCGAGCTCGATGATCTCGCACAGGAACTGCGCGCAGGCGTCGGCCTTCTGCCTGCGGCTGGCCTTGGGATCGCGCGCGATGGCGAACTCCGGCGGCAGCGAGTCAGCATGCGGATCGAGGCCGATCAGGGCGGAGTTGGCGGTGCGGGCGATCGCGGCTTCGAGTCGGTCAGCGTAGGTCATGAGGGGCAGGATCCTACTCGGTGGAAAGGGCGAGGAACTGCTTGGCGACATGGTCGGCGAGCGGGAGACCGGTCGGGCTGAGTCGGTAGCCGCCCCGATCGCTGTGCTCGAGCAGTCCCAAGACCAACAGACGCTCTGCCAGAGCCTCGAAGGGGTCGTCCGCGACGGGACAATCGGCTCGCTGGCGGGCCTCGGCGGCGCTGAGACCCTCCGCGAGGCGCAGACCCAGCCACCAGGTTTCCGCCAACCTCGCGCGCGGTGTGGGTTCTTCGGACCAGGCGCCGGCCTGTGCAGCTTCACGGATGCGCCGCGTGTAGCCTTGAATGCCCTTGTGGTTGCCGCGGCGCATGCCCCCGACCTTGCTGACGGCCGAAGGACCGATCCCGAGGTACTCCCCGTTGTGCCAGTAATTGACGTTGTGGCGACATTGTTTGCCAGATCGTGCGAAGTTAGAGATCTCATAGGCCTCCAGCCCCGCCGCGGCCAGACGCTCCCGCGTCGCCCAGAAGAAGGCCAGCTCGCGCTCCTCGGGGAGCTTCTGGAGGCGCCCTTCTTCCAGCCAGCGACGGAACAGCGTCTCTTCTTCGAAGGTGAGGTTGTAGGCCGAGAGATGCTCCGGCTCGAGCTCCAGCACCCGCTCGAGGTCGGCGAGCCAGGTCTCCAGCGCCTGTCCGGGCACCGCGTAGATCAGATCGATGTTGAGCGCCTCAAAGCCGACGCTGCGCGCCGCGCGGAAGGCGGCGAAGCTCATTTCGACATCGTGCACGCGCCCGAAGAGCTGCAGGGTGGCGGGATCAAGGCTCTGAAACCCGATCGAGAGTCGGTTGATCCCGAGGTTCAGGAGGGCTTGAGCCTTGGCTGCGTCGAGGCTCTCGGGGTTGCACTCGGCCGTGCGTTCCACAGCCGAGGCGCGCCATCCCGTGCGCTCGTCCAGACCGTCGAGCAGGCGCTGGAGCTCCGCCGCATCGAGCAGGGAGGGCGTGCCTCCTCCGAGGAACAGCGTGCGCGGTGCGCGCGGTGCGTACAGCTCCGCCTCGCGCAGGATTGCGTCGATCATCTCGCCGCGGTCGTGGCCCTCCGCCGGCACGGAGAAGAAATCGCAGTAGTGGCACTTCGCTGCGCAGAAAGGCAGGTGCACATAGAGCGGTGTGCCATCGGCGGCCCGCGAAAACAGCTGAGGAGAGGCGTTCAACCTCTCCTCAGCTTAGCGAACCAGACCGAAATCCAGTGTGTCTGCTAACCGGCTTCGCGACGGGGGTTGTTCTCCCCCACCGCACGGAACTGTGCCGCGACGCCTTCGGCGTTCATGACGCCGTTGAGCTTCTTCAGCGCGTCCTGCTCGATCTGACGCACGCGTTCGCGTGTCAGGCCGACGACCTTGCCGATTTCCTTGAGCGTCATCTGCTCGCCGTTCTCGTTGCCGAGCCCGTAGCGCAGCTTGAGGATCGTCGCCTCGCGCTCGTCGATCACCTGCAGCAGCTCATCGAGGCGCTTCAGCAGGTCGGTGTTGAGCAGCTCTTCATCGGGCGTCAGCGTGCGCGCATCTTCGACCGTGTCCTGGCCCTGGGTCAGGATGTCGAGCGAAACCTGCGGACCCATGCCGGAGACGATGATCGTGCGCTTGAGCAGCGGCCAGTTGTCCTCAGGGATGCCGAGCTCCTCGGCGACCTCTTCAACGGTCGGCGCTCGACCGAGCAGATAGCCGAGCTCCTGGCTCACCACGCGCCAGCGCGAGATCAGCTCCGACATGTAGCTCGGCACGCGAACGGACTTGACGGTGTTGGTCAGCGCGCGACGGATCGCCTGCTTGATCCACCAGGTTCCGTATGTGGAGAAGCGACAGCCCGCATCAGGGTCGAACTTCTCCGCGGCCTTCATCAGTCCGATGTTGCCCTCGGCGATCAGATCCTGCAGCGTCAGGCCGCGGTTGGCGTACATCTTCGCCACCGACACGACCAGGCGCAGGTTGGCGCGGATCATGTGCTCGCGGGCGCTGATGTCGCCTTGCTGGATGCGGCGACCGAGCTCGATCTCCTCGGTGGCAGAGAGCAGCGGCACCTCGTTGATTTCTTGGAGATAGGTCTCCAGACAGCGTTCGGCAGAAATGGTGGCTCTCCGTGGTGTTCGTCAGGGGGTGTGTCGAACGCACCTGCTCAGGCAGGCACGCAGAAGCGACGAGGCTCGCTTCCAAGCGGGAAATCGGCGGGCGAACGAACGATTCTTGAGGCGGATGCCCGATTGGGCTCTCGCCGCTACAATCCCCGCCCTCAATCCATGGCTGACACCTCGATGGAAGAAATCCTTTCCGAGGATGCGTTCGTCCAGACTCTGGTCGAGCGCGTCCCGCCGTTCCTCGGGTTGGCAGCCGTGCTGACAGGGGTCCCCCAGGGCGAATGGACGCGAACGCACCACTTCCGGCTGGTGAGCGAGTCCGATGCGCTGGAGTCGCTGCTCGATGAGCATGGCGCTCGCTACAACCGTCGCTACGCCTTTCTGCGCGAGCTGTCGGCGGCGTTGCGCTCCTTCTCCCAGGCCGGTTTCAGTCTGGTGCACCTCAGCCGCCGGCTTTCGGGCTACGGTGTCACACTCTCCGAGCGCGAGACGGGCCAGTTCCACAAGGCCTTGCAGGAGACGCGCAGCTTCGTGGAGCGCTCCGAGCGCGCGCTGCTGGCGGCTGCATGTGACGAGCTGGCAGCACTCGGTGTGCACTGCGATGCGCCGCTTGTGAAGATTGGCGACGAGCTGGTCGGACCCAAGCGCATGCTGCCACGCAATCTCGGGCAGGAGGACGTGCCGGACGACGAAGGCAAGGCGGCCGAGATCGCTTCGAAGTACCTGCAGGCCTGCGCGAAGCTCGAAGAAATCGGCGTGCACCGCATCAGCGAGGAGCCGGATCGCGACGAGTGGTTGCGCCGACACTGCAGCGAGGAGAAGGCGCGCGTTTTTGAGGCCGCGATTCACAACCTGCAGTCGGTCTACGACACGCATGTCAAGAATTCGCCCGCGGAGCAGGCCGATGCGCGGCTTCTGCGGCTGCGCGGTCACATTTCCATCGTCCTGCACCTTCTGGAAGCCGTGACGCTGATGACGCACTTCGTGGAGCGCCATGTGAGCGGTCAGAGGCACGAGGCGCTCGAGCGCCGGATGCTGAAACTGATCCCGCGCGGCGAGGTGCGCGAGCACACCCTCAACAATTTGCTGTACTGGGCATCGACCGTGCTGCGCCGCGGCCGCGCGCTTGCGGAGGATCTGCTGCCGGCGTACACGAACCTGGACGCGCTGACCGTGGAGCTGCCCAAGGACGTGATGATCCACGCGCGGCCGGCTTCACTGATTGTCGGCATCGTTCAGCACTACGCGATGCCGGTCGAGCTGGAGATCGATGGAGCGCGCTGCAACGCCGGCTCCATCCTCGAACTGTTGCTGGCGGTCGGTTCGCATCCTGATGCCCGCCGCTTCGTGTTCCACGGGGACGCTCGCCCGCTCGCCGACATTCAGGCCTTGTTCCAGCACGCGCTGGGCGAGCAGGGCGCTGAGAAGCTCCCCGAGGCGTTGGCCTATCTCAAACGTCGCGGTTGAGCAGCATTCAGACTCCCAGACGCAGGCGTTCGGCAAGCACAGGCGGCAGACCGGCCTTGAGTATGCGTGCCTGTTCGCGCTCGATGTCATAGCTTGTGCGCACAATGCGCAGCAGCCGCGCGCTGCTGTCGTACAGGGCACACGCTGCGCGCGGGTCTTCATCGCGCGGTTGGCCGACGCTGCCAACGTTCACCACCGCACGCGTGGTTTCGCTGAGGTCGACGAAAGAGTCGTGCGTGAATGCCGTGTGCAACGGATCTTCGGCGAGTCGCAGCAGCGTTACGGGAACATGGGTGTGACCGACGAAACACACCGGTAATTCCAACTCATTGAGCGATGCATCCGCATCGTGCGGCCCGTGCACATAGTGGAAGTCCTCCGGATGTGCGTAGGAACCGTGTGCCAGGGCGCAGTGTTCGAAGTGCATGCGCAGCGGCAGAGCCGCAAGCCAGTGCAGTTCCTCCGCCGTCAGCTGACGCTGCGTCCACTCCACGGCGGCGCGTGCGTACTGGTTGAAATAGCGCGGATCGAGCTCACCTGCGACCGCGGCATCGTGATTGCCCTTCACGACGTGAACGCCCTCGTCCTTGAGCAGCGCGATGCATTCGCGCGGTGCTGCGCCGTAGCCGACGACATCGCCGACGCTCAGGATCTGGTCTGCGCCTGCAGAGCGCAGCACGCTCAATGCAGCCTGGAGTGCGGCGAGGTTGGAGTGGATGTCGCCGAGGACGCCGTAGATCATGAGGTCGGTCGGTGGAGTGAGGATTGGCGCGAGAAAGACCCGGCCAGGATCAGGATCAGGCCCAGCACCCAGACTGACAAGTGCCAGCCACGCTCCTCCCCCATCGGCGAGAGCAGCATCAAGGCGGCAAAGAGCCAGCCGGCCAGAGCCGGACGCAGCCCGCTGCGGACAAGCGCCAGGCCGCCAAGACTTGCCAAACCCCAGTGAAGTGTCATGGCAAGCGAAGGCGTCGCCAGCGCGCAACTTACGAGGAATGGAAGAAAAAAGGTATTTAAAAGTACAATAGCAGAGAGATGGTGCGCTGGCAGGGTGCGTGCCCATGCTCTGGTACGGACGGACCACGCTACCAGCCAGCCGCCTAGCACGGCTCTGGATAGGAACGCCCAATTATCAAGGAGCAGATCGGCAGAGTCGCTTGACAGCGGTGAGAACCAAGGCAGGGCCAGCGCGCACAGCCAGCCAGTGCCCAGCAGGCCCATGACACAGCTCCACCAGCTCAGATTTCTCAGGGGCAAGCTCCACAGACTCCACATACATGCTCTGTCCTAAGCAATCACAGGTCTGGATGCCAGTCTCCTCTTGACACTCCACTGTTGGTGCCTAGCCTTGACACCAACACACCATTTGGTGGATGTGAGCGGCAAATCGAACAGGGGAGGAAGCATGGAACGTCGTTTGGGCAGGGGCTTGGGTTCACTTTTGGCAGGTGGTTCGACGGAGGAGGTCGCGGTGCCCACGGTACCCGCGGCACCGGCTGCGCCGGCTCAGCCGGGGTCGACACCGCAGATTGCGCTCGACGTCATCGAGGTCAACCCCTACCAGCCGCGTCAGGTCTTTGACCCGGCCGGTGTCGATGAGCTGGTTCAAAGCATCCGGCAGCATGGACTGCTGCAACCGATCGTGGTTCGACCCCACGGTAGCGGTTATCAGCTGATCTCGGGTGAACGCCGCCTGCGCGCCTTCCGTATTCTCGGCAAGTCCACCATTCCGGCCACGATCCGCGAGGGTGTCACGGACCAGGAGCTGCTGGAACTGGCTCTGGTTGAAAATGTCCAACGGAAAGACCTCGACCCCATCGAGCGCGCCCTGGGATTCCGCCGGATGATGGAGCAGCTCCACCTGACGCAGGAGCAGGTTGCGGACAAGGTGGGTCTTCAGCGTTCCACCGTCGCCAACCAATTGCGTCTGCTGGACCTTCCGGAGAATGTCCGTCAGGCGCTGGCGAAGGGTCTGATCCAGATGGGTCATGCACGTGCATTGCTGGGTGCCAAGTCCGAGGCCGATCAGCTTGCCCTTCTTGAGCGTACCGTCCGGGAAGATCTCTCGGTGCGGTCGGTTGAAGATGCAGTCCGCCAGGGCAACAAGCCGGTCAGCTCTGCCGCAGCTCATTCGGAAGACGCTGCCGCCGGCGACAAGACCCTGACTCCCCAAGCACCTTGGGTTCGGGACTTGGAGAATCGGATGCGGGAACATCTCGCCACCAAGGTCCAGCTCAAGAACGGACCTGGTTACCGCGGCCAAATCGTGATCGACTACTACCAGCGCGAGGATTTGGAGCGGCTGATGGCGATCCTCGCCCCCAAGCCGACAGTGTAGACCAATCCCTTCAGCCAAAAAGAACGGCGGGGTGTTCCACGTGGAACACCCCGCCTTGTTTTAGTCCCTCTGAGGGGCGGCGATCAGAGCACTTCCGCGCTCAGGAGCACTACCGGTTTGGCCGGACGGTCCGCGGAGCCGGCCTCTATCTCTCCTCCCTCAATCGAGCGCACGATGTCCATGCCCTCGACCACCTTGCCGTAGACCACGTGCTGGCCGTCCAGACGAGTGCTGTCCGCAGTGGTGATGAAGAACTGGCTGCCCGAGCTCTGCTCATCGCTCGGCTTTTTGGCGGCCGAGAGGTAACCAGGGAAGTGGTGGAGGCTGTTTTCCTCCTTTTCGATCTTGTAGTCGGGACCGCCTTGACCCCAGCTGGCCTTGTCTTCACCCTTGGAGTTCGGGTCGCCGCCCTGGATCATGAAGTCCTTGACGACGCGGTGGAAGCGGGTGCCGTTGTAGTAGCCCTCGCGGCAGAGCTTGAGGAAGTTCTCGACGTGCTTGGGAGCTTCCTTGGCGTAGAGAGCTACGACGATGTCGCCCTGATCGGTCTTGATTCGGACGCGCGGCGAGCCCTCGGCCGGAGCCGGGTTTTCGAAGAGCTGAGCATGCGTCGAGCGCCAGGACTTCTGCTCCTTGCAGCGGCGCTCGAGCTCCTCGACCAGGCTGATCGCGTCACCGCCGTCCTTGACCGCAAGACGGTCCTTAACCAGCGGGTGATTTGCGTGTTCCTTCTTGAGGGCCTCCAGTGCGGCAAGGGCCGAGTCCCATTCCGATCGCTCGGCGGCGTTGGTCGCGGCCGCCCAGAGTGACCAGGGTGCGGCCGGCATGCCCTTGAGCTTCTCGTGCACCGCCAAGAGGGCGGCGGGATCCGCCTCGATCGAGAGCGGATTGGCCGGCTTGGGGGCCGCGGCCGCCGTCAGCTGAGACCAGCTCTTATCCAGGTCTTTAGCAGCCTGCATGGATGTAATTGAGCGGTAGATAGCATACCCCGCGAGGGCGAGGATGAGCACCGCGGCGGGCTTCCATGCAACCTCGACGAAGCGCTGGAACGCGTTCTTGTCGTCGTCCGGGGTGGCAAAGGTGACAGCGGTGGGGGCCTTGTGTTGGGCCATGGCAGGTCGAGGAGGGGTCAGCGGGATCGCCCCGCGGTGGCGGCCGAGCGCGGAAGGCGGGGCCAAAAGGAGGCCTCAGCGATCATCGGCTCGACGAACAAAGCAGTTTAGCGAGGAAGGGCCGGAGCGCACAAGCGAGGCCAAGAAAGGGGATGAAAAGCAAGCTACCATGCCCTCCCCATGCTGATCCTGCTGCTCAACCTCCTGTCCCTCGGGGCCGGTGCCCCGCTTCCGCTCGAGAGCTCCGTCGACTTGTTCGGTGCTCCCGCCCTGCTGCAGGGCACCAACCCCGATCTCGCCGAATTCGAGAAGCGCCGCAAGGCCGCAGACAAGGACACGGACAAGCTGTGGGACCTGCATGAGTGGTGCACGCAGAAGAAGCTCGACAAGGAAGCGAAGAACTGCCTGCGTCGCATCGTGCAGCTCAACCCTGAGGACGAGAAGGCACAGAAGCTGCTCGGAAACGTCCAGTACGACGGCAAGTGGTTCGCCTCCGAGAAGAAGGTGGAGGAGTACAAGAAGGAACAAGCCGCGAAGGCAGCCAAGGAAAAGGAGAAGGAGGCCAAGGAGAAGGGCCTCGTGAAGTGGAAGGATCAGTGGGTGCTGCCCGCCGATCTCCCGTATCTCCAAAAGGGAATGGTTCGCGACGAAAACGGCGCGTGGATCAACCCCGAGATAGAGAAGAAGAAGAAGGAGGGCTGGATTCAGCAGGACCTCGAGTGGATCCCTCCCGCGGAGAAGGACAACATCACCAAGGGCCTCTGGAAGTGCGGCGACAAGTGGCTCAGCGTCGAGGACGCCAACGAATACCACAGCGAATTCTTCCAGTGGTGGCGCGTGCCGGAGAGCATCAAGGAGCGCTACACGCTGCTGACGACGTGCGAGCGCAAGACAGCCGAAGCGATGATGCGCAATCTGTCGAACGCTTACGACGATCTCGTCAAGTGCTTCGGCAATCAGCCCGCGGAGCCGGTTCAGGTGCTCGTGCTGCGCACGCAGACGCAATACGAGTCGTTCGCCGCGGGCGATCAGGAAGAGGAGCGCCCGCCGACGGAAACACACGGCCTCTCCTCGGTGCACTACGCGTACTTCGCGGACTTCGGCGCGGATCCCAGCCAGCAGACACTGCTACAGATCGGGGTTTCCTACTGGGACACGCAGGGCGATGGTCCGAAATGGGGACTGCACGCCACGCGCCACGCGCTGGGACAGTCCTTCGCCGAAGCGCTGGATCCCAGCCCCAAGGCCTTTGAGAAGCTCATCAAGGAATCCAAGTACGATCCCGCAGCGTTCTGGGGAGAGAAGCGCGTGCCGCTGTGGTTCCGCTACGGCGCAGCTGCGTACGCCGAGCGCTACTTCCGCGACCCGGATACCCTTGCAGGCGGCAACTCCGCCTGGGCGATCGAATGGTCGCTGGCGAGTCTGGTGAAGCGCGGCGGTCTCTCGCCGCTGAAGCAGATCTTCGAGTTCCAGCCCGACGTCGACAACTTCGAGATGTCGCAGAAGTGGATCAACGAGACGGGCTTGCTGATGTACTTCATGGTCGACGGCAAATGCGCGCCCGTCACCGCCAAGCTGGAGGCCTTCCAGCAGGCTCTCAAGACCAATGCCGATCGCAAGGCCGTGACAGCGGCATCGAAGGCGCTGATGGATGAGCTGACCAAGAACGAGAGCGAGCTGCGCAAGTTCGCGAAGCTCTGAGCGCACCATGATCGCTCTCCTGCTTGCGGCAACGCCCCTTGCAATCACTGCCGTGGGCGAGACGGACATCCTTTCCGCGCTGCATCCGGCCGATGCGGACGTTTTCCTCGAAATGGGGGAGCCCGGACGGATGTTCGCGGAGCTGCCTCAAACGCCGTGGATGCGCATGCTGCGCGACGCGGAGATGGAGAAGCTCTACGGACTCGTGTCGACGCTCGGAGTGGATCTTCGCGCGTCGATGAGCGCGATGATCCCCGCGAGCGTGCTCGGCGAGAGCAGCCCGCTGCGCTCGATGCAGTCGATGAGCGTTTCCCTGTCGCAGCTCGACCAGCCCGGCGCGCCGATGACGGTCTGGATGGGCATGCGCATGGCCAGCGCGGAGAGCGCAAGTGCGATGCTCGGAATGTTCACCATGGAGGGTCTCCTGCTGCCGTCCGGGAAACCCGATGACGAGTTCAAGCTGGGTGAGCGGGTGCTCAGGCTGCAGCACTACTCTGTGGAGAAACCCGACGAGTTGGCGGTCGGAGCGGCGCGGCAGTTGCCCAGCGACATCTGGTTGCTTCAGGACGGCGCGCAGCTCGTGATGGGCATGGGAGGCGCAGCGCCGGAGAGTCTTTCACTGCGACTGGCCGGGCAACAACCCGTCTTGTCGCGCGAACGGCTGTTTCCTGCGGACCTGCCGTGGTCGCCCGCTTCGGGCACGCTGCTGTATCGCCTGTGGGTGGATCTGGAAGGCACGGCCTTCATGGAGAACCCGCTACTGGCGGAGGCGCGCGAGGCTCTTGGCACGGCATTGTCCTGGGGATTGCCGGTGCTCTTCCCCTATCTCGGTGCGCAGGGTGTCTGGCGCGTCGAGTGGCGCGGTTCACAGTTTGTCACCGAGACGGTGCACAAGCGTTACCCGTCGATGAGCACACAGGCGCTCGGCGGAGCGCCGGTCGATGCCAAGGTCGCGCGCTTCGTTCCCTCGGAAGCCGTCGGCGCGTGGCTGACGAGCATCGATCCCGCGCGCTTTGAGAGCGAATTGCGCGTGCTGGTCGGAGCCGCGCTTCAGGGCGATGAGGAAGGCCAGCCCGTGCTCACCGCACAGCAGTTGTCGCAGCTGCCCTCGCTGCAGGCTGGACTCGGAAAGCAGGCCGCCCTCTTCCTGCTGCCGATCAGCAGCATTCAGTCGATCGAACCGCGTCTGTTCGTCGCGATCGAACTTGCCGACCGCGAAGCGTTCGAGCGCGCTCTGGATGGCTGGACCGACAAGCTCAAGGAGCTCGCACCCTCCGCGCGCATTTCCAACCGTCCGTACCGCAAGCACAAGCTCGTCAGCTTCAGCGCGCAGGAGGAAGAGGAGGAGTCCGGCAATGCCGGAGGCACCGGACCGCTCGGCGGCCTGATGAGCACGCCGACGTTCAGTCCGACGATCGGAGTGCTCTCCGATCGCGTGCTGATCACGATCAAGAAGTCCTTCGCGCAGACCGAAATGCGCCGCGTGCTCGACGGCAAGGACACGGTTCCGCATGCCATCACCGCAGCCGGAAGCGTGCCTGCGGGTGCGTTCGAAGCCGGCATGATGGACTGGCCCTCGTACACCGGCAAGCTGCTGGACATCGCCACCGGATTGCTTCCCATGGCGAGCAGCATGATGGGAACAGAAGCCGCGCAGCTCGATCTGCAGGGACTGCCCAGCACCGCCACGATGCAACGCTATTTCCAGCCCACGCGCAGCTGGTCGCGTCGACTCGACGATGGACGCGTGCTGGGTTACACCACCAGTTCGTACGGGCCGGAGACGCCGCTGACGCTGCTGGCACTGGGGGTGGGGGCGATGCGGACGGTGCGCCGGCCTCCGCCCGTGTCGCTCTCCGGCGGTGAATTGCCGCCCGGCGATGTCGAGGCCGCACCCAAGCCGCAGGACACGACGCCACCGGTTGAGCCCTCCGAGAGCGACGAAGTGCTCGCCACGCGTGCGGGTCTGCTGGCGATCCGTTCGGGCATTGCCGTGTATCGCGCGGATGCCGGACGCATTCCCGATCAGTTGGCTCTGCTGACCAAACCCACGACCAACTTCCCCGACGCCTTCCTCAACGGCAAGCCGTTGCCGCAGGACGGATGGAAGCGCGAGTTCATCTACAAGCCCGAAGCCGATGGCAAGAAGTACGCGCTGTACTCGGCGGGCCCTGACGGCAAGGACGACAACGGCGCGGGCGACGACGTGCGCTGGAAGTGAGCGCGAGGCCCTCCAACAACCGGCGTCGGAAGGTCAAAGCCTTTCGTCGTGCTGTGGGGCTGCGCCTGATCGGCGCGCTGGGGCCGTTGTTTCTGCGGACGTTGCGCGCGCGCTGGAAGTGCGAACGCCTCAATCCGCAGCACTGGGAAGACGCCGTCAAGGATGGCGAAGGTGCGTTGCTCGCGCTGTGGCACGGACGGATGGTCTGCGGCATGGCCGACCACGCCGGACGCGAATACACCGTGCTTGTTTCGCGCAGCAAAGACGGCGACATCTCCGACAAGCTGCTGCAGCGCTTTGGCTATCGTGTGATTCGCGGATCCTCCAGCCGTGGAGGAGCCAGCGCGGCTCGGGCAATGCTCGCCTCGCTGGGCAGGGGCTCGAAGCTCGTCGTGACGCCCGACGGTCCGCGGGGCCCGCGGCACGCGCTCAATCCGGGTCTCGCATGGATGGCCCGCGAAACCGGATTGCCGATCGTGCCGATGGGCTTTGCCGTCGATCGCGCCTGGCGTCTGAAGAGCTGGGATCGCTTCACGATTCCCAAGTGGGGTGCGCGCGTCGTGCTGAGCTACGGCGAGCCGCTGCGCGTGAGTGCCGAGGCGGACGAAGCCGAGCTGCAGCGCACAACCGAGGAACTGGGGCGAAGGCTGATGGCGGCGGAGGCGCAAGGCTTCGCGCATCTGGGGGAGCCCGTCGATTGGTGATGCGCGTGGGACCCGCGGGCTGGGCCTATCCCGACTGGGAAGGTCGCGTGTATCCCGACTACAAGGCCCCGGGCTTTCATCCCCTGGCCATGCTCGCGCGCCTGTTTGATTGCATCGAGATCAACAGCACCTTTTACGCGCTTCCGCGCGCAGACCACGCCACGCGCTGGGTGGAACTGGTGCAAGCCAACCCCGAGCTGGTATTCACAGCCAAGCTGCACCGCGATTTCACCCATGTCGACGGCCAGACCTTCGAGCAGCGTCTGCCGCAACTGGAGCAGGCCGCGCGCAGCTTTCTGTCGGGACTCGAGCCGCTGCGCAGCGCCCGCCGATTGCGTGCCGTGCTGGTGCAGTTTTCAGCAGGCTTTCTGCACGGCAAGAGCGAGGTGCGCCGGCTCGGCCGGATCCGCTCGTGGCTCGATGGTTTGCCCCTGGTTGTCGAATTGCGGCACGAGTCCTGGTTTCAGCCGCCGGCGCTGGCGTCCCTGCGCGGTCTGGGCTATTCGCTCGCCTACCTGGATCTGCCTCCGGCATGGAATCACCCGCCCGCATGGCATGAACCCACCGGCCGGATCGGTTATCTGCGGCTGCACGGCCGCAATGAACAGGAGTGGTTCCGACCCGAGGCGGGTCGCGACCAGCGCTACAACTACCTCTACCGTCGGCCGGAGCTGACGGCGATCGCCGAGCGCGCGCGCCGCATCGAGCAGGGGCATGAAGAGAGCATGCTGGTAACCAACAACCACTTCGGAGGCAGGGCGGTCGCCAACGCGCTGGAATTGCTGTACCTGCTGCGGGGGGAGCGGCAGCCGGTACCTGCAGAATTGCTGGAGGCCTACCCCCGACTCGCCACGATCGCCAAGGAAGGCGGGCAGGGCGGTCTGTTTCGATAGGATGCCGCAAAACGAGGTTGGAAGCTTTGGGCCAGCGGGTTATGCTCTCTGCCCGATTCGGATCGGATTGCCCCCCATTGGATTCCTACAGCCTGCTGGTCGGTCTTTACGCGACAACTCTCGGATTGCTGGCCGTCTACGGCCTGCACCGCGTGGGCATGTTGGCGCGCTTCCGGTGGGGCAAGGATGTGCCTCGGCCCGCGAACGGAGATGCGCTCGTGCCGTTCGTTACGGTTCAGCTGCCGATCTTCAATGAACGCACTGTCGCGAGCCGCCTGATCCGCGCCGCCGCCGCACTGGAGTGGCCGCGCGAGCGCTTCGAGATCCAGGTGCTCGACGACTCGACCGACGATACGCGCGAACTGGTGGACCGCGAGGTCGCGGAGCTGGCCCGCACGGGTCTGGACATTCGCGTGGTGCGCCGCGACAACCGCAAGGGCTTCAAGGCCGGCGCGCTCGACCACGGACAGCGGCTCGCCAAGGGCGAGCTGTTCTGCATCTTCGATGCGGACTTCATGCCGGGTCCCGACTTCCTCGTGCAGACGGTGCCGCACTTCGCGAATCCTGCGATCGGCATGGTCCAGGCGCGCTGGGGACACGCCAACCGAGAGGACTCGCTCCTAACACGCGCCCAGTCGGCGCTCCTCGACGGCCACTTCGTGATCGAACACAAGGTGCGCCACGACAGCGGCGTCTTCTTCAACTTCAACGGCACAGCCGGTGTCTGGCGTCGCAAGGCGATCGAAGACGCGGGCGGCTGGGAACACGACACGCTGACCGAGGATCTGGATCTCAGCTATCGAGCGCAGCTGGCGGGCTGGAAGTTCGTCTATCTGCCGCGCATCGTAGCACCTGCCGAAATACCGCCCGACATCTCGGCGTTCAAGTCGCAGCAGCATCGCTGGGCCAAGGGCAGCGTGCAGGTCTTCAAGAAGCTCGGCTGGCGCATTCTGGTTTCCGATCAGCCGCTGCGCGTCAAGATGGAGGCCTTCTCGCACCTCACGGGCAATGTCGGCTACCCCTGCGTGTTGCTGCTGGCGTTCCTGCTGCCGCTTTCGCTGGGACTTTCCGATGTATTCCCGCACTGGGTGCATCTGGCTCTCTTCACCACATGCACGCTGTCCGTGCTGGTGTTCTACGAGACGAGCCAGCGCGCCGTCGGCCGCGCACTGCATCAGCGCATCGTCGACACGTTTGCCGCGATCGCGCTGGGCATCGGCATGTGCGTCTCGCAGACGCGCGCCGTGATCGAAGGTCTGCTGCCGGGCACGGGCGTGTTCGTGCGCACGCCGAAGAAGGGCGATGCGCCGCGCGCCAAGGGCTACCGCGTCAGCGTGCTGGGCTGGCCCGGCGTGGAGCTGGTCCTCGCGGCCTGGTTTGGCTACGGCATCTGGCTTGCGATCCAGAAGGAATTCTGGGGCTCGCTGCCCTTCCTCGTGCTGTTCTTCGCGAGCTTCGCGTGGGTCGGCAGCCTGAGCCTGATCGACCATCTGCAGTCGCTCCGCTCGCGCCCGGCGTGAGCGGACCACGCAGCTCGCGCCCGGCGTGAGCGGACCACGCAGCTCGCGCCCGGCGTGAGCGGAAAGGCTCCACTCGCTGACTGCGTGAGCGGAGAACGGCAGCCTCCGCGCGGACTGCTGTGGCCCGCGCGGAATCCGTGAGCCGGATCAGCGCGGCTTGGCCGTGAGGTGATCGACGAGGTCCATCTTCGAGATGAGACCCTGCAGCTTGCCGCTGTCATCGACGACCAGACCCGCCATGCCCTTGCCGAAGACATCGACGAGCTTGGAAGCCTCGTCGGATTCCTTGACAGTAGTGACCTTTCGGAACATGACTTCGGCGACGGCCGACGAGAGGCTCGCGCGACCGTCGACGAGTTTTCCGAGCACGTCGGACTCGGTCAGGATGCCCACCAGTCGCCCGTCATCGAGCACCGGCAGCTGGCTGATGCCGTGTTCCTTCATGACCATCACCGCATCGGCGATGGTGTCGCCGCTGGCCGCGGTCACGAGCTTGCGGCGCGGGAGCTTGCGCAACAGATCGCCGATGCGCTCGCTCTCCCAGGCCGGCTCGGTGAAGTTGTTCTCCTTCATCCACTGCGGATCCATGAACTTGGTCATGTAGTTCCGCACGCCGTCGGGCAGGATCACGACAAAGCGCTTGCCGGGGCCGTATTTCCTGGCCGTTTCTACGGCGGCCCACATCGCGGAGCCGGAGCTGCCGCCGCACAGCAGACCTTCGCGGCGAATCAGCTTGCGGGCCATCTGGAAGCTCGGATGGTCCTCGCTCTTGACCCATTCATCGACCAGCGCGCGATCCAGCACGTCCGGAATGAAGTCGTAGCCGATGCCTTCGACCTTGTAAGAGCCGATCGGGCCCGGTCCGGCGAGAATCGAGCCGACCGGGTCGACGCCGATGATCTTCACGTTGCGCATCTTCTCCTTGAGCTTGCGCGCGGTGCCGCTGATCGTGCCGCCGGTTCCCGCCGTCATCACGGCGAAGTCGAACTGTCCGTCGGTCTGCTGCAGAATCTCCTCCGCGGTGCCGTGGTAGTGGGCCGCAGGGTTATCGGGGTTGCCGTACTGATCGAGAATGTGCGCGTTGGGGAGGATGTCACGCAGCTGCTTGGCGACGCCGATATGGCTCTCGGGAGCGTCCCAGGCCGCTTCGGTGGGCGTGCGGATGATCTCGGCGCCGAGCGCCTCGAGCACGACCTGCTTCTCGCGGCTCATCTTCTCGGGCATGGTGATGACCATGCGGTACCCGTAGACCGCGGCGGCGAGCGCCATGCCGATGCCGGTGTTGCCGCTGGTCGGTTCGATCAGCGTGTCACCGGGCTTGATGCGGCCGGACTTCTGCGCCTCCTCGACCATGCGCTTGCCGATGCGGTCCTTGATCGAGCCGCCGGCATTGAGGAACTCGCACTTGACGAGGAATTCGCAGCCGGTTTCGCGGCCGATTTGACGCAGGCGGACCATCGGCGTGCAGCCGATCGCATCGAGGATGGAGTTGTGAATGTGGGCCAAAGTGATTCTCCGCAGGGGCAATCTAGGCCGCGCAGGATGGCAAAAAAACGGCGCGGTGTCGCCAGCCTTTGTGCGAAGGTTGGCCTTTCCCGTCAGGGTCGGATCAGCCGGGCTTTTTCGGCGGAAGCAGCGTCAGAGTGCCGCGCTCCGAAAGGCCCACTTCCAGGCGCTCGAGGCAGGGCTTGCCGCCCGTCAGCACCCCGGCGGCGTCGATGCGCCTGCCATCGGTCAGCGAAAAGCGCCACTGATGCCAGGGGCAGGTGATTGAATCGCCGCTCTGTGTCCCGTCAAACAGCGGCGCCTGCAGATGGGGGCAGAAGCTCTGCACCGCGACGAAGCACCCCTCGAGCTTGAACACGGCAAAAGAGCCCCAGGGCGTCTCGAAGGGCAGCGGCCGCGAAAACCGTTCGGGAGCCAGACCCGTGTCCCAAGGGGCGTTGTGCGCTGCCATCCCTGCTCAGTCTATCGGGCGCAGCGGGCGTATGCCCACGCTCAGACTGCGTGTACCCAGCGGCAGCTCATCTCGAGCGCTTGAGCGCAGGAGCGCCGGTGTGGAGAGGAACGACCCGCCGCGGGCGACCCGCAACAAGGCCGCACCTGCCTCGGGATCGGCGACATGCTCCGCCGTACCCGGACGCAGCAAACCTGCATGGTCGGGAACATACGGATCGAGCGTCCATTCGGCGACGTTGCCCAGCACGTGCACCAGCCCAAACGGGTTGGCGCGGCCCGACAGCGTACTCACGGTTCCTGTGGGCTGCGCATCCGCGCCGTGCACCTGCTGTTCCGCAAGACAACTCGGATCGTTCCCGCACCACCAGAGGGTCGCCGTGCGAGCACGGGCCGCGTGTTCCCACTGCGCCTCCGTGGGCAGGCTCCATCCCTGACGCAGACAAACGAGTGCGGCATCCTCCCATGAGACCGTGTCCACAGGGTACGCGCCGCGCTCCTGCGACAGGCCGCGTTCGAGCGGCAGATAGCTCGGGTTGGCACCGCTGAGGCGCTCCCACTGCGCCTGTGTCAGTTCGTGCTTGGCGATCAGGAACGGCGTGAGCGTGACTCGGCGCTGCGGGAATTCGTGATCGCGAGCCGCAGCGTCCCGCACAGCATCCTTCCCCGCATTCGCAGGCGGCCACCCGAAGTCACCGGGAGAACCCAGCACGCATTCGCCACCCGGGATCAGCACGAAGACGACGCCGTGCTGCGGTCCCAGCACGAGCTCGCCATCGGCGTCGCGCTCGGGTACCTGTCCGCTGGCAAGGTGCACAAACTCCGGACAACCGCTGACGCGGTCCGTGCCCAGCGGGATCAGACCGAACTGCGGAGGGATGTGCTCAGGCAGACCAGGCGTCTGCCGCGACGCGAGCTCCTGCTGCAGCGCGGCCCACAGCGGAGCTGCGCGCACCAGACTCTCTTCGCGCAACCACTCACCGCGTGCACGCAATGCCCGAATGCGCGGCAGAGCACCCCTTGGTTCCGTTCCCAAAGCGCTCAGCTGAGCCGTGAGCGCGGCCAAGGCATTTGAACGCCAGCGCGTCTCGTCGCTGGCACCTTCGGCCTTGAGCGCGGCGAGATCGCGTTCGTGCTGAGGCAAGCGCGCGAGCAGCGACTCCGCGCGCTGCACCCAAGCATCGATCGCAGGGAGCCGGTCCGGCAGCGGGGGATGGAATCCAGGTTCGGCATCGAGCAGATCCTGCAGGATCTGCGCATCCGCTAGGCGCTCCCATTCGCGGCGCTGCGTGCGTTGAGCCCAGGCGTAGTATGCGCTGCCAAGAGTGAGGCTCGCGAGCAGAGCCAGCAAAGCAACCGAAAGAGCGCGATTGCGCGCGACCCATTTGCGCAGCTCGAGCAACGGTCCGCCGCCATGGGCCTGCACCACACGCCCTTCGAGGTGAGCACGCAGATCACGCGCCATGCCGGTCATGTCCGCATAGCGGGCGGACGGATCGCGCTGCATCGCGCGATCGGCAATCGCCACCAGCTCGGCGGGAGCCATCGGAGCGGCGATCGACAGCGGAATCGGAGCACCGGCGACGACAGCAGTCAGCACCGCATCGCCGTTGGATCCCAACTCGCCATAGGGGCGCTTGCCGCTGAGAATCTCATGCAGAATCGCGCCGGCGGAGTAGACATCGGTGCCCGGTCCCAGGCGAGCGTTGTCACCGCGCGCCTGCTCAGGCGACATGTACGCCGGCGTGCCCACGCGTCCGCCGGTGCGCGTGGTGTGCGCAGGCGCATTGGGTCCTTCCTCATCGGGTTCGAGCAGCCGCGCAAGCCCCCAATCGAGCACCTGCACGCCGCCGTGCTCGCGGATCATGATGTTGGCCGGCTTGAGGTCGCGGTGCAGGACGCCGCGGGCATGCGCGTATGCAACGGCCTCCAGAGCCTGAAGCAGCACCGTCAGCAGGTGTTCCAGCGTCCAGGTTGCCGAGCCTTCCTTGCGCTCGTGCAAAGCCTGAGCGAGCGTCATTCCGCGCACCAGCGGCATCGTGAACCAAGGCCGCCCCTGCGCATCGAGACCAGCATCCAGCACGTTGACGATGCCCGGATGATTGAGCGAGGCGAGCAGTCGTGCCTCATCGACAAAGCGCAGAAAAGCGCCGCGCTCGGCTCGAGCCAGTCGCTTGAGGGCGATTTCGCGCTGCAAGACGGTGTCCTTGACGCGCAGGACCAGGCCCATGCCGCCTCGGCCCAGGCTGCCGACGCGCTGGTAACGGTGTTCGTGCGCGCCATGACCATCAAAGCCGCAGCCATCCGGACTGGCGAGCTGCAGGAACTCCGCGCGCGCCTCCGCGCTGAGCGATTCGAAATCATCGTGCTCCGGACCGAGCGAGCGCAGCGCGCCCTGCAGGCGACCGTAGCGCTCCCACAATCGCGCGAGTTCCGGCTGCAGCTTTCCGGAAGCCCCGATCAGCGCGTCCACGTCCAGCGCCTCGCCCGACTCCCTGCGCGCGATCCACTCAGCGAAGACCCTGCGCGCCTCGCCGGGCTCCTGCTCTGCTCCGCTGGCGGGCCTCATCGTCGAGGCATTGTAGCTGCCCTTGCCCTTCCGCGCGGTCGCGGTTCACAATCAGGACATGAGCGAGGCTGGCAGCACACTGAGCCGAGAGGAGTTCCAGCGCCTGCTGGAGACCAACCTCACCAGCCTGAGAGTCTATGTGCACCTGCGTGCCAGCGCGGACCTGCAGCGCCGTGAACCCATCTCGGACGTCGTGCAGTCCACACTGCGTGAGGCCTGGGAGGGACAGGAGCACTATCGCCATGTGGACGAAGGTTCCTTCCGCGCGTTTCTGTTTCGCGTGGCGACCAACCAGTTGATCAGCAAGGCGCGCTACTGGCAGGCGGACAAGCGCAAACCGCAGGCGCTGCAGCCGCTATCCGACGGCTTGTGGGAACTGCCTCAGTCGGCGGGAAGCAGTCCCTCCAAGAGTCCCGTCGGTGGCGCGATCCGCGCCGAAGACGTCACGCGCCTGCGCGCCGCATTCGTGCGACTCGATGAGCAGGACCAGCGCCTGCTCGCGCTGCGGCGGGTCTTCGAAGTGCCTGTCAGGGAGGTCGCAAAGGAACTCGGCATCGCCGAATCCACCGTGCGCTGGCGCCTCGCCATGATAGAGACCGAGCTCGCTGATCAGCTGAGCTAGTCGGTATCCAGTGCGCGGGCCGCACGCACGCCGACGAAGGGCTGACGGTTGTCAGGCGCCGCCGAGAAGCGTCGAGCGGTGCGCAGCTCCGGCGCTTCGTGGACGGCGCCGCCGCCGCGCAGCACGCGCGCCCCGGAAGGACCCGAGTCCTGCAGGCCGTCGCCCTTGCGGAAGCGCCACAGATAGCTGGGCCAATAGTGATCCGCGGCCCACTCGCTCACATTGCCTAGCATGTGGTGAAGCCCGAAGGGTCCGCCCTGCATCGTGTGGACGGCGATAGTGGACGGCGAATCGGAGAGGGCTGAGCCAGCAACACGGCCGTTGACACGCCAGACCAAGGAGATCGGTTCCGGGCCTGTCCACCAGGGAGAGCGCGTATCCCCCCGAGCGGCATGCTCCCACTGTGCTTCCGTAGGCAAAGACAGACCCCACTGGCTCATTGCGCGCCGGGCGTCCGTCCAGGAGACTCCCTCAACCGGATCGAGGTCGCTGTCCCAGCTTCGGCCGCTGAGGCTGCGGTTGGGTATCTCACCGCGCGCGCGATACCACTGCGCCACGGTGATCTCGTGCTTCGCGAGGAAATAGGGATCCAGCGCAACGCGTGTCTGGGGATACTCATCCGCCTGAGCCAGCACGTCCTCGGCTTCGCGCGGCGTGGAACCGAGCGGAGCCGATCCGATGTCGCACTCTCCACCCGGGATCAGCACGAGAACGATGCCGCTGTCGGGAGTGATGAGGTACTTGCCCCGCTCATCCGTGCGCACAGGCTCGCCACTGAGAATGTGAGTGAATTCCCAGTAACCGGCTTCATTGACACGCAGCGGGACGAGCCCAAGCTGCGGCGTGAGGTTCAGGCCCTTGTACACGCTGAGCCTCTGAATCGAATCACAGGCGTGTCGCCAGCGGTCCCCGGCTTCATCGATGCTGCGCGCGCGCAATCGCTCGGCGATCGCGATGCGTTCACGAACGCTGCGCACGGCGCCGCGCCAGGCATCATCGAGATTCAACTCGCGCAGATGGGCATGGAACTCCAGCAGCGCCATGTACTCGGTTTCATCGGAAGGATCGACGAAATCGTAGTTGAGCCGTTCACCGGGTTGGATGCTCGCGCGTTGGAGACGTGCCTCCAGCATGCGGATTTCGCGCTGCAGTGCCTGAGCGAACAACGGGTTTGAAGGTCCACGATTGCCGGCAGAAAGCAGCTCAATGCGGCGTGCGCGCAATTCGGCATCCAGACGCTCGTTTTCCTCTTCCACGCCCCGGCGCCCCGCCAGCTCCGCTGAATCATCCGCCGCCGAAGCCAGAGCGCGTCCCTCCAGCGCGTTGAGCCGGGCCTTGTACATCGCCGCGTTCCCGAGCAGATGCTCCGCATCCATCAACCATGCACGGAGTGCCGGTAGTTGCTCGGGGACCGCGGGCCACAGCTGGTCCGCGCGGGGGCCCAGCGTCGCCGCTAGCCGCAGGTCATGTTCGAAGCGCTCGCGTTCCTTGTAACGCTGGCTGGCCGTAAAATAGGCCGAGACCCCGGAAGCAACTGAGAGCAGCGCGAAAACAGCCGTGTAGGCGAGCACGCGATTGCGCTTGAGCCACTTGCGCAGCTCGGCGCCGACACCCTGTTCGTGGGCGAGCACCACCCGACCGTCGATGTACGCGCGCAGGTCTTCCGCGACGGCGCTCATGTCCGGGTAACGATCGCCGGCGTCCCTCGACATGGCCTTCTCGGCCACGGCGACGAGTTCCTTGGGCGCGTCGGGAGCCAGCACGCGGATCGGCGTTGGCTCCCGCTTCAGGAGGGCCGCGAGCACGGTCGGCGCATCACCCCGCTCCACCAGATCCGTGAAGGGCGGCCTGCCGGTGAGCAGCTGGTAGAGGATCGCACCGAGCGCATACACATCCGAACGCGGACCGACCTGCTGCTGAGCTCCGGAGGCTTGCTCCGGAGGCATGTAATTCGGCGTCCCGATGACATCACCGTCATCGGTGATGGGATCGTCGGCGCTGCCTCCCGGAATGGACGACACGCTGCCGCGATGCTCTTCCAATTCGCCACCGCGGGCCAGACCCCAGTCCATCACATAGGTCTCGCCGAACGCACCCACCATGATGTTGGTGGGCTTGAGATCACGATGCACGACACCCTGCGAGTGAGCGTAGGCCACGGCATCGCAGACCTTCAGCATGACTTCCAGAACGCGTGACAAATTCCTTTGGCGATCACCGGCCCGCGCGGCCTTGAGCACATCGGCGAGGCTGGATCCGCGCACCAGACGCATCGTGAAGAACGGCGTGCCGTGCGCATCCACACCAAGTTCGTGCACAGGGACGATACCGGGGTGATCGAGCCGGGCCGTCAGGCGCGCTTCCGCCAAGAAACGGCGAACGCGCTGACTGTCGCGTGCCGAGCGCGGCAATGGTGTTGCGCTCGTGGACGGCTCGCCGCGCAGAACCTTCATTGCCAACTCACGCTGCAGCAGCGGATCGCGCACGCGATAGACCAGCGCCATGCCGCCTGAAGCCAGCGGCTGGCGCTCGCCCAGCTGATCGCCGGTGCGACGCGGAACTCGCAGCTCCGCCAGCAGCTGCTCCAGCTCGACACGCGCCGTGAGAGAGCGCTCCGCGAGATCCTTCGCAGCCGAGAGCAGCACGGAGGGATCCGGATTCCAGCTGGCGAACACCAACTCCACGGAGCGCCAACTCGCCGTCAGCAGCTCCAGCTCCTGGGCGAGCTCGGGGTGCTCCTCGGCGGCTTTCCTCAACAGACCGGCATCACAACCGCGCTGCGTGACGATGGAACGGAAGAGGGCCAGCGCTTCCGGTCGCAGGGTCGAGTCTTCGTTGGCGGGTTTCAATGCTCCCAGCCTAGCTTCTGCGTGCGGAGCTTGCTTCCCATGCGGCAGTCGCGACAATTCGTGCATGCCTCAGGAAACCCTCGTCGTGAAGCTCGACCCACGCGGCGCGAAGGATCTGGGTTCGCGCCTGCAGGCGGCGGGTTACGTACTCGAAGGCGCCCCGCACGCCGCCTTTCGGGCGCGTTCGAAGGGGCTGGTGGCGACGCTCTACACTTCCGGCAAGCTCGTCGTGCAGGGACAGGAGGCCGCCGGTTTTCTGGAGCGGTTCACCGGAGCGGCTCCTGCGCCCGCGGTCAAACCCGCCGGCGCGGACCATGCGGATCTGCTCGATCGGACGATCATCGGCAGCGATGAATGCGGCAAGGGTGACTACTTCGGACCGCTGGTGGTCGCCTGCGTGAAATTGACGCCGGAAGAGATGGCGGAACTCAGGGGTTCGAGCGTGCGCGACAGCAAGACGCTCGGCGACGAGCAATGCCTGCGTCTGGGTGCGGCGCTGCGCGCGCGCTATCCGCACGCGATCGAAGTGCTCGATCCCGAGCGCTACAACACGATCTACCAGCGACCCGGGCAGCTCAACTTCATGCTGGCGGACCTGCATGCCGCAGCCGTGGGCCGGCTCGCGGAGCCGGGCATGCGCGTTCTGATCGACAAGTTCGCCAACGAAAGCCTGCTGGATCAGCGTCTGGCCGCACGGCGGGTGGAGTTGCACCAGCGCGTGCGCTCCGAATCCCACCCGGCGGTGGCCGCGGCCAGCATCATCGCGCGCGAACAGTTCCTGACGCGGCTGCGCGAACTCGCCGAGCAAGAAGGCGTCGATCTCGCCAAGGGAGCGGGTTCGCCCGCCGATCAGGCTGCGCGCCGCTATGTGGCTCTGCATGGCCGCGCTGCGCTTGTGCGCGTGGCGAAGCTGCACTTCAAGAACACAGGCAAGATCGGGCCGAGCCCGCGCCGCTGATCAGAACGATGCGCTATCCGTACACACTCTGTTCTGGCGCCGGGAACCGCTTCGTGGCGATCGACCTGTTTCAGCATCCCGCGCCCGCGCGGGCGCAGGAGCTTGCTCGTCGACTGTGTTCAGGCCCGGAGGCCGGCGGTCTCGATCCGCGTCCCGATGGATTGCTGCTGGTTGCCAGACCGACGCGCGGCGGTGCTGCCGCCATGATCCTCTACAACGCCGACGGATCACGCGCGGAGACCTGCGGCAACGGCCTGCGGTGCCTCGCCAAGCTCGTCAGCGACCGACAGCATGTGCGCCCGGAGCAGTTCATGCTCGAAGCCGATGCCGGACTCTGCCTGACGACGGTGCAGCGGCATGAGGGCTTGGTGACCCACGCGCGCATCGCCATGGGTGCTCCGCGCGGACCTCTGCTGCGCGAGCGCATACGCTTGAAGGACGGCAGCGAGGTTGAAGCCGTGCTGGTCGACATGGGCAATCCGCACTGCGTGCTGTTCGTCAGCGATGAGCGCACCGCTCCGGTGACGACGTTGGGAGCGGAGCTGGAGCGCCATCCGCGCTTCGCGCGCGGCACGAACGTCGAGTTTCTGGCGTTGCGCGACGCAGAAGCTCATCTGCGCGTCTTCGAACGCGGCGTGGGAGAGACTGCCGCCTGCGGAAGCGGTGCTTGCGCGGCCGCGATCGCCGCCGCCTGGAGCGGACGGGCCCGGCTGCCGCTGAAACTGCAATTACCCGGCGGCGAGCTGGTGATCTCGCAGGACGCTTCCGGGGGTCTGGAATTGTTCGGCCCCGCGCAGATCGACGGCGAAGGCTGGATCGACTGGCCCGAAAGCTGAGCGATGCCCGCGCTCCTGCCGCTGCTGTTCGCCTTCCTTGCACTGGCGCTCGCCGACGAAGGGCTGCGCAGCAACGAAGAGCAGCTGTGGGTGATGCCGCTGCTCGCCGTGCTGCCGCACTTGATCGGCTGGCGCGTGCGCGCCGCGATGGTGCTAGGGCGTTTTCGCCGCGCGACGCTGCTTCTCAAGCTGCTGACATGGCTGCCGACGGCCGGTCATGCCTGCTGCGTGCTGCTGCTGGGATACTCCGCGGCGCTGGAGCGCTGGATGGATCGGCCGATCGGGCTGGCATGGTGGCCCGATCTGTGGCTGATGGTTGCCATCGCGCCCTGGCTGGTGCTGGAGCTGCTGACGATCGATGCGCGAGCGCGTCTGCAGTACCGCATGTTCGACCATCGCGCGCGCGAGCATGTCGCACGGCAACGCCGCTGGCAGCTGCGTTCGCTGCTGGGACTGCTGGCACCGCTGACAGCTTTCCTGACCGTCTCGACGCTGGTGGGTCTCAACGAGGAGCTGCGCGTGCGCATCGAGCATGTCGGTCTGTACGCCAGCGCTTACGGCGCGGCTCTCGTGATCGGCTTTGCCGCGCTGCTGCCCTGGCTGCTGACGCAGGCCTGGGACACTCGAGCGATTCCTCCCGGGCCGTTGCGGGACATCTTCGACACCGTCGCGAAGCATGCGGACTTTCGCGCCCGCGCCGTCTATGCGTGGAATACCGAAGGCAGCATGGCCAACGCAGCCATCGTGGGCCTGGGCTCAAGGCTGCGCGTGGTGCTGTTCAGCGATGCGCTTCTGAACCAGCTCAACGGACAGGAGCTGGCAGCGGTCTACGCGCACGAAATCGCGCACGCCAAGCGCGGGCATGTGCTGCTGTTCGGTCTGTGGGCGCTGGCGGCCTTCCTCGGCGGCGACCTGCTGGGACAGCATTTCTTCGCCGACGACCCATGGCTGCAGTCGGGCTGCGTGCTTGGAGCGCTCGGGGTGTGGTTCCTGTTCTTCGGCTGGCTCTCGCGCCGCTGCGAACTGGAGGCGGACCTGTTCTCGATGCGGCTGATCGGCACGCACGAACCGATCATCTCCGCGCTGGAGCGCGTGGGCGGGCGCCTGCGGGATGTGGCGGGCTGGCGACACTTCAGCATCGCGCAGCGCGTCGCCTTCCTAGAATCCGTCAATGCCGATCCCGAGGTGGGCGAACGGCTTGAGCGCACGCTGCGGCGCTTCTTCGCCACCGGCCTGCTGCTGGCGCTGTTGACCGGCGGCCTGTTTCTGGCGCGGGATGCAAGCCGGTTGCCCAACGAGCTTGTGATGAGCGATCTGATCGTCGGCAGCTATCGCTCGGCTGCGGAGCGCGTGGATTCCGGCCCCGAAGCGGACGCCTTGCATCGGGAGCTGGTGCGCGTGGCCCGAACCCTGCCGGAAGATCGCCTCAGCGCCGCGGCGATCGAACAGCTCGCGCTGGAGCGTGCGCAGGCCGGTGCGGTGCTGGGCGATGTGCAGACCCTGCTGCTGCTCGGCGCCCTGCGGGGCGATGATCAGCTGCGCACCCTGGCCTTCTGGCTGTCCGACCCCTCCGTCGAGCCCGCGGAACCCTACCGCGCGCGCTGGTCGGCGCTCGTTCGCTAGCGCAAGCGCGTCTCAACGCAGATCGGGGAAACGCAGGCGCACGCGAGCGTGCGTTGCTTCAGTAGCTGAGCCCGTTCTTGCGCAGGTGCACCAGCGGCTCGCCTTCGCGCAGCAGCGCCCCGGCCTCCACGGCCCCGAAGATCGCGCAGTGGTCGGGCAGCTCGTGCTCGCTGTGCAGCGAGCACTCCAGCCAGGCCAACGCATCGGCGAGGTAGGGCAGACCGGCCGGGCTGGTGCCCAGCTCCAGCCCCTGGAACGGGCTGCTGCCTTCGGTGTGGCGCTTGAGGAAGGCACCCATCAGCCCGCGCGAGGCCGGGTCCAGCACCGAGATCGTGAAGCTGCGGCGAGCCCTCAGCAGCTCGAGGATCGAGCGATCCTGACCGACTGCGACCATCACCAGCGGCGGGTTGAACCCGACCTGCTGGACGAAGGAGGCCAAGAAGCCGATGCGCTGCTCGCCGAGCTGGCTCGCGACGATGTACAGGCCGGAGGGGATGCGGCCGAGTGCGGCGGCGAGGGGGGTCAGTTCACGGGCCATGAAGAGCTCTGGGCATGACTATATAAATAGGGGGTCCACGCTGGAATCGGATGCAGGCAGTTGGGACAATCTTCGAGCGGGAAAACCCGCCTGTTTCGAGTCTTTTCCGGTCCGCGCATGTCCAGTCCGTACACCTACTTGTGGATTCAGGACGGTATCCCCGTCCACCGCTTCCTCGAGCAGGGCCCGCAGCCCTTGGAGGAGCGTCTGGCGCCTTTGGCTGCCGACCCTGCCCGGGCCAGCGAAGAGCTGGTGAGCGCATGCGCGCGGAGCGTGACGGAGTGGCTCGCCAATGAGCCGAGCGACGCATCCGCCGAACTGGGCCCGCGTCTGGAGCGGGGACTGGCGGCGCTCGAGGCTGCTCACGGTTGGCGCGGACCGCTGGCACTGTTCCTCGACAGCCTGCGCGGCGCCTTCCATGCCGAGGAGTCCGGCCTGCCCTGCGGCGAGCGGCTGCACAAGGAAGCGCGCTGCTGGCTCGATACGGACGAAACTCGGCCCTGGAACGGCGAACCGCTGAGCCCGGGCCGCCGACTGCCGCGCTTGGATCTGCTGGCCGAGGCGGCAACGAGCTCGCTGCGCGCGGGCGATACCTTGCTGGTGCAGGGCTGGACAGCTGCGGTCGAAGCCGCGCTGCTACTCGCGGCACAGCGCCTTGACCGCCTGCATGTGATCTGCACGGAAGGTCTGCCGTTGCTCGACGGCCGCCGTCTCGCGCGCCGTCTCGCAGATTTGCCCCATCTGCGCATCGAGCTCACGTATGACGCCGCGCTGACGGATCTTTGCATCGAAGCCGATCGCGTCTGGATCGCCAGCGAGAGCCTGGGTGCATCGAGCGTCCTGGCGCGCGTGGGCACCGCGCGGCTCGCCGCCGAGTGCGAAGCCGAGGACATTCCCGTCGACTGGCTGGCCAGTGCGAGCGCACTGCTACCGGGCGGGGAGCTGGCGGTGCCGCGCCAGCTTGCGGATTCCTTGCTGTGGGCCAACGCACCCGGCCGCGTGCGCCTGCGCACACAGTGGCTGGAAGAGCTTGCGCTACCTCCGCGCAGCCGACTCTGCACGGACGCCGGTCGCGAGACCTTCGGCGACCTCGCCACCCGAGCGCTGCGCCTCGAGTGTGCCCCGCGCTGCGTGCCCACACAGACCAACGACTGGATCACTCCGCCCGCAGCGCCTGCGATGAAGTCGCCCGCGCGCTGGAGCGATGAGACCAGCATTCCCCGCCGAACCATCCGATGACCGCCACCGATCCCAAGACACCGCCCCACTACGCAGGCATCGTCACTCCGCGCTCGATCGAGCGCGAGATGAAGGAGAGCTACCTCACCTACGCGCTCTCCGTGATCCACTCCCGGGCACTCCCGGATGTGCGTGACGGCCTCAAGCCCTCTCAGCGCCGCATTCTCGTGGCGATGAACGACCTCAACCTCGGTCCACGCGCGAAGTACCGCAAGTGCGCGAAGATCGCGGGCGACACGAGCGGCAACTACCATCCGCATGGCGAGGCCGTGATCTATCCGACGCTGGTGCGCATGGCGCAGGATTTCTCC
>SXGR01404887.1_pt1 | contig 38046 bp, 21 predicted proteins | sample 3174711 | NCBI WGS metagenome assembly SXGR01 (sample SAMN11356860, study PRJNA531348) | freshwater metagenome | isolation source: freshwater sample F1-60 | place: China: Fuxian Lake, Yuxi | collected 2017-12-25
GGATGCTCGATCCAGCTGAGCTACGGGCGCACTGCTCCGTTCAACGGAGTGACCAAGGGTTACCCCTCGCCCCCTTCCCTGTCCATCCCATCGAAGGCCAGATGTCTCAGCTCAGATCCCAAGCCAGACCCTCGTCAAAAATGGGCTCACCGACGAATTTCACCTCAGCCCTCGCCCCACTGCGAGTGCCCGGTGTTCAAACGCTGCCGGCTCTCAGATGGGCCACATAATCCGCCACGGCTTCCTCCAAAGGAGTCGGGGTATACACGACGCCCGCCTGGGCTGTCTTGGCCATGCTGGCTTGGGTGAAATACTGGTAGCGGTCCCGGAGGTCTGCCGGCATCGGGATGTATTGGATGGAGGCGGGTTGCTCCAGGGCCGCAAAGGTCGCCTCGATAAGATCCCGGAACGAGCGAGCTTGAGCCGTGCCCAAGTTAAAGAGGCCCGACACCTCACGCCGCTCCGCGAAGGACAGCATCACCCGGACAACATCCTTCACATAGATGAAGTCGCGCAATTGACCGCCGTGGGCGTAGTCCGGACGGTGCGATTCGAAGAGTCGAACAGTCCCCTCCTTGAGGATCTGGTGATAGCCGTGCCACACCATCGAAGCCATGCGCCCCTTGTGCCCTTCCCCTGGCCCGAACACGTTGAAGAACTTGAACCCGACGCTTTGCACCGGCCGGGGAACTTGGAGCCGCTGCTGGTCTTCAACCCAAAGATCAAAGTCGTGCTTGGACTTCCCATACAAATTCAGCGGCTTCAGGCGCGACAGCTCGAGCGTGTCATCAAACCCGTTCTCACCGTCGCCATAGGTGGCCGCGCTAGAGGCGTACAGCAGACGCGCACCGTGGGCCGCCGCCCAGGTCCAGAGCTTCTGTGAATAGCCCAGATTATTGTCGGCCAGGTAGTTCCAGTCGGTCTCCGTAGTGGAACTGCAGGCCCCGAGATGGAAAATGAGCTCGGGCCGCAAAATACCCGCGGTGAGGGCTTCTAGAAACTGCGTGTGACTCAGAAATCGAACCCCACCAAAGGCTTCAGTGGCCGTGCCCATCGCGGGCTTGAGGGGGTGATCGACCGCGAGTAACTCCGAAGAAGCGTAAAGTCCCCGCAGCGTCTTCAGCAATTGGCCGCCAATGAATCCGGCCGCACCGGTGACGACGATGCGGACGGGCGGCAACCCGGCCGATCTTGCGGCCACCGAGGCCTCATGAGCTTTAGACATAATTCAGAATCCAACGACGCTGTTCAGGACCTTCGTTGGGCAAATTGCAACCTGAGTGTCCCCGGAACCACCAATCAAATCCAAAAAATCCAAGGCCTGCAGACTCTTTACTCGCCCCCAGACGGGCGATCCCATTGATGGAAATGGGGTCACGGGGCTTGGATCCGGCCGGCCAACTCGGCCTTGGCTCCGGCCCAACCTCGACGCCACTGAGCGGTTAATTCCTCGACCCGTGCTCGCTGGGAGGGTTCACCGGCGACATTGCTATTCTCCTGCGGATCGGAGCGATGGTCGTAAAGCTCGATGTCCTCAATCTGGGAAGGGGCCTCGCGATCCACCCAAACGGTGAAGCGATACCGGTCGGTCCGCATCGAATAGCCCATCAATGAACCTGTGCCCGACCTACGACCTGGTCGCGGATATTGGCTGAAGGCCGCGGACTTCCATGGGCGTTTCGGATCATCGATCAGCGGCTTGAAACTACTGCCCTCGAGGTGCTGAGGGAGTGGGAGACCTGCCAACTCGGACAAAGTCGGATAAATGTCCACGAACTCGACCAAGGCCTCTGTGCGAACGCCGACCCGCTTCATCCCCGGAACCGACAGCAACAAGGGTGCGCGCGTATCATTCTCGGTGTTGGAGTGTTTGCACCAAGCGTCGTGCTCCCCGAGCTTCCATCCGTGATCACCCCACACGATCACGATGGTGTTTTTGCGTAAATCCAGTCGATCCAACTCATCGAGAACCTTGCCCACCTGGGCATCCATGTAACTCACCGCCGCGTAGTACCCGTGCTTGAGTTGGCGGGCCAGCCCCTCAGGAATGGAACCTTCTGGAATCCCAAAATAGTTTCGCATTTCACCGCCCGGAAGAATGGCGTACTCGGGAGCGTTCTTCGGGCGGAATGGATTCGGCGCTAATGAGATCTTCGCCGGTTGGTAGAGATCCCAGTATTTCTTGGGCGACACAAAGGGGAGGTGCGGCTTCGAAAAACCGACCGCCAGAAAGAAGGGCTCGGGTTTCCGGCTCAGGGTTTGCAACGTTCCAACGGCCAACTCGGCAACCTTACCATCTTGGAAAGTCGTGTCAGGAACATCAGCCCCTTCGAACGCCGGGCCCCGGGAGTTTAATCCCGAGGCCTGTTTCTTGATCTTCCGTCCATTCGCCTTGGTTTTCGGTTCCGGATCGACGACCTCCAAACCGCGTTGGTGGAGCGCAAGATTCTCAGGCAATGCGTAAGGCTGGGCCTTGGGTGTCTGCCAAGGAACCGACCAGGTGGGAGCGTCGTCGAAGTTTCCGTGATAAATCTTGCCCATGCCTTGGACAAAATAACCGTGTTGTTTGAAGTGCTGACCCAGCGTTACGACGTCGGGCTGTGCCTTCCGAAAATGGGTGTTCAAATCCCAGACACGCGTCGAGTCGGGGCGCATCCCCGTCATCAAACTAGATCGGGATGGCGAACAAACGGCCTGCTGGCAATAGGCACGACCAAAGGTGATGCCGGACTTGGCCAACCGATCCAAATTGGGGCTGCGAATGGACTTAAAACCATAGGCGCCGAATTCAGGCCGAAGGTCATCGACGGCAATGAACAAGATGTTGGGTTTTCCTCCAGCATGAACCGACACAGCCGTCAGAAGACATGCGATGAAACGAAGGGGTGCGTTCATGATAGGAGGTTCACTCGTTGTCGGTTTTTCGGGCTCGATTGCGGTGGTCATGGCGACCGGTGCCATCGCCCGTGTCCGGGATACCCCCGGCCGGATTGAGTTGCGCCAATGCCGCGGCCAGCCGTTGCCGAGCCGCCTTGCTGGCGGTGGAATCCGCAGATGCTTCCACGCGCTTCTCAATAAATGGGGCGCCACTCATATCAAAGAGTTCTCCCTTTTCATTCAGCTTCCAACCCGCTTCACGGACATACCACATGGAGGCAAGCTGATTGTAAATCCACGGCCGCTTGGGTCCTGGTTCTCCGCACAATGGCCGAGCGAAGCTGTGACCATCCAAAATCCGCTTCTCAGGAAGCTTCCCTCCAATCAGTTCTGCGAAGGTGGGCAGCAAATCGGTGGAATCGATGAGATCCGCGGAAACCTTTCCTGCAGGAACCCGACCGGGCCAGTTTGCGATCATGGGAACGAGCCCGCCACATTCGAGCATGGAACCTTTCGATCCCGACAAGTTACGCCCACCAATGGTAGACCTCGCGTCCTGTGCCTTGCCGGTGCCGTTGTCCCCCATGAATACAATCAACGTACTGTCGCGCAACTGGAGGGCCTCCAACTCAGCGACTAGTTTTCCCACCAACTTGTCCATGTAGCGGATGTTGTCTCCGAAGAGATCTTTGCTGTCCGGCAGGCTGTCCGGAGTGGGTTGGATGTCGGCGTGCACATGCACCATCGAGTAGTACAAAAAGAAGGGCTTGGATCGATTCGTTCGAAGGAAAGCCAGCGCCCGATCGTTCATGAGGTCCGGCATGTACTCATGGTCATGGAGTTGCCGATCCTCGCCATTGACTCGATAGACAGTGGTTTTTCCGGGCTTCTTGTTGCGATAGAGACCACTGCCGTTGAATCGAAGAGTGTCGTCGAATCCCACCAAATCGGGTTCGCCGGGAAGTTGCCCCCACTTACCGATGGCCGAGGTAGCATAGCCAGACGCCTTGAAAACGCGCCCCAACTGCAGTTCCTCCAGGGGCATGCGACGACACGCATCCTGATTGGAGGATCCATTTCGAAAGGCATAGCGTCCGCTGAGAATCATCGCCCGCGATGGCCCACACAGTGCCGCGGTGAAGGATCGGGTGAAGCGCGTGCCTTGTGCCGCCAGGCGGTCAATATTCGGAGTCCGGTAATGGTCGGATCCGTAACAACCGACATTCCCGATCCCCAAATCATCGGCGAGAATGAAAATGATGTTGGGTTTGAGTGACGACTTAGGAGTGACGCCTTCGGCTCGACTGCTGGATCCAGCAACGAAGAGCACGATGAGAAAAAGCAGAGATTTCATCCAATTTGAGCCACCCTAAAATACAATCTTAAGGGATAGTAATCCATCGCTAACGTCAACTCCGACCCCGTCTATTTCTGGCTCTGAACACCGGCCAGTGCACACGATGATTCGAGCACTCATGGATGCGAAACGTCTCGAGCTGAAAGGGCTTCTGGACCTGAAACTTGTCGGTCCATTTCAAAGACGCCAGTAACCGGACGAACCCCATTGCTCGGCCTGTTCCGGACTGAAGAACCCTTTCACGTCGATCAATACCGGAGGCCGCTCTCCACCGAGGCGACGCAATACTTCCAGCGTATAGTCCTCAATCAGGCATCGGTGTTTCACAGCCAGGATGACCGCGGCATACGGGGCACCGGCCTCGGCGGAATCGGAAAGCTCCACTCCGTATTCGTGACGCACTTCGTCCGGGTCAGCGTGCGGATCTACAGGCAGGCAATTCACACCGTAGCTGCGTAGCTCGGTGACGATATCGATCACCCGGGTGTTGCGCACGTCGGGGACGTTCTCCTTGAAGGTCCAACCGAGGATCAACACCTTCGCGCCCTTCACCGCCCGCTCCGATTGGATGAGGAGCTTAACGGTCTTCTCGGCGATGAATTTGCCCATCGAGTCATTCACCCGACGCCCGGCAAGGATCACATCCGGGTGGTAGCCCAGGCTTTCGGCCTTAAAGGCCAGGTAGTACGGATCCACCCCGATGCAGTGGCCGCCCACCAACCCGGGTCGGAAGGGCAGGAAATTCCACTTGGTGCCCGCAGCTTCCAGCACGTCCAAGGTGTTAATGCCCTGACGATCGAAAATGAGCGCCAGTTCATTCATCAACGCGATGTTCAGATCACGCTGAGTGTTTTCGATCACCTTGGCGGCCTCGGCGGTCTTGAGGGTGGGTGCGATATGGATCCCCGCGGTGATGACCGATCCGTAGATTCCAGCAATCAATTGGGCCGTGGCTGGCAAGTCGCCGGCGACGACCTTCTTAATCTTTTCGATGGTGTGTTCGCGGTCGCCCGGGTTGATGCGCTCCGGCGAATAACCGGCAAAAAACTCGCGCCGCCAGGTCAGGCCGCTCTCCCGCTCGATCACCGGAATGCAGTCCTCTTCGGTGCACCCCGGATACACCGTGGACTCATAAACCACAGTGGTTCCCGCTTCGATATGGCGACCAATGAGCGTCGAGGCCTTGATCAACGGGGTCAGGTCCGGGCGATGGTGCGCATCAATCGGGGTGGGCACCGTCACAACCACCAGGCGCGAGCGACTAATGGCCGAAGGCTCGGTGGTGAACTCGATCGGGTGCCGGCGCAGTTGCTCCTCGGTCAGTTCCAAGGTCCGGTCATGTCCGGCCTGAAGTTCGCGCACTCGCACCGGGTTGATGTCGAATCCCAGGACCCGAAATCGAGAGGCGAAGGCCACGGCCAGCGGCAAACCCACATATCCCAGCCCAATCACACAAATCGACTCACGCCGGTCGGCAAAGGCCTCCAGTGTCGGCAGGCAATGGGTCTGAGGACGCTCAAGATTCATGACAGTGATGCTCAACGGACAACACGAGAAAACACGATGCCCCCATCGCGGTCGACATCTGAAGGGCCCAGCCGATGAAGGACGCGCGTGCCACAGGCCTTCGATTCGAGGGCTGCTGAGCCCATAAACCAGCACCCCACCGGTTTTGTGAACAGCCTTTTATTGGCCTGGGCTCACACTGCCCTCCATGGCGCGGGTGCCTCGCACGGCATCCGCGATATTGGCCGGCTCCCCAACAGGAACGGCCGCCCCCTCCTCCTTATTGAACCGAACGCTCACAATCTTGCTCACCCCGCGCTCCTGCATGGTGACGCCATAGAGCACATCGGCCATGGAGATGGTCCGCTTGTTGTGGGTGATGACCACGAACTGGCTGTGATCGAGGAAGCGCTTCAAGACCGCGGTGAATCGATTAATGTTCGACTCGTCGAGCGGCGCGTCCAACTCGTCGAGCACGCAGAAGGGCGAGGGTTTGACCTGATAAATCGAGAACAGGAGCGCCACGGCTGTCATGGTTTGCTCTCCGCCCGACAGCAACGAAATGCTCTGAAGCTGCTTGCCCGGCGGACGCGCCACGATGTCGATGCCCGCCTCCAAGACATCCTCTCCCTCCGTCAGTTTCAGATCGGCGCGACCACCGCCGAACATCTCGGTGAACATGATCTGGAAGTTGGCGCGGATCTTTTCAAAGGTCTCGACGAACAGGGTCTTGGTCTCGGTGTTGATCCGGTTGATGACCTCCATCAACTCGCTCTTGGCCTTGATCAAGTCATCGTACTGGGCTTGCAAGAACGTGTAGCGTTGCTCGGATTCTTCATACTCCTCGATCGCTACCAAGTTCACCGGCCCGATGTCGTCCACTTTCCTTTGGAGCGCATGGATTTGCGCGGACACAGCATCCCAATCGGTCGTCAAACCCTGCTGTTCCATGATCTCCAGCGGCACGACCTCGACCTTGGACAGTCCGTCGTCTGAAGGTTGGATCCGAAGCCCCGCAGGCTGGATGTCCTCAATAACCACCTGATACTTTTCCTGAATTCGCGCCCGAAGATTTTCTAGTGTCAGGGTCTTCTGGGCCAACTCAACTTCCAGTTGCCCCCGCTGTGTCTGAAGCAAGGCCACACGCCCCCGCCGCTCCTTCAACTGTTCCTCGCGGCTGTGGATCTCACCCTCCTGAAATTTGCGGTCACCCAACAACTGCTGGATTAATTCAGCCAACACGCCCCGCTCTCCGGCCAGGCGCTCGATCTCCCGGCGACACTGGCCGATGCCGGCCTCGAAGTTGGCGCGACGGTCCTCAAACTGCCCCTGCTCGGTCTGGAGGCGCTCAATGGCTGCGCTCAGTTCGCGAACGCGCGTCTCCAGCGGGCCGCGCTGGCGTTGATGGGAAGCCGACAACTGCTCTTCGGTCGCAAAGGCGATTTTGGCATCGTTGAAGACCTGGCTCGCAGCGTCCCGTCGGTTGCGCAGGTCTTCCAACCCACCGCTCAGTTCGGCCACCAGAGTGATGGCATAAAGTTCGCGTTGTTCCCATTCGGCCACTTGGGCTGCCAACGATTCGCGCTTCTGGACATTGCCTGTCTCCTGACTCGCCAAAACATCTAGGTCGCGGTCTACCTGGTTCAGGCGGGCTTCCATGGCGCGCTTGGCGGCCTGGAGGGCATTGAATTCACCCTGACGGGTGGCCACGGCGACCTCCTGCTGACGAAGTTCCACCCGCACTTGTTCCAGCGACAACTGCAAGGCGGTTTGTTCGAATTGCAGGGCCGATTGTTTCTCGGTGGCCTCCGCGAGGCTTCCCTGAAGGGCGGTGATCTCGGCCTGGAGTTCGGCGATTTGATTCTTGCGCCCCAGAATGCTGGCCGGTGCCTTGCCCGAGGCGCCTTGTGCTCCACCAGTAAACACTCCCAAGCGAGTGAGAACCTCGCCCATGGGCGTAACAAAGTCCCAGCCAGCCCATGCCCCAGCCGCCAGAGTGAGGGCGGCATTCAAGTCGGGCACAATCAAGGTGCGACCAAGCAATCCCGCCACCAACGGCGAAACCGAGGTCTCGACTTCGAGCACCGACAGAGCGGCGACCACTCCTTCGGGCAATCCCGTGAGGTTCTCGGACGGAGCCGGTGCCAGGATGGATAACGCCGCAATGCTGGCGCGCCCCTTCCGATTGGCGGATAGGTCGGCCAGAATCTCCGAAGCGGCCTCGGGCTGCTCGGTGAGAACGATTTGCAGGTTGTTGCCCAACGCCGCTTCGACGGCCAAGACGTAGGCATCGGAGACCTTTAAACGATCGGCCAAGGATCCCAGGACATGCTTGCTCTGCTTCAGCGCCGCGAGAGCACCGGCTCCGAAACCCTCGTGCTGGGTAGCCAATTGCTCCAAGACGCCCAGTTTTGAGCGCTTTTCTGCCTGTTGTCGCAGCAACGCATCGCGTTCTTGGGTCGCCTGAATGATCTCCGCCTGAAGCGCTCGCAGGCGCAGCTGGGTCTCCTCCAGGGTCATGCGGGAGGTCTGCACTAGAGTCCGTTCGGCCTCGACCTGTTGGGTGAATTCCACCCCCTGCATCTCTAGGCGAACCCGCTCCTCCTCGAACTGAACCTTCTCCGAATTGAGCTTCTCCAGTCGGACCACGTTGCCCTGAAGCAAGAGTGCTAGTTGATTAATTTCGTTGCGGATGCGACCCAATCCCTGAGACGCCGAAAAGGCCTCGGCTTGGGCCTTTCGAAGGTCTTCCTGACGCACCGACAATTCCCGCTCGACGGTGGAGAGAGTGTCCCGGCGGACGGACTGCTCAACGCGGAGGTGTTCGACGGCGGCCTGGGACGCGGCCGACCGCTCGCCCAGCGACACCAGCTCGGCCTCGGCGATGAAGCGGCGTTCAGAAAACTGCACCGCATCGCTACCAGCCCGAGCGTTCTGGTCGGCCAATTCGACCAATCGCTGCTGGTTGAAGCCGATCACGCTCTCCTGCCGATCGGTCTCGGCCTTCAATTCCAGACCTCGCTGCTGCTGTTGGGAGATGTGCTGTTCTAACTCCGAAAGCCGTGTCCGGAGTTGGAGAATCTCCTCCTCAAGTCGTATCACCGTCTCTTGCCCAACCTCGATCTCGAGCTGGGAACGCTCGGCGGTCTGGCGTCGCTGCAAGACCTCCTGGTTGAGCACGTCGAACTGCCGCCGGGCCCATTGCGTTTCCAAATTCTGCAATTCGGCCTGGAAGGATTTGAATCGGCGCGCCTTGCCTGCCTGACGTTGCAGTGAACCTATTTGGCGTTTCACCTCGCGAATGAGGTCTTCGACGCGCAACAAGTTCTGATCGGTGCCTTCCAGTTTCCGGAGTGCCTCGCGCTTCTGCTGCTTGAAGCGGGTGATTCCGGCCGCCTCCTCGAACACCAGCCGCCGATCGTCGGGCTTACTGGAAAGGATCTGGGTGATGTTGCCCTGGGCCATGATCGAGTAACTCGTCTTGCCCATGCCAGTACCGGCGAAGAGTTGCTGGATATCCCGCAGCCGGCAGGAGGTCTTATTGAGGAAGTACTCGCTGCCCCCATCGCGATATACCCGACGGGTGAGGGTTACCTCATTGAACTCCATGGGAATGCCCGCCGCGCGCAGCGGTTCGGCATCCACGCCACCTAGGGTTAGCGACACTTCCGCCAGTCCCAGTGGCCGCCGAGTATCCGTGCCATTGAAGATGACATCGGCCATTTCACCGCCACGCAGCGCCTTGGCCGATTGCTCACCCAGCACCCAACGGATCGCGTCCGACACGTTGGACTTGCCACAGCCATTGGGGCCGACAATCGCCGTGACTCCCGGTAGGAAGTTGAGGCTGGTCTTGTCGGCAAAGCTCTTGAACCCGAGAACGGTCAGGTTTTTGAGGAACATCGTCGGGCAGACTGGGAAACCCCACCCCGGAGTGGCAAGCGGGAAGCCACAATCCCTAGGGGTAAGTTGTTCACAACCCCACAAGATAAAGGGGTCTATTGTGAATAAGTACCCCTGAGAACTCCTTGACGGGGACTGGTTATGGGGTCGAACCGGCGGAGGAGGAGTTTATCGCATCAGTCGGATCCATGCAGTCGGGAAGAAGATGAAGCCGCGGCGGCCAGAGGCCCATAACGAGCGAACAACGGAATCGTTTCGGAATCGGTGCATTGCCGAACTTGGCTGGATTGGTGATCGGGGCCTACGGCAACGCAGGACGTTTTAATCCCAGACGTAGCGTTCATCGAAGGCGATGCCGTATTTGCTCAGAAAGTCGCGATATTCGTCCTGGAACGAGCGGGTGCGATGGTGTTCTTCCTGATTGTCGATGTAGAGGAGGAGGGCCTCCTTCTGGCTCATCCCGACCGAAAATGCCCCGTAGCCTAGTTGCCACGAAAAATCGGCGAACTCGGGACCCTGCGTCTTCAGCCATTTGCTCGAAGCGGCCTTTGCATCCTTCACCAAGTCGGCGACAGATACGGTTCGGGAAAGCCGGATGGCCAAATGAACATGATCGGTCGGACCACCAACCCGATAGGCCTCACAATCGCACTGCCGAACGACACCGGCCAAAAACGCATGCGTTTTTTCCCGGGTGCTTGGATCCAAGCACGGTCGCCGATCGCGGGTGCTCCAGATCAGATGGATCAGGATGTTGGAAAGGGATTGGGGCATGGTGAGCTCTACGATGAGTTCATGCCCCAACGGGGCATCGCATACCAGCCCAGGATGCAAAGTATTGGTCATCGGTTCCATACCCCAACAAGACATCGCCTCCATGGGTGTCGCCGTCGGTTCCATGTTGGGACGGGGCATCGCCTGCGAAATATTGGTCTCCGGTTCCATACCCCGTTGGGGCACCCAGAACCCCATTCTCATGACCGATTCGATCGTGGTTCCATGTCGTGACGGGGCATTGCCTGCATCCGGTGTCGTTGTCGGCCCCATACCCCAACGGGGCATCACCCGCATCCGGTGTCGTTGTCGGTCCCATGCCCCAACGGGGCATCGCATACCAGCCCAGGGTGAAACCCTGGGAACACGATGTAAAATCGGTGCGTTCTGAAGGAACGCCGCATAAACCCCACGCAAACCGACGATCCCGGAATATGCGGCGTTCCTTCAGAACGCGAGACATAGGATCTTCGATCCCCAAGATGGCAATCCATCGAGTTCCCGTTAGCCAACCATTACATCGAGGATGGGGAGCACTGAGGATATGCCCATCAATGACTGGCAATCTTCTCCCCGCCCCTTCCCAAGGATCGGGCCTGGGTCCACTCTCGCGGCATGAAGCTGATCGGTGTCATTCCTGCTCGATATGCCTCCACGCGGTTTCCGGGCAAGCCGCTGCACCCCATCGCCGGGATTCCTCTCATTCAACGGGTGGTCGAGCGGTGCCGATTGTCCCCCGCCCTGTCCGAGGTCATCGTGGCCACCGATGACGAGCGCATCGCCGCGTTCGCCCGCGGATTCTGCCGCGTGGAAATGACCCGCGACGATCACCCGAGCGGCACCGACCGAATCGCCGAAGTTGCCTCACGGGTCCCGGCCGACGGTTACATCAATATCCAGGGCGATGAACCCCTCATGGATCCGGCCGTCATTAATGCCGTGGCCGAGGCGCTGCGCGACAGCGACATGAGCACGGCGTCCACACCTATCCGGGACCTCGCCGAGTTCGACAATCCCAACGTGGTGAAGGTGGTGACCACTGCCGGGGGACGTGCCCTGTATTTCTCACGACGGACGATCCCCTACCTCCGGGACGCCGCTCAGAAATCGCTGGCCGAACAATGGGCCAGCTACCCGTTCCAGAAGCACCTCGGCATCTACGGTTACCGGCGCGACACCCTGCTGCGCTTGGTGGGATTCCCGGTGTCGCCACTCGAAGCCGCGGAGAAACTCGAACAACTGCGCGCTCTCGAAAATGGCTTCAGCATCGCCGTGGCTCGGGTGGAGCATGACAGCGTGGGGGTGGATGTCCCCACCGATGTGGCACGCGTCGAGGCCTTGCTGGCGAGCACCGCGTCGGTGACCCACTGCGCATGAAGTGGCTAATTCCCACGCTGCGAATCTACCGACCCGACGCACCCCGCTGCGCCGCTGCTCTTGGCTTGGTCGGATTGACGACCGCCGCCGCGGTGATTAAGCCGTGGCCCTTGGCGTGGATCCTGGATGCCCTGTCGGGCCGCTCCGGAGAAACCCACTCCATCACCCGCTGGACGCTGGCACTCCTCGGGGCCTACTTGCTGCACGGTCTCCTCGGGGCCGCCCAACAAAACCTGGTGATTAGCCTCGGACTGCGAGGACTTCAACGCATCCGCCATCAAGTCTTCGAGCGCCTGCTGCGACTGTCGCCACGCGAAGTCCAGGGAACCGCGGCCGGTGACTGGATTTACCGGGCCACCTGGGACACCTACGCCTTTCAGACTCTCTTCACTCACGGCATTTTCACCGGCCTGACTGCGGGCGCCGGTGTGATCGCCATGACGGTGGTGATGGCTCGCATCCACCTGCCACTGACGGCCGTGGCGCTGGCCACCGTGCCACCCCTGCTCATCGTCATGCGGGTGTTCGGTCCTCGCCTCCAACGGGCGGCCGCACACGCCCAGACGGCCGATGCCGGGATCGCCACCGCCGTCCAACAAGGGGTGGCCAACCTGTCCCTGATTCAGGCGTTCACCCGCGAATCGACCCTGACGGCCGCCTTCGACCAACAGGCCGGCGAAGCCTTCCGTGCCCGACGGCACCAGCATCGTTCCGAGGTCGTGTATTTGGCCGCGGTCGCTGCAATCCTGGCTGCCGGCACCGCCGGAATCGTGGCCCTCGGATCCCGGGAGGTCACCGCCGGACGCCTCACACTCGGCGAGTTGCTGGTGTTTTTGGCGTATCTGGCGCAGCTCTATGAGCCCTTGAATCAATTGTCGCACCTCGGCGGCACCCTCTCCACGGCCCAGGCCAGTGCCCAACGGGTGCTCGAATGGCTCGACACGCCGGACCACTCCGCCAGCGGCACCACGCCGGCGCCCCGCCCCGCCACCGGAGTGGACCTGGAGTTCACTGGCGTGGGCTTCGCCTACGATGCCAGCAGACCAGTGCTGCAAGGACTCCATCTCCGCCTAAAGCCCGGGGAGATTGTCGCCATCGTCGGACCCAGCGGTGCGGGCAAGACCACCTTGCTGCAATTAATTCCCCGATTCCTAGAACCCGCCTCGGGGCAGGTCCGCTGGTGCGGCCTCGACCTCAAAAGCCTGGATCGGGAAAGCCTCCGCCGGCAGGTGTCGTGGGTGTTGCAGGAACCCCTGCTTTTGTCCGCGACGGTCGCCGAAAACATCGGCTTTGGCCGCGAAGGGGCTACTCGCGCCGAGATCGAGGCCGCGGCCCACGCCGCCCAGGCCCACGAGTTCATCGTGCGCCTGCCTCAGGGTTACGACACCCGCGTGGGCGATGGATCTGCTCGCTTGAGTGTCGGAGAAAAACAGCGAATCCACCTGGCCCGAGCCTTCCTCAAAGACGCCCCGGTGCTGCTGCTCGACGAGCCCACCAGCGCCCTCGATGGCGAGAGCGAGTTGGCCGTGATGGCGGCCGTGCAGCGCCTCACCCAGGGCCGCACGACACTCATGGTCGCGCACCGTCCTGAGACGCTGCACATTGCCCACCGCGTCGTGCGCTTGGAAGGCGGTGTACTCATCGAAGAACCCGCCCGCGGGCCTCGGTGATCAGGTCTGAAAACCCCGCATCGCCGATCGGACTCGGACTCCGGCTCGCCCCTCCGATCATCGCTGGACCACGAATCCGGCCTCAGCCCAGTCGGCAAAATCCTCGCGCGATCCGTTGCCCGCATCCATGGCCACCAAACTCAATCGTCGGGCCCCAGCTGGGATGGGCACATCGAAGTGCCAAGCGGTGGTCTTCACCCGCATCACCGGACTGACCGCGGCCTCCTTGCCGTCAATCAGCACCTTGAACACCACGCTCGGAAACTGGGCCAGATTGGACCCATTGCTCACCTCCACCAGATTCTCGTCGGCCCCGGCCAAGGCCACGAAGCGCCGGAACTCCGGCTTCAGCGCATACTCCACCGCACACGGGGCATGCACGCCGAGTCCACGGGTGTAGATGGTGCGATTGACCCGCAGCGGACCACCCAAATTAGATCGATCGGTCTGAGGTGGCCGAGTGTTGGCCGAGTAGCGTACATCGCCCCCGTACGTGTGCCCGAATCCGACGCTGCGGGTGGGCTTGAGGGTCGACAACAGCACATCGGGTTGCGGCGGCAGAGGTCCATTCTTAGCAAACGAACCCTCTGATTCGAGGCACACTGCGCGGCCATGCAAGAACGCCCCGACACGCAGGCGAGTTGTCTCCGATACGGCCATTGGTTTAGTGTACTTCATCGACTTGGGCGTGGGGGCAGAGCCATCCAGCGTGTAGCGAATGTCCGCTCCGGGCTGCAGCGGTGCCGACAAGGTCACGGTGATGGGCTTCTCGAAGAGGTGGGGCCGCAGGTGGGTGCCCCAAGGCGTGATCCGAACCGGATCTACCACCCAGTCCTTGCGCCAGCGGCCGAGCCGCGACAGTTCCTCCTGGAAATGGATCGTCGGAGCCAGGTGCTTCTCGAAATGAGCCACCACCTGCTCGGTGTTGAGGTCGGGTGTGAAATTGCGGGCCGGATCGTAGCCGGGGTGCGCATCGGTCATGTCGCGGGCCAGCACACACTGGAGACCGGCCGACTTCATCGCGCGCAGGCCCATGGGCTTGCCCAACAGGCAGACCTGGGTGTGGAACCCGACATAAATGAGATGGGTCAGGCCGTACTTTTGGCACAACGCGTACACCTCGGCCTGCGTATCGGGCATCCAATCGTCGCGGCCAATGACTAGGTCCGGGTGCATCCCATCCCAACCGAAATTACCACCGCAGCGTTCGGCCCCGCAGGCACAACCTCCGGCATCGGGCACTGGCGGGCAGGTGACATTCACGACGGCCGGTACCGTTATTTTCGGTAGGTTGAACACCGCCTCGCGTTGCGGATATCCGACATAATTGTCCACCACATCGCTCGGGCAAAGGAAGACGGGCATTCCCATATCGCGGGCCGCGGCCAGAGCCTTATTAATGCGCGGTACGAAGGCATCCACCCGCATGGTGGCCGTCTTGCACCAGTGGTAATTCCAAATATCCACCGCCACCACGCCGATGCGCGACGAATCCACCTGCTCGTGGGTGATGACGATTTTGCCCGTTTGGGGGTCGCGGGTTTGGAGGCTCCAGCGAACGGGCACCGCGGAAATCCGCGGCAGGAATCCCAAACACAAGAGGAGGGCGAACCACGGTCGGGTAAAGGTGTTCATGGAATCAGAGGGGGCTTCAGTTCATACAACCGTCAAACGGCCGCCCTCGCAAGCCACTCCTCAAGGATCCCGCAAGATCGGCGGCGTGGTTTTTCGGAGATCCCGAATGATTTGTAATGAGGTCACCAGCGACCAGAGCCAGGCCCCGCCAAACAAGGCTCCGCCCAGAATCAACGCTTGCGCCGGGGGCCAGACAACCGAGTCGCCGGACTGGAGGCTGCCCCATGCCCCTCGGACCAACTCCCAAAACCAGAACAGGATCGCGATGAAGCCTGAAACGGACAAACCCATCTGCAAAAGGCCCACCCATCGATGACCCGCCAAATACGACCCCAGCCCGGGCGTGGCTCCCAGATTGATCGCCAACGCCGTCCAACCCATCGATCGACTACGAGGCTTTTCGGCCATGGATGACCGTCTCATAGGCATACATCGTCGCCAAGATCGAGATGGGCACCGTCACCAGCAATCCCACCAGACAACACAACATTCCGAATAAGTTTAAAATCGATATCACCACCGACAGAGCCAGGCACGACCACCAGTGCCGACTCACCTGCCGCCAACTCCGCTTCATGGCTGTCCAGAAGTCCACGCGTTGATCCAGGATCATTGGCAACGAGAACATCCAATTGACCGTCAGGAAAATGGTGACCGGAAGGCCGAGGAGAATCAGCCCCAACCCCGGTACCAACGCTGCAAAAGCCGGCCAACTGGCCGAGCCCTTCGCCAAGCCCATGATGACGGTCAGTCCCACACTGAAGAACAGGACGATGAATCCCGCCAACAAGGGCAACGACGCCAAAATTGCCTGTACCCACTGTCCCAGGAACAAATTACCAAACATCCTCCGGAACCCATCGAACAGAGACCCCAAAGGAGGCGTCTCTCCACGAATCACCCTCAGATAAAGGACACAGAGACCGGCCATGAGCGGCGCTCCAATGACAAAACTACACAGGCTGAAAAGCACTCCGATGTAAGGCAGAGCTCCTAAAATTCCCAGACCGAAGAGGATGAGCACGTACATCATCGTGGGCCCAAAGAGGGTTGAGAACTGCTGTTGGAGCAGCCTCCAAGCGGACGTCAGGCAGGCGACGACATCCAAGTCGTAATCCCCGTCATAATCCCCTTCGAAATCAGACGTAATAGAACGCGCTTCCGTCGAAGACACGGGCGGCGATGAAGGCAGGACCGGCGGTTGGAGCAACACCACCAATTCGGTCACCTCGCGCAAGAAGCGCCAGACGCCGTCGTCACCCTGAACGCGGGTCTCGCCGTTGACGCGCTTTTCGGCGATCCACTGCCGCAACTGTTCGGCCGAGACCGGACCGTACTCATTGCCGTCGATGCCTAAAATTCGATACATGGTATGGATTTAGAAGTGAGCTGAATCAGTGAAACATAAAACAATGAAACCTGATCCAACCGCACAAGGTTGAAATGAAGACCACTTTGGAATTTATCAATCCGGGCCTCGGGCATCGATTGGAAAAGTCCGGAAACAATTCCACCTCGAGACCTCAGATTCGAATCACGATTCGACAGGGACCTCAACGTAGCGTTGAGTAATACATATTTATGCGAAGCGCACGCGCCATTCCGTTGCTCTGCCTGCTGGGCGTCGTTGTGTCGTTGGCCGCGGACACCCCGGTGGACTTCAATCGCGAGGTGCGCCCAATCCTCTCCGACCGTTGCTTCGCTTGCCACGGTCCCGACGCCGCCAAGGGCCGCAAGGCCGGCCTGCGCCTCGACGAATACGCCGGCGCGACAACAAAACTGAAAAGTGGCAACACCGCGGTCGTGCCGGGCGACGTAGAAAAGAGCGCGCTGGTGCAACGGATCCTCAGCGAGGAGGAGGAGGACGTGATGCCACCGCCGGAGCTGCACCGGCCCCTGTCTCAGGCGGAGAAGGAAATCCTGATCCGATGGGTGAAGCAGGGAGCAAAGTACGACCCTCACTGGGCGTTCGTCAGCCCACGGGCCCACTCGGTGCCGAACGTGTCCGACCCGTCTTGGCCCAAGGACTCGCTCGACGCGTTCATCGCGCACGCCGCTTCCCAGAAAGGCCTCAGACCTTCCCCTCCTGCCGACCGCGCCACGCTCCTCCGCCGCGCTTCGTACGCACTGACTGGCTTGCCACCGACGACCGCCGAGACCGACGCCTTCGTGGCAGACACCTCCGCCAACGCCTATGAGCAGAGGGTCGACACCCTGCTGGCCTCGCCGCGCTTCGGCGAACACCTGGCGGTGGCTTGGCTCGACCTTTCGCGCTATGCCGACACCTGGGGCTACACGGGCGACATGGCCATGTTTGCCTGGCCCTGGCGCGATTGGGTGCTGAAGGCGTTGAATGACAACAAGCCCTACGATCAGTTCCTGACCGAACAAATCGCTGGCGATCTGCTGCCTCATCCTACCCAAGACCAACGCGTGGCCACGGCCTACAACCGGATCCACCGGATGACCTTCGAAGGGGGATCCATCGCGGAAGAATTCCGGCAGGACGGCATCAACGACCGCGTGATGACCGCCGGCTACGGATTCATGGGGCTGACCCTGGAGTGCTCGCGCTGCCACGACCATAAATACGACCCGATCTCGCAGAAGGACTACTTCTCGATGGCGGCCATGTTCGGCGACCTGAACGAGAACGGGCTGCTGTCCATGCATGGCGAAGTACCACCCCCGTTCGTGCGTCTGTTTAAGTCCGACGAGGATCGTCGCAAGGAAACCGATCTGAGCGCAGCCGTCACGGCCGCAGAGCACGCCTTGGCTGCAGTGCCGCCTGCATCTCCGTCGCTGGCCGCCGCCGTAGCCGTGCCCGCGCCCGTGGCGCACTTCCCGCTCGAAGCCTTCACGAAGACGGGCGTCGACGCCGCGCTCACCAACACCAAGCCTGCCAAGTTCGAGCGTCGCGAATCGCCGGAAGACCTCCAACTCGTCCCCGGCGTCCAGGGCCAGGCGGTGAAGTTCAACGGCGATGCGGGCTTCGTCCTACCGGACTTCAAGCAACTAGGGCGCTTTGATGCATTCACATTCTCGAGCTTCCTCCGCCTCGGTGAAAAGAACGTCCGTGGGACCATCCTTCACTCGACCGGTTTCTACACGGGCGATGGCGACGCGACCGGCGTCGAACTGCTGGTGAACCAAGGGAAGCTCCGCTGGAGTATGATCCACCTCTGGCCCAACAGCGCCGCCTCCATCGAGACGGTTGAAGAGCTTTCGGTGAGCCAATGGCATCGAGTGACGGTCACCTACGATGGTTCCTCCAAAGCGGCTGGGTTGCACGTATACCTCGATGGACGCGAGGTGAAGACGGTGGTCGTGCGCGACACGCTCCATGCCAAGCCGCGAGACAATGCCCTGGAGATCGGCTCCCGTTCCCGCGACGCAGGCTTCCGCAACGGCTCGCTCGACGAGGTCCAACTCTGGCGCACCGCCCTGACGGCCGCCGAAGTCGCGGTCCTTCACGGGCTGGATGCCGCTGCCTTGCCTCCGTCCGTGAAGGCCGAACAGGCTCGCCTCCGTGCCGACCCCGCCTTCGCCCAGGCCTGGGAACGCGTCCAGCAAGCCCGCCGCGCACTCGCCGCACATCAGGAGACGGCCCCTGCCTTCCCGGCGATGGAACATTCGCCGCTCGCTCCCAAGACCTACGTGCTCACCCGCGGCGAATACAACAAGCCGGAGCTCTCCAAGCCCTGTGAACCCGGCGTGCCGTCTCGCATCTTCCCGTGGAACGACTCCTTGCCGAACAACCGTCTCGGCCTCGCCCAGTGGCTGACGGACCCGAAGCATCCCCTAACCTCGCGCGTGGTTATCAATCGTCTCTGGGCTCAAGTCTTTGGCGCGGGACTCGTGGCCTCCAGCGAGAACATGGGCTTGCAAGGTGACCTGCCCTCTCACCCGGAACTGCTGGACACTCTGGCCGTGGACTTCGTCCGCAGCGACTGGAACACGAAGGCCATGCTGCGACGCATGGTCCTCAGCGCGACCTTCCGACAGGCATCGACGCCGACGCCGGAAGGTCGCGAGAAGGACCCATCCAATCGCTACCTCGCTCGTGGACCCATCCTCCGCCTCACGGCCGAGATGGTGCGCGACCAGGCCCTGCTGGCCTCCGGCCAGCTTGTCGAGAGGGTCGGCGGCGCCAGCGTTCAGGAGTCCGCCAAACGGCGCAGCGTGTACACCTACCGCAAGCGCACGGCACCACCCGACGACATGCTCATCTTCGACGCAGGATCGCGCGAGGTCTGCCAACCGAAGCGACTCAACACCAATACGCCGCTGCAAGCCCTGGTTTTGCTGAACAACTCGGGCTTCTTCGAGTCCGCCAAGCAACTGGCCCTGCGCGTCCGCAAGACCTCCGGCGACCCCGCGGCCCAAATCACCGAGGCCTTCCGACACGTCTGCACCCGCGCACCGCGGCCTGCCGAGCTCGCGGCACTGACGGAGCTTTACGCGATGCAGAACCTCGATGGAACGCAGCGCACACCAGCGCCCGCGCCAGACTTGGCGCGATCAAAGATTTCGTCCGATCCCGCCTTGGCCGCTCTCACCCTCGTCTGCTCCACCATCCTGGCAAGCGACTCCGCCGTCACCTCCCGCTGACCATGTTCGCCCAACTTCCTTCCTACGACCATCTGATGCGCTCCACGCGTCGGCATTTCTTTGGAACCTCGGCCTTAGGTCTCGGTGCCCTCGCGATGCGCGGGATCGTCGGCGAGGCCCACGCTGCGCCGCTGCCGCAGGGCACGCACTTCCCGGCCAAGGCCAAGCGCGTCATCTACCTGTTCCAAGCGGGCGGCCCTTCGCAGTTCGAGACGCTCGACCCGAAGCCGCTCCTCCGCGAGAAGCACTTGCAACCACTGCCCGACTCGGTCCGCCAGGGACAGCGTCTGACCGGCATGAGCGGGTACCAAGCCACGCTCTCGCTGGCGGGCTCGTTCGTTGATTTCAAGAGGTACGGGCAGAGCGGCATCGAATACAGCGACATCATGAGCCATACCGGCCGTTTGGCTGATGAGCTCTGTGTCATCCGCTCGATGCACACGGAAGCGATCAACCACGACCCCGGCATCACGTTCTTTTGCACCGGCAACCAGGTGGCCGGCCGGCCCTCGATGGGTGCCTGGGCTTCCTATGGTCTGGGCAGCATGAACGAAAACCTGCCGGCCTTCATCGTTCTGGTCTCGCAAGACGCCAACAAGGATCAACCGCTCTACTCGCGCCTCTGGGGTTCGGGCTTCCTGCCTTCCGAACACCAGGGTGTGAAGTTCAAGGCCGGCACAGAACCGGTGCTCTTCCTGACGAACCCGGAAGGCGTCTCGCCCCACGCCCGCCGTGGCATGCTCGACGCGCTCGGCAAGCTCAACGCCGACCAGCGCAACACCGAGCTCGATCCTGAGATCGACGCACGCCTTGCGCAGGCTGAGATGGCCTACCGGATGCAGACCAGCGTGCCGGAAGTGGCCGACCTTTCCCAAGAATCGCCAGCGACCCTCGCGATGTATGGCGACAGCGTGAAGACACCGGGTTCTTTCGCCGCGAACTGCCTCCAAGCCCGCCGACTTGTCGAGAAAGGCGTGCGCTTCGTGCAACTCTTCCACCAGGGCTGGGACAACCACGGCGGCCTTCCGGGCGGCATCACGCACCAATGCCAGCAGACCGACCAGGCTTCGGCGGGGCTCATCCAGGATCTCAAGCAGCGCGGATTGCTCGAAGACACGCTCGTCATCTGGGGCGGCGAGTTCGGTCGCACCGCCTACGGTCAGGGTCGGATCAGCAAAGACTCCTACGGGCGCGACCATCACCCCCGCTGCTTCAGCCTCTGGATGGCTGGTGGCGGCGTCCGAGGTGGTCATGTCCACGGCCAGACCGACGAGTTCGGCTACAACATCGTCCGAGATCCGGTCCATGTGCATGATTTGCACGCCACGATGCAGCACCTCCTCGGTGTCGATCACGAACGCCAGACCTTTAAATTCCAAGGGCGCTACTACCGCCTCACGGACGTGGCGGGCAGCGTGGTCAAATCCGTGATTGCCTAGGTGGAAAGCGAAACCGATCGACTTAAGTTTTTTGTTGATCAGCCCTCCAAGGCGACGAGCTTCTGGAAATCATCCCTCCGCTTCCCAATTCCTTGGACCGTACAAACCTCGCCCCAGTCCGACTAATCCGTCTTTTGCATATTGGGGTCGCCCTCATTGTTGGCTTCGGTCTCGCCAACCGCTCGATCGCTCTGGAGATCGTCCGCCCGCCCGCCTCCCAAACGATCTTCCTGGGCGACCCGGTGAGCTTCCGTGTCGAGGCCCAGGGCCAACCGCCCCTCCAATACCGCTGGCTGCGCAACGGCAAACCGATGGACGGGGTGTCCGGCCCCGATTGGACCTTCGTCACTTCAGCCGCGGATCACGACGCGACGATCACCGTCGAGGTCATCGACAGCACCCTCCGACTCACAAGCCCAGCCGCCCGATTGACCATCGATCTTGGGCTTCCAGGTGCCTATCGGACCAATCGTCTGGTCGAGGTCGTCCACCCGTGGCAATACCGGGTGGATGGCGTGCTGCCCCACCCGCAGTGGCCAGGGTGGAGCGATACCAGCACCGGATGGACCACCGGCGGCGGCGTGCTGTGCGTCGAGGATTCCGAGCTTCCAGGCCCCAAGACGACCCTGCTACCGGCGACCGCCGGGAAGCTACCCACGACGGCCTTCTTCCGAACCACCTTTGTCAATCCGATCACCAACGCCCACTCCATCGAACTGGTCGCGAGCCTGCTGGTCGACGACGGGGCGCTGGTATTCCTCAACGGTTCCGAGGTCCAGCGCCTTGGCTTGGACGAAGGCACGGTGCTTCCGACCACCCAAGCCAGCCGGGGTGTCGGAAATGCCGCCTGGGAGGGACCGTTCCCCTGGGCGGCCACCGGCCTGAAGCCGGGAACCAACACGCTGTCTGTCGAGGTACACCAGTCGGGCTCCACCAGTTCCGATCTGGTGTGGGGACTCATCCTCGATGCGGTCTGGCAGGAGCGGGTGCGCGACACGCTGGCCCCGAGGGTGGTCTCCGTCACACCGCCGCTCGGGTCCGCCGTCGGGGCGGCGCCTCGACTCGAGGTCTTGTTCACTGAACCAGTCCAAGGCGTCACGGCCTCCGCCCTCCGACTCAACGGCGTGCCGGCCACGGTCGTGACTGAATTGGGCGCCAACCGCTACGCCTTCGATTTCGGCTCTGCTCCGGCAGGCACCGTTGCACTGGCTTGGTCGACAGAACCCGGAATCACCGACCGTTCGGCCGGCGCAAACCGCCTCGACACTCGAAGTTTCTCGAACCCGGTCGAACCGGCGATCGCAGCCACCCGACTGGCCTTCGCCTCGGTAGGCCAGTCCAGCGACGCCTCTGCCGACACCGCCGCGGCGTTGGCCATCGACAATCGGGAGACCAGCAGCAGCCGGACAGCCGACCTGCCTGGTAGCCACTGGTGGGGACACCTGTCACGCATCCACCGCTTGCAGCGCGTCGAGGGCGTCCAACCGGCCGCACCCGACGACGCCCTCGGCCGGGGCTACGTGCTGCGCCTCCTCCGCATGGACGACCAGGTGGTCTTCGAGCAAGACCTGCCCGACGTCGGCCCGGGCGGCACTTGGACCATCGACCTGCCGGCCGGGATCATGGCCCGCACCGTCTGGATCGGACTCCCCGGCGATCGAACCAATGGACGCGGCACACGTCAGGTCGCCCTGGCTGAGATCCGCGTGTCCGGGGTGCCAGACATCCCGTTCGGCCCGCCACCCCCAGTAGCCGGTACGCCTCTGGACCGGCTCGTGGTGTCGAACAACCTCGCGTCCTTCAAACGCAGCACAATGCTGCGCCTCACCGATGGAATTGCCCCGGCCTCCCGGGCCAACGACGACAAAGCCTCCACCGAGACCAAAACCACGGAACGGACGGTCGACGGCTACTGGGAGGTCGATCTTGGAGGCACCTTCGCCCTTCATGGCATCCGTACCATCGCCGCTTCCGGCATCGGCGGACGTCTCACCAACGCCACGGTCCGGCTCTTCGACGAACAGCATGACTCGGTCTTTTCCCGGAGGATCTCCGGCCGCCCCGACACGTTCGACACCGACTTCGGCGGGCCGGTCTTCGCGAGGTATGTCCGGGTCGGGCTCGAGGACAAGCGGCGGACGGACCCGGGCGGCGGCATCGAGTGGTACATCGGCTTCCGCGAGGTGGCTGTGTTCGGTCAACCCACCAACCAGGTCGGCATTCTCAAGTTTGATGCGAATCCCGCCGCGACCGGCTCGGCGGAGGCAACGCTGTCCTGGCAGGTCGAGGATGTGCTCCGGTTGGAGCTGCATCCCGGCGTGGGCTCGGTGGGGTCACTCACTTCGGCCGACGGAAAGGGTCTGGTCCGGCTGACGCCCGCGCGATCCACCGAGTACCTGCTCGTGGCCTCCAACACCGCCGGAATCTTCGTCCGCGCCGCCTCGGTGGAGGTTCCGGGTTCGTCTCTGCCGGTGCGCCTCGACGAGTTGGTTGCGGCCAACCGCTTCTCGTTGGCCACTGCCTCGGGCGACGCCACCGACTGGATCGAGCTGCGCAATCCAGGCAACCAGCCCGTGGACCTCGCAGGATGGAGCCTGAGCGACGATCCGACCAAACCGCGCAAGTGGACCTTCCCCCGTTGGGTGCTCGAACCGCACCAGTCGCGGGTCGTCTTTGCCTCGGGCAGCGACCGAGGCCTCGACGCGTCAGGCGACCTGCACGTGGGCTTCAGGCTGTCCCGGGCCGGCGGCGCAGTGTTGCTCGTCCCGCCCGCCGCCTCGGGCGAAACGCTGCAGCGGGTAGACTACCCCGCCCTTGGCAATGACCTCGCCTACGGCCGTGATCTGGCCGGCAATTGGCGGATGCTCGACCCGACTCCGGGCCGCCCGAACGTGGCTGCAGCCTACCAGGGCTGGGTCCGCCAGCCCGACTGGAGCCACGAGCGGGGATTTCACGAGAATCCCTTCCGCTTGTTGCTCACCGCCCCCGATCCCGGTTCGACCATCCTCTATTCGACCAACGGGACCGAGCCGAGCCTCGTCTACTCCAACGGCCTCGATGTGGCGCGAACGATGTCCGTCCGCGCCCGTGCGGTCCGCCCCGGCGCCCGGCCCTCCCCGGTGCAGACACGCACCTTCGTGTTCATCGAGAGTGTGGTCGCCGCGCCGTCGATGAACCGCACGATCACCCAGAATACCGCGCTGGCCGCACGACTCCGAACCGGCCTACGAGCGATCCCCACCATCGCACTGTCGCTGCCCGGGCAGCCCGATTACCAAGAGAAGCCGGGGTCCTTCGAGATCCTCTGGCCCGACGGTCGGCCGTCGGTGCACGTCAACTGCGGACTCTCCCGCTTCGGCAACGCCTGGACCTCGTTCGACAAGCGCAGCTTCCGGGTCAAGTGCCGCAACCGATACGGCGACGATGCCATCCGGGCGCCACTGTTCGACGGTTTCGACCACGGGACGACTCCGGTCCGTTCCTTCGACCAGCTCGACCTTCGATCCGGTTCTCACGACATGTCCGAGCGCGGCTTCTACATGGCCGGCCGCTTCGTCGAGGACAGCATGCTCGACATGGGCAGCCTCAATCCCCATGGCCGCTTCGTGCACGTGTACGTTAACGGGGCCTACTGGGGGCAGTACGATTGCCGGGAGTTGCTCTCGGAGCGCTTCCTCGCCGACTACCTGGGTGGATCGCGCGACGACTACGGCGCAGTCATGGGCAACGACAACGTGACCGACGACTTTGTCATCGGCGCTCCGGAGCCGCCCAACCTCGACCCCTGGGAGCGCGCCCGCGCCGACCGGAACAGCTACGAGCGGGTCCGCACCCGGCTCGACGTGGCCCACCTCATTGATTTCATGCTCCTCTGGACCTACGGCGACTGTGAGTCGGAGTTCCGGAGCTGCGGTCCGCTCGAGCCCGGCACTGGCTTCAAGTTCTGGATCGCCGACGCCGACGGCTTCCTGCGCACCAGCGCGCTCAACCTCAACCGCACCGACCGCGAGGGCCCCGGCGGGTTCTTCGGGTCGCTGGGGCGCGAGAGGAATCCAGACTTCCGCGCGCTCTTGGCCGATCGGATCCATCGCCACTTCTTCAACGATGGGGCGCTCACCACGGCGGCCTTGGAAAACCGTCTCAATCTTCGCATGCGCGAGATCGGCGACAGCCTTGTGGCCGAGTCGGCCCGGTGGAACCAGCGCACACCGGCCTCCTGGGAAGGAGCTGCCGCCACGATCCGCACGCAGTTGTTCCCACGGCGCACGGCCACCCTGCTGAGCCAACTGCGCGCCCGGGGCCTGTACCCCAGCTTCGATCCGCCGAAATTCGATGTGCGGGGAGGCACCGTCGCGTCGGGGTTCCGCTCACAGCTCAGCGCCCCCTCGGGTGACATTTTTTACACGCTCGACGGCAGCGATCCGCGCCTGCCCGGCGGGGCCGTCTCACCGGCCGCCAAACTCTGGACCTCCGACGCAGTGACGGTAGAAACAGACCTGACCGTTACCACCCGTGTCCGTTCCACGTCCGGCGCTTGGTCTGCAGTGGACGCCGCGACGTTCCGAATGCGCGCGCCGCGCCGACCAGGACCCGGCGACCTATTACCCGTCGAGATCCACTACAACCCCTCGACCGGCGGCGAGTCCGAGTTCATCGAGTTGCGCAACACGACCGCCGACCCGCTCGACCTCTCACGCTGCACCTTGTCCGGCGGCGTCAGCCTGGTGTTCCCGAACGCGACCGTGGTGGCCCCCGGCGGATCCCTGGTCGCGGTGCGCGACCCGATCGGCTTCGCCTCCCGCTACCTGGCACCGGGCTCAGCAGGCGCCCGGGCAGGCATCCACACGGTGGGACCGTGGGTGGGGGCGCTGGACAACTCCGGCGAACGCATCGCCCTGCTCGGAGCCGACGGCTTGGAACTCTGGTCGGTGACCTACGGCACCCAGACCCCCTGGCCGGTGCGCGCCGATGGGGACGGTCGCTCGTTGGTACTGGCCGAGCCATCGACCCCACCCACCACTCGGGATGCCATCAATGCCTACCTGGCCAACGGTCGACGATGGTTCCCGAGCCTCGCCGACCACGGCACTCCGGGTTGGACGGACCCGTTCCGGGCCTCGGTGACGGTGACCCCGGACGGACCCGAGCTCCAGTGGCCCGCCGTCTCCGGCGAGAGCTACCGCATCGAGTTCACGGAGCGCCTGGCCGACCCCATCTGGACGGTGCTCGAACAGGGACCGGCACTCCGCGACGAGATCCGTCGCCGCCCCTTGCTGCCAGCCCCATCACCCGGCTTGCCCGCCGGAGCCGACCCGTTGGCCGACCCGGCGCGCCTCTACCGGGTGCTTTGGATCCGGTGACCCGGCGAAAAAACGTCCCAAAATAACAACGGCTCACTCAGGCCGCTGCGGATCTGGAGGACGGGGCCGGCACCGAAATACGGCCCTACGAGCTGCCTAAACCGAATCCGGGATCCGATAGCCTTTGCGGTAGGCGGGCTTGAGCAACCTATTGGCCGAAGAGTTGTTGGTGAAGCGTTCGTGCACCGGATCGAAGTACAACTGTTTCTGTCCGACCCGGTAGGAGATGTTCGCCATGTGGACCAAACAGGCGCTCGGATGAACCTTAGCAATTTCAGCATTGGGAGCCTGCCGGGAGCGGATGCAGTCGATGAAGTTGGGCTGATGCCACTTGTCCGGAAAGTACCCCTTGTCTTGGTCAATCACTCGCCCGCCCTCGACGACGACTTGCCAACCACACCCATGCCGCCCGAGGTACATCATCGCCTTGGTGCCGTAAATCTCGACCCGTGTGGCCGAGGTTGCCCAGTGAGGCCACTTGTCTCCGTAGCGCACCTCGCTCGAGAACTTCCGCAGATACGGGGTGGCATTGCCGCTTTCGCAGGTCATTGAAAAGTCCCCGTAATCGTAGGTGATGCACTGGAACTCTGGTACCTCGCGCTTCGACTGGAAGGCATAATTGCCGCCGGTGCAAAGAATCGATCGAGGGTGACCCGGATCGCCCAACACCATTCGGGTGAGGTCTATTTGATGACTGGCGTCGTCCGCTAGTGTTCCGCCTTTGTAGTCCCACCAAGGATGCCAGTTCATATGACGCCCCGCGTTGTAAGGCACCTTGGGCGCCGGCCCGAGCCAGGCATCCCAATCGAGACCTGCCGGCGCCGGTCCATCGGGCACCGGTTCCCATCGTGAGCCATCCAGCATGTTGTACACCTTAACGTGAACGATGCGGCCCAACTTGCCGCTGGCGATGTAGTCGCGTGCCGAGGCCGCATACGGGCCACTCCGGTTCTGGAACCCCACCTGAACGATGCGGTCATACTTACGGGCCGCCTCGATCATCTTACGCCCCTCCCAAATCGCATTGCAGGGGTTCTTCTCCACATACACGTCCTTGCCCGCCTGACAGGCCATGACGGTGGCCAGGGCATGCCAGTGTTCGGGCGTCGCAATGACCACGGCATCCACCTCGCGGTCATCAAGGGCCACCCGCATGTCGGAGATTCGCTGGGGTGCCCGCTTTTGGACCCGAGCCAGATCCTTCATGATGCCGTCGCCACGATCCTTCCAAATATCGCAGACGTACTTGAACTCCACACCGGGCAAACGGGACATCCCGGCTGAATGATTGGAACCGCGGCCACCGGCTCCAATGAGCGCGAGCACCACGCGTTGAGAGGGGGCCGAGGCCGAAGCGGCACGATCATTGGAAGCACGGGTCGAAACCGCGGCGACGCCAACCGCCGAGCCAGCCAAAAAATGGCGCCGAGAAAGCAGGGTAGAACTCATGGGAGATTCAAAAAGATGACAAACCCAACAACGCAAATCCATCCCCCTTTCGATCAACATTCTCGATGGATCCGATTCTTCCTCCGCCGATTTGCTCGACCCCCCGGTTTTATGGCTGACGCGGATTCACTGGCTCAGGTACACAGTGGTCCATGCCTCGTCACTTGAGCTCCCGTTTGGGACCCAACCTGCTCCTCAAGGGGCCGTGGCGGGCTTTGTTCATTCTGTGGTTGCTGGTGAGGCAAATCCCCCTTCTCACGGCCCAATCAGGGGATGCCTCGACCGAGTTTTTCGAATCACGAATCCGCCCTTTCCTCATCACCGATTGTCAGGAATGCCACGGTCCTAAGCACCAGCGGGGCGGCCTGAGGGTCGATTCTCGCGAGGCCCTGCTCCGTGGTGGCGACTCCGGCCCGGCCGTAATTCCAAACAAGGCCCAGGAAAGCCGCCTGCTCCGGGCTATTCAGCACTTAGAGCCCGAGCTGCAAATGCCTAAGGAACGCCCGCGCTTGCCGGAGACGGTGATCCGCGATGTCGCCCGCTGGATCGATGCCGGAGCGGTTTTCCCGGTGGCTTCCGACTCTTCGGCGAACTCGACCAATAACTCTTCGGCATGGCCTCGTGTTTTTGAAGCCCGCCGGCAGTGGTGGAGTTTTCAGCCTCCCGTCGCGGCGCCCGTTCCCGTGGTGAATCGCTCCGAATGGTCCACCCATCCTGTGGACCGATTCATCCTCGCGCGACTGGAGTCCGAGGGGTTGCGACCGGCGGCTCCGGCAGAACCTCAAGTCTGGTTGCGGCGGGTGCATTGGACCCTCACCGGACTCCCCCCGGAACCGGCGAATGTCGTCGCCTTTCTTGCCAATCCCTCTCTCGAGGCCCGAGCCCGGGTGGTGGATGCCTTGCTGGCCTCCACGCGGTTCGGCGAGCGGTGGGCTCGCCACTGGATGGATCTAGTGCGCTTCGCCGACTCCTATGGTCACGAGCAGGACTACACCATCCCGTATGCCTGGCGCTACCGCGACTACCTCATCCGCGCCTTCAATGCCGACGTGCCCTACGACGTGTTCGTCCAAGAACACATGGCCGGCGACCTCCTCCCGAACCCGCGACGCCATCCCGGAATGGGTTTCAATGAATCGGTGCTCGCGACCGGGTTCTGGTACTTGCACCAGGCGACTCACGCTCCGGTCGATCCGCTGCAAGATGAGGCAGATCGGATCGACAATCAGGTCGATGTCTTTTCCAAGACCTTCTTGGGTCTCACGGTAGCCTGCGCGCGCTGCCACGATCACAAGTTCGATGCCATCTCCACCCAGGATTACTACAGCCTCAGTGGATTCCTCCGCGCCTCAAGACAGGACATCGCTAGCCTCGATCCGGATGGCACGCTGGAACCCCGGCTCAATTCCAGAATCCAAGACGACCCATCCATCTCCAAAAAACTTCGCACCATCCTGCGAGGGGCCTTGAAAGACGCTACTCCTCGCGTGGCCCCCTACCTGATTCAGGCGCAGGAACTCCTCCGCTCGAACATCGCGTCGAATGCATGGCCCGGGGAGGTACTGGCCACCGCACGACGCCACGGACTCGATGCAGGCATCTTAGATCGCTGGGTCGCAGAAGTCCGGACCGCAACCCCGGCGGCCTCGAACCATCCGCTGCGGCCTTGGCTGGATGCGGCAGACAAACCGGCGTCTCAGGTCGCACGATCGAACGGATCCAAGTCTATCCCGGCCACCACCAACCCTCCGCCGTGGACCCTCCGCCCCGATCCCGACACCTGGAAGGCCAGTGGACAGGCGTTCCGGACAACGGAACCCCCCGTCGACACTTGGCGGGTCGGGTCGCTGGGAATGGAATTCCTGGCCGGAAATATTGCCCACAGCGGCCGATGGGCCCCGAATCTTCAAGGAACCCTCCGCTCTCCGACCTTCACTGTAACCCACAATCATCTCCACCTGCGGGTGGCCGGACGCAACTCAAAGATCCGGCTCATCATCGCCCGCTACGGGCTCCGCGAGTTCAACCCCCTGCTCTTCGAATCCACCCAAATGGACGTGGATGCTGGCGCGGACTTCGTGTGGCGGTCCCTGTCTTCAGGGCTTCATCGCCATCGAGGACGTCTGGCCTACTTGGAGTTCCTGGACGATGGGGACGGATTCGTCGCGCTCGATCAGGTGATTTCCTCCGACGATCCGAAACCTCCACAGCCTCCCGAAACACTCGGGAATCCCGAGGGCAAAACCTCCTCGTCCGCCAAAGCCCAGGCACTCGAAAAAACCATTCATGCAGGCCTCGATTCGTGGGCTCAAGAAACACCGAATTTCCCCGATCTTCACCTCGCATCGACCCTCTGGCACCGCGGCTTGTTGGATTGGGGAAGCTCCGGAAACGCGCTTTCCGCCCTCGTTGCTCCCGTCCGAGCCGCAGCCCAGCAACTGCCCCACCCGATGCGTTCTCTGGCCATGACCGATGGTTCTGCCGAACCCACCCGTGTCTTCCTTCGGGGCGAGCCCAAGAATCCCGGCGCCCTCGTTCAGCGTCGCTTCCTGGAAGCCATTTCTGGTCCCGAACCGATGGCGATTCCACAGGGCAGCGGGCGCTTGGAATGGGCGAAGGCGCTCACCTCGCCCTCCAACCCCTTTCTGCATCGGGTGATCGTGAACCGTGTTTGGGCGCATTTATTCGGGCGCGGTCTGGTCGAGACCGTGGACAACTTCGGAGCGCTCGGTTCCCGCCCATCGCATCCGGAACTCCTCGACCGTCTGGCCCTCGATTTCGGCAGCGAGGGCGGTTCGCTCAAGCGGTTGATTCGCACGCTGTGCCTGACCGAAACCTTCGCCCAATCGAGCGAACCGCGGGATCCGGTGGCGGAGAGCCGGGATCCCTCCAACCGACTACTGCACCGCCAAAACCTGCGTCGTCTGGAAGCAGAGGCTTTGCGCGACGCGCTCTTGGCCACCGCAGGCAACTTGAATCACCTCCAATTCGGCCCACCGGTCCTCACTCACATCACCCCCTTCATGGGAGACCGCATGTGGGTCCGCAATGCCAATGGCCCCCTAGACGGAGAACGACGGCGCTCGGTCTATCAGGAGACGCGCCGCAACTTTCTCTCGCCCCTGATGGTGACCTTCGACGTGCCCATCCCCGACACGACCGTGGGTCGGCGAAACCAGTCCAATGTGCCCGCACAGGCGTTGACCTTAATGAATGACCCCTTCGTCCGAAACCAGTCCTCGGCTTGGGCTAGACGTTTGGTGGCGGAAGGCGGAACTGCCACGACCGACCGCATCCTCAGCTTGTACTTGCAGGCCTTCGGACGAACTCCCACACCGGCAGAAATCCAGACGCTGCAGGACCTGCTGGCCATGGGAACCCGGGAACTGGATTCGTCGCCCGCAAAGCCAGATCGGGAGATCCGCCTCTGGACCGAAGTTTGCCACGCCCTGTTCATGACCCAGGAGTTCACCCATGTCCCCTGACTTCCGTTCCCATTCACCGGCGACCGTTCACGGCCTGAGCCGACGACGACTGCTCATGGACAGCGCCTTGGGCTTTGGCGCACTGGCCATGAACGCGCTGCTGGGTGGAACCGCCCACGCGGCTGCTTCGGCCAACCCGGGGACCTCGGGCCAACGCGGCACGCCCCACCACCGGCCCAAGGCTAGGAATGTCATCTTCCTCTACATGGATGGGGGCGTCTCGCAGGTGGACACCTTTGACCCAAAACCGCGCCTCACCCGAGAAGATGGGAAGCCCTTCGGACTGCGTATGGAACCGACGCAATTCGAGGACAACGGAGCCACACTGGGCAGTCCCTGGGCGTTCCGTCCCCGAGGCCAAAGTGGCCTACCGGTCAGCGAACTCTTTCCCCAGGTGGGTTCCCGCGCCGACGACTTGTGCGTGATCCGCTCCATGGTGTCGCGATTCTCTGAACACAACGCCGCGAACTACTTCCTGCATTCCGGCAGCGGGATGGCCGGCCGGCCGAGCATGGGGGCCTGGACCACTTACGGCCTCGGAACCGAAAACCGAGACCTCCCTGGGTACGTGGTCCTCGACGGAGGGCTCATTCCCTCGGGCGGCGTGGACTGTTTCGGACCCGGTTTCCTTCCGGCCAGCCATCAGGCATCGCTCTTGCGCAACGACCTACCCGCCCTGGCCAACATCCAACCCTTGGAGACAGCGCCCGGCCTTCAACGCGACAAACTCACCTCAGTGCGCGCGCTCGATGCAGCCGCGCTCACGCGACTGGGCTCCCACGACGCCCTCGAAGCGGCCATCGCCAACGCTGAACTGGCTTATCGGATGCAAATGTCGGTGCCCGAGGCGACGTCGATCCACGGTGAATCGGAAGCCACCCGACGCCTCTATGGCTTAGACTCCACCTCCGAACACACCCGCTCTTATGGCAGGCAATGCCTGGTGGCCCGGCGACTCATTGAGCGCGGCGTCCGCTTTGTCGAACTCACATGCACCCGGGCCCACGGCAACTCCCGTTGGGATGCCCATGGAGATTTGCGCAACAACCACTCGATCAACGCCCGTGCCATCGACCAACCCATTGCCGGTTTGCTGACCGACCTCAAGGCGCGCGGGCTGCTGGATGAAACCGTGGTCCTCTGGTCCGGCGAGTTCGGTCGCACCCCCTTCGCTCAAGGTCGGGATGGCCGAGACCACAATCCCCACGGCTTTAGTCTTTGGATGGCCGGTGGCGGCGTTCGGGGTGGCATGGCCTATGGATCGACCGACGAGTACGGCTACAAGGCGGCCGAGAACCCCGTCGAAATCCACGACTTGCATGCCACCCTGCTGCACCTGCTGGGAATCGATCACGAGCGGTTGACCCACCGCTTCGGCGGCCGCGACTACCGCCTCACCGATGTCCACGGCCGCGTGATTCAGGCCGTGCTGGCGTGATGCTGATCCAGCACGGGCTAGCTTGCCGACACGACCCACAATTCCATCGGGCGACGTTGAACCGCGCGTCCGACAACGCAACACCTCTACCGGGTAATGCCGACTTGGGTCATTAACCACGGGTACTCGAAGGAAACCTCCTTCAGCCGGTCGTAGCGTCCGCTGGCCCCGCCGTGTCCGGCGCCCATGTTGCACTTCAACAGCAGCGGCTGGGCATCCGTCTTAAGGGTGCGGAGTTTGGCCACGTACTTCGCCGGCTCCCAGTACATCACCTGGCTGTCGTTGAGGCCGGTGGTCACCAACATCGCCGGGTACGCTCCCGGCTTCAGGTTGTCATACGGACTGTACGAACGCATGTAGTCGAAGGCGGGCTTCTCGTTGGGATTTCCCCATTCCAAGTATTCACCCACGGTCAGGGGGAGGCTTGCGTCCATCATGGTGTTTATCACGTCCACGAACGGCACCGCCGAGTGGACCGCCCGGAACAAGTCGGGGCGCAAATTAACCACCGCACCCATGAGCAATCCCCCGGCACTCCCGCCTTCGATCACCAGGCGATCTGGGGCCGAGATGCGGTTCTTCACCAACCATTCGGCGCAGTCCACGAAGTCGGTGAAGGTGTTCTTCTTGTGCATGAGCATGCCGTCGTCGTGCCAGGCCTCACCGAGTTCATCGCCGCCGCGAATGTGGGCGATGACAAACACCATGCCGCGTTCAACCAGCGACAGCCGGGCGATGGAGAAGCTGGCATCCATGCCGAGGCCGTAAGAACCGTAGCCATAGAGGAAACACGGCGCAGAGCCATCGAGCTTCACGCCCTTCTTGTAGACAATCGATAAGGGCACGCGGGTGTTGTCGCGCGCAGTGACCCAGCGCCGCTCGGTGACATAGCTCGAGGGATCATACCCCCCGAGAACCGGAGTGCGTTTCAGCAACGTAAGACGACCGGTGGCCAGATCGCAGTCGTAGACGCCCTGAGGCGTGGCCATCGATTGGTAGGTAAGCCGAAAAGCCTTGGCTCCCAGCTCCGGAGTGCCGGTCGCGTGGGCTGAATACACGGGTTCCGGAAAGGCGACCTCCAGCCAATGGGCTGAGTTCCTGTTCTGAATTCGCAAGTGGGTCAGTGCCTCCTTCTGTTCGGCCACCACCAGGTGATCACGGAACACCTCAAGGCCCTTGAGCAGCGCGTCGGCACGATGCGCAATCACCTCGGTCCACCGCCCGGGTTCGGCAACCGGGGCACTCACCAGACGGAAGTTCTTGGCGTCCTTGTTGGTCCGCAAAAAGAGCACTCCGTCGCGATGTTCTAGGTCGTACTTGTGCCCCTTCTCCCGGGGCAAGACCGGATGGAAGGCCCCCTTCGGATCGGAGGTGGACAAGATTCGCTGGTCCCAGGTGTCTGTGCTTTGCGAGGAGCAGACAAACCACTGATGATCCTTGGTCCGCCCCAGGCCCAGGCCGAACAATTCGTCCTTCTCTTCCATCACCAATTGCGGCCGACCGCCCTCCAGGGACAGACGCCACAGTTGGTTGCTCCGTTTGGTCACGGCATCCTCGGTGGTGTAGAGTACAAACGCACCGTCGGCCGACCATTCGAAGCTGGTGACCCGCTCTGCCAAGGGAGCGGAAGTCTTCCCGGTGGCAAGGTCTTTGCGGTAGAGGGTGTACTGGCGGAAGCCCGTGACATCGGTGCTGTACAGCAGCGAGGTGCCCGAATCGCTGATCTCAAAGCCACCGAGTCCGAGGAACGAATGGCCCTGAGCCAAGAGGTTCAAATCGAGCAGGACCTCCTCTGGGGCCTTGGCATCCGAAGCCCCATCCGTCGACACCTTGCGCCGACAATGAATGGCATACTGACGCCCCTCTTCGGTCCGAGAGTAGTAATCATGAGCCCCACGCCGAAGCGGGACGGTGAGGTCGGTTTGCTGGATGCGCCCCAGCATTTCCTTGTAGAGCGATTCACCGAAAGCCTTGGCCTGCACGGTGCTGGCTTCCATGTAAGCATTCTCCGCTTCCAGGTAGCTAATCACCTCCGGGTTGGTTTTTTCGCGGAGCCAGAACCAGGGGTCATTGACTGATTCCCCATGCCAAATCGATCGGTGTTGTTGGGTCTTAGCGACCGGCGGTTTCGGATGCGAGACGTTGGAGGTATCAGCCATGACAACTAGTGATGCGCTCATCCAGGCAACTCGGAGCACGAGGACGAAACCGACGGTCCGGGCACGCAGCGATCGCCGACCTGGAGTCGCTCGCGCAGTGGAACAGCGCATCATGAATCGACGTTTGGCCCAGAACCGTCGGCGTGCAAGCCGCGAGCAGCCATTCCAACCAGGCAACCTGACCCACACCGGAGGCTCACCAAAGCCACTGTACGCGACCGGTGCGCGGGATTAACGTGAGCACTCAATGGGCGAGACTTTGGACATTCGATGGAAACAGCGTTTCGAGAATTTCGATCGATCCTATGTTCTGCTCCGATCTGCTTTGGAGAATGGACCCGAGGCTTTAAACGCGTTGGAAAAAGAGGGGGTCATCCAACGCTTCGAATACTGTTTTGAACTGGCTTGGAAGACGGTCAAAGACTACCTGGAAGCCAGTGGATTGGTCTTCGCCACAGTCACACCGCGTCAGGTGCTCAAAGACGCGTTCGCCGCCAAGATCCTCAAGGAGGGTCCAGTTTGGATGGACATGCTCGATCACAGGAATCTGCTGTCTCACACCTACGATTCGACCCAATTCAACATAGCCCTGGATGCCATCCATCGCCGCTACCTGAACGCGCTCGCAGAACTTCATGAATTCCTCCATCAGGAGGCGTCATCGTGAAAAACCCGCCACTGACACCCACCGAGTTGGAACTGGTGAGATCGGTTTTCCGACTCCACCCGGAAGTTCAGACCGCCACCCTCTTTGGGTCGCGAGCCAAAGGAACTCACAGCCCCCGTTCGGATGTAGACTTGGCCATCACCGGCGCCGTCAGCGCGCTCCGCGCCGAAACCATCGCCTCGGAACTCGAGAAACTTCCCCTGCCTTACCGATTCGATGTCCAAGCTATCGATCAGATTCGCTTCAAGCCCTTGTTGGAACACATCCAACGCGTCGGCATGCAAATTTACCCGGCCGCCTGAACAGCTCAGGCCTGTGACTGAGGACGGCAGTCCAAAGACTGTTTCCAAGATCCCGACCCAACCTGCTCGTCCCCGTGGATGGTGATCCCGGAGTTGCAGTCTCGGGGTTTTGGCACCATCAAATAGCCATGTCGTTGCGCGTTGCTGCCCTGATTTCCACGGCTCTTGTCGCCACCCTGACCCTGATGAGTGCTCCCCTCCATTACCCCGCCACGTCGAAGAGCAACATCGTGGACACCTACCACGGGGTTCGCGTCGAAGATCCCTACCGCTGGCTCGAAGACGACAACGCTCCGGCGACTCAAGACTGGGTGAAGCGCCAGAACGAAGTCACTTTCGGTTACCTTCAGGAAATCCCGCAGCGTGAGGGTATTGGCAAACGGATGGCGCAGCTCTTCAACTTCGAGCGCTTCGGGGTGCCCTCCAAGCAGGGCAACCGATACTTCTTCAGCCGCAATGACGGCCTGCAAAATCAGAGTGTTTGGTACACCACCCCCCGTCTGGATGCCGAACCCACCGTCTTGCTCGACCCGAACAAACTCAGCACCGACGGCACCGTCGCCATCGGCCGGTTGGAACCGTCCGAAGACGGCAGCAAGGTCGCCTATCAATTCTCAAAGAGCGGCAGCGACTGGCAGGAAATTCGCATCCGCGACGTGGCTACTGGCCAGGAACTGCCCGACCGCCTCGAATGGGTGAAGTTCTCGGGCATTTCGTGGGCCAAGGATGGCTCGGGCTTTTATTATTCCCGCTACGACGTCCCGAAACCCGGATCCGCGCTGACCGCGGTGAATGAGTTTCAGAAAATCTATTTTCACACCGTCGGAATGGCACAATCGACCGACCGGCTCGTGTACGAGCGCAAGGACCAAGCCAAGTGGGGATTGGGCGCGAGCGTGTCCGACGATGGCCACTACCTGCTGTTCTCGGTCAGCCAAGGCACCGATACGCGGAACCGGTTCTTCTATCAGGATTTGCAGAAGGCCGGCTCACCCGTGATCGAACTGCTGAACGACTTCGATGCCAGCTACAACTTCGTGGGCAATGACGGCCCGGTGTTCTGGTTCCTCACCGATCTCAAAGCCCCGCGCGGTCGCCTCATCGCCATCGACACCCGCACTCCCGAACGCACCGCCTGGAAAGAACTCATCCCGCAATCGGAGGCCACGCTCACTCAAGTCAGCGTGTTGGGTGAACGCTTTGTCTGCGACACCTTGCGTGACGCTCGGTCCGAAGTGCGCATCCACCAGCTTAACGGGGCTTTCGAGAAGGCGTTGGAGCTCCCCGGCATTGGCAGCGCCTCGGGCTTCGGCGGAAAACGGGAAGACACCGAAACCTTCTTCGGCTTCACCAGCTTCACCGTGCCCGGACGCATCTACCGCTACGACTTCAAGACCGGGCAAAGCGCTCTCTGGAAGCAGCCCAAGGTGGCGTTCGAGCCTGACGACTTCGAGACCCGACAAGTTTGGGTCACGAGCAAGGACGGCGAGAAGCTGCCCATGTTCATCACCCACAAAAAGGGACTCAAGCCCAACGGCCACACGCCCACGCTCTTGTACGGCTACGGCGGGTTCAACATTTCGCTCACGCCGACCTTCAGCGTGGGCAACCTGGTCTGGCTCGAAATGGGCGGCATTTACGCGGTGCCCAACTTGCGCGGCGGCGGCGAATACGGCGAGGAGTGGCATCAGGCCGGCACGAAGCTCCGCAAGCAGAACGTCTTCAACGACTTCATCGCCTCGGCCGAGTGGCTGATCCAACAAGGCTGGACCTCGCCGAAGCAGTTGGCCATCCAGGGTGGCTCCAATGGCGGCCTGCTCGTCGGCGCTTGCATGACCCAGCGCCCGGAGTTGTACGGAGCTTGCCTCCCGGCGGTGGGAGTGATGGACATGCTCCGCTTCCACAAGTTCACCATCGGCTGGGCTTGGACCAGCGACTACGGATCGAGCGAAAACGAAACCGAGTTCAAGGCGCTGTACGCCTACTCGCCCTACCACAACCTGAAGCCGAAGACCGCCTACCCGCCCACGATGGTCA
>SXGR01160240.1_pt1 | contig 37927 bp, 37 predicted proteins | sample 3174711 | NCBI WGS metagenome assembly SXGR01 (sample SAMN11356860, study PRJNA531348) | freshwater metagenome | isolation source: freshwater sample F1-60 | place: China: Fuxian Lake, Yuxi | collected 2017-12-25
CAAAGCAAAACTGTGTTTGCGCTGTCGCCGGCTGGCGTGCAGGTTGCGGATGGCTTGGTTGCGCTGCTGGATCTGGTGCATCTCAATCCGGGCATCCGGCGCCCCGGGCTAATCAACATCGACAAGCCGTTGGAGCATGCGCGCCTGCGCGGCGCGAGGATTTACTGCGAGATTGTCGGCTACGGCAACACCGCCGACGCCAATCACCTCACGGCCCCGTCACCCGGTGGCGAGGGCGCGGCGCGTTGCATGCGCATGGCGCTGCGCTCCGCGGGCTTGGATCCCACCAACATCGACTACATCAACGCGCACGGCACCAGCACGCCGCAGGGCGACATCTGCGAGACTCAGGCCATCAAGGCCGTGTTTAAGGATCACGCCTGCCGGATCGCCGTCAGCTCCACCAAGGGTGCCACCGGCCATATGCTGGGTGCGGCGGGCGCGGTGGAAATGGCCCTGTGCGCCAAGGCCCTCCAGACGCAGATTGCGCCGCCCACCATCAACTACGAGCATCCCGATCCTGAGTGCGACCTGGACTATGTTCCCAATGTCGCGCGCCCGATGCGCATGGACGCCCTGCTGAACAATTCCTTCGGCTTTGGCGGGCACAATGCCACGATTGCCGCCGTGCGCTACAACGGCTAGCGTGCGCGCGTCGGCGTTGCGCGCATGAACCTGCTTCCCCTCATCGAGGCCAAACGCGACGGCCAGGCCATCTCCCCGTCCTCGTGGCAGCAACTGGTCTGCCATGTCACCGACGGGACTCTCCACGAGCACCAGCTTTCCGCGCTGCTCATGGCCGTCCTTTTCCAAGGCATGGACGCCGCGGAGACCCGCGCCCTCACACTGGCCATGCGCGACTCCGGCGAGGTGCTGGGGTTCCCCGCCGACGAGCGGCCGTTGGCCGACAAGCACTCGACCGGGGGCGTGGGCGACAAGGTCTCGCTCGTGCTCGCGCCCCTGCTGGCGTGCCTGGGATTTCGCGTGCCGATGATTTCCGGCCGCGGGCTGGGCATCACGGGCGGCACGCTGGACAAACTCGAATCCATCCCCGGCCTCACCACCCGGCTTTCCCCGGTGCAACTCGTCGCGCAGGTGCAATCCATCGGCGTGGCCATGGGCGCCGCCACCGAAAGGATGGCGCCGGCCGACCGGCGGCTCTATGCGCTTCGCGATGCCACCGGCACCGTGCCCAGCATCCCGCTCATCACGGCGAGCATCCTCTCCAAAAAACTGGCCGAAGGGATCGGCGCGCTGGTGCTCGACGTGAAATATGGCCGTGGGGCGTTCATGGCGACGCGCCTCCGGGCGCGCGAACTGGCGGATGCTCTCGTGACACTCGCTAACGGCTGCGGTGTCAAAACCCGCGCGCTGCTCACCCCCATGGACGCCCCTCTGGGTCGCGCGGCGGGCAATTGGCTGGAGGTTCGCGAGGTCGTGCGCGCGCTGGAAGGCGACGGGCCGCCCGATCTCATGGCATTGACGGTGGACTGTGCGGCACATCTGGCAGTGATGGTCGGTCAGGCCAAGGATCTCTCGGCGGCTCGCACTCTGGCGCGGCAACGGCTGGCCAGCGGCGCGCCCCGTGCGAAGTTTGACGAGCTCATCGCCGCACAGGGCGCCGACTTGGATGCGTTTGCGCGGAAGCTCGCGCAGGACACGAGCGCGGCGGCCGTCCGTGACGTCGCCGCTTTGGAAGGGGGATTCGTCACCCGCTGTGACGCGCGGCAGGTGGGTGAGCTCGTGCGCGATCTGGGTGCGGGCCGCATGACGCAGGATGCGAAAGTGTTCGCGGACGTGGGCGTGGATTCCCTTGCGAAACCGGGCGAGCAGGTGAGACGGGGTGCCTTGTTGGGGCGCGTCCATGCTGCGACGAAGGCTCAAGCCGAGAAGGCCGCGGCAAGGCTCCGGGCTGCGTTTGAATTGGCGGACACGCCGCCGCCCATGCCGGAGCTGATTGCGGAGGTTGTCGAGGCATGAACTGTTTTGTCACGGGTGCCTCGGGCTTTGTCGGTGCCAATCTGGTGCACGAGCTGGTGGCTCGCGGCCATCGCGTGCGGGTGCTGCTGCGGCCTGGGGCCGACAAACGCGGGCTCGAAGGGGCGCCGTACGAGGCGGTGGCCGGCGATGTGGCCGACCGTGCGGCTCTGACTGCTGCCCTGCGCGGCTGCGACTGGTGCTTCCACGTTGCGGCGAGCTATCACCTGTGGCTCCCCGACTACGCCCCCATGTTCGCGGCCAATGTGGAGGGCACGCGCAATGTCATCCAAGCAGCGACGGCGGCGGGCGTTTCGCGCATCGTGTACACCAGCACTGTCGGTTGCATCGGCCTGCCGCGCGAGGTGGACGGGCGCGTGACGCCCACGGATGAAACCACGCCAGTCTCCGAGGCGCAGATGACCAATCCCTACAAGCGCTCCAAGTGGCAGGCCGAGGTGGTGGCGCGCGAGCTGGCTGCGCGCGGCGCACCCGTCATCATCGTCAATCCCAGCGCCCCCGTGGGGCCGCGCGACGTGAAGCCCACGCCCACCGGCCAGGTGGTGGTGGATTTTCTCAACCGCGCGATGCCCGCCTATCTCGACACGGGGCTTAACTGGGTGCACGTGCGCGATGTGGCCGCCGGGCACGTGCTGGCCGCCGAACGTGGGCGCGTGGGCGAGCGCTACATCCTGGGCCATGCTGGCGGCAACTGGACGCTGCGCGAGGCGTTTGCGGTGCTGGAGGAGCTGACGAGGGTGCCCGCGCCGCGCGTGCGGCTGCCCTATTGGTTCGTGTTGCTGGCCGCCCATGTTTCGGAGGCGGGCGCGCGATTCACCCAGTCGCCGCCGCGGGCACCTTTGGCGGGCGTCCGCATGGCTCGCTACAAGATGTTCTTCAACCCTGCCAAGGCCATCGCCGAACTGGGACTGCCGCAGACGCCCCCGCGCCAGGCGCTGGCGGATGCGGTGGACTGGTTCCGGGCCCAGGGTCGCGTGAAGCGCGCTCTTTAGCGTGTCAATCGCCCATTGACACCAAGGAGCCTGTTGATACGCTCCGCCGTTCCGTCCGGCCCGGTGAGGCCGGGCGATGCCGGCACCAAAAGGCTCATTCATGAAACGCACGTATCAACCGTCGAAAGTCCGACGCCGACGGCAGCACGGGTTTCGCGCCCGCATGGCAACCAAGAGTGGTCGCGCGATCCTGTCGCGCCGCCGCCGCATCGGCAAGGCCAAGCTGACGCCGGTCTGATGTCCGCGCGGTTCACGCTTCCCTCTTCGCTGCGCATCCAGCACCGGCGCGACTTTACGCGGCTCAAGCAGTCGGGGTCGCGGCGAACCCGGCAGGGATTGGTGTTAAACTGGGTGGAACTGCCGGCCGATTCGAAGCCGCGACTGGGCCTCATCACCACGCGCAAGCTGGGGCCGGCCGTGGTTCGCAACCGTTGCCGCCGCTTGCTGCGCGAAGCCTTCCGCCTCAACCGGCCCCTGCTGCGGCCGGCCGAACTGGTGCTGGTGGCGCGCGGCGCATTGGTGGGAAAATCCTTCGCGGCCGTGCAGGCGGAGTACCTCGCGCTGCTCCGCGACGCGGGACTCCTCAATTCCCAATCTTGAACGCGGCCCAGTGCATCGTGGTCGGGCTGCTCCGGCTGTATCAGTGGATCCTCTCGCCGCTGCTGGCGGCCTTGTGTCCCGGAGCCGGCTGCCGGTTCACGCCGACATGCTCTGAATTTGCCGTGCAGGCCGTGCAGTCGGGCGGTGTCCTTCGCGGCACCGGACAGGCGCTGCGCCGTTTGATGCGGTGCCATCCTTGGGGTGGCTGCGGGTGTGATCCTGTCCTGCCGCCGCCATCAGGGCATTCGGCCGCGGCTCATTGATTTTCCAAAAAATGGATCGCAAAGCCATTCTCATCATCGCTGCCTCGGTGCTCTTGCTCCTGCTTTGGCCCAAGGTCGTGGACAAGATCTTTCCGCCGCCCCCGCCCCCGCCCGGCGGCTGGAAAACGACCATGACCAATAGTGCTCCTCGCGGGGCAGGGGATCAAAACCGGTCGCTCCCGGATCGCAACGCCACGGTGGGAAATGCGACACTTCCGGTTCCAGCGGCCGTGCCGGCAGTGGCGCAGCCGGGCGCATTCCAACCCGTGCCGCTGGCGGCAGGTGCAGCCAAGACGCAGATCGTCTCCAACGCGGTGGCCGAGTATGTGATTTCGGCAAGCGGCGGCGGCGTGAAGGAGGTGCGCCTTAATGGGCACAAGATGGCCACCGACTGTCGGAGCAATGGCAACGCGACTCAGGGCGACCCACGGGTGCGGCTTAATGGCGACGCGCCGTTGCCCCTGTTTGCGGTGTTGAGCGCCGAGGGGTCGCTGCAACTGACGGGGAAGGAAGACTACGAGCTTACGCCGCTGCCCCCGCAGGGCAACGCCTCGGCGGGCTGGCAGGCCACGCTGACGCTGGCCAACGACCGCAACGAGACCGTCCGCATCATCAAGACCATCCGGCCCGGGCCCGGCTACGTGATGCCCAGCGTGACGGTGGAACTCAACTACACCGGACCGCGCGCGCTGGTCATTCCCGAGTTGGAGCTGGTAGTGGGCACGGCGACACCGGCGGGAGTGAAAAACTACGACCCGACCTATCACGGGGTCTTTGTCTTTGACGGCAAGCTGGAGCAGCACTGGGAACCGGGTGACTTTGCCAACCGCACCCTGGGTTGTTTTCCGGGCACGCCCATTCCCACCTTCAGCGTCGCCAACCGCGACAGCAACGCCACGTGGATCGCCGCGCACAACCAGTTCTATGCCATCGCCGCCATGGTGCCCGACGGTGGCGCCGTGCGAGAGCGGTTTCTGGCGCGCTGGATTGATGCGGCGTCCACCGACGTGGATCTCAAGAACCAGAATCGATATCAGGCCGGCATTGGCTATCCGATCGTTCTGGAGGCGGGCAAGCCTTGGAGCGCGGCATTCGACGTGTACGCGGGCCCACGCGAGTATCGCGGGTTTGAAAGGCTCTCCGCCGAGCGCGGCAATCAGGTGGACCGCGTGATGGACCTCTCCGGGTTCTGGGGCTTTTTCTCCAAGGTGCTGCTGCTTTCCATGAACGGCCTGCACGGCTGGGGCGTTTCGTATGGCATGGCCATCGTGCTGATCACCGTCCTCATCAAGGCGCTCTTCTGGCCGCTCACGGCCGCCAGCACCCGCTCCATGAAACGCATGGCGCAGCTGCAGCCGCAGATGAAGGCGCTGCAGGACAAGCACAAGGACGACCCGAAGAAGATGAACCTGAAGCTCATGGAGTTCATGAAGGAGCACAAGGTGAACCCGCTGGGCGGATGCCTGCCCATGCTCATCCAGATCCCGGTGTTCTTCGGATTCTTCTTCATGATCCGCACGGCGGTGGAGCTGCGCGGCGAATCCTTTCTCTGGGCGTGCGACCTCTCCAGTCCCGACACGGTGTTCACGATCCCCGGCATCACCTTTCTGCCTTTCTTCAGCAACGCGCAGGGCCTGCCACTGAACCCGCTGCCCATCCTGATGGCCGTCACGATGTTCTATCAGGCGCGTCTCACGCCGCCCACTCCGGGGGCCGATCCAGTGCAGGCCAAGATGATGCAGTATATGCCGCTCGTCTTCTCCGTGTTCCTCTACAACTTTTCCGCAGGCTTGACGTTGTACTGGACGGTGCAGAACATTCTCTCCATCGCACAGACCATGCTCACCAAAACCGAGATCACCACGGCACCCGCTTAAACGCCGCGCCCCCTCAACCACCATGTCCAGTGCCCCCAAGACCATCCTTGAAGAACTGCTCCGCCACCTTGGCTTTCAGGCCGTGGTGGAGGAGACCGACAATGAGCACGGCAAGTTGCTGAGCATCCAGTGCGAGGAGGCCGGCCGTCTGATTGGGCGGCAGGGCAGCACGCTGGCCGATCTGCAGTACATCACCAACCGGATGGCCTTTCAGCGCGATCCCACGGCGCCCAAGGTGACGGTGGACGTCGGCAATTACCGCGGCGAAGCGCGCGAGGCGCTTGTGAGGAAGGCGAAGGAGGCGTCGGCCAAGGCGCGCAAGCTGGGCGACGTGGTGGAGTTGGGCCCGCTCAACGCCTCCGACCGGTTTGTGGTTCACAATGCGCTGAAAGAGGAGCCGGACATTTCAACCGAGAGCATCGAAGTGGACGGCACGCCCGACAAGGTGATCTTGGTGCGCTTGAAGCGCTAGTACGGGGCGCGCGCCAAGCGCATCAGAGGCGGCAGGCGTAGTGAATCTGCCGGCCCACCTCCACAAATCCGGACGACGGATAGAGCGACTGGCCCACGGGATTGCTGGCCATGGTTTCGATCACCGCAAACTCCAGCCCCTTCGCACGAAAGTACGCCAGTGCGTGCTCGATGAGTGCGCGCCCCAGCCCGCGCCCGCGCGCGGATGCCGTGACAGCCAGGTTGGGGATTCGCCCGCGGCCCGCCGCCGAATCCACCACTGCCGTGATGTAGCCCGCCACGCTTCCGTCCAGTTCGGCAACAAACACACCTGCCGGATTCGCCGCCCAGTCCGCGTCGATGTGGCGCGCCTTGCGCCATTTCCAATCGTGCCCCGCCAAGACGCCCAGTTGCTGCTCGATGCCGTGGTCCACCGACACACCGCCAAAGCTCTCCACCGTGATGGCCTTGATGAGATCCAACTCAGCTTCGCAGGCAGGGCGGATGCGGATGCTCATGGCTGCCCTTGCCGTTGGAAAATCTCGCGCAGTGCGCGTCGAGCCGCCGCAACCACTGTGGGCTGCGTGCCTTCCCGCGAAGCTTCCACGAGCGGCAGCACGCTGCGCAACGACCCCGACGTGGCCAGCAGGCTGCAGGCGATGCGGCGCACTTCCGGCTGTGGATGCCGCAGCAAACTCATCATGGCCGGCTCGGCCGCTGCGCCCATTTGCTCCAGCGCGTAAGCGGCCGGTGCCATCTCGCGGCCTGACGCCAAAAGCCGGGCCACGGGCAGGGCGGCGCGCGGATCGCGCAGTGCCGCCACGGCGTCCACCGCGGCCCAGCGCACGGTCAGGTGTGCATCCTCAAGGCGGGCGATGAGCGCAGGCACTGCGGCGCCATCACCCCACACGGCCAGCGCGCGGCAGGCCGCAGCGCGGGTGAACGAATCGGAATCACCCAGCACGGGTACCAGCGCGGCAACCACCTCGGAGCGGCGATCCTGGGGTTCGGCACGGGCGAGCGTGTCGGCGGCGCGATGGCGCGGAAAAGAAATCAGCCGGCGCAAGTCCGCGAGGCACAAGTCGAGTTCATCGGCGGGCAGCGGGCGGCGCTCGGCGCGCGATGCGGGGGGGCGCGGGCGCAGGGCGTTGGCATGCGCTGCGCCGCGCAAGAGCTCGTACTGGACTTCCACGCGAATGGGCGCTGCGGCGGTGCCATTGCGTTCTCTTGTCAACTGGCCGGTGAAATTGAGGCTGGAAAAGACGCCCTGTGCGCGGTCAAATTCCAACAACCCCTCCCCGGCAAGTTCCACCCCGCCGTCTTCTCCCTGCGCTTTAAGCCGCGTCTGCCTGCGCACCGTGACCAAGTTGGTGGTCGCCGATTCAACCCGGTACGCCACGCGTTCCTCCGCCAAAACAGGCGTGCGGTCCAGCTTCACCAGCCGCGAGTGTTCCTCCTCCTTGAGGGTGCGCTCGAGCGTCACGCGGACGGTGTTGGTGGCGGCCCAAGTGGCACCGAGGGAACCCGGCATGGTTTCCAGCACGAGCATCGCTGGATCGGTGAGGTCGCGCGGCGCCTGCGGCGAGCCTGAAACCGCCAGCCAACGCCCCTGCCGGTCCACCACCACATCGGTGGGGGCGCGCAGCTTGTGGCCCACATCGCCGCCGTCAAAATGCCGCCAGCCCACGCGGAAGATGCCGAAGGGTGGAAAGAGCCGGCCCGCGTGCGAGTGTCGTTGCACGGAGAGCTGGTCGTGGCAGCGCAGGGTGAACCCGTGGGGATTGGCCGCGCGCACGACATACACCACATGGCCGCGAAGACTCGCGACGTACTCCTTCTCATGCGCGATCACGGCGACGCGGTAGGCATACGACTCGTCCATCCGCCAGCCCATGGACAGCGCGGGCGCTTCCCCACCGCGGGTTGAAAGGATGCCCCCCGCCAGCGCCATGCCCCACATCCAACTTCCTCCTCGCATGTTGGGAATCAAGGCGCGCAAAGATGGGCCGGGCAAGGAGAAGTTATTGCAGGTGGGCGCGAAGAGGCGCGCGCCCTTCATTGCCAGCGCACCGTACGCCGGCGCATAGTCGGGGCGTGCATCTGGCCCGATTGCGCCTGCGCGACTTTCGCAACTATGCCCGCCTCGACGCGGAATTTGCGCCGGGCTTTCATGTGCTTCTGGGCCGCAATGCGCAGGGCAAGACGAACCTGCTGGAAGCCATCTATCTGGCCGCCACCCTGCGCAGCTTTCGTGGCGCCGGCGGCCACCAACTCATCCGGCACGGGCAGCAGGGCTACTTCATCGGAGCCCGCGCCGTGGGGCAGGCCACACGGGAGATCGGCATCTACTGGTCAGCGGCTGAGAGGCGCCTGACACTGGATCGCCAGAAGGTGCGTCGGCTGGCGGACTATCTGGGAACCCTGCGCGCCGTGGTGTTTTGCGCCGAGGATCTTCAGCTCGTCAAGGGCACGGCCCGGGTGCGCCGGCGATTCATGGATCTGCTGCTGGCGCAGACTCAGCCCGGCTATCTGGCGTGGTTGTTGCGCTATCTGCAGGCGGTGCGCTCGCGCAATGCGGTGTTAAAGCGAATGCCGCTGGATGAGGCGCTGCTCGAGGGTTTCACCGACGAGCTGGTGCGCGCCGGCGAGCCCATCATCGCGGCCCGGCAGCGGCTGGTGCCGCAGTTGGCGCCGCTGGCGCAGTCGGCCTGCCAGAGCATCTCAAGCGCCGGGGAAACCTTGGAACTCAGCTACCAGCCGCAGGTGCGCGGCGAACTGCGCGCCGCATTGGAGGCGCAGCGCGCGCGCGAGCGCGTCCGGCGCGCCACGCTCGTGGGGCCGCATTTGGACGAGCTTATGCTGCTGCTGCAAGGCCGGCCGGCGGCGACGTTCGCCAGCGAAGGCCAGAAGCGCACGCTGGCCCTCGCGCTCAAGATGGCGCAGGCGGAGTTTCTGACGGGTGCGCATGGCGTGCCGCCGATCCTGCTCATCGACGATGTGATGGGCGAGCTAGACCAGTCGCGCCGCGCCGGCCTGCTGCCGCTTCTGGAGCGCGCGCAGCACGCGCGCGGCCAGGTGTTCATGACCTGCACCGAGGAGAGCTGGCCGCGCGAACTGGGCCGTGCGCTGCTCCGGTGGGAGGTGGCGGAGGGCGCGCTCAAGGCCGTGCCCGCCTAACTCAAATCCATTGAAGCGTTCCGCGGGGCTTTGTTACCGTCGGGCGCATGCGGATTCTCTCCGGCATCCAGCCCAGCGGCGCGCTGCATTTGGGCAACTACTTTGGCATGATGCGGCCGGCCATCGAGCTTCAGGAGCAGGGCGAGGCGTACTATTTCATCGCCGACTATCATTCGATGACGTCGCTCTTCGACGCGGGCGCGCGCCGCCGTCACACGCAGGACGTGGCGTTGGACTTTCTGGCGTGCGGTCTGGACCCCGCTAGGGCCGTGTTCTTCCGGCAGTCCGACGTGCCCGAAGTCTGCGAGCTCACCTGGCTTTTGGGGACGCTGACTCCCATGGGTCTTCTGGAGCGCTGTCACAGCTTCAAGGACAAAACCGCCAAGGGACTGCCCGTGAACCACGGGCTTTTCGCCTACCCGGTGCTGATGGCGGCTGACATTCTGTTGTACGACTCGCAGGTCGTGCCGGTGGGACGCGATCAGAAGCAGCATGTGGAGGTCACCCGCGACATCGCCATCAAGTTTAACGAGGCGTATGGCGCGACCTTCGTGCTGCCCGAGCCGCGAATCCGCGACGCGACGGCGGCCGTTCCCGGCACCGATGGCCAGAAGATGAGCAAGAGCTACGGCAACACCATTGATATCTTTGGCGAGGAGAAGGCCACGCGCAAACGGATCATGAGCCTGGTCATGGACAGCCGCACACCGCAGGAACCCAAGCCCGACGCCGAAGGGAATCTGGCGGTGCAGTTACTCAAGTTGGTGGCACCGGAGGCCGCGGCACGCGAATGGGAGGACCGGTTGCGCGCAGGCGGCCTAGGATACGGCGACCTTAAAAAAGCGCTCTTTGATCATTACTGGGAACACTTCAGGCACGCACGTGCCCGCCGCGCAGAGCTAGAAGGCAACCTCGACCACGTGCACGACGTGCTGCGCCAGGGCGCCTTGTGTGCCCGTGCTGTGGCGCGCACCGTGTTGGACCGCGCGAAGCAAAACTGCGGCCTTCTCTAGTGTTGCGCACTCACCCCGGCAGCACGGCGTGCTCTCCGATGGAGCTGAGCGCCAGCCGTTCCGGTTCGTCGGAGAGCGCATGTCGAAGCCGCTCGATGGGTTCTGAAAAGGGCTCGTTGCTGAGCTTGAAGGTCTGATGGTGCAGCGGCACCAGTCGCGAGGCCCGCGCCGCACGTGTCATCGCGATGGCCTCCTCCGGCGTGCAATGGTTCTTGATCCACGGATCGTAGGCGCCAATGGGCATCAGCGCCGCGTCGAAGGGGCCGTGCGCGCGGTGCGATTCAAAGAGGGCCGTGTGGGCCGTGTCGCCGGCAAAGATGAGCCGCCGTCCCTCGCGCTCAATCACGTAGCCGTTGTATCCCCGATACGTGTCGCGGCGCATGCGCGCCCCCCAATGCTTCACCTCTAGCGCCCGCAGGATTACCGTGCCGCGCGGCGTGCGCACGCGGTGGGTCTCATTCCAGCCCAGCTCGCGTACTTCACGGAAAGGGCGGCGGGGGATGAGGTCGGCCGTGTGGCGCGCGGTGACGACCATCGGCCGCCCGCGCAGCTGGGCCAGCGTGCCCACATCCAAATGGTCGAAGTGCGCGTGCGAAACCAGCACCAGATCCAGCTCTGGCAGGGCCTTGGGCTTGAGCGCCGGCGCGGTGAGTCGCAGCGGGCCCAGCGTGCCCAAGCCAAAGTCCACGCCGATGCGGTCGAGCAACGCGGGGTCGGTGAGGATGCGCACGCCCAGAAAATTGATGAGCACGGTGGACTGGCCCAGCCAAGCCAGTGTGAGATGGGTGTCGGACCATGCGGCGGGATTAGGCTGATGCGGGGTGGGTGCGGGCTCGCGCCCCACATCGCCAAGGCGTGCGCGCAGGAACCGGGCGGGAAAGGATTGGGAGAAGGCGGCCCAAGCGGCGGCGCCACCGGCCAACACCGAGCCGGCCAGCAGGGAGCGCCGGGGCCAGCGGCGGCGCGGCGCGGCGAGCGCGCGCGGCGGCCCCGCCGGGTCACTGGCGCCGGTGTTCAAGAAACCACTCGTAGAGCTTGGGGTTGTCGTACGTGGCAGTCCACGAATCGTGCGAGGCATCCGGGTACATGTGCAGCCGGGTGTCCTTGTGGCCCATTTTCTTGAGCGCCTCCACCATGCGCTCGGATTCACCGGGCAGCACGACTGTGTCTTTCGCGCCGTGGAAAGCCCAAATGCCCAGACTCTGCAGTGCCGGCCCCTTTGCGGTGGAGGCGACATAGACCTTGATGAATTCGCCGCCGCCGCAGATGGGCGCGATGGCCGCAAAGCGCTCGCAATGTTCGATGCCCAGGCTCCACGTGCCGTAGCCGCCCATCGACAGGCCGGTGAGGTACACGCGCTTTGAATCCACGCGCAGGGTGGCGCCCAATTCATCCAGCAGTGCCAGCAACACGGCGTTGTCCCAGCGCGAGCCGGTCGGGCATTGGGGAGACACAACGATGAAGGGCATGTGCTTGCCGGCTTTGATGAGCTTGGGAGGGCCGTGCCGGGTCACGGCATCGAGTTTGTCGCCGCGCTCGCCGGCGCCATGCAGGAACATCAAAAGCGGGAATTTTTCGCCCGCCTTCTTCTCGTAATCCTCAGGAAGGTAGAGCAGGTAGCCGATGGACAGCTTCTGCTGAACGGTCTTGGAAAAGGTGTGTGGGGTTTGCATGGGAGCGCCGGACTTGGGTTCGGCGCCCAATCCCACGGTGAGCATGGCCAGCCCGAGCAATGTGGAGACGCGCGTATTCATGAGTGGAGGAGGAGGCTTGTATCGGGGCGAGAACGGCCGGTCAAGCCACGCCCTTCATCGAACCAACCCCGTCATGGGTGGAACCTGCCAGCGCTCGAAAGGCTGTGTGCCCGGTGTGTGCAGCGGAAACCCCGCCGGATCCACCGCCGTAGTGATGATGGTGTAATCCATGTGTCGCGTCCGGGTGGTCTGCGATGAGCTGCGAAAGAGCCCTCCCACAAAGGGCGTGCGGCCCAAGCCCGGCACGGAGTTGCGCTGGAACTCACCCGTGGTTCGCATCGATCCCCCCACCACGAGCGGCACGCCATTCCACGCCTGCACCTGCGTGTTGAGCCCACCGCCGACGCCTAAATTCCAACGTGCGGCGAGGGAAAGATCGACGGTCTGTCCGCCCGGATGCACATAGGGAAGGACGACCAGTGAGTGGGATAACGCCTGCGGCGCCTGCTGCGCAAAGGCACCCGGCGCAACCAAGACCCCGAGAAGCGGCAGGAGGTGGGCTATTCTCATGCGGGCAAGGTAGCATTGCCCCGCGGTGCCGGCAACAGTCCGGCAACGCTCAGGTCAGTTTTAGCTTGGGCAGGTCCTGCGAATCAATGAGCCCCACCGGCTCACGGCGGGCGTTCAAGACGATGAGATCGTCAATCTTGTGCTGGCGGAAAATCCTCAGCACCTCCATGGCCGGCGCATCCTCCCGCACCGCCACGGGGCGGCGGGTCATCACCTTGGAGAGCGGCTGCGCAAGCACCTCGCTGCCGTGCGCCATGTGCCGGCGCAGGTCGCCATCGGTGAACACACCCAGAAGCCGGCCGCTGGCCGCCACCACACACACGCTGCCCGACTTGGCGCGCGTCATGTGCAGCAGGGCCTCCTGTACGGACAACGTTCGCGGCACGACGGGCAGCCGCCGGCCCGTGCGCATGAGGTCGCGCGCGTGCAGGCAGAGGCTGCGGCCGATGGCGCCGGAGGGATGGTATCTGGCAAAGTCGCGCTCGCTGAACCCGCGCAGGCGCAGGAGTGCCATGGCCAGCGCGTCGCCCAGCGCCAGCATGGCAGTGGTGCTGGCAGTGGGGGCGAGGTTGAACGGGCAGGCCTCGCGGGGCACGCGGACATCGACCACGATGTCGCTCTGCCGCGCCAGCGAGGATCGCGCCGAGCCCGTGAGGGCGATGATGCGGACGGTAAACTGCTTGAGGGCGGCAATGAGGGCCAGCAGCTCTTCCGATTCGCCCGAGTAGCTCAGCGCCAGCACCGTGTCGCCGTCATTGAGTACGCCGAGGTCGCCGTGCATGGCGTCGAGCGTGTCGAGCAGCACGGTGGTGGCACCGGTGCTGTTAAAAGTGGCGGCAATCTTCCGGCCGATGTTGCCGCTCTTGCCGATGCCCACAACCACCAGCTTGCCCCGGCGCTCGTAAGTCTGCTGCAAGAGCTCCGCAGCCCGGACGAAGTTAACATCCAAGCGCGCCCGGACGGCGCGAAGGCCCGCCAGTTCGACGTCGAACACACGCCGGGCCAGCGCCAGCAGGGACCGGGAATCAGTCGCCATACGGGTAGGATCCCAAGACCTTGAGGAGCGCGCAGTGGTCGCCCAGCTTGCGCAGGGTGCGTGCCACCTTGGGATTCTCGGCATGGCCTTCGATATCCACAAAGAAGCAGTACTCCCAGGCCTTGCGGCGGCTGGGGCGCGATTCGATGCGCGTCATGTTGACGCGGTGCTGGCGCAGCGGGCGCAGCATATCGTGCAGCGCGCCCACCTTGTCGGCGAGGCTGAACATGACGCTGGTGCGGTCGCGGCCCGTGGCGGGGCTGCACCGGCGGCCCAGCACGAGAAAGCGCGTGGTGTTGTCGGGGTTGTCTTGGATGCCGCTCTCCAGAATGCGCAGCCGATGAGCCTCGGCGGCCAGCGCGCTGGAGATGGCCGCGGCGTGCCGCTCGCGCGAGGCCATGATGGCGGCGCGCGTGGTGGAGGAGCTCTCGATAAACTCCACGCTGGGCAGGTGATCGCGGATCCAACTACGGCATTGCGCGAACGCCTGCGGATGCGAGTAGAGGCGCTTGACGGCCGAGAGTTTGCAGCGGCTGACCAGACAGTGCTCGATAGGCAGCAGGATTTGCGCGACGATCTTGAGATCGCTGTCCATGAACATGTCCAGCGTGTGCGACACGACGCCCTCGGTGGAGTTTTCCACGGGCACGACGCCGTACGAGGCGCGGTCCTTGGTGACCTCGCCAAAGACGTCGGCAATGGTCTTCTGCGGCGAGTAAAGCAGGCTGTGGCCAAAGCGGCGGATGGCGGCCTGGTGGGTGAACGTCGCCTCGGGCCCGAGGTAGGCGATGGTCATGCGCTTCTGCAACGAGAGGGCGCTGGACATCACCTCGCGGAAGATGGCGGTGAGTGAGTCGTTGGTGATGGGCCCCTGGCCGTTGAGCTCACAGAGGCGCCGCAAGAGCGTGCTCTCGCGGTGTGGCGCGTAAATCTCCTGTCCGGCGGCGATCTTCTGGCGGCCGATCTCCAGCACGTGCCCGGTGCGTTCGTTGAGCATCCGCACGATCTGCTCGTCGAGCCGGTCAATCGCGCGCCGGTGCTTGGCGATGCTCATGGCGTCGGTGCCGGCGTTGCCGACGGCTCGGACTGGAGCACCTCCTCCAGCGTGGCCTGCGCGGGTGCCTCGGTGGTGGTGTCCTGACCGCTGGTCACCGGCTCGCGCGGCTTTTCCAGCGGAATGCGGCGCAGTTCGCTGGCATCGGGCAGATCGTCGAGCGCACGCAGCCCAAAGTGTTCCAGAAAGAGTTTGGTGGTGCCGTAGGTGGGAGGGCGACCCGGTGCCTCGGCGCGCCCGGCCACCTCCACCAGCTCGCGCTCCATCAGCGTCTGCATCACTCCGTCAATGCCGACTCCGCGAATCTGCTCGATCTCCGCGCGCGTGAGCGGCTGCCGATAGGCGATGATGGCGAGCGTTTCCAGTGCGGGCTTGGAGAGCCGTGCCGGGCGCGGTTTCTGCCCCACCAAAGCGCGGATCCACAGGCCATATTCCGGCTGGCTGGCAAATTGCCATGCGCCAGCCACGCAAACGAGGCGATAGGTGCGCCCGCCCGCCTCATGCTCCTGCGAGAGCGTTTCCAGCGCGGCGACGATGTCGCGCGCCTTGGCGTCACCGAAGGGGTTTGGACTGGCCTCGTTCGCCGCGACCAGCAGGGCTTGCAGCTCGCCCGGGGTGAGCGGTTTCTGGGCCGAGAAAAGGAGGGCTTCCAGGATGTGTTTAAGTTCCATCTACGACTCCATGACGGCGGCGGTGGCAGGGCCGGCTTCCCATTCAAACTCGGCGCTGCGGCAGAGTGAAATGTCGCCGAACGCATCCTCCTGAATGAGGTCGAGCTGGCGCAGGCGCACCAGTTCCAGGATGGCCAGAAAGGTGGCCACAACCTCCTCGCGGCTTCCGGCGGCGGCAAAGAGGTCGCCAAACCGGAGTTGGGCCGACCCTGCCAGCCGCTCGCGGATGTCGGCGATCTTGCCGCCCACGGTCCATTGTTCGGCGTAAATCTCGCGCGCTTCACGCGTCTGGAAGCGCCGCAGCACTTCATTCACCGCGCCCAGAAGATCGAAGAGGCTGGCGGTGATGCGCGCGGGCGCGGGTTGCGGATCGGGCGCCACGGCCACGGGCAGGCGCGGATAGACATTTTCCTGCGCGTGCTCGATGAACTCCAGCCGCTCGGCGGCGTCCTTGAATTTTTTGTACTCCACCAGCTTGCGGATGAGTTCCCAACGCGGATCCTCGCCCTCCTCACCGTCTTCATCCACCGCCTGCAGATCCGCCGGGAGCAGATCGCGGCTCTTGATGTGAAGCAGTGTGCTGGCCATCACCAGAAATTCGCCGGCCACTTCCAGATCGAACTCGCGCATCAGTTCTACATACTCGATGAACTCGCGGGCGACCTTCGTGAGATTGACCTCGTAGATGTCCACCTCCTCCTTCTTCACCAGATAAAGGAGCAAATCCAGCGGGCCCTCGAAGACTTCAAACTGGACCTTGTAATCCGCCATGGCGCTGCGCGGAAGAATAGGTGCCGCTCTGCGCTTTGGCAACGCCGAAGGATTGCCACCGCGCCGAACTCGCCGCAGCATGCGCCCCCTTAAGATGAACGTGATCACCGACGAGCGGTGCATGGCCTATCATGAGCCCGGCCATGCCGAACGCCCTCAGCGCATCGCGGGCACGCTCACCCGCCTGCGCGCGCAGGACGCGCTGCCCATCACCTGGCACACCCCGACGGAGGCTTCAGACGAAGCATTGCTTCGCGCCCACGCGCCCGACCACCTCCACCGCGTGGCCACCCCCGTGGGCCCCTTCGACAGCGACACTCCCGACTACCCACAGATTGACGCGCACGCGCGCCGCAGCGCAGGTGCCGCGTTGCGCGCCCTGCAACTCGCGCGCGAGGGCAGTCCTGTGTTCAGTCTGATGCGCCCCCCGGGTCATCACGCGACCTCCGACCGTGCGATGGGGTTCTGCTATTTTAACTCCGTGGCCGTGGCCGCGCTGGCGGCGCGTGCGGCGGGTCTGGCGAAAGTCGCGGTGTTCGACTTTGACGTGCATCACGGCAATGGCACCGAGGCCATCCTGCGCGGGCGCGAGGGCTGCGCGTTTTTTTCCATCCACCAACACCCCGCCTACCCGGGCACGGGCGCGCGCAGCGTGGACAATTGCCGCAACTATCCCGTGCCCCCGGAGGCGCCGCGCGAGGACTGGCGAGGGCGCGCCCAGGAGGCGCTGGCGGACTTGAAAGATTTCGCGCCGGATTTGGTGGCCGTCTCGGCGGGCTTTGATGCGTACAAGCTCGACCCACTGTGCCAGCAGCAGCTGGAAGCCGGTGACTTCCACTGGATGGGGGACCAGCTGCGGCGGCTGGGAGTGCCGCTGGTGAATGTGCTGGAGGGAGGCTACAGCCGCGACCTGCCCGACCTCATCTTCTCCTATCTCCGGGGCATTTCGGGCGCGCCGGCTTAAAGGGCTGGGCTACTTGGCGACCGGCGCTGCGGGCAACGTGCGCAGGCGGATGTGGCGCAGTGCGCCGCTGGTTTGGTACACGGCAAATCCCAGCGGTTTGGAGAGCTCGATTTCGCCCGCGCGCATCGACACGCGCTTGCCGGTGATGTCCTCATCAATGATGGGTTTGTCATCGAGCCAGACGGCAATCGCCTTGGGCGTCACGCGCACGCGAAACTTGTACCACCGGTTCTCCTCGTATTTGATGTACTGCGTGGTGCTGTTTTCCGACGCGTCGGCCTCATTGAGGCTGGAGATGCCCGTGACGGCGCCGCCCCACCCGCCGTTGACGAGCGACGCGTGTGAGTCGCCCACCGGAAAAGTGAGGCAGCCGAAGAAGTCCGAACCGCTGAGCTTCTTCGCCTCGTACTCCACCTCGTAATTGGTCTTCGGCAACTTCGCGGCGTTGGTGTAGTTGACGCCGGTCATGATGAGCCCGCTCTCCAGCCTGAGCTCGCCTTGAGCGACGCTCACGCGCCCGCGCCCCGCAAAATCCGTCTCTGTCCATCCCGACAAATCCTTGCCGTTAAAAAGAGCCGTCACGGGTTCGCTGGGCGAAGTGCTGCTGCACCCGGCGAAGATCAGCGGCAAGAGGAAAATCCAACGCAGGTGCATGGAGGAAGTAAACCGTGGCGAGAGCGCGGTGGCAATCCGCGATTGCCCCCAGCGGAAAAGAGCCTCACTTCTCGGAAGTATCGGGCTTGAATTCAAAGGCCGCCACCAGCCGCTCTGCCGCCGTCTTGTCGGCGGGGTTCATCAGCCGCTCGACGCCCTTTCGCGCGGCAGCAGGGGAACCCTTCTCATCCGAATCGGAGCGGGCGCGCACCAGCTTGTCGGTGCGCAGCTGCACGTAGAGCCGCTTGGCCTCGTCGCGCAGGCTCGATTGGCTGCTCACCAGATTGCGAAGTTCCGCGTCGGGCGCCTTGGCCTTTTCAGGATGTGTGCGCTGCACGGCGCGGCGATTGGCTGCCGCTTCCACAGTGGCGTCCAGCTTGCCTTGCGACTGCTCGTCGTACGCCTGCGACTCAAGCTCGTTGCGCTCATTCTCGCCGGTGCGCAGCGCGGCCAGCGCGTACCATTTGTATGCCTGCACCACGTCGCGCTCCACCAGACTGCCCTGCACATGAAGCGTGCCCAGATTGTAGAGCGCCTCCACCATGCCCTTGCGGGCGGCGAGTTCGTACCATTCCCGGGCGCGCGCGCCGTCGCGCTTCTGCCCGCCCTGCCCATGCTGGCAAAGACTGCCCATCATGAACTCTGCCTTGGTGAATCCCTGCTCGGCGGATTTTTCATACCACTTTGCGGCGGCCACCAAATCCGCCTTGAAACCGCCCAAGCCGCGCTCGTGCATGGCGGCGAGGTTAAACTGCGCCGCGGGAAAACCGGGAATGATGAGCCGCATGCCCGGCTGCAACCGCTCGATGTCCACCGCTCGATTGGCGATGATGAGCGACTCGAGTGTCACGCCGTGGCGGTAGGAGATGGCGATGCCGGTCTCCAGCTTCTCCACCACGTGCTCGCCTTCGGCCGCCGCCTCTCCCAGCAACTTCGCCGCGCCGGGGGCGTCGGTTTTCAGGATTTGTAGCGCCTGCTGGGTGAGCTGCCTTTTGTCGGCGCCAGTCACCACCGGCGCATTGGGAGTAGACTGCGGGGAGCAAGCGGCCGCCGCGAGCAACACCAGCAACAGGGGCGGTATCAGCAGCGAAAATGAACGCTTCCTCCAAAGCACGGTTTCAAAGGTAACAAAGCCCGGCGGCGCCGCCAAGCCGCGAGTGGGCGCGCCGGTGCGGGGTTCTAGCGCCGCGCGATTTTCCAGAGCTGCGTGTTGCTGCGCACGTAGAGCGCGCCGTCGGCGGCGGCGGGGGTGGCCAGCAACATTTCCCCAAGATCCAATTCGCCCACCACCTTGCCTTCCGGCGCGGCGGTGTCCACCACCTGCACGTGGCCTTTTTCGCCGACGCAGTAGAGGTGTTTGCCGGCTACGAGGGGCGTGCCACTGAAGGGGCCTTTGAGGCGCAACTGCCAGAGGCGCGCGCCGTCCACGGTCTTGCCGCAGCTGAGCACGCCGGCGTTGTTGAGCGTGTACAGGCGGCCGCCATGAACCACGGGGCTGGCGGTGGCCGGAGTGAGCTGGCCGCTGCGCCAGAGTTGCGAGGGCGGCCCGCTGGCACTGGGCCGCAGCGCGGTGATGCCCTGCGACACGGCGAAAAGCGTTTCGCCGTCACTGACGCTGCTGGGAATGGTCGAGGCGCCGTCGGTGTAGCTCCACGCCGCCTTGCCGGTTCGTGCATCAATGGCGTCGAGCCCGGACTTGGACTGGAGCACCACCAGGTTGCGCGAGCTTTCGCGCAGGATGAGGGGCGAAGTCCAGTTCGCGCCGATGGGCCGGTTGAGCTTCCAGCGGTTGCGCCCACTGGCGGGATCGATGCCCAGGCAGTAGCTTTCGCTGTCGTTTTCCACCTGCGCCACGATCGTCTGATCCACCCACACGGGGGAGGCCGCCATGCCCAAGCTGTTGCTCACGTTGGGGTAGTCGCGCGTGATTCCGCGGAACCAACGCAGGTTGCCCTCCAGATCGAGGCAGGCCATGTCGTTGGATGAGAACAGGGCGACGATATGCTTGCCGTCGCTGGCGGGGGTGGACGCGGCCACGCTGGTCTTGTCATGGCACATGGTGCGCCCCGTGGTCCAAAACTGCCGGTGCCAGCGCAGCGTGCCGTCGGCTGCGTTGTAGCAGAGCACGTGGAGGCGCTCCTGAAGCGGGCCGCTGGAGCAGGTGAGAATCACGCGTCCGGCCACCACGATGGGCGCGGAGAGGCCCCGGCCCGGCAGCGTGGTCTTCCATGCGATGTTTTCCGGCGCCAGCTCCACGGGCAGTTGGGTGTCGGTTGAGACGCAGTCGGTGTTGGGGCCGCGGAACTGCGGCCAGTCAGCCGCGGACAGGGCGGCCGGCTCAACGAGGGCCGCGAAGGCGATGGCGGCCGCCAAGAGGAGGGTTCTCTTCATTTGGTTTCGGGCTTGCGGGTTGTGGGCTTGGGCGCGGGAGTGGGAAGCCGGTCGGCGGCCAGGATGGCCGTACCGGTGGCGTCGCACACGCGCAGTTGGAATTCCCACTCCACCGTCCAGGTTTCCTTCTGTTCGTTCTGGCAGAGCTTGACCAAGATCGTATTGCGTCCGCGCTCAAGCTGCGCCGGAAGCCGGTAATGATCGATGCGCGTGCCGCGGTGATATTCGTCGCGTCCAAAGACAAGCTTGCTGTTGACCCAGACCTTCCACGCGTTCTTGCAGGCCAGACGCAGTTCGCAGGGCCGCGCCTTGTCGGTGACAAATTCGCTGTAGGCGTAGGCGGTGGCTTCCTTGAGCGGCCCGAAGGCGTCATTGATGTTCACCTTGCCATACTCGTCGGCGGCCACCAGCTCCACCCACGAAGCCTGCCCCGTCTTGCCCGGATACTTGGCGGCAAGCTGGATTTCCTGCTCCGGCGGGTACACGGACGCGAAGCCCTTGCGTTCGGTGTTGTCAAAAGGCCCCGCCACTTTCCAGTGGGTCAGGAAGCCAAAGTGGCGCGAGAGATCCACGGACTTCCCCAGTTGTCGCAGCTGCATCGCCGCTGAGTTGATCTGGTCCAGATCGCGCGCCGACCGGAGTGCGGTCTCAAATTCGGCAGCCGCCTCCGCGGTGCGGCCGACCTTCTGTTGCGACTGCGCGTTGCTCAGCAACCGCCCCACGGCGTCGCGCCGCAGCTCGACGCTGGGATCATCCGCCATGCCGGCGATGAGCGCGTCGGCCTTGGGTGCGTCGGCCCGTTGGATCAGTTCAAACGCCAGGCGCCGCGCCCGAGGATCGTGTCGCGTCTCTTTCAGAAACGCCTCCAATGCCGCCACCGGCAATGCCCTGCCGGCGCGTCCTTCGCGTTCGACCACCGCATCCACCGCCGCGCGCAGCCAGTTTGCCGCCAGTTCGTTGGCCCCATCCATGGCGCCCAATAGCTCAGGCAGGGCCTCCATGCCCGCTTTCGAGAGCGTTTCCCACGCGGCCGCCGCCTGTTCATTGCCCCGGCCCTCGGCATCCACGGCGCGCAGCGAGCCAATGGGGCCGGCCAGCGGCGAGGCTTTGGCGGGGGGCGCCCCGTCGGGTGCCTGGCAGCTCGCAAAAAACAACGGCAGTCCCACGGCTGCAGCCCATGATTTCATGAGCGGGACTCTATCCAAGCGCACCGGCGAGGGCAACAGTTTCACGCCGGGCACCAGCCCGCCGCCTCGATGCAGTTAAGTTGGGATGGAAAATGCCGATTGACTGGTGAATATTCTGGCATGGCAGAAGAAGCAAAAGCCGCCGCAGCAAAGCCCGCCACGTCCGCCGCCGCCCCCGAGGCATCGGACGCGACGCCGGCTGCGCCCATCTTTGGTCGGCTTACCCTCATCATCACGGGGGCATGCGTGACGCTGGCCACCAGTGTCACCCTCTACATGCAGATCAGCCGCGCGGACATGTCGCGGCTGCTCGAGCTTTCTGCGCTGGTGGCAAGCGCCAGCGGCGGCAGCCCCACCGCGCAGATGGCACTGGCCAGGAGGCTGGAAACCATGGCGGAGTCCGCGAAAAGCGACCATGGGAGTCAGCGGCAGTTTCTGATGCTGGCGTACAAATGGTTTTCGGTTGCCGCGCGCGAGTACGCCGAGAAGGAACCTGCCGCCCACGGCGCCGCGCCGGCGGCACATGGTGCCGACGCCCGCGGCCCGGCCACACCGGCGCACGACGCGCACGACAAGGGCGGGCACGAGGAGTCCGCGCACGGCAAAGACGCGCATGAAGCGGAGAAACCGCCGGCTGAGCGGGCGGCAGAGTTTGTGGCGCGCATCAGCAAGGTGGACCGTTCTGACGCCAGTGCTCAGGAGCAGTTGGACGCGCTCTATCTGGCCTACAAGTGGACGGCACTGGCCGAAGGCAAGGAGGAGGGTGCCAGCGCCATGCTGCGCGAGCGGCTGCTTCGGTTTAAACACCTGGGCGATCCGGGCCACATCCTCAAGGAGGCCGCTGCCGTCTATGCCGCGGCGGCGCACCTTAGGAATGAGAAGGCCGGCTGGAGGTTTTCCGCCGTGGAGATGGGGTGCGCGGAGGAATTGGTGGCCCGTTATGCCGCGGCACTGGCACCGGCCGACGCCGCACACGCCAGCGCGCATGGCGGGGAGCACGCGCCCGCGCCGCACTGGGCCTACGAGGGCGACTATGGGCCGGCCAACTGGGGTTTGCTGGCGCCGGATGCCAGGGGCGACCGCCAGTCGCCCATCAATATCGAGCCTTCGGGTGCCGTGGTGGCGGCCAATTTGCATCTTCGGATGGATTACCATCCCTGCAAACTGACACTCATCAACAACGGGCACACCATCCAAGCCGATGTGCGCGCGGTGGAACGCAACAGCACCATGGAAATCGGCATGGGTGGCGTCACCAACCGCTATCTGCTCAAGCAGTTTCATTTTCACCATCGCAGCGAGCACCAGCTCGACGGAGTGGACGCCCCTCTGGAGGTTCATCTGGTTCATGAACTCATGGCGCAGGAGCACGACGAGGGCCACGGCCGCGACACAAGAGGGAATCATGGCATTGCGCTCTCGGCCAATCCCGCGCCTGCCCATGCCAACGACAAGCATGGCGCCGGTGCCGGTGCCACCGGCCACGGCCATGGCGCGGCAACCGGAGGCGCTCAGGGCGTCTTTCCAAAACTGGCGGTGGTGGGGGTGTTGATTGTAGAAGGCGCGCCCCATGCGTATGTGGGGCAGTTCTGGGGAGAGGATCTTCCCAAGGAAAAGGGGCAGTCGCGCCTGGTGACGACCAGCCGGGAGAGTGGGCCCAAGGATTTTCTGCCGGCCAATCCCGCGTACTTCCGCTACAGCGGTTCATTGACCACGCCGCCTTGCACGCAGAATGTGATGTGGACGGTGATGGGCGAGCCCATCAGCTTTTCGTCCGAGCAGATCGACGCATTCCGGTCCCTCAAGTTCCTTTCAGGCGGCCAGAACAAGCGCCCCGTGCAGGCGCTGCAGCAGCGCATCGTGCTCAAATCGCGCCTCGTGTCGGGGCCTGTGGACCTCTCCCGGCATTAAGCCGGCATCTGGTATCGGGGTCGGGCGCGCATGCCCCTGTAGTATTTTGGGTTTGCCACCCCCCTCCATTTAGGGCCAAGTCGCGCCGGTCAATTCACCAGTGTCCCGTGCAAGGGGTGCTGCAACACGACTTTAAGCTTATGGTGACGATTCCTGTTCTGCGCTGGGGCCAGCCTTACGAGAGCCTGAAATTTGACGAGGTGGTGCACCACCGCACCGGCGAGGTGCTGGCGCGCGTGGGCCAGTCCAATCCCGGCCTGCTTGCCAAGGACATGAAGCAGGCGCACCAGGCGCGCGAGGCGCTCCGGGCCATCCCCGCCGCCAAGTTGGTGCAGATGATGAAGAAGGCGGCCGACTTCTATCTCAAGGCCACGCTGCCGCTGGGCGACGGGCAGCAGTCACCGGCGGACTTCGCACGGCAGCAATCGGCCTCGACGGGCCTGCCCGAGCACATGTGCCGGTTCAACATGGAGAAGAACCATTTTGTGCTCTCCAACATGGACAAGATCCTCGACGCGCTCACGCGCGGCATGGACATCGACATCCTCACGCGCGGCTACGGCATCGAGTCGCGCGGGGTGACGGTGAGCTATCAGGCGCAGTCGCCGGTGCTGGGCATGGTGCTGCCTTCCAACTCGCCCGGAGTGCACACGCTCTGGCTGCCGGTGATTCCGATGCAGATTGGTTTGGTGCTCAAGCCCGGCCCGCAGGAACCCTGGACGCCCTACCGCATGGCCGCGGCGTTCTTCGAGGCGGGCGTGCCGCGCGAGGCCATCAGCATCTATCCGGGGGCCGGCGAAATGGGTGCGGAGGTGGTGAACCGGGTGAACCGCGTGATGATCTTTGGCAGCACCCAGACCGTGAAGCAGTACAAGGGCAATCCCTGTGTGCAAGTGCACGGGCCGGGTTTTAGCAAGATCCTGCTGGGCGACGACGTGGTGGATCAGTGGGAGAAGTACTTGGATCTGATGGTGGACTCCATCTACAAGAACAGCGGGCGCGGCTGCATCAACTGCTCGGGCGTGTGGGCCTCGCGCCACACCGAGGCCATCGCCGAGGCCATCGCGGCGCGCGTGGGGCCCATGGAGCCGCTGGATCCGGTGGATCCCAAGGCGGCGCTGGCGGCGTTCACCGTCCCCGGACAGGCGCAGGGTGTGTGGGGGATGATTGAAGAAGGCTGCAAGGAATCCGGAACCACCCACGTCACGGCCCGCTACGGGCCGCGGCTGGTGGAGATGGAGCGGTGCGCCTACCTGCGTCCGACGATCCTTCACTGCGAGAGCCCCAACCTCAAGATGGCCAACACCGAGTACATGTTCCCGTTCGCCTCGGTGGTGCGGTGTCCGCAGGAGGAGATGATCGAAAAGATCAGCGGCACGCTGGTGGCCTCGGCCATCACTGAGAATGCCGCATGGTCGCAGCAGCTATTGGAGGCGACCAACATCGACCGCCTCAATATCGGACCGATGCCGACCATCCAACTGGACTGGCTGCAGCCGCACGAGGGCAGCATCGTGGACTTCATTTTCCGTGCGCGCGCCTTCCAGATGCCCAAGGAAAAGTTGGCACACCTGCGTCCCGCCTAGCGGGGCATGGCGGCTTGACTTGGACTGGCAAAACCAACACAGTCGCCGCGATTTTCGGTGAGGGGGATGGGCGACGTTTTTCCTCAACTGGCTGCGATTTCTCCAGATGATGCGCACGGCGCGCGCTACCTGCTGCTGGCGGTGATGGGCGTGGTGGCGGTGGGCTTTGCCGTGGCGCCCCTTCTGCTCTCGGCGCTGGTGGCGCCCCGCAAGCCCAGTGAGATCAAGCAGTCGCCCTTCGAGTGCGGGCTCGAATCCAAGGGCGACGCCTGGGTGCAGTTTCGCGTGCAGTACTACCTCTACGCGCTGGCGTTTGTGATTTTCGATGTCGAGGTGGTGTTCATCTACCCTTGGGCTGCGGCCTTCACGAATCTCTCCACGGGCGCCCTGGTGGCCATGGGCGTGTTTGTCCTGCTGCTGGCCGAGGGGCTGGCCTATCTGTGGATCAAGGGTGTGTTGAGCTGGAAGTAGAGCGCAGGCGGGCACTTCCCCGTCGGCGCGGACGAAAAATGACCGAGCAAATCAACGTGGTGGCGCAGGAGGTGCCCGGCTTCACTCGCGCGGAGCTGGAGCAGGCCGGCGTGCTGCTCTCCTCGGTCGAGGGCCTGTACAATTGGGCCCGCGGCGGCTCGGTGTGGCCGCTCACTTTCGGACTGGCATGCTGCGCCATCGAGATGATTGCGTCGGCCACGTCCCGGTTTGACATCGCCCGATTTGGCTCGGAGGTGTTCCGCCCGTCGCCACGGCAGGCGGACCTCATGATTGTCTCGGGCACCGTCACCAAGAAAATGGCGCCGCAGGTGGTGCGCATCTACAACCAGATGCCCGAACCCAAGTGGGTCATCGCGATGGGTGCCTGCGCCATTTCCGGCGGCCCCTTTAAGCAAGGCTACAACGTGCTCAAGGGCATCGACCGGTATCTCCCCGTGGATGTGTACCTGCCCGGTTGCCCGCCACGGCCCGAAGCCGTCTTGCAGGCCCTCAACTATCTTCAGGAGAAAATCCTGAACATCCGGATTGAGCAAGACCCCGCCTTCACCGCCGGGCGGCGGCAGTATCCCGTGCCCAGATTCACCGGCACGGATTTGGAGCCGCCGTACAATCCCGAGGTCTGGCGCCCTCCCGCCAATCCCAACACCGAGCCCGCGCGCCCCAAGAAAGCGGCCACGGCATGAGCACGCCAGCGTGGCATGAGCCGGTGTTGCAGCAATTCCCCGCCGTGCGGTGGGACGGGGCGGCGCGCGCGCTCATCGTGCCGCCGGAACTGGCCCGTGCCGTGGCCGAGTGGCTCACGCAGCCGGATCACGGCGCCTGGGACTTTTGCAGCAATGTCACGGGTGTGGACTATCTCCCCAGGGAAGTGAAGGAAAAGTCCAAGCGGCCCGATGGCACGGAGGAAATCGTGGTTCGCACCGAGCCGGGAAGCCTGCAGGTCGTCTACCATCTTTACTCGGTGGCGCAGCGTAGCGGCCCGCTTGTGCTCAAACAGGTCGTTCCGCGCCAAGCGCCCGCCGCCGTCTCGCTCACTCCGGTGTGGCGCAGCTGCGAGCTGCAGGAGCGCGAGGTGTACGATCTCTTTGGCGTGAGCTTCGAGGGCCACCCCGACCTGCGCCGCATCCTCATGTGGGACGAGTTTACGGGCCACCCCATGCGCAAGGACTACGCCGAGCCGCAGGACTACGAGTGGGAACCCACGCCGCATGGCGACGTGCTGGAGAAGCACCGGCGGGGCAAGGTGATCATCGCATGAGTGCCGCCGCCGCGACCGCCGCTGCGTCTTACTCGCTGGTGCGTCAGCCGGCGATGGAGACTGGCCTGCTCGAAGTCTCGATGGGGCCGCACCATCCGAGCACGCATGGCGTCTTCCGCATGGATGTCCGGCTCGATGGCGAGACCGTCGTGGCGCTCAAGCCTGTCTTTGGCTATCTGCACCGCAACCACGAGAAGCTGGCCGAAGGGATGAGTTATTTGGCCAGCATGCCCTTCACCGACCGGCTGGATTACTTCAACTCGATGACCAACAACTGGGCCTACGCGCTGGCGGCGGAGCAGCTCTTGCCCATCGAGGTGCCCGAGCGCGCGCAATATCTGCGCGTCATCATGGCGGAGCTCACGCGCCTCGTGAACCACACGAGCCTCGTGGGGTTCTTCCTCAACGACCTGGGCGCGCTGGGCACGCCGCTGCTCTACGCCTTTCGCGAGCGCGAGCGCATCTTGGACCTCTTCGAGCAAGCCAGCGGCGCACGCATGATGTGCAATTACTTTCGCTTTGGCGGGCTGCGCTGTGACGTGCCCGAGGGCTGGCTCGCCCGGGCCCGCGCCGTGGTGGACGCCTTCCCGCGTTTTCTTGATGAGTTTGAGAAGCTGCTCTGCGAAAACGAAATTGTTCTGGCGCGCACGCAGCGCGTCGGCGTGCTGTCGGGGGCGCAGGCGGTCAACGCCGGCATCACCGGCCCCATGCTGCGCGCCAGCGGCGTCAACTATGACCTCCGCAAGGTGGACCGCTACGGCATCTACGAGAGGTTTGCCTTCCGTGTGCCCTTGGGCTCGGCCGGCGACTGCTACGACCGGTTCATGATTCGCCTGCTGGAGATGCGCGAGAGCCTGAAGATTCTGGACGCGGCGCTGCGCGACATTCCAACGGGCCCGGTGATGGGCAATGCTCCGCGCGTGTTCAAGCCCGCGGCGTCGGAGACCTACGGCCGCGTCGAATCGCCCAAGGGCGAACTGGGATTTTATCTCATTGCGGATGGCACCACCAAACCCTACCGCTACCGCGTGCGCCCGCCTTCGTTCATCAATCTCACGGTGCTCGAGGACCTGTGCGTGGGCCACACCATTGCCGACGCTGTCGTCATCTTGGGCAGTGTGGATATTGTGCTGGGGGAGGTGGACCGGTGAGACTGCTGGGTTTTGGCATCCTGAAAGGGATGGCGGTGACGCTGGAAAACTTCGTGCGGTCCTATTTCGACCGCGACCGGCGCCACCACCTGTTCACCAAGGAATACGCATGGGAACCCGGTGCGCCCGCCGAAGTGCTTCCCGCCCGCGCCGACACCACCGTGACGGCACACAGCCGCAACTTTCCGATCCTGCTTCACGACGGGGCTGATCCCATGGGAGGCATCCGCTGCGTGGCCTGCCAGATCTGCGAGCGCGAATGCCCGCCGCAGTGCATCTACATCGAGAAGGACTACGACGAGCAGGGCAAGTACATCAAGCGCCCGGCGATCTTTGACATCGACCTCTCCGTCTGCATGAGCTGCCAGATTTGCGTCGAGGTTTGCCCCTTTGACGCCATCGTCATGGACAGCCAGTTCGAGCTCTCCACCGCCAACCGTTTTGGCGGCCTGCTGCAACATCGCGACCAGCTGCTCAAGTCCAACGAGTACTACCACCGCATCCATCCCGAGGAGGCGCGCGCGCGCGACGATCGCATGGCGCAGGAAAAGGCCGAGAAGGAAGCCAAGCAGGCTGCTGCCGACGCGGCCAAGAAGAAGGCCGCCGAAGCCAAGGCCGCGGCCGAAATAGCTGCTGAGAAATCCAAGCCCGAGCCGTCGGCGCCCACGGCGGGAGGTGCGGCGTGACTCAGACGCTCCTCAATCTGTTGGCGATTGCCGTTCCGCTGGCGGTGGGGTTTGCCTCGCTCTTTGCATTCACCACGTGGCTTGAGCGAAAAATCTTGGCGCGCATCCAAAATCGCATCGGCCCCAACCGCATCAGCCTGCCCTTCACCCGGTTTCGCAGGCTCTTTGGCCTCATCCAGCCTGCGGCCGATGGGCTTAAAATGCTGGCCAAGGAGGACATTGTGCCGCGCGATGCCGACAAGCTGCTGCATCTTCTGGCACCCATTCTTTCGCTGGTGCCGCCCATGATGGTGCTCTGCCTGCTGCCGTTGGAACTGCCCTACGCCACGGCCGGAATGCGCGCGTTGCAGGCCGCTGCGCTCGACAACGCCGTGCTTCTGTTCTTCGCCATCACGAGCCTCAACACACTGGCGGTGTTCATGGCCGGCTGGGCGTCGCGCAACAAATACTCACTCTTGGGCGGCATGCGCGCCGTGGCCCAGATGGTGAGCTACGAAATCCCCCTCGTGCTCTCTGCCGCCGTGGTCATCATGGCGGCCGGCGGCATGAACGCTCAGGCCATCGTGGAGGCGCAACGTGCGCAGTGGTTCATCTTCACGCCGTGGGGGCTGGCGGCCTTCCTCATCTTCTTCATCGCGTCGCTGGCCGAGACCAACCGGTCGCCCTTCGATCTGCCCGAGGCGGAGAGTGAAATCATCGCCGGCTACTTCACCGAGTACAGCGGGTTTAAGTTCGCGCTCTTCTTTCTTGGAGAATACTTGGCCATCTTCGCCGTCAGCGGGCTGGCCGTGACGCTGTTTCTGGGCGGCGGCGCGGGCCCGTGGGTGGCGGCGTATCCCGCGCTCTCCTGCGTGTGGTTCCTCGCAAAAATCTTCGCATTGATCTTCGTGATGATCTGGCTGCGGGGCACGTTGCCGCGCCTGCGGGTGGATCAGCTCATGGGATTCGCCTGGAAATTCCTGCTGCCGCTCTCGCTGCTCAATCTCTTCGTGGCGGCGGCGGCCCTGAAACTTGCCAAGCCGTGGCTCAGCTGGCCCGTGGGCGCGCTGGTGCTCTACGGGGCGGCCGTGGCGTTGAGCCGATCGCATCGGGCCGACGCAGCTCCGCGCACTTATTCTTACGCCGAATGATCGAGGGAGTTGCCTTTTACATTCTGTCGACCGTGGCGGTGCTGGGCGCGCTGCTGGCGGTCAGCCGGCGCAATCTGGTTCACGGGGTGTTCGCGCTGCTGCTCTTCTTTGCGGCGTTGTCGGGGCTCTTTGTCATGCTCATGGCCGACTACGTGGCGGCCGTGCAGGTGCTGGTGTACGTCGGCGCCGTGGGCATTCTGCAGCTCTTTGCCATCATGCTCACCGAGCACGTGACCGGCGATGACCTTCGGCGGCTGGGCGCGCGAGGCTGGTTCTGGGGGCTGATGCTGGCCGTGGCGCTGCCGGTGGTGCTGCTGCTGCCGCCCTTGCTCAACGGCGAGCCACCTGTGCCGCCAGCAGCGCCGCAGTCCACCGCCCGCCAGCTGGGCAGCCAGTTGATGGAACACTACGTGGTGCCGCTGGAGGTGCTCGCGCTGCTGCTGACGGGCGCACTCATTGGGGCCGTTGCGGTGGCACACGGGCCGGAGAAGGATCCACCCGGGAAGGACCGGCCGGCATGACGCTCAATCACTATCTCGTCCTCTCGGCGATCCTGCTGGGCATCGGCCTACTGGGTGTACTCACGCGGCGCAACATCATCGTCGTGCTCTTCTCCATCGAAATCCTTTTCAACGCCGCGAACCTCAATTTCATCGCCTTCTGGCGCTTCGGCCCCAACCCAGAGGCACTCATGGGGCCGATGTTTGCGCTCTTCGCCATTGCGGTGGCGGCCGCCGAGGTAGCGGTGGGGCTGGCGCTCGTGATTGCGGTGTACCGTCATTTTAAGACCGTGGATCTGGAGAAGCTCGACACGTTGCGCGAACCATGAGCGCTTCAACCCTCGCCCTCATCCCCTGTCTGCCGCTGCTGGCGGCACTCTGCACGGCCGGCATGCGCAACGGCCGGCGGGCGGCGGCTGTGGCCATCGGTGCCCTGGCGATGTCGGCGCTGCTGGCGCTTTGGGCGCTCTCGCAGGCATGGACGGGAGACGCGCAAGTGTTCCCGCTGGCCGACTGGCTCTCAGTGGGTGGCACCCGCATCACCTTCAGCCTGCGGCTCGATGCGCTCTCGGCATTGATGGCGTCGATGGTCACGTTTGTTGGGCTACTCATCTTCATCTTCTCCACAGGCTACATGGCGCACGACCCACGTTGCGCGCGGTTCTTCTGCTACCTCTCGCTCTTCGCCGCCGGGATGCTCGGGCTGGTGCTCTCCAACAACCTCCTTCTGCTTTTCATGAGCTGGGAAATTGTCGGGCTGGCTTCCTACCTGCTCATCGGATTCTGGTTTCACAAACCCTCGGCAGCGGCCGCGGGCAAGAAGGCGTTCATCGTCACGCGCTTGGGCGACTTGGGTCTTCTGCTGGGCCTGTTGGTGGCCTTCACCCAGACGGGCACGCTGGAGTTGTACGCGGGGGGGGCGGGCTTGCTGGAGAAAGATCCGGGCACGCTGGTGTGGGGCGTGGGCGCGGCCAAGCTGGTGAGCCTTCTGCTTTTTGTCGGGGCGGCTGGCAAGTCGGGCCAAGTGCCCTTGCACGTCTGGCTGCCCGACGCGATGGAAGGCCCCACGCCGGTGAGCGCCCTCATTCACGCCGCCACGATGGTGGCCGCGGGCGTGTTTCTGGTGGCGCGCACCTTCCCGCTGTTCGAAGCCGGTGGCACGCTGCCGCTCGTCGCATGGACGGGCGGCGTTACTGCACTCATTGCCGCGCTCATTGCGCTGGGCCAGTTTGACATCAAACGCATCCTCGCCTACTCCACCGTGAGCCAGCTGGGCCTCATGATGGTGGGGCTGGGAGCCGCCACCACCGGGGCCATTGGCATGTTCCACCTCTTCACTCACGCGGTCTTCAAGGCGCTGCTCTTTCTGGGTGCTGGCTCCATCATCCACGGCTGCCACCACGCGCAGGACATCCGCAAGATGGGCGGCATCGCGCGCGCCATGCCGGTCACCACCGCGGCATATCTGTGCGGTGCGCTGGCCTTGGTGGCGTTTCCCTACACGAGCGGCTACTTCAGCAAGGACGCCGTGCTCGTTGCCGTGTACGGCGCCGACCGCCCCCTCTTTTACCTCTGCGCGTTCTCCTCGCTCCTCACGGCCCTCTACGTGACGCGCCAGTGCGTGTACGTCTTTGCCGGCGCCCACCGCGGCGCGCACGCCCCGCATGAAAGTCCCGCCGTGATGACCGTGCCGCTGGTGATCCTGGCCGTGTTTGCGCTGGGCATGGGCGGACTTTTTGGCGGCGCCTTGCAAGCCAAGCTGGGCGCGATCCACGCCGCGCATCCCTTCCCGGTCATCGCGACGAGCTGGGCCGTGGCGTTGGGAGGCATGCTGCTGGGCTGGGTGATTTACAGCGGACGCGACTTGCGTGCGCCCGACCCGCTGGCGTTGGTGCCCTTGCAGCGCAAGCTCTGGTTTGATGAACTCTACGCCGCAACAGCGGGGCGCCTGTGGAGCGGGCTGACGGCTTTGGCGGTACTGCTGCAGGAGATGGTGGCGGCCTTGGCGGAACTGGTGCAGGAGCTGGCGCAGGCCACGGGGCAGTTTTTTTCGCGGAGCGTGGATGGCCGCCTCATTGACCAGCTTGCCGTGGACGGCTTGGCGCGGCGCTTCCACGAGGGCGGGCGCGCAGCCGTGCGATTCCAATCGGGCTTCCTGCCGGGCTACCTGCGGTGGGTCGTGCTGGGCACGCTCTTGGGCGGGCTGTTCGTCCACTGGCTTTTAACATGATCACGGTGCTGACATTTGCGCCGGCTCTGGCGGCGCTGCTCATCCTGCTGCTGCCCTCGCATTGGGCGCGGCGCGTGGCCGTGGTGGGCGCGATGGTGTCGCTCGTCATCACCTGCTGCCTGCTTTCGCAGTTTGATCCGCGCGGCGGCCTGCAATTCGCTGAGAAGGTGGCGTGGATGCCTTCCTTGAAAGTGGACTATCACGTGGGCTTGGATGGAGCCAACGCGCTGGTGTTGCTGCTGGCGACGCTGCTCTCGCTGCTGGCGATTCTGGCGTCGCCGGGGAGCCTGCCGCGTGGATACTTCGCGCTCATCTCCCTTCAGGCCTGCGGGATGTTTGGTGCCTTCACAGCACTTAATTTTTTCCACTGGTTCCTCTTCTGGGAGCTGGCCTTGGTGCCCGCGTTTTTCCTCATCAAGCTCTTTGGGCAGGGCGAGGATCGCCACCGCGCCGCGCTGAGTTTCTTCCTCTTCACGGTGCTGGGCAGCGTGGCGATGCTGCTGGGCTTTCTCTTTCTCTCCGGGGGCGGGCGCGAGAGCTTTGATTTCATCGAGCTCGCGGCACGCGCGCGTTCGGGCGCGCTGGATCCGGGCGGGTGGGTGTTTGCCGCCGTGCTGGCCGGGTTGCTGGTCAAGGTGCCGCTGGCGCCATTGCACCTCTGGCAGGCGCCTGCCTACGCCGCCGCGCCGGCGCCGGTCGCCATGCTGCTCACCGGGGTCATGTCCAAGATGGGCGTGTACGGATTGCTGCGCCTCATCATCCCGCTTTTCCCGCGGCAGCTGGCGGCGCACGGCGAGACGCTCATGGTGCTGGCGCTACTGACCATCCTCTGGGGCGCGTTCGTGGCGCTGCGCCAGACGCAGCTTCGGCGGCTGCTTGCCTTCTCCTCGCTCAACCACGTCGCCTACTGTGTGCTGGCGGTGGGCGCCGTCGGGTTGGCCATCCCCGGTGGCGTCGTGGACGTGCCGCGGCTGGCCACGCAGGGGGTGATTCTCCAGATGTTTGCGCACGGGCTTACCGCAGCGGGTTTGTTTTACCTCACCGGCCTCATCGAACAGCGGGCGGGCCGCAGCGGGTTGGCAGATTTTGGGGGCTTGAGCGCGGCCGCGCCGCGTCTGGCGGCGATGTTTTACATCCTGGCATTCGCCTCGCTGGGGCTGCCGTTCCTGGCGGGATTCGCGGCTGAGTTCTTGATCTTCGGGGGCGCCTTTGCTGTCGCACCCACGCTCACGGCCGTCGCCACGATCGGGCTGCTGGCGACGGCGGTGGTCCTGCTCACGGTTCTGCAGCGGCTCTTCACAGGGCCGACGCCCGCGCAGGGCGGGTCGTTGCCCGATCTGACGGGCGAGGAGGTTCTGTTGCTGGCACCGGTGCTGGCGCTGGTGCTGTGGGCGGGGTTGGCCCCCGGTCACTGGCTGGCGTTTTCAGCGCACTAAAACCATGCACGCCCTGCTGACCCTCATCCTTAGTTTTGCAGGCGCACTGGCCTGCGGGCTGATGCCCGCCGGGCGGGCGCGGCAGATCCGCTGGGTGGCGCTGGCCTTCGCTTCGCTGGGCCTGCTCACGGCCTTGCATTGCGCCCTGCGGTACGGCGGTTCGGGCGTGGCCGACGAGGTGGACTGGCCGTGGATTCCCAGCCTGGGCGCGCGGCTGGCGTTTGGCTACGACGGCATCAGCCTGCCGCTGCTGCTGGTGACGGGTCTGGTGGCGGTGTGCGGGGTGCTCTTCACCTGGGAACTCAAGGAGCGCGCGAACGAGTTCTATGCGTACTACTTCGCGCTCGTGGGCGGCGTGTACGGCGTGTTCCTCTCGCGGGATTTGTTCCTGCTCTTTGTGTTTTACGAGATCGCCGTCGTGCCCAAGTACTTTCTCATCGCGATCTGGGGCGGCACGCGCAAGGACTACGCGGCCATGAAGCTGGTGCTCTATTCCTTTGCGGGTAGCGCGCTGGTGCTGCTGGGATTGCTCGGGCTCTACTTTGGCGCCAACGCCAGCACATTCACCCTGCAGGAGCTCTCGCAGGCCAGCTTGAGTGCGCCGCTGCAGTACGTGGTGTTCCCGCTGCTGTTCGTTGGATTTGCGGTGCTCGCGGGCATGTGGCCCTTCCACACTTGGGCGCCGACGGGCCACGTCGCTGCGCCCACGGCCGCATCAATGCTTCTGGCCGGCGTGGTGATGAAGCTGGGCGCCTACGGCTGCCTGCGCGTGGCCATCGGCCTCCTGCCGCTGGGCGCCAAAGTGTGGGCGCCTTGGGTGGCGGCGCTGGCGGTGGTGAACATCGTCTATGGGGCGCTCGTGGCACTGCGCCAGACGGATTTCAAGTTTGTGATTGGCTACTCGAGCGTCAGCCACATGGGATTTGTGCTGCTGGGGCTGGCGACGCTGACCCAAACCGGGCTCACCGGTGCCGTGCTGCAAATGTTTTCCCACGGCGTCATCGGCGCGCTGCTCTTCGCGCTCGTGGGTGCAGTGATTTATTCGCGCACGCACACGCGCCAGCTGGAGGAATTTCATCTGCTCATCGCGCGCATGCCCGTCATCGCTTGGGTGTTTATCTTGGCGGGACTGGCGTCGATGGGGCTGCCCGGCTTTAGCGGCTTCGCCGCCGAATTGCATGTGCTCATGGGCGCGTGGCAATCGCCGTGGGTGTCGGCGGGTCTGGTCGTGCTGGCGGGCGCGGGCGTCGTAGCGACATTCGGGTACACGCTTGTGAAGATTCACGAAGCTTTTTTTCGGCCACGCGTGGCTTCCGGGAGCTCGGACAAGGAAGGCCTCTACGAGCCCATGACGGCGGCGGAAATCGCCGGCTGCGCATTGCTGCTGGGCTCGTCGCTTTTGGTCGGACTGTTCCCCTCGCTCTTGACCGACAAGATGCAGGCCAGCCTCAAACTCATCGTGGACCGCCTCAACGAGGCCCGCTGACACTGCCATGGACGGCCACCTCATGCTCAACGCGCTGCTGCCCGACCTGGTGGTGGTGGCCGGGCTTTTCCTGTGCCTGGGTGCCGACTACATCCTGCTGCGAGGGCGCGATGTCGCCGAGCGGCACCGGCTCATCTCGCGCATCGCCTCGTGGACTCTCATCTGCGGTTTGTTGGCCGGGCTGCTGGGCTCGCGCGACCCCCAGCTCTTGCAGCTGCAAATTGGCGACGGGCAGCTGGTGATCACCCCGGTGCGCCTGCTCTTCAAACTGACGGCGTTCCTGCTGGCGCTGGTGGTGGTGGAGCTGATTCCCACACGGCCGGCAACCTCGGGCCATGTGTCCGAGCAATACGCTTTGCTGCTGCTGAGCGCTCTGGGTGTCGGCTTTCTGGCCACGAGCCATCACCTGTTGGTCTCTTTCGTGGCGCTGGAGCTGCTGAGCTTGTGCCTGTACGCCTTGACGGCACTGGACATGGGCCGGCGCGCCGGTGCCGAGGCGGCCCTTAAATACTTCGCCATCGGGGGGCTCTCCTCAGCGTTCCTGCTCGTGGGCATCAGCTATCTCTACGGCGTCACCGGGCAGCTCAACCTTGGGAAGGTGTCCGCCTACATCCACACGCTCCAGCATTTGCCGCCGCTCTTGGGAGTCGCCTTTCTGTTCCTGCTGGTGGGAGTGGGTTTTAAGCTCGCCATCGTGCCCTTCCATCTCTGGGCGCCCGATGTGTACCAAAACGCGCCCACGGCCGTGGCGGCGTGGATTGCCACGGGCTCCAAGCTCGGCAGCACGGTGCTGCTTTTGGGGCTGATGCTGCCGGGATTTGATGCGCCCAATGCCTACTCGCCGGTGTCGCGCCTGCTCTCATCGGGTCTCGCGGTGCTCGCACTCATCAGCATGCTCGTGGGCAATCTGGGCGCGATGCGTCAGGGCAATCTTAAGCGGCTGCTGGCCTACGGCGGTGTGGCAAGCGCGGGCTATCTGCTGGTGGGCATGGTTGCCTTCAGCGACGCCTCCCGCGTGGCGGTGCTCTTCTACGTGCTCACCTACGCGCTGGCCAGCATGGGCGCCTTTGCGGTGGTGGCACTGGTCAGCGACCAGCTGGGGCGCGACGCAGAAATTGACGACTTCCGCGGCTGCTGGAAATCCATGCCGGGGATTGCGGCGCTGTTCCTCATTTTCGTCCTGTCACTGGCCAGCATTCCGCCGCTGAGCGGCTTCATCGGCAAGTTCGGCCTGTTCTTCGCGGCCCTCCAACCCCCACCGGTGCCGGAGGAGGGATTCGGCGGCTGGTCCTGGCTGGTGGCTGTGGCGCTCATCATGAGCGTGGTGGGGCTTTACTACTACCTCAAGGTGCTGCGGGCATTTCTGGTGACGGGTGAACCGGCACTGCCGCCCGTGCGCGTGGGCACCAACGCCTGGGTGGTGCTGGTGATGCTGGCCGTGCTGGTGGTGGCTTTGGGCCTGTGGCCCGAACCGCTCTTGGAATGGCTCCGGTAATCCTGCGGGAAGGAGATGGAGCGAGTGAAGGGATTCGAACCCTCGACATCAACCTTGGCAAGGGTGCGCTCTACCAACTGAGCTACACTCGCGCCCGAAACAAGGCGGGCACTGTGGGCAGCACGCGCGCTGTTGGCAAGCCCGATTTGGGCGCGGCGCGGGTGCCGCGGGGTGCTTAATCGGCAAAGTCGTACACCACGGCGCGCTCGCAGTTGCCCTTGAACACCTTCTCCACAAACTCCACGTGCAGCGGGTGCACCTGATAGGCGTCCTGCGCGGCCTTGTCGGCAAAGATGAGGTTTAACGCCACCTGATAGGATTGATCCACCACGGCGCGGTGGCTGGGCACCATCCGGCCCACGTGGAACTGCAGGATGCCCGGGCAGGGCTTGAGGTACTGGTGGGCGCCGGCGATGAGCGCTTCGGCGGCCCCGGCCTTGCCGGGCTGCGTCCAGAAAATCACGACATGTGAAAACATGGGCGCGACGATACGCACCGGAGCCTACAATGCAAGGCTTGTGGCAACTCCTGCTTGCCGCGTGTGCCCGCACCCGTATCATGCCCGGCAACCGGCGCTGGATGCGCCGGATCCCCTTATGGAAAAGGAAAAGCCCGGCAAGGACGACGCGCGCCAGCGCAACATTGACGCCGCGGTGGCGTCCATCACCAAGGCCTTTGGCGATGGCAGCATCATGCGTCTGGGCGACGCCCAGGCCCTCTCGCACATCGAGGTCATCTCCACGGGATCGTTCTCGCTGGACCTGGCGCTGGGCGTGGGCGGCGTGCCGCGCGGGCGCGTGGTCGAGGTCTTCGGGCCCGAATCCTCGGGCAAGACCACATTGGTGCTCACCATCATCGGCAACGCCCAAAAGCAGGGCGGCACCGCTGCATTTATTGACGTGGAGCACGCGCTGGATCCGGCGTACGCCAAGAAGCTGGGCGTGAACCTGGATGATCTGCTTGTCTCCCAGCCCGACAGCGGCGAGGAGGCGCTCACGATTTGCGAAACCCTGGCGCGCTCCAACGCGCTTGATGTCATCGTGGTGGACTCTGTGGCGGCGCTCGTGCCCAAGGCCGAGCTTGAGGGCGACATGGGCATGGCCACCATGGGCATGCAGGCGCGATTGATGTCGCAGGCGCTGCGCAAACTCACCGCCATTCTCAGCAAATCCAAAACCACGTGCGTGTTCACCAACCAATTGCG